>JAANMX010000659.1_pt1 | contig 44336 bp, 44 predicted proteins | sample 7279681 | NCBI WGS metagenome assembly JAANMX01 (sample SAMN14094542, study PRJNA606508) | bioreactor metagenome | isolation source: A lab-scale SPAN reactor treating ammonium-rich wastewater day 351 | place: Ireland: Galway | collected 2018-01-01
ACTTCGAAATAGCACTATATTCGCGATAAAGTTCAGTACTTAAGAATTCTGACAAGAGAAAATCTTCAGAAATATCGAGAGTCGATACTTTGCTGACGATCAATATCTTAATGTTTTCAATCAACTTTTGGGACTGATCTTCCAGAATTTCAAAACCCATGGCGTTCAGTTTCGTAGCGAGGTTTTTCAGTTCTGTTTCAGAAAGTTCATTATCTGTTTCCACTTCGCCTAAGTGTATTTCATTAACTTTAATTTCTGACTGCGCCATAATTGTTTGCACCGCCATAATACACCGGCTGCACACCATATTTTTGATGTAGATTTTCACGATCTGTCTTTCAGTCTGTTTTCAATAAATTCAATTTGGGTTTTGCCGTGTCTTGTAGGCTTTCCCGCTTCGTCTACTCCTACAAACACTATTTTTTCGATGGTAATGATGGTTTGTCTGGTCATCATATTTCGTACTTCGCAATACAATGTAATAGAGGTGTTGCCGAAATCTACCGCTTCAATCCCGATTTCGATAATATCGCCCTGTTTTGCTGAACTCACAAAATTAATTTCGGAAATAAATTTGGTAACGCACCTTGGTGTTTCCAGTTGAACAATGGCGTACAAAGCTGCTTCTTCATCGATCCATTGCAAAAGCCGACCTCCGAAAAGGGTGTGGTTGGGATTCAGATCTTCAGGTTTGATCCATTTTCTGGTGTGGTAATTCATATCAGGTGTTTTTTGTAAAGTAGTCTGAAAATTAAAAAAAATTAACTGAAACAACCCATTGGCAGATTTAAATCGGTTTTATCCCTTCTGTTTCTTGCCTTTTTTCTTTTTCTTCTTTTTCTTTTTATCAGAAGTTGGGTTCAGAATTATGTCAGCAATAGGATGGAGCGGTATTTCTTCTTCCATTGGTTTTAACTCTATTTTCAGATCAAAAAATGTCAGCAAATCCTGTTGAGTGATCATTTTTTCATCCAATAAAAACTGAAGAATTTCTGTTCCGGAATTTTTATAAAATTTCCCAAACAGTTCTTTCATCATAAATTTTTTATACGCATCAGCTGTTACAGAAATGGTATATCGGTTAATCCGGCCTTCTTTTTCGGCAGATAAATAGCCTTTTTCCAGAAGAATTTTCAAATAAGTGGAAACGGTATTCTGATGAGGTTTAGGATCCGGGTGTTGCTCCATAACATCTTTCATATAAAAGGTGTGTAGATTCCATAGAACCATCATCAGTTGTTCTTCAGCATGGGTAAGAGAATTGATTTTCATAAGTTTTTATCCATTCAGCACGTTGTGGGTATAAAGATAGGCAAAAGACATGATGAGAGCCAGCAGGAAACCAACAAATACTTCGGGCGGAGTGTGTCTCTTTAAAATAACTCTGGTGATTCCGACTGTGATGGCAATGCCCAACCACATCCATCCGAGAATCTTATTTTCTGCGAAGAAAAGTGCGGCGGCAAATACGTTCAGTGCAGTATGCATCGAGGTTTTAATGAGAAAATTACTGAAATGCATCATCATAATCAAAAGAAATAAGAAAAGCATGGTGTAATCTATCTGCTTATCAATCAAAAAATTAAACACGAGATAACACAGAATCAAAACGATAATAACAGTATAAAGGCTTTTCCGCTGAATCCTGTTGGATACGTCCATATTGCTGTAGTTTCCTTTCCTTACATTCCACACAATCCATGAAATCACAGGAATAATAAGGATCAACAAAATCGGCAAAAACTCTGTAACGGCTTGTTCCAAATCATAATTCACAATGCTGAAATACACGAAGTACAGAAAAAGCGAATTGATGGGATTAAAAAAATTGGAAATAAATTTTGAAAGCCTGATAGAATAGCTGGTGTTCTGCATAAAAACAATTCAGTTCCCAAAAATAACCCTTTCCAACAAAACTGCCCATAAAAACAAAAGAATTTCCTATTTTTGCGTATTAATTTTTATTTGAAATGAAGGAATTTTCAAAAGAAGTTTACCTGCAGTGGTATGCTGACATGACAATGTGGAGAAGGTTTGAAGACAAATGCCGTTCTCTTTACCTGAAACAAAAAATTAGAGGTTTTCTGCATTTGTACAACGGTCAGGAAGCCATTCCCGCAGGTTTTGTTCATGCTATGGATATGTCTAAAGACAGTATGATAACGGCGTATCGTTGTCATATTCATCCGATGGCGATGGGCGTTGATCCCAAAAGAATCATGGCCGAACTTTGTGGTAAAGCTACAGGAACTTCAGGAGGAATGGGTGGTTCTATGCATATTTTCAGCAAAGAACACCGTTTCTATGGCGGACACGGAATTGTAGGCGGACAAATTCCTTTAGGCGCAGGAATTGCATTTGCAGATCAATATTTCGACAGAAAAGCGGTGAACATCTGTTTCTTCGGAGACGGTGCAGCCAGACAGGGTTCGCTTCATGAGACCTTCAATATGGCCATGAACTGGAAGCTTCCCGTGGTTTTTGTAGTTGAAAATAACCAGTATGCGATGGGAACTTCAGTAAAAAGAACTGCCAATCATGAAGATATTTATAAATTAGGATTAGGTTATGAAATGCCTTGCCTTCCTATAGATGCGATGGATCCTGAAAAAGTGGCAGAAGCCGCTTATGAAGCAATTGAAAGAGCAAGAAGAGGAGATGGGCCAACTTTCATTGAAGCCAGAACGTACCGTTATCGCGGACATTCCATGTCTGATGCAGAAGCGTACAGATCCAAAGATGAGGTGGAACTTCACAAACAGGATGATCCGATTCTGCTGGTAAAAGAAAGAATTCTGGCCAACAATTGGGCTACAGAAACAGAACTGGAAGAGTTGGATAACCAATCGCGCTCATTTGTGGAGGAATGTATCGAATTTATGGAAAACTCACCATATCCTGATCCGCAAAAAATCTACGATTACGTGTACGCACAGGAAGATTATCCGTTCTTAGATAAATTAGAAAACTAAATCGAATTGAGAATGAATGAATTTGAAAAGCTTTTTCAGATGAATTTATTTTACTATTAAAAAATATACATTTGAGATTTTGAGAGGAATGTAACTTTCAAATTTCAATTTTTTCAAATTTTCAAATTAGAATTATGGCTGAAGTAATTACAATGCCCCGTCTTTCAGATACCATGACGGAAGGAAAAGTGGCCAAATGGCACAAAAAAGTAGGAGACACTGTGAATGAAGGGGATATTCTGGCGGAAATAGAAACCGACAAAGCCGTTCAGGATTTTGAATCTGAAATAAAAGGAACACTTTTATACATCGGTGTGGAAGAAGGAAACGGTGCGCCGGTAGATTCCGTTTTGGCCATCATCGGGGAAGAAGGAGAAGATATTTCTGCACTCAAAGAAGGTGACAATTCCGATGACAACAAGGATAATGAGATTCCTGAAGATTTCAAAACTGAAAAAGAAAATACCGCTGTGGAAACCTCTGAACCTGTGGAAAAAGAAACAGATCACGAAGAAACTTCCGCTACGGAAATTCCCGAAGGTGTAGAAGTAGTCACCATGCCGCGACTTTCCGATACCATGACGGAAGGAAAGGTGGCGAAATGGCATAAAAATGTAGGAGACACCGTGAAAGAGGGCGATATTCTTGCTGAAATAGAAACCGATAAAGCGGTTCAGGATTTTGAGGCAGAAACCAACGGTACTTTGTTACATCAGGGTGTGGCCGAAGGAGAAGCTGCACCTGTAGATTCTGTTCTGGCCATTATTGGTCCGAAAGGAACCGATGTTTCCGGAGTACTTTCAGGCGGAAAGAAAAAAGAGGAAACGAAAAAAGAACCACAACAAGAATCCGAGCAGCCTGAAAAATCAGAAACTGTTCAGCAACATGATTCCGCACTTCCGGGAGATAGAATCGCTATTTCTCCATTGGCTAAAAAAATGGCCACAGAAAAGGGAATCGATATCACTTCGATTCAGGGTTCAGGTGAAAACGGGCGTATTGTAAGAAAAGATATTGAAAATTATCAGCCTTCTGCAAAACCTGCATCTTCTGGGGCTGCAGCAACTTCGCCGAAAGCAGCGCAACCCGCTATGAATTTTGTACAGGGAGAAGACAGCGAGACACCAAATTCGCAAATCAGAACCATCATCGCCAAACGTTTGGCTGAATCTAAGTTTACGGCACCGCATTATTATCTCATTATTGAGGTGAATATGGACAAAGCCATTCAGGCCAGAAAAGAAATTAATACACTTCCCGATACCCGCATTTCTTTCAACGATATGATTATCAAAGGCACAGCGATGGCGCTCAGAAAGCATCCGCAGGTAAATTCATCGTGGAAAGAAGACCGTATTGTTCATCATGGAAATATTAATGTAGGTGTGGCAGTTGCCGTTCCGGACGGATTGGTAGTTCCGGTACTGAAAAACGCGGATCAAATGAATTATACGCAAATTTCTGCTGCCGTGAAAGATATGGCCGGCCGTGCAAAATCTAAAGGTCTGAAAGCGAATGAAATGGAAGGCTCCACATTCTCGGTTTCCAATTTGGGAATGTATGGAATCGACACATTTACTTCCATTATCAATCAGCCAAATTCTGCCATTTTATCTGTCGGAGCAATTGTTGAAAAACCCATTGTGAAAGAAGGACAAATTGTGGTAGGCAATACTATGAAACTCTCCATGGCTTGTGACCATAGAGTTGTGGACGGTGCTACCGGAGCGGAATTCCTGCAAACGCTGAGAACGTATCTGGAGCAACCCCTGACCTTGCTGTTGTAACCAATTAAGAAATAATCAAAAAATCCTCTCAAGCTGTGTTTTGAGAGGATTTTTTTCATGATAATTATTGTATTACTCTTTTACAGAATTTTTCTTCAGATTACGGATATCATTAATTTCTTCTTTCAGCTTCTTAAAATTGAACTCATATTATAGGTATCTATTTTACGAATTATCACATTCAAAATATAGCAAAAATTAATGATCTCAAATAAAACTGAAACGCTCTAAATTTTCATTTGATCTTAATTCCGTTTATTTCCTTATTTTTGAAGCTATGATAAGAGCAAAAAAAATTCATAAATCATACGGCGATCTGGAAGTGCTGAAAGGGGTAGACCTCCACATCAAAGAAGGCGAAGTGGTGTCTATCGTCGGAGAGTCTGGTGCCGGAAAATCGACGCTTTTGCAGATTTTAGGAACCCTGGATATGCCTACACAACCCAAACATTTCGGCACCGAAATCGCACTGGACGGCCAGTCTTTCGTGAATATGAATGATCGGCAGTTGTCCAGATTCAGAAACCAGAACATCGGTTTTGTTTTTCAGTACCATCAGCTTCTGCCGGAATTTACAGCACTCGAAAATGTGTTGTTGCCCACCAGAATTGCAGGAAAAAATGAAAAAGAAAGTTTGGAAAAAGCATATCGTCTGTTCGAAGACCTGAACATTGCAGACCGTATTCATCACAAACCCAATGAAATGTCTGGTGGTGAAGCTCAGAGAGCTGCTGTAGCGCGCGCACTCATCAACGAACCAAAAATTATTTATGCCGATGAACCGACAGGAAACCTCGACTCTAAAAATGCGGACGATTTGCACCGGCTTTTCTTTGATTTGCGGGACAAATATAACCAGACTTTCGTGATCGTGACCCACAACCCGAACCTCGCAGAAATTACCGACAGAAAACTGGTGATGAAAGACGGAATGATCATTTAAATTTCTTAAACCCAAATAACAATGTCAATAAAATTCCTTGCAGAAGACGACCGGCCGAGAGAAAAATTCCTGATGAAAGGAAAAAACGCACTTTCGGATGCCGAACTTTTGGCCATCATCATGGGAAGCGGAAACCGGCAAGAAAGTGCGGTGGATTTGGCACGAAGAATTTTAAATACCGTTGAAAACAACTGGCATCAGCTCAGTAAACTTTCTGTAAAAGACCTTATGAAATTCAACGGAGTAGGCGAAGCGAAGGCGATTTCAATTGCATCAGCTTTGGAAATCGGAAGGCGAAGAGCTGCACAGGAAGTTCCCGAAAGAAAAAAAATCACCTGCAGTAAAGATGTTTTTGAGTTTCTGAAACCCTATCTCGGGGACTTGCAAACAGAGGAATTCTGGGCAGTTCTTGTGAATCAGAACAATCGTATTCTACATTTTTCACAACTCACCACCGGCGGAATCAGCAGTTCGATCGTGGATGTTCGTATTTTGTTTAAAACTGCGCTGGAACATTTTGCTACTGCTGTTTTTGTTGCACATAATCATCCTTCCGGAAACTTGAAACCCAGCCAGGAGGATATCAGGATTACCAAACAGATTGCCGAAGGAGGGAATTTTCTCAACATCAAATTGCTCGATCATCTGATCCTGAATCAGACCAGTTATTACAGTTTTGCGGATGAAGGGCTGCTATGATAAAAAAAGTTTTACACCAAGATATTGACCGAGAAAAATACAGAAATTGCTTACAAAATGCTGCGAATTATCGGGTGTATGCAGAAGATTGGTATTTGGATGCACATACAGATTCGAAATGGGATTGTCTGGTTTATAACGATTATGAAGCCGTAATGCCGCTGCCTTATCTTAGAAAATTTGGACTGAAAATAATTTATCAGCCTATTTATTGCCAGCAGTTAGGCGTGTTTCATCACCCGAATTTTGACAAAAATAAACTCCAACAGTTTTCTGAGAAATTCGGGCAGCTTCCGGTTTATTTTTATCAGCTGAATGAAGAGAATGCAGATTTGAATTTCGACGACACAAAGGTGAAAAAAAACCATCTTTTACCTTTGAATGATTCCTATGACGAACTTCGGAAAAATTACCGTCGCGACCGTCGAAGTGATTTAAAAAAGATAGAAAAAAAGTCATTGACAATTTCTACCTCATTTTATTTGCCCTCTCTGATTGAGGAACTTAAAAAGAAATATCCTTATTTTACGAAATACTATACTCAACCTTGGTTCGAGCGGCTGATGAGAGAAATTATTTCAAGAAAACAATTTACTTATTATCAGCTTTTAGATGGTGTAGAAACAATTGCCACTGTTTTTTTTATTCAAAGCAAAAAGAGGATGATTCTGCTTTTTTCTACCAGAAATGAAAAGCCGGAACACCGCGGTGCCAACAGTTTTTTGATTGACCACTTTCTTCAGAATCATGCTAATCGGGAGTTGATATTGGATTTTGAGGGATCTACACTTCCGGGAATCGCCGATTTTTATGAGAGTTTTGGCGCAAAAGCTCATCCTTATCATCGAATAGAAAATTCTAAATTACAACTATTCAGGAAAATTATAAAAGTGTAAATGTTGCCTTCAAAATTAAATCATATTATTAAAACTTTTTCCGGAATTTTTCCTTTGGACTTCTATTGGCGTTGGACAAAAAAGCTACAGGTTTTACCTTTTTATCATACCGTGTCAGATCATCCTTTGCCTCATTTCTCGGAATTAAAATATTTTCGAAGCGAAAATAGATTTCTTGATGATCTGGATTTTTTTACTTCCCATTTTGAAAATATTTCGATGGCTGAAGTGGGAAAGGAAAAGAAATCCTTTCACCTTTCTTTTGATGATGGCATGGCGGAAATGTATTCTGTTGTATTTCCCATTCTGCAGGAAAAAAAGTTGGATGCCACATTTTTTATTAATACGGATTTTGTTGACAATAAATGCATGTTTATTTCTCATAAAATCAGTCTATTACAGCATGAATTAATACAATCTTCACAGAATACTCAGCGCATTTCGGGTTATCTTGAATGTGAAACCGGAGCTATTCATGCTTATCTGAATAGAATTAATTCTGAAAAAGCGGATGAAATCGCCAAACTGATTCACCTTGATTTTACAGAATATTTAAAGGAACACCAGCCTTATCTCACCACAAAACAAATTATAACGCTGAAAAACGCGGGTTTCACGATTGGAAATCATGGAAAAAGCCATAGGAATTTCAATACATTGACTTTTGAAGAACAAAAAAATGAAATAGAAACCGTCAATTCTTTTTTGAAACAATGGGGCGTGGATGATTTGTTTTTCTGCTTTCCTTACGGCGATTATAAAATTAAAAATGAACTGTTTGAATGGATGTATCGGGAAGGCGGAATTGAAAAATCATTTGGTATTTCAGGACTTAAAGAAGACGGATTTCCCCGACATCATCATCGTATTTTAATGGAACATGAAAATTTTTCGGCAGAGGAAATCATCAGATCAGAATATTTATATTTCATGTTGAAATCGGCTTTTAATAAAAATAAAATAAAGAGATGATCAGAAAAATATACCGGATTCTTTTTTCTGAAAAAACACGGCTTCAGTTTCATATTACACTGTTGAAATTGAAAGCTATCTTCCTTCGCGGCAACCGTTATTTCTGTCCGTGTTGCGGAAAAGGTTCTTCGAAATTTTTAAGAAAAGGGAATGGACTGGAGTATCGTGAAAATGCTGTTTGCCCTAATTGCGGGTCTTTGGAACGCACCCGGCTTCTCTATCTTTATCTCAAAAATGAAACCGAAATCTTCCATGGTTCATCTCGCATCTTGCATTTTGCACCGGAACATATTTTGAAAAAGAAATTAATCAAAAATCCGAATTATAAAGATGTGGACATCAATCCGAACTTTGCCACACTGAAAATGGATATTACGGATATTCAATTTCCGGATAATTATTTTGATTATATCATTTGTTCGCATGTTTTAGGGCATATTCCCGATGAAAAAAAAGCTTTGAATGAGTTGTTTCGCGTGTTGAAACCGGATGGTAATTTATTTATTTTATCACTGCTGGATCCCAATATTCACGAAACGCTGGAAGATCCTGATGCGATTACTCCTTTGCAAAAACTTCACAAATATGGAGAAAAAGATCTCGAACGGTTGTATGGCGCAGATTTTTCTGAAAGAATCAGCACATCTGAAATTAGAATTGAAAAAATTGATTACAGAATTAATTTCACTGAACAGGAACGGCAAGAAATGTCTTTAGGCGATGGCAAAAGAGAAATTATTTATAAAGTGGTAAAGACTTCCCAACATTGCTTTCACTTATTTTAAGTAAATTCGCACTCTCAAAATATAGCATGTCCAGTTTCAGCAGTTTTTTTACTTCATCTTTTTTTCCGTACTTTTTTGCGGTACTTCTGGCCATTCCGTTTATCGTGTTGTTGCGCCGGTTTGTGTTCGAGTACATTAAGATGAAAAATCAGGAACTGAAAATGCTCTCCGTAAAAGGAAATGCTGAAAACAAAAGCCAGGCTTATGAGAGAATGACCCTGTTCATGGAAAGACTGAAGCCCGCAAATCTGGTCAGCCGTTTTGATAAAGGATTGGAAAAACATGAATTTCTTTTCCTGACAGAAAAAGCCATCACCGAAGAATTTGATTACAACGCATCGCAGCAACTGTACATCACCAAAAATTCCTGGACACAGATTGTACAGTCCAAAAATGGCCTGCTCAAAATGCTGCACGATACTTATGAAAGCCTGAGCGACAATGCAGGTTTGGAAGAGTTCAAAACCATCTTCCTGATGAATTATATGAACGGCGACGATTTTATCGGTAATACCATTGAAATGCTGAGAAGAGAAGTGCTTTTAGTAACATAACAAATTTTTATATAGCCAATGATACCCAATTTTAAAGCCCATCCATGGCATGGAATTTCCGCTGGGGAAGAAGCTCCCGATGTGGTGAATGTTTTTGTGGAAATAGTACCAAGCGATACTATTAAATATGAAGTAGACAAAGCAAGCGGTTACCTGAAAGTGGATCGGCCACAACAGTTTTCCAATATTATTCCTGCACTTTACGGATTTATTCCCAGAACTTACTGTCATGATCAGGTGATGAATCTCGCCATTCAGAGCGGCGCAGAAGACGTTTCGATGGGCGATCATGATCCTTTGGATATCTGCGTGCTGAGTTCACACAACATTCATGCTGGTGGTATGCTGATGGAAGCCCTGCCGATCGGTGGTTTTAAAATGATTGATAAAGGAGAAGCGGATGATAAAATCGTAGCCGTGATGAAAGGAGATCATGCTTTCGGGCATTTCCGCGATATTTCTGAACTTCCACAAGCGGAAGTGAAAAGGCTGATGCATTATTTTCTGACGTATAAAAATCTTCCCGATGAACCTGCCAAATGCAGAATTCAGGAAGTGTACGGAGCTGAACATGCCAAAGAAGTTATTATCGCTTCACAAAATGATTACGCCAACAAATTCGGCGGATAAAAGAATAGATTTCAACATCAAAGACGGGTATAATTTGCTCGTCTTTTTTTATAGATTTAAGATTTCATAAGGGAAAAATTTCAATGTGGAATGTAAATGTTAAACAGATTTTATTATCTTTAATCTTTATTAACATTATTAAAAAATCTAAATTAACATTATTAAATTCTAAACTATGATGAATTTGTTCTATTTGATACCCGTATTTGGGGTTATTGCTTTGCTGTATACTTTTATACAAAGCAACTGGGTGAAAAAACAAGATGCCGGAAATGAAAAAATGCGCACCATTAGCGGACATATTTCCGATGGAGCCATGGCATTTCTGAAGGCAGAATACAAAGTGCTGACGTATTTTGTAGTCATTGTTGCTATATTGCTGGCATTGCTGGGTTTTTCAAATGAAAATTCCCACTGGACTATCGGATTGTCCTTTGTAGTGGGAGCTATTTTCAGTGCTGCTGCAGGATATATAGGAATGAAAATCGCCACCCAATCTAACGTACGGACTGCCGAAGCAGCCAGAACCAGTCTTTCAAAAGCACTTAAAGTTTCTTTCACCGGTGGATCGGTAATGGGAATGGGAGTAGCCGGATTGGCCGTTTTGGGATTGGGCGCTTTGTTCATCATTATTAAACAAATTTTTGCGCCGGGAGCCGGAGTAGATTCAGTTGAAATGGAACGTACCATCGAAATTCTGACAGGATTTTCCTTAGGTGCAGAATCTATCGCACTTTTTGCCAGAGTAGGAGGCGGTATTTATACTAAAGCAGCCGATGTAGGAGCGGATCTTGTAGGAAAAGTGGAAGCCGGAATTCCGGAAGATGATCCCAGAAATCCTGCCACTATTGCAGATAACGTAGGCGACAATGTGGGCGATGTTGCCGGAATGGGAGCCGACTTGTTCGGATCTTATGTGGCTACAGTTTTGGCGACAATGGTATTGGGAAGAGAAACATTTTCTCAGGATGCTTTCGGGGGATTTGCACCGATACTTCTGCCGATGATGATCGCCGGAATTGGAATTTTATTTTCTATTGTCGGAACCTTTTTCGTGAAAATAAGTGAAACTGCCGAACTCAATACAGCACCTGTACAGAACGCTTTGAATATGGGGAATTGGGGAAGTATTGTGCTTACAGCCATTGGTTCTTATTTCCTTGTAAATTATTTACTGCCTGAAACCATGATTTTAAGAGGCCACGAATTTACCAAAATGGGAGTTTTCGGAGCCATTATCGTAGGCTTGGTGGTCGGAACTTTAATGAGTATCATCACAGAATATTATACAGCAATGGGCAAAAGGCCTGTGAACAGTATTGTACGCCAATCTTCTACAGGACATGCAACCAATATTATCGGCGGGCTTTCTGTGGGAATGGAATCTACGCTTTTACCAATATTGGTGTTAGCTGGTGGTATATATGGTTCTTATCTTTGCGCAGGCTTGTACGGTGTAGCAATTGCCGCAGCCGGAATGATGGCCACTACTGCGATGCAGTTAGCAATTGACGCTTTCGGGCCGATTGCAGATAACGCAGGTGGAATTGCAGAAATGAGTGAACTGCCGAAAGAAGTTCGGGAGAAAACGGATATCTTAGATGCCGTAGGAAATACCACTGCTGCAACAGGAAAAGGGTTTGCTATTGCTTCTGCAGCGTTAACAGCATTGGCATTATTTGCAGCTTTTGTAGGAATTGCAGGTATTGACGGAATTGATATTTACAGAGCTGATGTATTGGCCGGTTTATTCGTTGGTGCAATGATTCCGTTTATCTTTTCTTCCTTGGCTATTAAAGCTGTGGGGGAAGCCGCAATGGCGATGGTGGAAGAAGTTCGCCGTCAGTTTCGAGAAATTCCCGGAATTCTGGAAGGAAAAGCAGAGCCTGAATACGAGAAATGTGTGGCGATTTCTACCGATGCTTCGATTAGAAAAATGATGCTTCCGGGAGCTATCGCATTAATTTCGCCAATTTTAGTAGGATTTATTTTTGGCCCTGAAGTTTTAGGAGGGTTTTTAGCCGGTGCAACGGTTTCAGGTGTACTGATGGGAATGTTCCAGAATAATGCCGGAGGTGCTTGGGATAATGCCAAAAAATCTTTCGAAAAAGGAGTTGATATTAACGGAACAGTATACTACAAAGGTTCAGAACCTCATAAAGCTTCCGTTACCGGAGATACTGTGGGAGATCCGTTCAAGGATACTTCAGGCCCATCAATGAATATTTTGATTAAGCTGATGTCCATCGTTTCTCTTGTTATTGCGCCTACCCTAGCGGTAATGCATGCGGACAGCATTTTGGAAAACAGAAACAATAAATTGGAAGCATTGCAATTAGCCGCAACAGGAAGTACAGCTCATGGAACTCAACCTACACTTGCAGCAGCTCCAGTACTGGATTTAGCAGCACCTTCCGGAGCAATGAACGAAAATGGAGATTTCGTCTATTTCACAGGAAACCAAACCAATATTCAACTTCCTAACGGTGAAGTAATGACTGCGGGTGAAATGAGCCAAATCGCTTATCTGAGCCGCGAACTGAATACGGGAAATACTGATCTTCTCACAGGAGAAAAATGGTTTCTTGTTGAGAATATCTTTTTTAATTCTGAAAGCAGCGACCTGAAACCTGAATCCGAAGCGGCGATTCAGCAACTGTACCAACTTATGAATGCTTATCCTACGATGAGAATTAGAATTGGAGGGTTTACAGATAATACCGGAAATGAAAGCACCAACATGAAACTTTCTAAACTCCGTGCCGAAACGGTGAAACTTCAGATGATGGAATTGGGAATAGCTGCCGACAGAATGGAAGCGGAAGGCTATGGTTCTGCCAACCCGCTGTGTGAAGCCAATGATACCGACGAATGTAAAGCAATGAACAGAAGAATAGGTGTGAGAATCCTTTCTCTGTAAAACGAATTTTTATATTTATTTAATCATGCGCTGCCTTTTGGTGGCGCATTTTTTTCAGAGCATTTTTCTTAAATTTTCTGCAGCCTGAAAAAGCGTTTCATCTTTTTTGGCAAAACAAAACCTGAGTTTTCCCGTATTTTTATTATCATGATAAAAAGCTGAATACGGAACAGTGGCTACTTGAGCTTTTCTGATGAGCAGTTCTGAAAATTCCTTATCCGATAAAAACGGATTATAATTTGAGAAATTTACGGTCTGAAAATAACCGCCCTCGGAACGTTCCGCAATTTGGAATGGCAAATCCTCCATCAGATCACAAAATAAATCTCTTTTTTTCTGAAAGACCACTCTTTGTTTCTCAGAATCGAATACATCCAAATATTTCGATAAAGCATATTGTGCATGAGCATTTACGGTGAAAGTAAGACATTGGTGAATTCTGGAAAAAGCACTGATATATTCCGGCGAAGCGATCACGTAACCCGCCTTCCAACCCGAAATATGAAACATTTTCTCAAATGAAAAAACACAAAAACAGCGTTGCCGGATTTCCGGGTGATGATACGCACTGATAAACTCCTGTTTGCCATAATGAAGAACATCATATACTTCATCAGAAATCACCACAATCTGCGTATTTACTATAATTTCCCACAACAAGTTCCAATCGGCGGCAGACCATATTTTCCCGGTAGGATTTTGCGGAGAATTGATGATAATAGCCTTGGTTTTCTTGGTAACAGATGATTTTATTTTCTCCCAATCTGTTTCATTATTCTCCATTACATCTATGAAAACAGGTTTTGCATTTCTGATTTCTATCGCGTGTTGATAAGTATCATAACAGGGTTCCAGGATGATCACTTCATCTCCGGGTTTCAGAAATGAGGCAAAAGCGACATAAATCCCGTAAGTAGCTCCGGGAACTCCCATGATTTCGCTTTCGTGAAGCTTCAGCGGAAGTTTTCTGCGTGCATTAAACTGAATGATACTTTCTTTTAGAACAGGTAACATAAATGCCGCGGCATACGGATTCATATCATGACTGGCTGCATCAATCAGGAATTTTTTCAAACGCCGATCCAAAGGATAATCCGGAGAACCTTGTGCGAGATTTAACGCATCATATTGCACAGCAAGTTCAGCGATTTCTGAAAAAATATTCAGGCCGTTTTCAATTTGAAGATTTTCAAGGATCATGAACCAATAGTTTTATTTCATATAATGATTTTGTTAAAAATAGACATTATTATTTAGTGAAGTCTCGAATAATGAAATATATGTCAAACTTAACTTCGTTGGAGATGGAAATAAGCAGAATTAAAATAAATTTTTATCTTTAGAGAAATTTGAAAATCATGAAATCTTTCCTTCTTCCAGCTTTGGCAGCGTTTGCACTATCTTCATGTACCACAATAAATCTATCTCATGAAGGCGCCCTTTTTAAAAAATCCATGGAAAGTATCAGTTCTGCGGATCTGAAGAAACATCTTTATATCATTGCTTCCGACGAAATGGAAGGCAGAGAAACCGGTTCCGAAGGACAAAAAAGAGCCGGAAAATACATGATTTCAGAATACAAAAAAATGGGCGTTTCGCATCCTAACACAATTGAAAGTTTTTATCAAACTGTTCCGCAGGAATATCTTGGAGCACGACGTGGGAAAACATATCCTGAAAGTGAAAATATTCTCACCTTCATCGAAGGAACAGAAAAACCCCATGAAATCATTGTTCTTTCCGCACATTATGATCATGTCGGAAAAAATAAAGCCGGCGAAATTTTCAATGGTGCAGATGATGACGGAAGTGGCACTGTGGCTTTAATGGAAATTGCAGAAGCTTTTCAGTTGGCGAAAAAAGCGGGAAAAGCGCCCAAAAGATCTGTTCTTTTCCTTCATGTTACGGCGGAAGAAATAGGTTTGGTTGGCTCTAAATATTATGTGGAAAATCCGGTTTTTCCTTTAGCAAATACGGTGGCCAACTTGAACATCGATATGATTGGAAGAAGTGATCCCGAAAATAAAGGTAAAAATTATGTGTACGTTATCGGTTCAGACAAACTTTCTACTTCTCTGAAGAAAATTAATGAAGCTTCTAATGCCGCAACAGTTAATCTTGAACTGAATTATAAATATGATGATCCTAATGATCCTGAAATGTTGTATTACCGATCAGATCATTATAACTTTGCTAAAAATAACGTTCCTGCAGCGTTTTATTTTGATGGCATTCACGAAGATTATCATCGCCCGACGGATACTCCGGATAAAATCGATTATGAATTGCTGAAGAAAAGAACGCAGCTTGTATTCGCCACCGCTTGGGAACTTGCAAATAGAGAAGAACGCATTGTAGTTGACGTGAAAAGCAGCCGGTAATACACAAAATATCGATGATTATTTCCTGTTTCTGCCATCGAAACAGGAAAATTTATTTATTACATTTGCAATCCGGCTCCATAGTTCAACGGATAGAATAGAAGTTTCCTAAACTTTAGATCCAGGTTCGATTCCTGGTGGAGCTACAAAAAAGAACCTACTCTTTAGAAGCAGGTTCAGTAGATAAAAACATCTCATTTTTTAGTTAGACAACAACAAAAAGAGAAGCCGACGGTGCTTCTCTTAAATTTTATTCAAGTTTAAAATTAATTTGAGTGATATATGTAAATGTATTTTTCATTATTGAAAGTATTCAAATGTACTGAAAAAATACGGTGCAAAACATGAACCAAATGTTAAAATTCACATGTTATCCACAATTTTTTGTGGATAAGTAGTTTTTAGGGCAATTGAATTATATCCTGTTTTTATTCGAAGTCATTTAACAAAAATTTAACGCTGTGTTGGCATCGATTATGTTTTGTCATTGCGTGGATTTATCGCAAATTTACGCTTCATAACGAAATTAATTATGTCAGAATTACATCAGGCTGAGGATATCCGGAATTTAACAGAAAAAGTAAAAGAACTCAATTTATCTTTTTCAATACTTAAAAAAGAAATTAATAAAGCCATTATCGGTCAGGAATATATGGTCGACCGCCTACTTATCGGGTTGCTGGGAAACGGGCACGTTCTATTGGAAGGAGTTCCCGGACTTGCGAAAACCCTGGCGATAAAAACTCTTGCAGAAGCCGTTCATGGTGAGTTTTCCAGAATTCAGTTTACACCCGATCTTCTTCCTGCAGATGTGATCGGAACTCAGATTTACAATATTAAAGACAACGATTTTTCTATTAAAAAAGGGCCGGTTTTTGCCAATTTTGTTTTGGCAGACGAAATCAACAGAGCACCTTCCAAGGTACAGTCTGCATTGCTCGAGGCGATGCAGGAGAAACAGGTCACCATTGGCGATGAAACATTGTCGCTTCCTACACCGTTTCTGGTCTTGGCAACTCAAAACCCGATCGATCAGGAAGGGACTTATCAATTGCCCGAAGCGCAAAGTGACCGCTTCATGCTGAAATGCAGAATTGATTATCCGGATTTTGAAGACGAAAGAAAAGTGATGAGAATGGTGTCTTCATCGCATCAGCCACAGATTATGCCGGTCATCAGCCTCGATCATATCACGGAAGCCAAGTCTCTGATAAATCAAATTTACTTAGATGAAAAAATAGAAAAATACATTCTGGATATGGTTTTCGCAACCCGTTATCCCGGAAAATACGGACTCTCCGAACTGACAAATTATATCGCTTTCGGTGCTTCACCGCGCGCTTCTATCAATCTGGCTATTGCTTCCAGAGCATTGGCTTTCCTGAGAAACAGAGCTTTCGTTATCCCTGAAGATGTGAAGGAAATTGCAAAAGATGTACTTCGCCACCGTATTGGTTTAAGCTTTGAAGCCGAAGCAGAAGAAATGACACCAGAAAATATTGTTGATAAAATTCTGGGAAAAATTCAAGCCCCATAACAAATCAACCGTTATTATTTTGAAAGAATTTCCCAAGGATGACTTTGAATTATGGAAATAATAGACATCGTTAAAAAAGTAAAGCAGATAGAAATCCGAAGCAGAAGAAGGTCGGAAGCTATTCTCATGGGACAGTACCACAGTGCTTTCAAAGGTCAGGGAATGACTTTTTCCGAAGTTCGCCCGTACCAGTCAGGTGACGAAATCCGCCGAATCGACTGGAATAAAACAGCGCGTTTTCGTGAGCCTTTCGTAAAGATTATGGAAGAAGAACGGGAACTGACGATGATGCTTCTTGTGGATATTTCAGCTTCAATGGACTACGGAACCAAAACGCAGCTGAAAAGAGAATTTGTGGCAGAAATTGCTGCAAGTCTTGGGTTTTCTGCTGCGGGAAACAATGATAAAGTAGGACTGATTCTGTTTGCGGATAAAGTGTATAAAGTTGTTCCTCCACAGAAAGGAAGAAAGCACATTCTGGCAATTATCAGCAATATTCTCACCGCAGATTATATTGCTGCACCGGCAAAAACGGATCTCGCTTTGGAATATATGATGGGTATTTTCAAAAAAAAATCGCTGGTTTTTTTGTTTTCTGATTTTGAAGATAATTATGATCTCCGGACATTGAAAGTAGCTGCCCGCAAACATCAAATTTTAGGAATGCGAGTTTCTGATGAAAAAGACAATGAAATTCCGGATGTTGGATATGCACTATTTCAGGATGCAGAATCGGGGCGACAGGTCTGGGCAAATACGTCAAACAAAAGATGGCGTTACGATTTCGCGGAAGCTAAAAAACAAAAAGTAAGACACGTGACTGAAGATTTCGAAGTCGCTTCAGCAGCGTTGATGAATATCTCTACCGGCGAAGATTATTCCAAATATTTATATCAGTATTTTCGGAAAAAATGAGAAGTTTCAAAAAAATATTATCAGTCGTTTTTTTGTTTATCAGCCTTGCTGTTTTTTCGCAGACTTTAGGTTCCAATCTGGATAAAACCACGCTTGCGCTCGGCGAAATAGGAACTTATACGGTTGTCATTTCCGGACTTCAGGATAAAACGGTGCAGGCAGCACCGGTGAATGAGCTGCTACCTTTTCATTTCGAAGAAATAAAAGACAGCATTAGCATTGCCAACGGAAAGTATACCCGCGTGATTGAGTTTGCCATTTTTGAAGAAGGAACATTCTCTATTCCTGTTCTGGAATTCAACATCGGAGGCGAAATACAAAAAACGATTCCTTATGAAGTAGAAGTCGTGAATACCGCTACAAAAGATGATGAAATTAACGACATCAGAAAAAATAAAGAGATTCCGCTGCAAATTCTGGATTATTGGGAAATGTACAAATGGTATATTCTGGCAGCATTGGCCGTGATCGCAATTATTTTTCTTATTATTATGTTCAGAAAATATGGTAGAAAAGTAAAAACTTCACCTGTTGTAAACACCAATAAAACACTGAAAGAACTCGACTTGTTAAGAAAGAAAAAATACATAGAAAATGAGGATTACCGCTCGTTCTATGTTGAATTAATGGATATTTCACGGAATTTTATCACAACACAATACCGTATTCCTGCGGATGTTTTGCTGACGGACGATCTCATTGAAGTATTGCGGAATACGAACCGGATTTCTCAGGATAACGAAAAAGTAATTGAAGAGGCATTTCTACGGGGAGATATGGTAAAATTTGCTAAGATTTTCCCGACAAGCAGTATGATGGAAGAAGATTTCAATGCCATTCGGAATTTTGTAAAGAGATCTACCAAAGATCTGGAGTTGGAACAATTACGAACCGGTGTATAAAAGATGAAAATTAATGTTTGAATTTTTAAACTTTGAGCTGCACAACCCTTGGTTTCTATTGCTTTTTTTGCTTTTTATTCCGTTGTTGTACAAGGATTTTAAAAAAAAGGAAACCAAAGCGGTCACTGTTCCTTCAGTTAGTGGAATGCAAGAAAACACCAACATCCGCATTGTGATGACGCTTCTGATGTTGTCAAAATATTTCATTCTCTCAGCACTCATTATTGCCATGGCAAGACCGCGGACTTTTACCATATCTGAAGATCGTGATGAAACCAAAGGCATTGATATTATGCTTTCTGTAGACGTTTCCCTCAGTATGCTCGCCCGGGATTTAGAGCCTGACCGGCTGACGGCACTGCAGGATATTGCCCGCCGTTTTATTGCGAAAAGATCAAATGACAGACTCGGATTGGTCATCTATTCGGGGGAAGCTTTTACAAAAGTTCCGATAACATCCGATCATCAGGTTATTATTGATGAAATTTCCGACATCAGAACGCTGGAATTGGAACAGGGCACAGCAATAGGAGAAGGGCTTTCGGTTGCGGTTTCTCATTTGAAAGACAGCAAAGCGAAAAGTAAAATTATTATTTTGATGACCGATGGCGTCAACACGATACAGAATGCGATGGATCCACAAGTCGCTGCTGAACTCGCTAAATCCAACGATATCAAGGTGTATTCCATAGGAATTGGAACGAACGGATACGCATTAATGCCGACTCATCAGGATATTTTTGGAGATTTAGTTTTTACCGAAACTCAGGTTCATATTGATGAAGCAACGTTACGTGATATTGCAGAAACAACGGGAGGAAAATACTTTAGAGCCACTTCGAATGAAAGCCTAGAAGAAGTGTATAATGAAATTAATTTACTTGAAAAATCGGATATCGCCACCTCCCGATTGTATGATTATCAGGAATATTTCAGGTATTTTCTTTGGATAGCACTCGGTATATTGCTTTTGGATGCGGTGTTGCGCTGGTGGATGTTTAAATTTATTAATTAAAAAAAGATGAACTGGAGCTTAGGTAATTACTGGTATCTTTTTCTGCTACTGCTTGTTCCGCTGCTGGCAGTAGTTCTTGTAAATTACCGGAAGTGGAAGAAAAACAGAAGAAATACATTTGCAGAAACCCGATTTCAGGATGAACTTTTTGAAGATAAATCACGGTTTTATGGAGTTTTTCCTTTGCTGTATTTTATTGCCCTCGTTTTTCTGATCTTTTCAATTATCGATTTATTGGGCGGCAAAGAAGAAATAAAATCTTCTCAAAAGATGAACAACGTCATTTTTGTTTTGGATGTTTCCAATTCCATGAATGCAGAAGATGTGGAACCTAACCGTTTAACATTAGCCAAAAACCTGATCATTAATACGATGCAGAAAATGAATAATGACAGGGTAGGGATTGTGGTTTTTGCCGGCGAAGCTTCTTCCATTATGCCATTAACAACAGATTATTCGGCTGCGGAAACCTATATTTCCGGTATTGAAACCAATATTATGAAAATTCAGGGAACAGATTTTCTGAAAGCGATGGAAGAAACCGCCAGAAAATTTAAAAACATTGCCAAAGGTTCCCGAAAGGTTGTTCTGATCAGTGATGGCGAAGATAATGAAGGAAATGAAGATCGCGCCATTCGCCTTGCCAAAAATGAAGGAATGAGCGTGATTTCTGTTGGAGTTGGTTCGGATGAAGGTGCGCCGGTTCCGGTGTATGTTTTCGGACAACTGATGGGATATAAAACCGACAGAAGCGGACAAACAATACTTTCGCAGAGACAAACGGTTGCTTTGGAAAAAACTGCTCGATCCACAGGCGGAACGTATATTGACGGCAATAATCTGGAACAGGCGATTCAACAAATCCACGATGCCCTGAACAATAAAAATAGTACAACCGAAAGCATGGTTCAGTCTCATAATTCTATTCATTATTATCAATATTTTCTGGCGGTTTCGCTGCTGTTTTTTCTCCTCATCTATTTTCTTAATCCGAAAAGAGATCTCAATGTTTAAGTTTTCCCCTTATTATCAGGGATTTGAAGCTGTTTTTAACCAAACTTTAACGCCATCCTGTCTTTTTTATTAACATTTAAAGAAATAATTTTGCAGCAATGAGGAATACAGGCATTTTTGTCTTTTTTGTACTTTTTTTTCTGGGTGGATTGTCCTCTGCTCAAAGTCGTTATAATGTTTTGATGTATGAAGGAAATCAAGCTTTTAACAGCAATCGTTATGAAGCTGCTACATCTAAATTTATGGAAGTGGCCAGAAGTGACGAAAAGGATTTTGCAGCACATTATAATTTAGGAAACTCATTGTATAAAAGCAAAAAATACGAAGAAGCCAAAGCTGAATTTGAAAAAGCCGGGCAAATAGCTCAAACGCTTTCGGACAAAGCATCTGCTTTACACAATCTTGGAAATACTTACATGAAACTGAATCAGCCCGAAAAAGCCGCAGAATATTACAAACAATCCCTGAAACAGGAACCTCACAACGAAGCAACCCGAAAGAATTATGAAATCGCAAAATTGAAGGAAAAGCAAAATCAGCAGAACCAGAATGAAAGTGAAGGTAAAAACGGCGATGAGCAGGACCAAGGACAACAAGGCGATGGAAAAAACCAGAATGAAGGCCAGCAAGGGCAGGGAAAAAGTGATAACAGCAGTGCCGATGGAAAAAACAATGACGGTACACTTCCCAAAGGTATGCAGGATGCAATATTGAAAAAAATAGCAGAAAAAGAAAGGGAAACGGCACGGCGTATTCTGAACAAAGATTCCTATTCCATTCCCGAAAGCAATGAGAAGGACTGGTAAATGAAGAAATTTTTCTACATATTATTTCTGATTTTTTTCGCTGCCGGACAAGCTCAGGTAATGCTGGAGGTGAAAACGGCCAAAAAAGATTACACTGAAAATGACGATATTACTGTCACTATTTCCTTGGAAATCAGCGGAAGAGATCTGGTGCAGGAAACTTCTTTAAAGATGTTCGACTTGTCAAAATTCGATGTGATAACCAATGGCTCGAACCGAAATACTTTTATCGATCAGAAAACCGGAGTTTTTATTGACCACAAATTTTATCAGTTTGTGCTCAGGCCAAAAAAACCCGGACGTATCAAGATTGGTTCTGCTTCCGTTGTGGTGAACGACAAATTATATTACACCGAACCTTTCGATATTTTTGTAGCACCATCAGAAAAAAAAATGGCTGATAATGATGCTAATGATGTTTTCCTGAATGTAGAGTTGCAGAAAACTGAGGTGTATGAAAATCAGCCTACAGTTGCCGTTTTGAAAGCTTTTACCAAGAATATTCATAATTTTAGAAAAGTAAGAAATATTCGCCTTCCCCAGCATGACAATGCCAATATTCTTCCGGTAAGTTTTGCAAAATCGGATATTGAACCTTCCTTAGATCATGCGGCTTCGCAAGTGTTGGCTATTTATTTAATTTATCCTAAAGAATCCGGAAGACTGGAACTTTCTCCGGTTTCTGCGAATATCTCTTCCAAAAAAAATACGATTGTTTCCAACAAAGTGAATCTTCGGGTGAAGGAACTTCCGGATGATGCGCCCGATCATTTCAAAAATGCGGTTGGAAAATTTAAGGTTCAGCTTTCGCATAGAGCTGAAGGGAAAGCAGAATTACAGAAGCCAATTTTGATAGATGTAAAAATTTCTGGCGTTGGAAATTTTGAAAATCTTGAAATTCCCGAAATCTCGAAATCTGCCGATTACACTTTTTTTCCACCAAAGATCACGAAAAATACCACCGTAAATGAGACTGGAATAAAAGGAGAAATTATCGCCAGTTATGTGGTCATTCCTAAGAAAACGGGCAAATTAGATATCCAGGCGGAACCGTTTTCATATTTTGATCCTGCTAAGCATAAATATGTGGACGCAGGAAAACAAACGGTTTCATTAGAAGTTTTTACGCACAGTGAAATTCTTTCCTCCAGAACTCCTTTAGAGCGCGTGAATGAATATTCCAATACGGTTTTGGAAACAGTAGCAAGTCCGGTGGTGAATACAGAAGTGCTCAAAGTGAAGGAACATAATTCCATTAAATGGAGCACAGTACTGCTTAATACACTGATTTTCTTAACTGTAATCGTGTTGTTTTTTCTGTTCCGATATTTTCAAAAAACAAATAAAAAAAATGAAAATATTTCAACACTTCCTCCGGTAACTACGGTGCAGGAGAAAGAGCAGGAAATAAAATCCAATCTGAAAGCAGACATCAACGATTATTTTTATTATTTAAAAAAATTACATCATGAAAAGGAATATGATCTTTTTTTCCAAACGGTGGAAGAAATGGATCAGGAAGTGAGAAATCAGTACTTTCAGCACTCTGAGCAGGATTTCAAAGTTTTTCTGGAAAAGCATCAGGGACAGCAGACCGCCGATGAATATAGAAAATTGAAACAGCAGATTCAGATAGAAAAGTTTGCTCCGTTACATGATGAGGAAGGAATGGATGCCCTCATGGAAGCCTTAATTAAATTGTATTCTAAGATTAGTAAATAATCAAAAATAATTCATAATTTTGCGGAATTATTAATTGATATGATTTTCGAACATTTTTCCTGGAAAGAAGTATTAACCTGTTTTATGGTTCTTTTTGCCGTGATTGATATTATCGGCTCTATTCCTATTATTGTTAGTTTGAAACAGAAGTTCGGTCAAATTGAAGCAGAAAAAGCATCAGTTGTAGCGGGAATTTTGATGATAATTTTTCTGTTCGTGGGAAATAAAATTCTGAATTTCATCGGGGTAGATGTGAATTCATTCGCTATTGCTGGTGCGTTTGTCATTTTCATTATTGCTTTGGAAATGATTTTGGGTGTTCAGATCCAGCGTCATACGGAAGCCAAAGCAGCGTCTATTGTACCTATTGCTTTTCCTCTGATTGCAGGAGCAGGAACGCTTACCACTACACTTTCGTTAAAAGCTCAGTATCATGATATTAACATTATTGTCGGCATCATTCTGAATACTGTTCTGGTATATATTGTTTTAAAATCGTCCAATTGGCTGGAGAAGAAAATAGGAGAGGGAACACTGAAAGTGGTGGAAAAAGTTTTCGGAATTATCCTTTTAGCCATCGCTATTAAATTATTTACCAGTAACTTTGCGCAACTGTTTCAGAACTCTATTCATTTTTAAAAAAAAACAGACCGGTTATGCAAACGATTTATAAAGTATTTCTTGTTATTTTAATTGTCTTCTTAGGGTTTAATATTTTCGCTATAAATTATAATGAAAACTGGATGAGCGAAGAAAACTCCATCTATATATTCTCTATTGTCGCTTCAGTATTCGGGCTTTTGTGCACGTATATTCTGCACATCTGGAGCAAATTGAAAGTTAAGCAGTAACCAGATTTTTCAGAATAGCTTCCGATTTTAATTCCGTTTCTCTCCATTCGTCATCCGGATTACTTTTGGCCGTGATGCCACCTCCAACGTAAAGAATAGCACCATTTCTGAAAAACTGTGCACACCTCAAGTTGACAAAAAACTGAATTTCCGTTTCCGTTTCGATGCGGATATAGCCGGAATACAATTCACGTGGAACGGCTTCAAAACCTAAGATGGCTTTCTTACAAAACTCTTTTGGAATGCCACAAACAGCTGGCGTAGGATGAAGTTCGGAAATGATTTCATTAAGATATTGAGCCTCGGTTTTCATTTTAAAATCCGTTCGCAAATGTTTAATATTACCGGAATGGTGATCGTACGTTCCTGATTGCTGAACGTTTGCCGAAAATTTCTTCAGAATAGTACTGATATAGTCTGTCACCGGCCGTTGTTCCTCAATTTCTTTGGACGTCCAGTTTTCATTTACTGGTAAAGTTCCGGCCAGGCTCATGGTTTCAAATTCCGAAGTTTTCTTGTTGAATTTTCCCAGAAGTTCTGAAAATGCACCCATCCAACAAATGCCGTTCTGATGAAAAAGATAAACAAAAGCGTTAGGATAATTTTGGCAAAGTTGCAGAAATGAACATGACAGATTCAGTTTTTTAGCACTAGAAATTACAGAATAATCCACTGTTTTCCTTCGTGAAATAACGAGTTTGGAAAGTTGGTTTTGTTTGATAAAAGCAATGACTTCCTGAAGTTTTTGAATGTAATGATCTTTCTTTTCTCTTTGAAATTCCTTTGGAATAACACTATTAATTTCGTCAGTAAATAAGGGATCGGAAATCACTTTTTCTTCAGAAATAATCGCAATACTTCCTTTAAAATTGATAGTTTCGGCTTCATCAAATGGAAAAAACTGAACCGCAGGATTTTCGGAATCTTTGTTCAAGGTATAGAAATCATCACCGAAAGGAAAGCGGAAAAGAATCATAATTGGCTATATAAACAGCAAATTTACAAAAGTTATCGCATCTTATTTTACCAGCGACAAGTGAATTCCAAGCAGGAATTTATGATCCTGAAAACCATCCTTGAATTTCAGGTTAATATTTCCTGCGCTACGGTTCCAGAAATTCATTTTCAGAAACTCATGATGCTGATATTCCAGGCTGATTCCAAATCGGTTATTCTGATAGAGAATTCCCGTGGTGTAGCCGAAATTATACTGATTGGCGGCAAAAGCATAAGACTGGTTCGGTATTGTGCGCGACTCGATTTCATAATGCATCTTGAAAGTCGTATAGTTCAGAAAAAAACCGAAATAAGGTGAGAAATTTTTCCAGGTATAATAGAAATTTAACGGTACATTGATCTCGTTGTGTTCGTTTGAAAAGTACAGAAATTTAGCAGGTTTGGAAAGATTGTTAAAATAAATTCCGTCTGTATTTTCCTGTGCAGGCACCGATTTGATTCGATGATTTTCCGGCCACATAAAAAACTGCATTCCTAGCGAAATGGACATTTCCGGCGTGAAAACATTGCGTCTCAACAGAACTCCGATTCCCGCACCACGCTGGTAGCCCGCATGATCTGCCTGAAAACTGCTGATTTGTTTAACACCACCCAATAAAAGAAATGAAAAATCCGTATTTGGCCTGAAAGTTCTTTTCCGGTATCCTGGCCGCTGATCGGCAGGATTGATCACAACACCGGATTTTTTCACAAAAACGGTATCGTATTCAATAACTTCCTCGTAAATGTAAATCGTGTCATTTTCCTGTGTGTAGGCAAAAGCAGCAATAAAAAGGACAAAAAAAAGTAAATATTTCTTCACAGGTATTTATTTTTCAACATATACCTTCACTCTTTTCACCACTTTTTTCACAATCACCACAGGTTTTTTCTCTATATCTGCGGAATCTATAAGGCTTGGCTTAGTAATTTCCTCAGTTGGATCCGCTGCTGCAATCAGTATTTTAGGAGGAGTTTCACGCTTAACTTTTTTAAATTCCTCTGAAACCGCAGGTTTTTCAATTTCAATTGGTGATGTCATTTCAACATCACGTACTTCTGAAGCCGGCGTTTCTATTTTGAGATTTTGAGTCAAATCTTCTGAGGAAATTGGTGCAGAATGACTGAATTGAGTGTTTGTATTATTAAAAAGTAAAATTCCGGAGAAGAAAACGAGCAAAGTCAAGATTCGGTTGAAAAGACTTTGTGGAGTGAAATTTCTTGAAAGTCCAGTCGTATTGAAATATCCGGCGTCGGATAAATCGAAAGATTTTTCGGGCTGAATCGTAAAGTTTTTAAATTTACTGCGCAACGCCTGAGCCCAAAGCAAATTGCCAAAGCCCAGGAAAACCATGATTTGAATTCCTTTTTTCTGTAACTGAGAAGTCGTTTTTCCGTCAGTTTTAGATAATAAATGTTTCTGAATTGCTTTTTTCGCACGCGCGAGATGCGATTTCGACGTATTGACATTGATTCCCAAAGAATCTGCAATTTGTGCGTGAGAATTGTTTTCGATGTAATACAGATTAAATACCGACCGGTGGTGAGCCGGAAGTTGATCTATGGACCATAGAATCTCTTCGGTAGTAAAATCGTATTCCAAAATGAGGTTGTTTTCTTCAGTTATTGGTGTCATAAGCGACGTGTTGTCTGGAATTTCCTGATATTCTGTATTTACAAAAAGTGATTCATTGCTGTTTCTTAAATGCATCAGCGCATTGTTCACCACTATTTTTTTGAGCCATGCAAAAAGGGTTATATTATCCCGTAATTGCTTCTGTTTCTGAATAGCCGCTAGGAAACTATCTTGTACAATATCTTCTGCAGTGGCTTCATCCTGAACATATCTCCGGCATATTCCCAAAAGTGATGGGGAATATTCAAGGTAAATACTGTTCCAGTTTATTTTATTCTGCATTTGTCTTTAGTCCTGAAGCAGCTGTTTTGCTTACAATTCCGTTATAAAATAGCTTTATTTTTAGAAATGTTGTTCTAATAGTGAAGATTAATTCGGAACTGTGAAAATTCCATAAAAACCATCACTATGCGAAGTTATATTTTGTGTTTCTATATTATCTGAAATCACTTTGGTGCCCGAAATTCCTGCTGCATCCCGGGATATTATCATATATTTTTTATTATTAATCACCTTCATGTCAATCACTTCATCGTACAACGGCGCGAAGTTAATATTCACCAGCGTGCCGTTTATATGATAACCGTTTCCAATTAAATTGAGAGAATACAAATCATTATTATCGGTGATAATTCCATAAATATTTTGATTGGAAGTAAATGAAAGTATTGTATTTCCAGTAGTTAAGTTTTGGTAGAAATAATCATCTGTACCATTGTTCTGGACGAGGATGACCGCTTCTGTAGATGTAGCAGCGATTCCTTTTAGTAGCTGTCCGGAAGGGAGTGCATGATAAACACCGTTCTTGTAATATCCGTGATTGCCAAGTTCATCACTATCAGTCACATATACATCACTATTAGAAATTATTATTTCATGAAATGTATGCATTTCATCAGCTGTAATCTGTTTTAAAACAGTTTTCACGCCGTTTTTCCAATAGCAGAGCTCAAATACAGGGGAGGTGGTTCCGGTTCGTACTGTTCCTGCAAAATAAACATCATCATTATCAACAGTAAAACCACTGATTTTGTGAAACATAATCTGGGGAGTATTCTGTTGCAAGTTCAAAGCTTGAGTCACCTCGTATTTGACGTTATTTTTCCAATAACAATCAGTACCATATATGGATTTACCCCAAACATAAACATTGTTGTTCTGAACGAACATTTTAATACCAAGAATTTGATCACCATTGATCAACTCAGTTTTCACTCCGTTCTTCCAATAACAGGCTTTTCCGTTTTCTATTCCGGATACATAAGTGTATGTAACAGATTGGAGCTTGTCTTGTTGTGGAATGTCATTTCTACAGGAAAATAAAAACAAGGCAATAATCAAAAAGAATATATTTATTTTCATGTTGAGATTTATGATTGTTTAAAATTACAATTTTTATTTAAAAAAGCGGAGTCACAAATGGACTCCGCCATCATCAAAAAATTTAATATTAATACTGCCTAAATGAAAAGTCTTTAAAAATTTGTTATGAAAAAGTTCAACGTATTTTTTGATTCATATATAAGATGCAATTTTTCCAAAAGGTTGCACTTTTTTTTCAATTTTTTTTTAGCAGTATTTTTTTTCTTCTATAATTTATAAAAACCTGTCTGATTGACAGGCACTTATGCGTTTATTTTTTTGTCACTAATTCAACTTGCTGTGCGGAATAATGCTATTGGTCATCGTGGTATGATTAATGAGATGGCCTTTTTCATCGCGTATTTCAATTTGAGAAACGTGTAAAGTATTGCCTTTTCTGATAAATGTTGCTTTACCCGTGACAGTTCCGGTGCGGATAGACCGCAAATGATTGGAATTGATATTGGTTCCAACAGGCGCAAATTTCTCCGTATCTACGTGTAAAACGGAAAGACACGAGCCCAAGGTTTCAGCCAAAGCTACACTGGCGCCACCGTGGAGAATTCCGTAAGGCTGATGAACTTTCGGGGAAACAGGCATGGTTGCAGTCAGGGATTCATCATCCACATCGGTAAAAATAATATCAAGGGTTTTTCCCAAAGTTTCTTTGCCCCAGAAGTTGAGCCGGTCTAATATTTCTTTTTTCTTTTTTTGTTCCATTTCAATTATTTTAATCTACTGAATATTAGGATTCCAGTTTTCAGGAATTTTGGGAGTAATATCGTATTGAAGATAATAGTCGCTTATTTTTTTTAAAATTTCTTCATAAGTCATCATTGAAAACTCTTCATACGTAATGGTTTTTCCCAAGTAAAGAATATTTCTTTTAAAATCTCCGGCGGCAAGAACGATAGGAACTTTGGTTTTCATTGCGATATGATAGAACCCTTTTCTCCATTTGGGTACCCAACTTCTGGTTCCTTCTGGAGTGATAACGAGACTGAAATCTTCTTTTTCAAATTCTTTCGAAATGAAATTGACAAGGTCATTTTTCTGAGATCTGTCGATTCCGATTCCGCCAAGTCCTTTTACCACACTTCCATACCAGGCTTTTGTATGAGAATTTTTAATGATGATTTTTAAAGGCTTATCTAATGCCCAGTAAGCAAAGTTTCCTAGAATATATTCCATATTGTGGGTATGCGGGGCTACTACCAGAACGCAGCGGTTTAGGACATCTTTGTCGCCGTGAAGTACAATTTTCCATCCCAGAAGTTTCAGGGCCAGCTTGCCGATCAATTTTTTCATGATGCTGATAAATTAAAAAAGTATAACCGAAGGGGTTATACTTTACAAATATACTGAAATATTGACGTACTAAAATAAACTGCTGATGAAATCTATTGCTTTCATGACGATGTCGAGAATGAGCTGTACCATAATATTTAATGTTTTTTAGAGTGACGAATTTACGATTATTTTATTGAATCTCAAAAATATATGATTCTTTTTTGTGAAAAGGAACGGATGGAAACCTGAACTCCGATAAAACCACCCGTTCTGCAAATCACTATTATTCAGTTTTAATGGAAATTTCTTTTTTTCCGTCTTTAATGTTGATATTCACATTTCTTAGATTATCAATTTTCACATCCATCGAATCCAACATTTTTTCTGCGATCTGTTTTGGATATCTTTTGCCGTTGATTTCTACGCTGTCTTTGTTTTCAGAACTGTAGGCAATGGCGGTTCCCGATGTATTGGATGAATTTCCATATTGCGCGTCCTCATCATCACGATCATCATCATTCAGATAAATTCCGTGTACCTTGGCTTTTATAATGGTCGTGTTTTTTGGAACTACCAATTCATAATCAATCCGGTAATCTCTGAAACGGTTTTTATAATCGTAGATGATATAATTGGGAAACAGAATTCTATTTTCCTTAATTTCGAGAGGAATTTGTAACTGCAATGGCAGATTATAACCATCGGCTCGCTTCTTCAGAGTAAGATAAGGCGCGCTGATGTCTTCTCTTTTTACATCAACGTTGATATAATCCTGCTTGTAGATGGTTTTACCGTCTGAATACACATCTTCCCAATACGATTTAAAATTCTGTGGAATCTGTACTTTTTTGATATCAATATAAAGACTGTCGGAAACGGTGTTAATCGCCACATTTTCCGTTTCTTCATTATGTCCGGAATACATGGTTCCCTGTTTTATGGCAGCATATCCTATGAAACCGAGCAGCCCAAGCCATAATAAAACAAGTCCTGCGAATACATATCCGATATAGTTCAGCCGCGTTCTGGGCGAAAGCAACTTGATAGCGAGAAAAACGAAGATTAAAGCCGGAATAAAAGCACTTAAAAATGCAAAAGCAATGGCGAGAAACCCGAGACGGTTATCTTTCAGATAAAAGCCGATATTTCCCATAAAATCTACATTGCTGTTGTCATAAAATCCGAAAATCGCAAATGCGCCAATCAACATCGTGATGCCCATAAGGGCAAAAATACTTCCCAAAATATAGCGTATTAAGTTCATGATTCCGCTTCCTGCTTTATGAATATACGGCTTACTTTCCGTATAAATTTCTCCTACACGCTGGGAAGATTCGTTGGCAAACTGTACTATCTTGGTGGATTCTTCTTTCAGATTTCCGAAGTTCATTGCTTTCCCTTTCATTTTCAGAAAATCCGCTGCCGTTTCTGCTTTTGGAAGTACAATCCACAGAATAATATACAGGACAATAATCAGCGAAGTGGAGATTGCTGCAGTGAAGATTCCCAGAATAGCGATGCCCAGCCAAATAGCACGCATTAGAGAAATATCCATTCCGGTATAATGTGCTAAACCTGCGCAGACGCCCGCAATTTTCTGTCTTTCCGGATCACGAAAAAGCTGGCGCTGTCCGTATGACCCACTGTTTCTGCGTTGTTTGGTGGTTTCCGAAAAATAAGCTTCTTCTTGTTCTTCGATTTGCTCCGGTCTCCCGATTTGGTTGATAACAACTTCTACATCAGTATCTTTGATCACTTCTCTTTTTCCTAAAGAATCTTTGAAGATTTCAACCATTCTGATTTCAATATCGTGCATTACTTCATCAGCTTCCGCAGCGTCTAGTGAATTTCGGAGCGCTGCCAGATAATCGCTGAGCTTAATGTAGGCGTGTTCCTCAATAATGAAAGAAAAGCCTGCAAGTCCTATGGATAATGTCTTGTTCATAGTTTTTTTGTTAGTATTGTTTAGTGATTTGGTGTACAGAATTGGTCAGTTCATTCCAGGTATTCTGAAGTTCATTCAAAAAAAGTTTTCCTTTTTCGGTAATTTGATAATATTTCCGTGGAGGGCCTCCGGTAGATTCTTCCCATCTGTAGGAAAGAAATTCGCCGTTTTTCAGTCGGGTAAGCAGGGGATAAAGCGTTCCTTCCACTACATCCAGTTTTCCGTTTTTCAGTTCTTGCATCAGGTCAGAAACATACATTTCTTTGTGGCTGATGAGACTCAGAATGCAGAATTCCAGAATTCCTTTGCGCATTTGCGCTTTTGTATTTTCTGTGTTCATGGGTGATATATTATGATTGAGGTGTTCATTTCAAATTAAATTTAACTGATCAGGCCAAAGCCTTTTCAACTTTATGATGCAAAGATATGTAAATAGTTTAGTATTATGCAATACAAAGTAGTAAATTAGTATTAAAATAAATTCTAAAATATTGATTATCAGTCATAAAATTTTTAGTTAAAAAAGAATTTTACTTTTACAATAATTTCATTACTTTTCAGACAATTTAATTTAAAAGAATAATGAAGAAATTTTTAACAGGCCTTTTAGTCGCATTATTAGTATTGCCAATCACTTACAAAGCTCAGGAAGCGGGCGATAAAAATTCGCTTCTGTGGGAAGTTACCGGGAAAGGTTCCGAGAAACCGTCTTATCTTTTCGGAACTTTTCACATGATGTGCAAGGACGATTTCCGGATCCCCAAGAAAGTACATAAAGCACTTTCAAGTACCGACCATTTTGCAATGGAAATAAATTTCAGCGATCCGAATGCCATGTTGGAAATGCAAAACATGTTGGTAAGCGATAAAAAATGGACAGAAAATTTCACTGAAGAAGAAATAAAAAGAGTGACAAAAGCTTTGGAAAGTTTGGAGTACAATCTGGATGAAATCGCACAACTTTCGCCCATTGCGCTGTATTCTATGATTTCCGTTAAATCTTTTGAATGCCCACAAAACGAATTGAAAATGATCGATCTGGAACTGATGCAATCGGCTTTATCTATGGGAAAAGAAATCACAGGCTTAGAGAGCGTAAAAGATCAGGTGCAGGTTTTTCAGAAATTTCTTACCAAGAAAGAGATTATCAGCATGATAGAAAATGCTGCCAGAAATAAAGAGGAAACACAACTGATGCTGAAAGTATATTTGAGCGAAGACATGGAGCAACTGGGACGTTTTTTTAAAGAATCTGAAAGTATGTCGGAAAATCAGAAGAAAATTTTGCTGAATGACAGAAACCTACAATGGATGAAAAAAATCCCGCAACTGCTGAAGGAAAAATCTGTATTTTTTGCTGTAGGTGCAGGACATCTTGCCGGAGAACACGGACTCATCAGCCTTCTTCGCAAAAACGGTTATCAGGTAAGGCCAGTAACGGATTAAATCGTCATTTTCATGACTTTCAGTCGTTTAAAAATTTTTCTAAAAAATGTAACTTTAGGCTGAAAAAAAACACTCATTATCAAGTAAAAAATCAAAACAAATGAATAACCACGAGATTGATTACAAAATCTACGGCGAAGAGATGCAGTGTGTAGAAATAGAACTGGATCCGCAGGAAAGTGTGATTTCTGAACCGGGAAGTTTTATGATGATGACGGAGGGAATACAGATGCAAACCATGTTCGGGGACGGAAACGAAAAAGGACTGATGGGAAAACTTTTTTCCGCAGGAAAGCGGCTCTTAACGGGCGAAAATCTTTTTATGACCGTCTTTACCAATAGTTCTCACGGAAAAAAACACGTCACATTTGCGGCACCTTATTCCGGAAAAATTATCGCAATGGATCTTTCCGAACTGGGAGGCAAAATTATTTGTCAAAAAGATGCTTTTCTTTGTGCTGCAAAAGGAGTTTCTGTGGGGATCGAATTTCAGAAAAAACTGGGAACAGGGCTTTTCGGTGGCGAAGGATTCATTATGCAGAAACTGGAAGGCGACGGAATGACTTTTGTGCACAGCGGCGGACATGTTATTGAAAAAGAACTGCAACCCGGAGAAATTTTAAAAGTAGACACAGGATGTATCGTAGCTTTCACCCAAAATGTAAGTTATGATATTCAGTTTGTAGGAGGAATTAAAAATACCGTTTTCGGAGGTGAAGGATTGTTTTTCGCACAACTTCGCGGGCCCGGGAAGGTTTGGATTCAGACACTTCCTATTTCAAGATTGGCCGGAAGAATTTTACAGTTCGGAACTTCCAAAAAAGGAGAAGAAGGCAGTCTTCTCGGTGGATTAGGAAGAATGCTGGACGGCGATTAAACAGATTAAATGCAGGCTCAGGCCTGTTTTTTTAATATAAAAAATAGTTTTTCCCAAATTAATATTATCTTTGGGAGAAGCCATCCACCTTTTAAATCCATCAGCATGAGTTTTGTCCTTGTTCCCATATTATTGACCGTAGTTTTCATCGGATATATTCTTTATTTGCTGATCATCAAAAAAGACAGGACAAAACTGAGAGCAGTATTGTTTCCCGGTTTATTTTTTATCCTGATATGGATTGCTTTTTATTATTTCCTGCTGAGATGATTTGATTTTGTTCATATCATTGAGAATATTGGGTGTTAAAAATCAACCCATACGCACACTAAAACTTTTCCACAAAATTGTATACACAGTGGCTTTTCGCTATATTTGTAGGTTATTGATTTTATATAGGGAGAAAAGAATTTATGAACGAAAACAATACAGTTCAGTATAACGAAGACAATATAAAAACGTTGGAACCGCGCGAGCACGTTCGGCTCCGTCCCGGAATGTACATCGGGAAACTGGGCGACGGTTCTGCAAGTGACGACGGAATCTATATTTTATTAAAGGAAGTGATTGATAATTCCATCGATGAATTCCGGATGAAATATGGAAAAAAAATCGAAGTCAAGATCAAAGACGGCAGAGTCGTGATTCGCGATTACGGACGTGGAATTCCGTTGGGAAAAATCGTAGAAGTGGTTTCTATCATGAATACGGGTGGAAAATACGATGACGGCGCCTTCAAAAAATCCATCGGACTGAACGGTGTTGGTACCAAAGCGGTGAATTTTCTCTCTGAATATTTCCAGGTGAAATCCGTAAGAGAAGGCAAGATGCGGCGTGCCGAATTTCAGGATGGAAAACTTATAGAGCTTCATGATGAAGCAGAAACCACTGAGCGCAACGGTACTGAAATCACCTTCATTCCTGATGAAACTATTTTCATTAATTACAAGTTCCGCAGCGAATATGTGGAAAGGATGCTGCGCAATTACAGCTACCTCAATCTGGGTTTAAAAATCTATTATAACGGTGAAGTTTTTGAATCTCAAAACGGCCTCAAAGACCTTTTGGAGGAAGAAATAGACAGCGAAATCGTTTACCCGATTATACATATCAAAGACGAAGATATGGAAATTGCCATTACACATTCCGATAAATCGCAATCGGAAACCTATTTTTCATTCGTCAACGGACAGTATACTTCGCAGGGAGGAACGCACCTGAACGCCTTCAAAGAAGCCTATGTGAAAACAATCCGCGAATTTTACGGTAAGAATTTTGAAGCGGCAGATATCCGAAAAGCCATTATTGGCGCAGTGTATATCAATGTCGGAAATCCTGTTTTTGAATCGCAGACCAAAACCAAACTCGGTTCCTCCACGATGGGACAGGATAAAAACGGAAACGAACTGGAAACCATCAAAACTTTCATGATCAATTACATGAAAGGTAAGCTGGACAACTATCTTCATAAAAACCCGGAAATTGCCGAAGCCATTCAGAGAAAAATCCTGATTTCCGAAAGGGAACGCAAGGAACTTTCAGGAATCCAAAAACTCGCACGGGAAAGAGCAAAGAAAGTATCGCTTCACAATAAAAAACTTCGCGATTGCCGGCAGCATTACAACGATCAAAAGGCTTCCCGAAAAGCTGAATCTCAAATTTTCATTACTGAGGGTGATTCCGCGTCAGGTTCCATTACTAAATCAAGGGATGTTGAAACTCAGGCAGTTTTCTCACTCCGTGGTAAACCACTGAATTCCTACGGATTAACAAAACGAGTTGTCTATGAAAATGAAGAATTTAATTTATTACAAGCCGCTTTAAATATTGAAGATTCCTTAGAAGATTTACGTTACAACCAAGTGATTATTGCTACTGATGCCGATGTGGACGGAATGCATATTCGCTTGCTGATGATCACATTTTTCCTGCAATTTTTTCCGGATTTAATTAAAAACGGACACCTTTATATTCTCCAGACACCGCTTTTTAGAGTCAGGAATAGAAAGGAAACGCGGTATTGTTATAGTGATGCAGAAAGAATCAAAGCATTGAATGAACTTGGAAAAAACCCGGAAATAACCCGATTCAAAGGATTAGGAGAAATTTCGCCGGATGAATTCAAACATTTCATTGGAAAAGATATCCGTCTGGAGCCTGTTGTTTTGGGAAAAGATCAGACGATTGAACAGCTGCTTGAATTTTACATGGGAAAAAATACTCCCGACCGGCAAACTTTTATTCTTCAGAATTTAGTGGTGGAAAATCTTGATATTGATCAAAAACAAAAACTGGAAGAAGTTGAAGTCTAAATAGAGACCAAATTTAAATTGAAATCACGAATAATATTTCTAAAATTAAAGAATAAGAAGCCTGCATAAGATGCAGATTGAATAAATGACAGAAGAACATCTACACGAAGGAGAGAGTTTAAAGAAAGTTTCGGGACTGTACAGAGACTGGTTTTTGGATTATGCGTCATACGTAATCCTGGATCGGGCCATACCTTCCGTTTACGACGGCTTCAAGCCCGTGCAGCGCAGAATCATGCATTCCATGCGGGAACTGGAAGACGGGCGTTACAATAAAGTGGCCAATATTGTCGGGAATACCATGAAGTACCATCCACACGGTGATGCGTCTATTACAGACGCCATGGTTCAGATTGGCCAAAAGGAACTCTTAATTGATGCTCAGGGAAACTGGGGAAATATTTATACCGGCGATTCCGCTGCTGCAGCACGTTACATCGAAGCGCGATTGACGCCTTTCGCTTTGGAAGTGGTTTTCAATCCGAAAACTACCGATTGGGTAAAATCTTACGACGGAAGAAATAACGAACCGATTGATTTACCCGTGAAGTTTCCGCTGCTCCTCGCACAAGGTGTGGAAGGAATTGGTGTCGGTCTTTCCACCAAAATTCTTCCGCATAATTTCAATGAACTGATTCACGCCTCCATTTCACATTTGAAAGGAAAGAAATTTCAGGTGTTCCCGGATTTTATTACGGGCGGGATGTTGGATGTTGCTGAATACAACGACGGCGAGCGCGGCGGCAGAGTTCGTGCCAGAGCCAGAATTATTCAGAAAGATAAAAATACGCTGGTTGTTACTGAACTTCCTTATTCCAAAAATACCGGTGAAATCATCGACAGTATTGTAAAAGCAACAGAACGTGGAAAGATCAAAATCAAGAAAATTGAAGACAACACTTCCGATAAAGTTGAAATCCTGATTCATCTTCATAACGATGTATCGCCCGATAAAACGATAGATGCCTTATATGCATTCACCGATTGCCAAGTTTCTATTTCGCCGAATGCGTGTGTGATTGTGGGCAACAAGCCGATGTTTCTTTCGGTTTCCGAAATTCTGAGAATGAATACGGATCATACCGTTTCTTTACTTAAAAAAGAACTTGAAATTGAACTTCACGAGCTTCAGGAAAGCTGGCATTTTGCTTCCCTGGAACGTATTTTTATCGAAAACAGAATTTATCACGATATCGAAGAAGTAAAATCTTGGGAAGAAGTACTTACTACCATCGATGAAGGTTTAAAACCGCACACCACACATCTTTTGAGAGCAGTAACGGAGGAAGATATCGTGAAACTGACTGAAATCCGCATCAAAAGAATTTCGCGTTTCGATCTTGATAAATTCAAAGAAACGATTGCTTCGCTGGAAGACCGCATTGCCAAATGCAAACACAATCTGGAACATCTGATTCCTTACGCTATCGATTATTACACGAATATTCAGAAAAAATACGGCAAGGATAAAGAAAGAAAAACTGAAATCAGAATTTTTGACAACATCGATGCGACCAAAGTAGCTGTTGCCAACGAAAAATTCTACGTGAACCGCGAAGAAGGCTTCATCGGAACTTCCCTGAAAAAAGACGAATATCTTTTCGACTGTTCTGATATTGATGATATCATTATTTTCCGCAAAGACGGCACGATGAAAGTAGTAAAAGTGGAAGCCAAAACCTTTATCGGGAAAGATATTCTGCATGTAGCCATTTGGAAAAAGGGCGATTCGCGAACTGTTTATAACATGATTTACCGTGAAGGAAAAGACGGGCCGTATTACATGAAAAGATTCTCCGTGACCGCCGTTACCAGAAATACAGATTATCCTTTAGCTTCAGATAAAAAAGGTTCGGAAGTACTTTATTTTTCGGCCAACCCCAACGGTGAAGCCGAACTGGTGAGTGTTTTACTGAAACAAAATGCCAGAATTCGGAAGCCAAGAATTGACATTGATTTTTCTGAACTGGCCATCAAAGGGCGGAATTCCCGGGGAAATCTTGTCACGAAATATGCAGTGAAAAAAGTTGATTTGAAAGAGCAGGGCGTTTCCACTTTGGCTCCAAGAAAAATCTGGTTCGATGAAACGGTTCGCCGATTGAATGTAGATGCACGCGGAACCTTTCTTGGGAATTTTAAAGGAGACGATAAAATATTGACCATCAATGCGAACGGTGAAGCAAAACTGGTTTCTTTCGATCTGATGAACCGTTTCGATGACGAATATTTAATCCTCGAAAAATGGAATCCCGAACAGTCTGTTACCTGTATTTATTTCGATGGAGAGAAGGAAATTTATTACATCAAACGTTTCCTGTTGGAAGCCACGAATAATGTGCAGATTTTCATGCCTTCAGAACACCCGAAATCATTTATAGAGTTGGTTTTCACTGCAGATCAAGCGACTGCTGAACTAATTTTTGCCAAAGAAAAAGGAAAAGAAAAGGATCCGGAAATTATCAATATTGATGAATTTATTTCCATAAAAGGCATCAAAGCGATCGGAAATCAGCTAACTAAAAATAAGGTGAAAACCATTAATATCACCGTTCCGGAACCTGAAGAAGAAGAGATTCAGGAAGAGGAAGAATCACCTGAACAGACCAATTCTACAGACGAAATCTCGGAAGAAGGAACGATAGGAAGCCTTTTTGATGAATAAATTTTGTCAAATTTCTTCTATTATTTAAACATTAAAAAACAATAAATGAATTTTATATTGCTCATCGTTATCGCCGCCACTGCTCTAATTAGTTATGTTGCTTTCCAGAATATTTCGGTTTTTGAAAAGTACAAATTCAATGTTGGCGCGATTAAAAATAGAAAGGAATATATCCGCCTCGTTTCGGCGGGTTTTCTTCACGGAGATTGGATGCATTTGCTTTTCAATATGATGACGCTGTATTTCTTCGGGCCTATCGTCGTACAGGTTTTCGGAGAAATCGGATTTCTTGTGGTGTATTTTGGTTCTATAATTCTGGGAAATCTATTCTCCCTTTATCTCTATCAGAATCAGTCCTGGTATTCAGCCATAGGAGCGAGCGGAGGAGTATCGGGCATTTTGTTTACATCCATTGCCATGATTCCGGATTTGGGAATATATTTCTTTTTTATTCCCATCCCTATTCCCGGATATATTTTCGGAGTTTTATATTTTTCCTATTCGGTGTACAGTATGCTGAATCCGCGACAAGGCGATAATATCGGACACGCTGCGCATTTGGGAGGAGCTTTTTTCGGGCTGGTTTTTGCGGTTGCATTACAGCCGGAAAGGGCGATTGAGAATGCACTTTATCTTGGAATAATGGCACTTCCGCTGCTGTATATGAGTTATATGGTATTTGTGAAAAAGAGAATTGGATAACGGTTATTTAGAAACATAAACAAACCTATCGTTTCCGGATAAGTCTTTTATTAATCGTCTGTCAGGGAATTTTTTAAAAAGATCCAGCGTTTCTTGTCCCAGTTTCTGATTGATTTCCAGAAAGATCATTCCGTTTTCTGAGAGATGATGTTGAGCGTCTTCAGCAATTTTACGGTAAAAAACCAATGCATCAGAAGTCGGAGAGAAAAGTGCCAGTTTCGGTTCAAAATCCTTTACTGAAACTTCAATTTGGGTTTGCTCATCGATTCCGATATAAGGCGGATTTGAAATAATGATGTCGTATTGCTGATTCAGGTTCTCTTCAAGATAATTTTGATAAAAAAAATGAATGTCAGTCTGATGAATTACGGCATTTCTTCTGGCCACTTCCAGTGCTTTTTCAGAATAATCAATCGCCGAAATTTCTGCTTCCGGAAAATGTTTCTTCAGCACAATGGGAATAATTCCGCTTCCAGTTCCGATGTCTAAAATACTTATATTTTGATCTTTAAACTTCGATTTATTAATTTCCTGAATGGCAAATTCCAATAATTCTTCGGTTTCCGGGCGCGGAATGAGCACCTCTTCATTGATGAAAAAATGAAGTCCGAAAAATTCGGTTTTTCCCCGAATCTGCTGATAGGGTTTTCCTGTTCTTAATGCAGAAATGATTTCTGAAAACTGGCTTTCTTCGCTTTCTGACAATTTCTGATCCGCAAATTTCCTTTGATCATACGGTTCAAAACCCATCGTGTCCTGAACAAAAACAGAATACAAAAAAACACTTTCACTTTCGGAATATAAACCGGAAAGTTCTTCCCGGAAATGCTTTTTTAATGCTGACAATGTCATCTTGTGAAAACCAGTCGTTGAGGCTTGGACATTTCTTCATTAATGCGATATCCTTCCAGATTGAATGCTTTCACATCATCTAAAGTTGTTGCATTATTTTCTGCGCAAAATCGTACCATCAGGCCTCTTGCGTGTTTGGTGTACACCACAACAGTTTTGGGTTTTCCGCTTTTCATTTCGTAGAAATCGAAGTTGATGATCGGGGCTTTCAGTTTTTTCTTGTCCAGAACTTTGATGTATTCTGCACTGGCAAGATTCAGGATGATTTCTTTAGATTTCAATTCACTGTTCAGTTGTTTGGTGATTTTATCTTTCCAAAATTCATAAAGATTCCAATATTGCTGGATTTTAAATTTTCTGCCCATCTCCAGACGGTAGAGCATGATTTTATCAGACGGTTTCAGCAATCCGTAAAGACCGGATAAAATTCTGTAATTTTTCTGAAGATAGGAAACAGCATCTTCCGAAAGCGTTTGGGCATCCAAACCGCGATAGACTTCACCCGTAAAGGCATACAAAGCAGGAGAGGAGTGCTTAGCTGTAGGATTTGGTTTCCAGTTCTGGTTGCGTTGCCAGTTTTCATCGGCAAGTTTTTGAGAAATTTCCATCATTTCTGACAGGAATTCCGGTGTTTTTTCCTTTAAGTGAGATTGAATAAGTTCTGCTTCTTTGATGAATTTTGGAGTTGTGGTCCTCGGGAATTTAACAGTACTGGTGATATCCATTAATTTTGCTGGCGAAGTAATAATTTTCATAAAATTCACAATTTTGATTAAAGCGTTCCCTTTCCTTCACGAAGAATTTCCGGCTCACCACTTGTGAGATCTACAATAGTGGAAGCCATATTATCACCGTATCCGGAATCAATTACGATATCAACCAAATGATCATATTTCTCTGCAATTAATTCAGGATCTGTGGAATACTCCAGAATTTCGTCGTCATCTTTTATGGAAGTAGAAGCGATGGGATGTCCGAGTTTTTGTACTATCAATTGAGGAACAGGATGATCCGGCACGCGGATTCCGATGGTTTTTTTTCCTTTGTAAGCCAGGGGAAGATTTTTATTTGCTTCCAGAATAAAAGTAAACGGGCCGGGAACATTATTTTTTAAGATCCTGAAAATCGCCGTGTCGATAGGTCTTGTAAAATCTGACAGATGGCTCAAATCGTTGCAGATAATAGAGAACTGTGCTTTGTCAAGTTTCATTTTTTTGATGTGTGCCAGCTTTTCCATCGCTTTGATGTTGTTTATATCACAGCCCAATGCGTATACAGTATCGGAAGGATAGATGATGATACCTCCTTTTTGCAATGTCTTAACTACCTCAACGATAAAACTTTCCTGAGGATTATCCGGATATATTTTGAGAATTTTTGCCATGACACAAAGTTATGAAATTACGATGAATAAAAGATTTCTATGAATAAATTTGGAGAAAGACAATTTTGTTGTATATTTGCATCACAATACCGCGGGGTAGAGCAGTAGGTAGCTCGTCGGGCTCATAACCCGGAGGTCGCACGTTCGAGTCGTGTCCCCGCTACTAAGGAAAGAGAATCATTTTGGTTCTCTTTTTTGTTTTTATTAAATTTTCGGCATTATTTTATTTCTATGGCAGATCTTCCGGGTAAAGCGATTCATGATTTTTATTTTCAAGAGAATAAAAAAAGGCTTTTTGTTCATGACCGTTTCGGTCCGAAAGTGGAAATGCCGGTTTCAACATATTTTCGCAATGCTACCAGAATGCCTCAGTTGGAGCGTATCGCGCTCGACAGGTGTTCAGGAAATATTTTGGACATTGGTGCCGGAGCCGGAACACATTCGCTGGAACTTCAGAATCGTGGTTTTCAATGTACTGCGCTGGAAATTTCTCCAAAAGCTTGTGAAGTCATCACTGCGAAAGGAGTTGAAAATGTGGTTTGTGAAGATTTTTTTAAATTCGAAGGAATGCAGTTTGATACCCTGCTCTTACTGATGAACGGGATCGGGATTTGCGCTACTGTAGAGGGTTTTCGCACTTTTCTGAAGAAAGCAAAATCACTGCTGAATCCGGACGGAAAAATCGTATTCGATTCCTGCGATGTCGCTTATATGTATGAAGATATTCCTTTTCCCGAACAATATTACGGCGAAGTGGAATGCCGCTACGAATATCAGGGAGAATTTACAGACTGGTTCGGCTGGCTTTATATTGATCAACACACCATGAAATCTGTTGCTGAGGAAGAAGGTTGGATTTCAGAAATTGTTTTCGAGGACGACCGAAATCAATATTTAGCAGAACTTTATTTGGGTAAATAATTTAAACACTGATTACCAAATAATTACGTATTATAGCTAATATCCCTATAAAAGTAGTTGTCTAATTCAAAATAATAATTACATTCGTATCACTATTAGATAAACGCATTTCTTTATATTGGTTGATAACATAAGAAAGATGAGATAAACAATTGCTGATCTTCAAAATCTTTAAGTTTCCCAAAATCTTAATTATGGCTTTTTCTGAAATTCATGTTTCCTTTCTGAAACCGAGTTTTTTGACGAAATCCGTACAAAGCTTCTTCCGTTTTTATCTTTTCTAGTAATTCGCGGTCTTGCCTAGAAATGTGCGATCGTTGGAATTAAATTACCAAAATCAGCAAAAGTCCGATATTGTCTGTGAAAAGCAAGAATAAGATGCTGTTTCTCCCACAGCTTTTGTTGCACTTATAGCAACGATTGGGATTATATGACATGACGAGCGGAGAGGATGGCTGCAGGTTTGATGTGGGTATTGGTCTGCCATTAAGAATTGGAAGATGGAATCTTTTTCAGATAGTGCCCATGCATTATTATAGTCTTGAGAGGTCAACCCCAGTCCGTTTCTGTGCAACGACAAAGAAACCAGATAAGAAAACAATGGATCAAGCACAAAAGTTGGGGAGCAATAAAAATGAAGTAGTAAATTTGTGGGATGCTACACGAAACAGAAATCCTCAAATTATTACTCCCAGAGTTCCTAGTAGACCATATTGAGATTGTATAATTTGCAGAAGAAATTCGCAAATCAACCATTACTAAACAATTAACCGATTAACCAGAAATCCGTTGTATCACACTTTCTCTCCTCCCTTCATCTCCCTCAATTCCCTTTTCAATTCCATGAACATTTCCCGGATATTTTGTTCAGCAAATTCCTCTGCTTCATACTCCGTAGTGCTGATGCTGCAGGCAAACTCCCAGATTTCGTAAATATCCGACAAAGGAATTTGGTAGGGTTCGTAGAAACGGTTGTCCGATTGTACGCAGACGGCCTCGCCTTCATGAAATTGAAACCGCTTATAAACGATGCCGTCGGTAGTGATGAAGACATAGGTTTTGCCCGTTTTCAGATCGGAAAGATGCTCCACGAACCTCCCTACAATGTAAGTACCGTCTTTATACGGAGGCATGGAATCGCCTTTCGCAGGAAAAGCCCTGTACTTCCCGTTTCGCAAAAAGGGGAGAGAGAGGGTCTGAAGGCTTTCAATATACTCCGGACTGGCATAGCCTGAGAGGTATCCCATAGAGGTTTTTTCCGGAATAATCTCGATCTTATTGTCTCCGTCGGCATTCACAGCCACGGGCAGAAGGATGCGGTTGTCAGCGACTTTCATCATCTTTTCCGGAGCATATTTGCGGACGTCCACACTTACCAGAACATCAATGCTCAGGTGAAAATATTGGGACATTCTGATCAGCAGATCAATAGGCGGCTCTGAAGTGCCATCTTCATATTTTACATACCGGCTTCTGGTGATATTCAGGTCATCCGCCAGTTTCTGTTGAGAGCTATTTTTACGGGCTCTCAAAACCCTGATGTTATCGGAGAAAATTGACATTGTTACAAATTAGAACAACAAAGATACGCCAAATTGTTTCAAATCGTACTAAGTTTGTGCATTAATAAAAGTGAGTGAATGAGTGAAT
>JAANMX010000662.1_pt1 | contig 44033 bp, 43 predicted proteins | sample 7279681 | NCBI WGS metagenome assembly JAANMX01 (sample SAMN14094542, study PRJNA606508) | bioreactor metagenome | isolation source: A lab-scale SPAN reactor treating ammonium-rich wastewater day 351 | place: Ireland: Galway | collected 2018-01-01
TTTCAGAACCGGCACCAACGGTGTGATCTGAGGGTCGAGTGCAGAACCTCCGTGTGCAAAGCCCATCATAATAACAGCAACCATAAAACCTGCTGCAGGAATCAGGGCGTTGGAGTTTCTGTACAATGCAAATCCGGCGGTAATTCCGACCCAGGAAATAAACACGATGGCTTCGTAACCGTTACTCCACGGAGCGTGGCCGGAAATATACCATCTACCGATAAGTCCCAATAACTGTAAAAACCAGCCTACAGCTCCAATATACATGATCGCTGTAATAACCTTCGTCAGAATTCGGCTTGGCCTGAAAAGTTCTACAAAACCTAACACTACCAGTAAACCCCCAATAAGCGTATAGAAAATTAAAAGCCTGAAATTAATATCCACTTTATTCATGAATACTTCTACCTGCACCTGAGCATCGGACGGAACTACATTTTTTCCCCATGTTTTCTGATATTCTGATAGTTTTTCCAGTTCAGCATCGGCTTTAGCCCAGTTGCCGCTACCTTGTGCATCGAGAACTGCAGAAAAATAAGGCCCCATTACTTTCTGGCTTTCCATATCCGGTTCAAAATTTTGATCCAGCCAGGAATGCCATGTGGAATTCGGATCATTTTTCACAGGCACAATTCTCATAAACTGGCCGCTGAAAAATTCATTAAAAATCTGAACTCTTTCGTTCACGGAAATTACTTCTTTATCATAATTGCTTTGTTCAGCCGGTTTCTTGGCAAAAGCAATGTTGTAATCCTCTTCCAAAACATAATGCAGGTTGCCGTTTTCATCGGAAGGGAAAAGATTCATGAGTGCAGTATAGCCTTCGTCGTTGGCTTTTGTTTTTTTCTTCAATTCATCGCCTCCTTTTGTCCCAACTTTAATGAGAGGAACCATCGTCCAGCTCGGTGTATCGGTATTCACAGAAAGAAACCACTGTTCTGCAGTAAGATATTTACCGTCGGTACCTGTGAATTTACTTTTTTTATAAAGTTTACGAAGAACATCCAGCGCCTGAGTGCTCATAGGAACGATTCTTCCTGAATAATTCTGCACCAGGAGATAAGAAAACTTATCTGCATGTTCCCGGGAATTCCTGTTTTTTGAAATGGCTTCATCTGCAGAAATGGTTCTCATGGCAGAAAATGAACGTGCTACAGAATTTTGCTGAGGCTGTACTTCCGCCGGAGCCGCCGTTGCTTCTTCATGAGCATGCGCATCATTATCATGCACGGTTCCATCGCTGTGAACATGCGTTCCCGTTTGTGCCGCAGTCATGGTGGTATTATCCCTGCTTCCATCAGAAGTTCCGTGCGTTTCAATAATCTGAGCGTGAAGACCGAGGGTAAAAAGAAGCGCAATAACAGTTGCCGTTTTCTTTTTGTTCATATTCCTCAGCATCGAATTGAGTTTCCAGAAGTGGGTTCCTTTCCAGAAGAAGACAATAAACATCGCTGTAAACAGGAAAAAATAACCGATATAGGTCACCAAAGTACCCCAAAAATCATGATTTACAGAAAGTACAGTTCCCTGTCTGTCAGCATCAAAACTGGCCTGGAAGAAACGATACCCTTTATGATTAAGTACGTTGTTCATGTAAATTTTATAGGGCGTTTCTTTGCCTTCGTCAATAATCTTCACGTGACTTTCATAAGCACTGGGAGAAGAACTTCCGGGATAGGTTTCCATCACGAAATCATCAAGTTTTAGTGCGAAAGGCGTGGTATACACTTTCGGGCCGAAACCCACCATAATATTCATTCCGTCCAATGTAATCTGCTTGAATAAATTCGGATTTCCCCGCTCTACTACCAACTCTACATTCTGTTTTGTTTTCGGACCCTGAACTTCCACGATAAGTGCGTCGGACAATCCCTCATCTTTCTTTTTATCGCCTTCAAAAACCTGCAATTTTCCTTTTTTGAGTCCTTCAGGAACCACGATTCTGGTTTCATTTATCGTATATAAACTTCTCAGGGAAAGTTCTTCGTAGACATTCTGTTTTACACTCCCGCTGTCTTGGGTTGCCATTACCATGTAATTGGCATCTACAGGAGTTTTGATAAACAATTTTCCGTTCTCGCTTTTAAATTCTATCGCTCCTTCAATAGGTCTGTTGTAGCTCACCAATGTTCCGCCCAAAGATTTACTTTCGCCGGGTTTCAGATAATAATTGACCCTGCCTCTTTCCCCGGCAGATACGAAATGGAGGTATTCTGTTCCGGAATTGTCAGCCACTAAACTGTCTTTTTTACGCTGCACATAATCCAGTGTTTTTACAGAAATCTTTTTACCGTGATAATCGTAACTCGCACTGAAATTTTTATGAAGCGGCGACATGAGATACGGAATTTCCTTGTAACTCAGGACATCTCCGTTTTCTTCAATCTGAATTTTAAAATAATTTTTATCGGTGATAATCTCGTTAGAAGTTTCCCCTTCGCGGATGTGCATGATGCCTTCGTAGCTGATGTATCGGGTAATGGCACCGCCGATAAACAGGAGAATGAAAGAAAGGTGAAAAGCCAAAACCGGCCATTTTTCCCGTTTCCAAAGCCTATAGCGAGCGATATTTCCGATAAAATTCAAAATAAGAAGCAGCATCACAAGCTCGAACCATTTGGCTTCATAAACCAACGCTTTGGCTGTGGGAGTGCCATAATCATTTTCAATAAAAGTAGCATATCCCATCGCTCCGGCATACACCAGAAGCAGAACTGCCATTGTACGGGTTGAAATCAGGATGTTCTGAAGTTTTTTCATAAGAAGAGAACGTATTTCAGACGATGAAGTCCGAATTATTTTTTGGATGATGTGCAAAAATACATTCTATTAATTTAAAAAGCGAATTTGCAAAATGATTTTTGTCAATTTAACTTATCTGGAAATACCTACATGAGAAGGAATAAAAATAATAGTATCAGAATACGATGAACGTTAATGCTTTGCAGTTAAAAGAGCTACGTTCATATAATTTAGTGTAGTTTGATGCCATCGTAGAAACGGTTTCTCAAGATACGGTTTGGGTTTATCACGGAACGTAGGTAATTCCTAAAAGCGAATTTCACGGTATAGAAGGTGTCAGTAAGTTTTTTACAAGGATTTTAAACGGAACAGAAAAGCTCAAGTTTGAAGCGGAGCAATTTATTTCAACAATATGGTTGTGATTCTTGGAAACGAACACCAAAGAAATGTTCCTGTTTCAACCCATTTAATATCGTATATTTTTGATTCAGAAAAAATTATCTTTGGTGCATGAATTTGTATGACCTCTTCCTGAAGCCTTATGAAAGTTACGAAACGAGCCAGATTCTTATGGAGGCTGCTGCCACTTTCTTTGGTTTAGTCAGCGTACTTTTCTCGATCAGAAAGAACATTCTGGTGTATCCGACCGGAATTATTTCTACTGTTCTTTACGTGTATATTCTGTATGTTTTTGGGTTATTGGGCGATATGATGATCAACGGATATTATACCGCGATGAGCATCTACGGCTGGATATTATGGTCTAAAAACACAAATGACCATATTCATGTGAAAGTTTCCAAAACCAATAAAAAAGAATGGCTGCAGAGTGCTGTTCTGTTTATACTCAGTCTGATATTGGTGACACTCATCTATTATTGGAAACCCGTTTTTGACGATCATGCAACTCCCGGACTGGCTTATCTGGATTGGGCCAATTGGCTGGATGTGCTTACAACCGCCATTTTTTTGGTGGGAATGTGGCTCATGGCGAAAAGAAAAATTGAAAACTGGATTTTCTGGATTATCGGAGATCTGGTTTCTGTGCCGCTTTATCTCTACAAAGGACTTGGAATTACGAGCGTGCAGTTCCTGATATTTACCGTATTGGCCGTTATCGGTTACCGCGAATGGAACCGGAATCAGAAAGTGTAATTTCAGGAAAACATTAAAATCAGGAAAGCGGCGGAATGAGTATCTTTGCCAACCGAAATACTCCAAAATAAAAGCCTGATTCATGAAGAGCATTACATTTTATAAATACCAGGGAACCGGAAACGATTTCATTATGATCGACAACCGGAATTTGGAATTTCCCAAAAACAGCAAACTTATCAAAGAACTGTGCGACCGGCGGTTCGGGATAGGAAGTGACGGACTGATTCTTCTGGAAAACGACCCTGAATCTGATTTCCAAATGGTGTATTACAATGCCGATGGAAATGAAAGTACGATGTGCGGAAACGGCGGAAGATGTATCGTGGCTTTTGCTTCTTTTCTGAATATTTTCGAGGAAGAATGCACCTTCAATGCGGTGGACGGACTTCATGAAGCGAAAATGAAAAATGAAACCATATTGCTGAAAATGAAAGATGTAGATCACATTTCCGAAACAGAAAACGGTTTTGTTCTCAATACAGGCTCGCCACATTTTGTACAATATGTGGAAGAGCTTGGAAATTTTGAAGTTTTCAATGAAGGAAAAGCGATACGGAATTCTGAGAAGTTTCGCGAAAATGGCATTAATGTCAATTTCGTGGGAGTTCAGGATGAAAACAAAATCTTCGTGAGAACTTACGAACGCGGCGTAGAAGACGAAACCTACAGCTGCGGAACCGGAGTTACAGCGGCAGCACTCACCTGGCTTCGGAATAAAGAAGCGGATTCCGTTCAGATCATGACTCTTGGTGGCATTCTTTCTGTATATGCAGAGCAATTTCAGGATACTTTCATCAATATCTGGCTGGAAGGTCCGGCAAAACAGGTATTTAAAGGTGAAATCCTCATTTAATTTTTCCAAAGTTTAATTTTTAAAAAAATGAATAAAAAACATACCGTTTTATTCCTCATTGTAGGCATTCTATTGACTTTAGGATTATTCTGGGGCTACAGCGAATACCAGAAATATTACGGAAATAATGTAGAAAAGGAAGGTTATTTCCACATTCCTACCGGTGCTTCTTTTCAGCAAATTCTCGATTCTGTGGCACCTTATGTGAAGAATAAAGAAAGTTTTGAGGAAGTGGCGAAAGATAAAAACATGAACCGCATTTTCCATCCCGGAAGATACCAGATCAAAGAAGGGAGTAACAATACCGATTTGGTGAACATGATAAAAGCAGGAAATCAGTCGGAACATGTTTTTAGGATCGGGGATTTTGGCGATGTTTACCAAATGATTGGCCGAGTTTCCAGAAAAACTGAAATAGATTCGGCAAAGTTCATCTCAGAACTCAATAAAATTGCACAGGAAAAAGGATATAAGAATGCAGAAGACCTCAAAAAATATTTTTTTATAGATACCTATCATTTTTTCTGGACGGTAAAACCTTCGGAGTTTTTCACAAGATTTGAGGATCAATATGAGAAATTCTGGACTCCGGAACGTGTCGCCAAAGAAAAAAGCAGCGGACTTTCACGCGACGAGATTTATGCACTGGCTTCTATTGTATACAAAGAAAGTGGCGGAAAACCCGATGAACAAAAGACAATCGCCGGATTGTACCTGAACCGTGTACGTAAAGGAATGAAACTTCAAAGTGACCCGACGGTCATTTATGCCATCAATCAGGACAGTGGATTTAATCAGAATATTAAACGGGTTCTGTATAAACATCTGCGTCATCCTTCACCGTATAATACGTATGCGAACGCAGGAATTCCGCCAGGACCGATCTGTATTGTTGATAAAAATTCAGTGGACGCTGTTCTGAATCCAGAGCAACATTCTTATATCTTTATGGCTGCAGATCCCGACAAACCCGGTCTTCACCGCTTTACTGCCAGCGATACGGAACATGCTGCCAATGCCAAAGATTATCAGGAATGGTTGAATTCAAAAAATATTCGTTAATATTTTTAATAAACTTTTAACACTTTTAAGTTTAACAAAATGCGTTTCTCAGCGTCTAATAGGATAGCGTTCTGAAGTTTTATGCTTCCTTTTTTTAAAAATCCTTAATAAATAAACGAGGCAAAAGTTTACCCTTTTGTAATTAATAAATAAAAGAAAAAATGATTCAAACTGAAATCACCCGAATTCTTACGAGAAAATCTCTCGGGCTTACTTTCGTACTTTCAGCAGCCGCCATGGCATTTGCTCAACAGAAAATCAATGTTTCCGGCAGTATTGTGGATCAGCAAAACAATCCTGTTCCCTATGCTTCTGTCAGTTTTTCTAACAAAGCCAACGCTGCTTTCAACGATGCTGCGCTTACGGATGAAAGCGGGTTTTATACACTGGAACTGGTGCCGGGGAATTATGATGTTACTGTGGAAGCGATTGATTTCAAAAGAAGAACTGCGAACAAGCAGATTTCCACTGCAGGAAATATAGGGAACATCAGTGTGGAAGCGGAAAGTTCCACCACGCTCACTCCTACTCAGAATATTGAGGGAGTTGTGATTTCTGCGCCTGCATCCCGCCCTTATCGTGTAGAATTGGATAAAAAAGTGTACGATCCTTCTCAGGATATCATCAGCAAAGGCGGAAATTTGCAGGATGTTCTCAGCAATGTTCCGTCCGTATCTGTGGAAACCGACGGTACCGTATCCATGAGAGGAAATACAAATGTGCGGTTTTTAATTAATGGAAAACCTTCTTCCATGCTGGGAATTGATGATGGTGCCAATGCGATGCAGTCCATCCCGGCAGATCAGATTGACAGAATTGAAGTGATCACGAATCCATCGTCCAAATTTGAAGCTTCCGGAACGGCAGGTATTCTGAATATTATTTTGAAAAAAAGCAGAGTAATGGGCTTTAATGGAAGTGTTACCGGATCAGTGGGTTATCTTCCAAGTACGAACCTGAATACGAACCTGAGCTGGAGACGAGGCAACCTGACGTGGTTTCTGAATGGTGGTGGTGGTTACAGAAGATCGAAAGGGGTCAATAATTACGATGCACGGTTTGAAGATAGAGGGATATTGAAACAAATGCTGACACAGGTTTCCGATTCCGAAAGCAATAATGAAATGAATAATTTCAACGGAACTGCAGGGATGGTATATGATTTCAACGACAGAACTTCTGCTAATGCTTCTATATCTTTCAGAACTTATAAGAATGATTCTGATGACTCAGTAGATAACAGAATGACTTATAATGGTATTGATATCAACAATACCGATTTTGATTTTCCCCTAAGCAAATTACGAAACACTATAGGAACTAACCAGAACAAATCTTTTCAGGGAGATTTTGGATTAGATCATAAAATTGATGACAACGGACAATTGATTTCAATGTCATTAAGCCTTCAAAAGAACCTTTCAGAGGGAGAGAGTGGCATTACAGAATTCCGCAATAATGCCAATTACGGATTCGATCAAACCGTTAACAATACCGAAAGTAATACAATCATAGGAAAGATAGATTATGAGCTTCCCATTGGTGAAAATTCAAAAATTGAAGCCGGCTATCGCTTTGACAGGAACCAAAATGATTACGATTATGCTGTGTGGAATAACGGAATTGTAAATCCTGATTTCACCAGCGTTACAAATTATAGTGAAATGTTCAACGCTTTTTATGTTCAGTTCAAAAGTAAAATTGGTGAAAAATTTGCGTACCAATTGGGATTGAGGGATGAAATTTCAAAAGTAGATGTAGACTTCAAAAACCTGGTAGATCAGGAACCTGCTATTGATAAAGCTTATAACAATATCTTCCCTTCTGTTTTTTTAAGTTATAATATTTCAGACAGCGGCCAAATTTTACTAAATTATTCCAAAAGAATTAACCGTCCAAGGTCATGGTTTTTGGTTCCTATGCGAAGCTATAGCAATAACGATAATATCTTTAGCGGAAATCCAAATTTGAATCCTTCTTTTGTTAATTCATTTGAACTCGGATATAGTATTCAAAAAAGAAGATTCACCATTAACCCTACCGTTTATTTCAATCATGAGGAAGATGAAACTCAAATGGTTAACCTCTATAATTTCGAGAAAAGCCGATTCGAGACCAAACCTTTCAACATTGGGTCAGAGCAGCGTTATGGTTTGGATATGAACTTTACATACGATCCATTTTCTTGGTTAAAACTGATGGGAAATCTCGACTTATTTGGCTATAAATCTGAGGGCGATTATCAATATACGACACTCATCAATGGTGTGGCAGCTCCCGCCAATATATCATTTGACGGAAATGGATTTTCAACCAGATCCAGACTTACCACAACTTTCCGGATTGACCGAACATTTAATGTTCAGTTGCAAGGTTTCTATCGGGGAGGAACGGAAACGAGCAGCTCTAAAACCGAGCCGATGTATGCCCTCAATCTGGGAGCTTCCAAAACCATCTGGGATGGCAACGGAACGATTAATTTTAATATTCAGGATATTTTTGATACCCGAAGCAGGTCTTATTACACCTTTGGAGATGGCTTCGAAAGAAAATCTTTCATGCAATGGCAACCCCGAACTTTCTCAGTGAGTCTTACTTACCGTTTCAAACAGGGTGATAAAGTAGAACAGCCAAGAAGAAAACGCGACACTAACTTTGAAGGTGGCGACGATGAAATGCCGCCAATGTAACAGCAAATGTTAGCAGATAAAAAAATCATGTTGGAAATTCCCAACATGATTTTTTTATCTGAAGATTGTTCAATTTATTCTCGTTAAACTCTTTACTTAAAAGACATTGCCAAAGTTTGAAACTTTGGCAATGTTGATTGAGTAGTAGTAAAACAGGTTACTGTATATTAGTTCTTCACAGAATACACCGATTTTCCTTCTTTAATCGTTTCCAAAACTACAATATCTTTCAGTGCTTCAGGATTTATTTTGAGCGGATTTTTATCCAGAATTACAAAATCAGCCAGTTTATCTTTCTTGATGGTACCTTTTGAATTCTCTTCAAAATATTGGTAAGCAGCCCATTCTGTAAGGGATTTTAGTGCATGATAAGGACTTATTCTTTCATCCGCTCCGATAACTTTACCGGATCTGCTGATTCTGTTCACCACAGAGTACAAAATCATGGTACTGCTCGGCAATGCAACCGGAGCATCATGGTGCTGGGTAAAGATCATTCCTTTGTTCAAAGCTGATTGTGCCGGAGAAATTTTGTCTGCTCTTTCTTTTCCTAAAGTTTCATCGGTATGCCAATCTCCCCAATAATACGTGTGCATTCCGAAGAAAGAAGGAATGATTCCTAATTCTTTATAGCTGTCCAACTGATCCATTCTCGCAGTCTGGGAATGAATACCCACCGTTCTTCTGTTCTCATTTCCGTGTTTTTTTCCGGCAGCATCTGCAGCGGCAATCAGTTCATCAATGGCAGCATCACCATTGCAGTGAGCCAGAATTTGCCAATTGTTGCTGTAAGCAGCGTCTACAAGCGAAATCGCATCATCTTCTTTTGGAAATGCAGGATATCCTTTATAGGTGTCGGGTTGTCCCGGTGGCGGAACTACATAAGGCTCAGTAAGCCAAGCTGTTTTTCCCTGAGGCGAACCGTCTAAAGAAATTTTCACTCCTGCAATCCTGAATTTATTTTTGTAATCTTTGCTCACTCCGTGCTTCTTCATATATTCCATCTGCGTTTGGATATCCGGATACACCGCAATATCTATTGGCAATTTTCCTTCATCAGCCAGTTTCGACCAGGTATTGGATGCATCAACTGTCGCTCTGCCCTCTTGCGCTGTAGTGAATCCAAAACGAACATAGGCGTTCAAACCGGCCAGTGCAATTTTTTCGTTCGCATCTGCATCCAAAACAGCCAACATTTTGAATAAAGGAATGAAGGCCGCCATTTCTTCCAATACACCGCTGGGTTTCGTAGTTCCGGGGAGTCTTCGGATAAGTCCGCCGGCAGGATCCGGAGTATTTTCATTAATATCAGACAATTCGAGTGCTTTGTGATTCATGACTGCCAAATGTCCTGACTGGTGAATAATGATGACCGGAACCGTTGTAGAAACCTTGTCCAGATCTGTTGCTGTAGGAGGAAGTTTTTCCTTTAACTGCGCATCATCATATCCAAATCCTATAATCCATCCGTATTTTCCGATCGCTTTCTTGTTTTTTCCTTTCCATTCGTTCAGCAACCTGACAATATCGTCAATGCTGTTACCGTTTCCGTCCGGAGCCGGAAGAAGATTTGCAGAAACAGCCTGAAATCCGGCATTCCAGATATGGCCGTGAGCATCTATAAATCCTGGCAACAAGGTTTTGTTTTGCAGGTCATTCATCGTAGTCTCAGAACCTTTATATTGGTTCACTTCCTGTAAACTTCCGGCGAAAAGAATTTTTCCGTCTTTCACGGCCACAGCTTCTACATACTGTGGTTGGTCGCCTTCCATGGTCAGGATGTCTCCGTTGTAATAAATGCTGTCAACAGAAACAGATTCTTTTGTTTTACAATTGCTTAAGAGTGCTAAGCTTAAAAAAAGAAACAGAGTTTTCTTCATAATTATTAATTAATAAGGTTATAATTTTATTTTTAAAAAAAGTTTTAGGGAAATTGGCAAGAAGTGATGAAAAGGAAACGAAACAGTTCTTTTTAGTCACCACTGAATCGCTTTATTCCAGTATTACAAATGTAAACTTTTTGAGCAAAATAGAGGGTTGTACATTTCTTTTTTTTGAAAAAAAGCCGACAATAAGTTGAAATAAATCACTTCGATACAGATTTGTTCTTTTATTCTTTCTTATTATATCAGCTGAAATGATAATCTTTCAATCTTTATAACGTCTCCACTATAGTTGGCTCAATAATTTTTGGAATTAATTCGGGCACTATTATTCCACAAAAAAGCCAGAACTTTTTGGTTCTGACTTTATATAAAATTTCGATTTTTGCCTATCTTGCAATATTCACGGCACGGGTTTCACGGATGACCGTTACTTTCACTTGTCCGGGATAGGTGAGTTCATTTTGTATTTTTTCCGAAATATCGTAGGAAAGCTGGTGCGATTGTTCATCAGTCACTTTTCCACTTTCTACCATCACGCGCAGTTCACGCCCGGCCTGAATGGCATAAGCACTCGAAACGCCATCGAAACTCATGGCAGTGGATTCCAGATCCTTCAGCCTTTGAATATACGATTCCAAAACCTGACGCCTTGCTCCCGGCCTTGCTCCGGAAATACCATCCGCAACCTGAATCAGCGGTGATAATAAAGAAGTCATTTCCACTTCGTCATGGTGCGCACCTATTGCGTTGACGACTTCTGCATTTTCTCCATACTTTTCTGCCCATTGCATTCCCAAAAGTGCGTGTGGAAGTTCGGATTCCTGTTCCGGCACTTTTCCTATATCATGCAAGAGCCCGGCTCTTTTGGCGAGTTTCACATTCAATCCCAGTTCTGCAGCCATCGTTGCAGCGATATTGGCTACTTCGCGGGAGTGCTGCAACAGGTTTTGTCCATAAGAGGAACGGTATTTCATTCTCCCTATAATTTTCACCAGTTCGGGATGTAACCCGTGAACTCCGAGGTCTATAATCGTTCTTTTCCCGACTTCTATAATTTCTTCTTCGATTTGTTTTCTGGTTTTTTCCACCACCTCTTCTATTCTTGCAGGGTGAATTCTTCCGTCTGTCACCAATCTGTGGAGTGAAAGCCTTGCGACTTCCCTTCTCACCGGATCGAAACAGGAAAGCAAAATAGCTTCCGGAGTATCATCCACAATAATTTCTACGCCTGTTGCTGCTTCCAAAGCACGGATATTCCGTCCTTCTCTTCCGATAATTCTTCCTTTTATTTCATCCGATTCGATATTGAAAACAGAAACAGAATTCTCAATAGCTTGCTCTGTACCGATTCTTTGGATGGTTTGAATTACTATTTTTCTGGCTTCACTTTTCGCATTCAGTTGAGCCTCTTCCATGATTTCCTGCACGTGTGCCTGCGCTCTGGTTTTGGCTTCTGCTTTCATGGCTTCTACCAGTTCGGCTTTGGCTTCTTCGGCAGAGTAATGTGACAGTTTTTCGAGGATTTCCACTTTCTGCGTCGTGATGGTCTCCAATTCTTCCTGTTTTCTTTCCAGAATTTCATGCTTTTTGGCATAATCGGCAATTTGTCTGTCCAGATCTTTTTCTAGTTTTCCTATTTTGCTCAATTCATCATTCAGCTTTTGTTCCTTGTCGCGGATTCGTTTTTCAACTTCCTGCATTTTCTTTTCCCGATTCTGAATTTCGGCATCATGCTGTGATTTCAGTTCCAAAAATTTTACTTTGGCTTGAGCTTCTTTTTCTTTTCTTACGGATTCTGCTTTTACGTTGGAGTTTTCTATGATATTCTCAGCGTTTTTTCTGGCATCTTCTATAATAAATTTAGCTTTTGTATTGAGGCTGCTTCTGGAAAATAACAGCCCCATGAGAATTCCTGCTGCCAAGGCTACAAAGCCGATAATAATAGTGGTAAGTGTCATATATATTAAGTTTTTTATTTCTAATTGTTTTGATATTAAGTTTTTAGGGGATCACGCGATCGTTCCTATTTATTCATAAAAAAACCCACAACAGTTCAGGTGATAAGAGTAAACTCCTAATCAACACGATTTGAACTGATTTCCTTTGTCTGTAATCCGCGAAATGCGGCACGCCATTCAAAGGACATTTGTTCGGTAATTGTTTAGCGTTGAGTTTACCTTTAATGTGTTAGAACTATTGTAGGCAGTTTTTTTGGAAAAGAAAAATCTACTTTTCCAGTGCTTCCAGGTTTTGGTTGATTTTTTTCAGCCGTTCGGAGGAAGCTTTAATATTATTTTCATTGGCCAGCGCAGTCACTTCTGCATTGGTTCCCAGTTTCAGTGCACACATCGCAAGAGCATCCTGCTTGTCACGCACATCAAAATTCTGTTCAAAATCTTTAATCATGAGTTCAATCTGCTTCCCGACTTTGCGCAGTGTTTCTTCTTCCGCTGCGGGAACATTCAGCGGGTATACTCTTCCTGCAATATTAATGGTAATTCGTCTTACATCCATTACAATCCGCTGTTTTGAAGTTCGGCAATGCAGAAATCTACTTCTTTGATGAGCCGGTTCAGGTGATTTTTCATTAGCCTGTTATGTTCGGGGTTTCCTGCTATTGCTGAATAAAGTTTTATATTTTTCTGTTCTTCTGCTAATACCTGATTTTTTTTTCTTTCTTCATCATATTTCTCCTTCAGTTCTTGTAGCTCTTCATTCAGAGTGATATATTCTTTGGAAAGCGACTGATAATTTTTGCTAATTGCCGCAATTCTGTTTTCCAGTTCCAAAAAATGTTGTTCTAAATCTTTGAGCATTTCAGGTTTTTAAAATTCTAACATTTAAGCAAAAATATAAAATTTAATGATGAATCAGATACAAAACGTATTCTTTTTTGCTTTCACCCGAAAATAAAAAAGAGAAAGTGTGGGTAACTTTCTCTTTATCTTGATATTGTATTGATATTTATTCAAATTTCAGCGTGAACATAAAAGCTCTGGTTTGCAATGTAGAAACTGCTTTTGCCCAATATGGCGGCGTTGCCGGATTATCGGCTACCATTTCATTGTTCATGAAGAAGGTGCCGCGAATTCCTGGAGTCAGCTTGAAACGATTGAAATAAATCTGAATTCCGATTTCGGCAGACCATGCAAAATTGTGCGTCGTAGAACGAAAAACCTTTTGAAGATTATCATCATCACTGTTGGCATTTGATTGTAAATTAACTACATAATTAACTCCGGCAGCAACATAAGGGCGGGTATTGTACCATCTTTCTCCGTGCATTTCCACGAGTACAGGGATATCCAACATGGTAGATTTTACTCTTCTCACCCGATCATCCTCATCCATTGGAAAAGGAATAAAAGGAGGATTGGTAAGCGTTCCGGCAGCATATTGATCATTGGACTGGGTATTGAAAACAATTTCTCTTTCGGCAAACTGTAATCCTGGTTCTAGGCGAAGATCAAAATAATCATTCAGCCTCATTTTTCCGATGAGCCCGGCACCAAAACCACCCATCGGTTTGGCAGTAACTAAATTATGATTACCACTCATCCCGTATCTTGGGTGCAAAACCGTATGGAAATCAAACAAATTTCCGTTAAGATAAAAGCCCCAGCTGAATTTCTGATGATCAAAACTCTCCAACCTGTCCATTCTGTCTCTGGTTCGGAACTGAGCATCAGCCAGTGTCGCAAATGTAAAGGATACTAAAACCAGTGATTTTAATAAAATTTTATTCATGTGTATATTTAATTTTTCTTACCCATTTCTTTAACGCCGTACTATTTGGTGGCTTTATAAATGGTGGCAATCCCTAAACTTAGTTTTTTATATTCCACTTTTTTGAATCCTGTTTCCAGCAGGATCTGTTTCATTTTTTCTCCGAACGGAAATGCATTTACCGAATCGGGCAGATAAGTATACGCGCGGTTATCCTTGGAAACCAATCTTCCAATCATCGGAAGAATATTTTTAAAATAAAACATATACAGCGGTGCCAAAAGGCCTTCCACTTTGGAAAATTCCAAAATATAAACGCTTTTTTCTTTCTTCACCACTCTTCTCAGTTCCGCCAATCCTTTGTTCAGATTTTCAAAATTCCGGACTCCAAATGCTACGGATACCGCATCAAAACGATTGTCTTCAAACGGTAACTGTTCAGCATCACCTTTGTGTAGTGAAATTCTGCCGTCTAAATTAAGTTTTTTTATTTTAACAGCACCAACATTTAACATTTGTTGCGATAAATCCAATCCTACAACCTTCGCACCGGTTCCTTTTTGAATGGCAATGGCCAAATCGCCGGTTCCTGTTGCCACATCCAGGACTTCTTTTACATCATCTTTCTTCATCCATTTGGTCAGCGTATTGCGCCAGATGACGTCGATCTTCAAAGAAAGAACATGATTGAGCAAATCATATTTCGGAGCGATATTATCAAACATATCCTCCACTTCACTTTTTTTGCTCGCCTCGGAATTATACGGCTTCACCGGATCTATATTGCTCATTAAAATTGATAATGTTCTTTATAATAATTTAAAAAATCCTGTTTCCGGAATATTTTCGTCCGGGTTTCTGTCTTTTGAATATTTTTGATAATGCGGTCGTAGTTTTCATTTACATTATAATAGAAATCCTCTGCATACAAAGATTTGAAGTGTTTTGGCGCTCCGAAATAATTTTCATTATCAATCGTCGTCGTTCCCAATGTCATGAGTAGGGAATCTTTATCAACATCATATCCGTAATATTGGGTATGGATATAATAATCCTGATGTGCGATATTCACCATTCCGCGTTGCCTCGCGACAGTAAACGCTGAATCGTAGAGCAGTTTTTTATTTTTATCGAAAACCTGAATGCTGTTTTGGCCTTTATTCAAATCCACTTCTACATATTGCCCACCGGAAATAATTTTCTCTGCACCTTTATTGAGTTTAAAATAATAGGTTTCTGAAGTGGGATTATCTACCAAATAAGCATCCTTTTTGGCCAGAAACAGGAAGTATATTCCGAAAGCCATCAGAACCGCAAGAACAGAGATAAGGAAACCTTTTAAGGCAGGACTCATTTTCATATCCGTTATGGAGATTTTTGCAAATTTAATAATAATTTTCATTCTGCCTTATAGATTTTAATTCATACATTTGCAATTAATTTTTTTTACTTTTTTTACAAAATGCCCAATACAGTTATCATAGGCTCAGGCAGTTATTTACCGCCTAACATCATTGGCCGCAAACACTTTATGGATACCACTTTTTTCACGGACAGCGGTGAGAAAATTGATAAGCCTGCAGAAGAGATTATTGGAAAATTTGTTGAAATTACCGAGATTGAAAACCGCCGATATATTGCTGATGATCAAATGAATTCTGACATAGGCTATGAAGCTTCCAAAAAAGCCATTGCTTCTGCCGGAATAGATCCTGAAACACTGGATTACATTATTTACGCCAGTAATTTCGGAGACGCTACCTCTGATGCCCGTCCGAATCTGATGCCGAATCTGGCTTCGAGGGTCAAAAATAAACTGGGAATTAAAAACAGAAAATGCATCACCTACGATATGGTTTTCGGATGTCCGGGCTGGGTAGAAGGAATGATTCTGGCCAATCATCTCATTAAAGCCGGAGTTGCCAAAACAATTCTCGTCATCGGAGCCGAAACACTGAGCAGAGTGATTGATCCCTACGACCGGAATAAAATGATTTTCGCCGATGGAGCAGGAGCTACCATAGTACAGGCAACGGAAGAGGAAAATGTGGGAATTATTGCCAGCAATACCGTTTGCGACAATGATGTTGAAATCACCTACCTTGAAAGTGCGCCTTCCCTCAATAAAGAAGCGAATCAGAATGAACTCTACATCCGCATGCAGGGAAGAAAAATATATGAATACGCGCTGAAAAATGTTCCGGATGCCATCAAAACCACGATAGATGATGCCGGACTGAGTATTGAAGATATCGACAAAATATTGCTGCATCAGGCGAATGCAAAAATGGATCATGCCATTATTGACAGGCTGATGAGACTTTATGGCAAAAAAAAATATGATGAAATCGTGGCACCAATGACCATTCAGGAGCTTGGAAATTCTTCCGTAGCGACTATTCCTACCATGTATGATCTTATTGTTAGCGGCCAAATGGAAGGGCAACAGTTCAAAGAAAAAGGAAATATCGTTTTTGCTTCTGTAGGAGCAGGAATGAACATCAATGCGATCGTTTACCGATTTCCGTAAATGAGTCACAAATACAGAATAGGGCACAGAATTTGAGAAATTTTTGTGCCTTTTTTATTTAGTATGCAGAAAAACCTTCTCATTTTTACCGCCATTATATTTGTTCTGGAATTTTATGTGTTTCAGGCTTTTAAAATGGTCACCGAAAAACCCTGGGCCAGAACAGCCTATTGGATTATTACCGTCTCCGTCTATGCCCTTCTCGTTTATCTGATCCTTAGTTTCAGCAAAGCAGAAGGCGGACATTATCGTATTCAGTTCATCGTTTCGCTTTTTTTAATATTTGTAGTTCCTAAACTTTTAGCCGTTATTTTTCTTCTGATTGATGATCTTTTCCGGCTGATAGAATTCGGAACCCACTCTTTATCAGGAAATTCAGACAAAGGATATCCCGGACGAAGAAAATTTCTGGGCCTTGCCGGACTTGGGCTTACGGGACTGTTCGCTATTTTGTTTACGGATGGCATCCTGTTTGGAAAATACCGGCACACTGCCAGAAAAGTGAAATTAAAAATTCCAGGGCTTCCGGAAAGTTTCAAAGGATACAGAATCGTTCAGATTTCCGATATTCATAGCGGAAGTTTCAAGAATCCTGAAAAACTGTACCCGGCCATAGATTTGATTAATGAACAGAATCCGGATCTCGTTCTGGCTACGGGCGACACCGTCAATAATTATGCTGAAGAATTTATTCCTTTTATTCCGCTTCTTTCCAAAATACAATCGAAAGACGGCAAATTTTCGGTGTTGGGGAATCATGATTACGGACATTATGCAGAATGGCACTCCAAAGCAACCAAAGACCGGAATGTTCCCGAGCTGATTCGTTTGAAAAATAAAGCGGGTTTTGAAACCCTGAGAAATGAACACCGGATTATTGAAAGAAATGGCGAAAAGCTGTACCTCATTGGCGTGGAAAATTGGGGTTTGAAACCTTTCCCACAATATGGTGATCTGGACAAAGCGACAAAGGGCATTCCGCCGGAAGCCGCAAAAATTTTGATGAGCCACGATCCTTCTCACTTTGATGAAAAAGTAAAAGACCATCCGTCCAATATTCAGCTAACCGTCTCCGGGCATACCCACGGAATGCAGTTTGGCCTCGATTTAAAAAATATAAAATGGAGCCCTGTGCAATACCGTTACAAAAAATGGGCAGACCTGTACGAAAGCGCAGGCAAATTCCTGTATGTGAATCGTGGTTTCGGGGTGATCGGCTATCCCGGAAGAGTTGGAATATTACCCGAAATTACGGTTTTTGAACTGAGCTAATAATAAAATTTGACAAAAACAGAGCCGGTATCAGGGAAGCCGGCTCATTTAAAACTCAAGGGTAATAATAAAAATAACCCAAAACTCTATACCATGCCCTTCCCGAGTTTTATTTTCAAATTATCAATCATATCTTTCGTCATTTCCGGCAAACCGAACTCATAGTTCAGTCCCCAATCCTGCTTCGCAACGGAATCGTCGATAGAAGCGGGCCACGAATCGGCAATTGCCTGACGGAAATCCGGCTTGTAATCTATGCTAAAACCTGGAATTTCTTTCTTAATTTCAGCCGCCAATTCTGCAGGTGTAAAAGACATTCCCCCCAAATTGTACGAGGTACGAACCGTAATATTTTCTTTCGGAGCTTCCATTAATTGTAAGGTTGCATTGATCGCATCTTCCATGTACAACATCGGCATCGCCGTATTTTCACTGATGAAACTGGTGTAACTTCCTTTCTCTACAGCATCATAAAAAATTTCTACGGCATAATCTGTCGTTCCTCCGCCGGCAGGGGTTTTCCAGGAAATGAGGCCGGGATAACGGATACTTCTTACATCGACACCATATTTTTCAAAATAATATTCGCACCATTTTTCACCCGCGAGTTTTGAAATTCCATATACTGTGGAAGGATTCAAAACCACCTCCTGAGCAACATTTTCTTTGGGAATTCCTTTCCCAAAAACAGCGATGGAACTGGGCCAGAATATCTTATTAATTAGGCCTTCTTTGGCCATTTCACAAAAATTAATCAAGGGTTCCACATTCAGTTTCCATGCAAAAAGTGCCTGTTTTTCGGAAGTTCCGGAAAGCAATGAAGCCAAATGATACACTGTAGTAATATGATAATCCTGAATTACCTGCCGCACCAACTGGGTATTGGTAACGTCCATCCTTTCATAATATTTTGCATTGGTAGTAGTACTATCCCAACGATCCAGCCCGGAAGCCACTACATTTTCTTCTCCGTGAATTTCAATCAGCCTGTTGGTAAGTTCGGTGCCGATTTGTCCTAAAGCACCAGTAATAAGTATTTTTTCCGTGGAAGATTCCATGATCATATTTTGATTTTATACAAATTTAAAGATTTAATCCTATTTCTGAAACAGATTTCATCCCTTAGGAAAGAATAATTTCATTTCGCAGTTTGGCGATAGTGCAGACTATTCGCTTAATCTATTTTCAATATCCATTCGTTGATGTAAAATTCTAATAACCTCTATTGCGTTTTCTTTCAAGTTTATGCGATAAAATATAAAATGTGATTTTACTTTCGAACGATGATATCATTTTCTTAAGTGACTATGATCTTTCCCTGAAGTTGGATTTTGAGTTAAATATTCAATTTCCTCCAAAATCAAATTGAAATATCGATCAGCTCGTTCTTTAGACCAAGTTTCAAATGTGTAGAACCAAATATTTTCAAGATCAATTTGTGCTTCGTTACTGATTTTAAAATTCATTATTCAGAAGCATATTTTTGATGAAAGGTTTCTAAAAGTTCTTCTTTACTAAAGTTTTTTACAAAACCAGACTTTTCGCCTTTTTTGAGTTCTTTAATCAACTCTGATTTTTTTGTTTCTTCGTGTTCAAACATTCTCAAAGCCGCTCTGATAACTTCACTTGCAGAAGAAAATTTCCCGGATTTAATTTGTTCACTTATGAAATTTTCAAAATAGTCGCCCAGTAATATTGATGTGTTTTTTGCCATAATTTAATTTTTAATTCAAAGATACCAAATGTTGGTATTTTATTCAATATTTCAGGCGTTAAATTTCCATCAAATTTTAGCTGGACATAATCATAACAACTGTATTTTTCAGCTGTCTTAAATGATTACTTTCAGGCTCGCGGGCACTACTTTGATGTTGACCGGCGAAGGAATTGCATGATATTCCCCGTCCAAATGCCAGTCTTCCGTATCTGCGTTCACGTTCATCGCCGACGTGGAAACAAACGAAACATAACGGTCTTCTTTCAGGCGTTTTGTAAACATCCTGTACGCAAACAGCAACCCGTAAGTAAATGGGAACTTTTTCACCAAAACTGCTTCTGCCAAGCCATCCGTTTTGTCGGCGTTTGGAGCAATGTAAGCGTGATTTCCAAACTGTCGGGTGTTGGCGATGTTCAGCATCAGATAATGGCCATTATATTTCGTAAACTGCTCTTCAGGAAATGATAAATGAACCGGTTGATACCGAAAAAAGACAGCAAGACTGACTTTAATATAATTTAAAAAACCCCGCGTTGTTTTTTCAAATTCCTTCACTACTTTACTGTCAAACCCCACTCCTGAAACATTAATGGATAAACGCCCGTTTACCGTCACTGTATCAATTTCCTGAAATTTATTCTTCTTAATCTTTGCCAGAAGCTGGTCCAGATTTTTTCCGAAATTCGTTTCATTGGCAAAGCCATTTCCCGAACCTCCGGGATAAATTGCGAGCTTTTTATCGGTATGAATAAGATGTTGAGCAACGGAAGAAATGGTGCCGTCACCTCCTACAGCCACAAAAATTTCTACCGAATTGAAATGTTCTTTAATAAAACGGTTGGTTCCTTCAATAGAGTCGGAAATATAGTAGATAGGATGATCTATTTTCTCCTGAAGTTGATTCAGGAAAGGCTGATAATTTTTTTTGGCCGAGTGTGGATTGATGATAAAAGCAACGTGCCGCATATTTTAACTAAAGTTTCTTGCTTATAGAATCTGCATTCTCTTTTTAAATTCAGGAGTCAAGGCAGTTGAAAGTTCTTTAAAAGGAATGGTAATGTGGATAATGCCTGAGGAATAAGGCGCAATTTCGTACTGTCCGTAGACGAAAGTAATTGAATTTGAATTGAAATAAAAATTACGGTTGAACGAAACAGAAGTGGGTTCAAAAAACTCAGCTTTCCGTTTTCCTGCATGTTTTAAAAGCAATGTATTCCAGTCTACCTGCGAAGGATTCAAAATATCTGAAAGCTCTACATATTTCTGCTCCTTAACATCTGCGGTTATATAAACTTCGTAGGCATAACCGTGAGCACCGCCGGTATATCCATATCCGGTATAACGAAGCGTGAGGTAGTAATTTTGATCAGAAAAAACTTCCATGATGGAATGTCGGTCCCAGGTTTGTAGGAATTCCGGCATATAGGATTTGCTTTCTTTTTTCATCTCATTCATATACTCCTGCAAATCGTTCTGTAATGCAGCTTGCACTTCTTCCCGTGAATAAGATGTCAACGTTTTATTTTTCGGAAGAACATCTTTGTAAAGGCTGTCCAACACTACTTTATCCATCCCGGTGAATACCAAAACTTTTTGACGGTATTCAACAGTCAAAGTATTGGAAATCTTCAACGTGTCTCCTACGCTCAGGGAATCCATAGACATCACTTTTGCGACCGGAATGGTATCTGTATCTTGCAAAGTTTCATTGATGTCCACCTTTTTCTGATTACAGGACATCAGAAGATACGCCAGAAATAAAAGACTGAGATTTTTCATTTATATCAATTTTGAATTGGCTGAATATACAAAAAGCCGTCCATTTTGACGGCTTTTATTTAGAGTTGAAGCTTACACATCAATTCTAGCGTAGCGGGCATTCTTCTCAATAAAATCCCTTCTTGGCGGAACCTCATCTCCCATCAGCATCGAAAATACATTATCTGCATCTGCCAAGCTTTCAATGGTCACTTGTTTCAAAGTTCTGTTATCTGGGTTCAGGGTGGTTTCCCAAAGCTGTTCTGCATTCATTTCCCCAAGACCTTTGTATCGCTGAACTTCTACTCCTTTGCCGTCGGCAGACATTTCCAGCGTTTTTTCTTCTCTTTCTTTTTCGTTCCAAGCATACACTTTTTTATTTCCTTTTTTCAAAAGATAAAGCGGCGGAGAAGCGATATAAATGTATCCCTGTTCAATCAATTCTTTCATATATCTGAAAAAGAAAGTAAGAATCAAGGTGGAAATGTGAGATCCGTCAATATCAGCATCTGTCATAATTACTACCTTATGGTATCTTAATTTGCTAATATTCAAAGCCTTGCTATCTTCTTCAGTTCCTATGGAAACACCGAGTGCCGTATAAATATTTTTAATTTCTTCGTTCTCGTAAACTTTATGAAGCATGGATTTCTCAACATTCAGAATTTTACCTCTCAAAGGAAGAATCGCCTGAAAATGACGGTCGCGGCCTTGTTTAGCCGTTCCGCCTGCGGAATCACCCTCCACGAGGAATAATTCAGAAATCGAAGGATCTTTGGAAGAACAGTCAGCCAGTTTTCCCGGAAGTCCGGCACCGCCCATAGGCGATTTGCGCTGTACCATTTCTCTCGCTTTTTTGGCGGCTTGTCGGGCTTTAGCCGCTAATACTACTTTTTGAACGATGATCTTGGCTTCATTAGGATTTTCTTCCAGGAAGTTGGTCAGCATTTCGCCTACGATCTTATCCACTGCACCCGAAACCTCAGAGTTTCCTAGTTTTGTTTTGGTTTGTCCCTCAAACTGCGGTTCCATTACTTTTACGGAAATTACAGCCGTCAATCCTTCGCGGAAATCGTCACCCGTAACTTCTACTTTTTCTTTGGCAGGAAGTCCCAGTTCATCGGCGAATTTCTTTAAAGTTCTCGTTAAAGCTCTTCTGAACCCGGCTAAATGGGTTCCGCCTTCATGGGTATTAATATTATTAACATAGGAATGCAGATTTTCGTTAAAAGACGTGTTATAACGCATCGCCACTTCCACAGGAATTCCCTCGCGCTCGCCTTCCATAAAGATGACGCTGTCCATAATGGCTTCGCGGTTTCCATCGATGTATTCTACGAATTCTTTTAAACCCCCTTCAGAAAAAAAGATGTCTTGCTTAGCATTACCTTCTTCGTTTTTTTCTCTTTCGTCTGTTAAGGTAATTTTAATGCCCTTGTTCAAGTAAGAAAGCTCACGCATTCTGCTTGCTAAAGTATCGTAATTAAAGATTAATTCCTGAAAAATGGTATCATCGGCTTGAAAAAAAACTTCGGTACCCCGTTCTGTGGTTGTTCCGATTTCTTTTACATCTCCTAAAGCTTTTCCTTTGGAATATTTTTGCTGATAAATTTTACCGTCCCGATTAATGGTTGCGATCAAGGAATTGGAAAGTGCATTCACTACGGAAACTCCTACTCCGTGGAGTCCACCGGAAACTTTGTAAGAATCTTTATCAAATTTTCCACCGGCTCCAATTTTGGTCATGACCACTTCCAAAGCCGATTTCTGCTCTTTTTCGTGAAAATCAACCGGAATTCCACGGCCATTATCTTTTACTGAAATACTTTCACCTTCGTGAATGACCACAGAAATGGTGTCGCAGTGTCCCGCCAATGCCTCATCAATAGAGTTATCCACCACTTCATAAACCAAATGGTGAAGACCTCTTAAACCGACATCACCAATGTACATGGAAGGACGCATACGAACGTGCTCCATTCCTTCCAGTGCCTGAATACTGCTTGCTGTATATTGTTTATTGCTCATAATTAAATTTAGATATTAAATCAGATTTCAGCTCCCCGCAACACCAAAAAAGATTTCAAAAAATGTCTGAAATCTAAAGTCGGAGGCGTGAAATCCCACTAATGAAAAGACTAGCAAATATCGGAAAAATTAATGAGATATGAAAGCGAAATCACGCAGGAAATTGGTGAAAAATAATGAAACCTGAATATAAAAAAAAGTTCCCGAATCAGGAACTTTTTTATCTTAATTATTTGATATCAACATCATTAATAAATCTCCATCTTTTTTCTCCACTTTCACCAGATTGTGTTTGGATAAATTTTTGGAGGCCTTATCCCATTTCTTTCCGGAAAGCTGGCTTCTTTCCTTCACTTCGGAAAGTAGCATAGGTTCGGATTGGGAATGCAGAATTTCAATAATCACTTTTTCATCTTCGCCAAGTTCAATTTGCGACGTGGTTTTTTCCGGCTTCATTTGCGGGAAGAACAGCACTTCCTGAATGCTCACATTATTGGTGAGAAACATAATCAGTCTGTCCATCCCGATTCCCAAACCTGAAGTTGGCGGCATTCCGTATTCCAAAGCGCGAAGGAAATCATGATCAATGAACATGGCTTCGTCATCTCCTTTTTCGGAAAGTTTCATTTGTTCTTCAAAACGTTCGCGCTGGTCGATAGGATCATTCAACTCAGAGTACGCATTGGCAATTTCTTTTCCGCATACCATCAGTTCAAAACGTTCTGTCAGGCCTTCTTTGCTGCGGTGTTTTTTAGTGAGCGGCGACATTTCTATCGGATAATCGGTAATGAAAGTAGGCTGTATAAAATTGCCCTCGCATTTTTCACCGAAAATTTCATCGATCAGCTTGCCTTTCCCCATCGTTTCATCTACCTCAATACCGATGGATTTTGCAAAATCGAATAATTCCTGCTCGGTTTTTCCGGTGATATCAAAACCTGTAAATTTCTGAATGGCTTCTGTCATGGAAACCCGCGGATACGGCGCTTTCCAGTTAATGGTGTGTTCCCCGAACTGTGATTCTGTAGTTCCGTTCACTTCTTTTGCAGTAAATTCCAGCAGTTTTTCTGTGAAATCCATCATCCAGTGGTAATCTTTATAGGCAACATAAATTTCCATGGCCGTAAATTCCGGATTATGTGTGCGGTCCATTCCTTCATTTCTGAAGTTTTTTGAGAATTCATACACTCCATCGAAACCACCTACAATCAGTCTTTTCAGGTACAGTTCGTTGGCGATTCTCAGATACAAAGGAATATCGAGCGCATTGTGGTGCGTAATAAACGGCCGCGCCGCGGCACCACCGGGAATCGGCTGCAAGACAGGTGTTTCCACCTCAAAATATCCGGCATCATTAAAGAAAATTCGCATGGCATTGAACATTTTCGTTCTTTTCACAAAAACATCCTTCACGTGCGGATTCACCGTTAAATCCACATAACGCTGTCTGTATCGCAGTTCAGGATCGTTAAAAGCATCATGAACGACACCGTTCTCATCGGTTTTTGCCTGTGGTAAAGGCCTCAATGCTTTGGTAAGAAGGGTGAAATTCTTCACCATCACCGTCATTTCTCCGACCTGAGTTTTAAACAAATCACCTTCAATTCCGATAATATCACCGATATCCAAAAGGTGTTTGTACACTTCATTATAAAGCTCCTTATCGTCTCCCGGGCATATTTCATCACGGTTAAAATAAACCTGAATCCTCCCTTCTGAATCCTGAAGTTCCGCAAAACTCGCCTTTCCCTGAATTCTTCTGGACATCAGACGGCCGGCTATTTTCACCTTTTTATTCTCCTCAAAACTTTCTTTGATGGTTTTGGTGGTATCGGAAATGGTGTACTCAGCAGCAGGAAATGCATCGATTCCCATGGCTGTCAGTTTTTGTAATTTTTCGCGGCGGATGATCTCCTGTTCAGATAACGACATTTTATATAGCTTTAAAGGTGGCAAATTTACGGATTTCTGATGAGTTTAAAATCACGCGCTTTGATCCTGCAAAAAGTTTCTTACTTTCGCTGCCGGAATCGTTATGAAAATTCTTGTTTTAGACAATTACGACAGCTTCACCTACAATCTGGTTCAGATGGCAGAACAGATTGTTGGCCACCCTATTCATGTCGCTAAAAATAATGAAATCGGCCTGAAAGAAATAGAGGAATTCGACAAAATCATCCTTTCACCAGGACCGGGAGTTCCTTCTGAAGCGGGAAATCTTCTTGATGTGATTCAAGAATTTCATTACAAAAAACCAATTTTGGGAGTTTGTCTCGGAATGCAGGCTATTGCCGAAGTTTTTGGCGGAAGCCTGATCAACCTGAAACAGCCTTTTCACGGCGTAGCTACAAAAGCGATTCGAATAAAAGAATGTGCGCTGCTGAAAAACCTTCCCGACACTTTTGACGTCGGAAGATATCACAGTTGGGCCGTATCGAAAGAAAATTTCCCTGAAGAACTGGAAATTACTTCTGTGGACCCGGAAGGCCGGATCATGTCTCTACAACATAAAACATTTCCTCTTCACGGAGTACAGTTTCACCCGGAAAGCATTCTGACACCTTTGGGGAAAACAATTCTGAGCAATTTTCTGAAATAAAGCTGCTCCCTTTGCTATTCCTATTCCTTGCATAAGAACAATATTTTGTACCTTTGGACACCAATATTATTCACATGACCATTACCCAAAATAAAACAGTGCAATTTCAGGATCTTGGAATCACCGACTATATGGACGCCTTTGCACAGCAGGAACAGCTGATGAAATCCATCATCGATCTAAAAACCAAAAACCGTGACCGCACCGATGGAAATATCCAAGAAACTCCCAATTATTTTCTTTTTGTAGAACATCCTCATGTATATACTTTAGGGAAATCTGGGGATGAACACAATATGCTCGCCAACGAACATAAATTAAAGGAAATCGACGCTACTTTCGTGAAAACCAACCGTGGCGGCGATATTACTTATCATGGTTTCGGACAAATTGTAGGCTACCCTATTGTCGATCTGGACAATTTTAAATCGGACATCCACCTCTACATGAGAAATCTGGAAGAAGTCATTATCCGGGTGATTGCAGAATACGGCCTGAAAGGCGAACGCAGCGAAGGCGAAACCGGCGTTTGGCTGGATGTAGGACGGCCGTATGCCAGAAAAATATGTGCTCTGGGTGTGAAAACTTCCAAATGGGTGACGATGCACGGATTTGCGCTGAACGTGAATACCGATTTGAGGTATTTTGAATACATCATTCCCTGCGGTATCAAAGACAAAGCCGTGACTTCCCTCGCTCGCGAACTGGAACGGAATTTTACTGAAGAAGAAACCGCTGAAGTGAAAGAGAAAATCAAAAAGCATTTCATTGATGTGTTTGGAGCCCGCTTTGAAAGCCTGAACAAGTAAGCAGTCATTCATGTTCAGCAAAGAAGAAGCCGCTCAACTGAAAAAAGAATTCTGGACCGCTCTCGGGAAGAGTTTTCCGAGGAAATGGATTCTGTATGACACCAAAATCAAGGATTTTTCATTCAAATTTAGTGCAGATAATAAGAAAGCGGAAGTTTCACTGGATATTGAAATGAAAGACGAACTGTTCCGCAATGCCTATTATGAAAAAATCTGGTCGCTGGAAACGATTCTGGAAGAGCATATCGGCCAATTCCAGAAAGACGAATTTTATACGTTAGACAACGGCAAAGTGATCAGCCGAATCTGGGCCGAAAAAACCGGCGTTTCCATTTTCAACAAAGCTTCCTGGCGGGACATCTTTGAATTCTTTATCGAAAAAATGGACGGCTTCGAACGCTTCTATCTGGAGTATGAGGATTTCATAAAGGATGTGTAAGTCTAATGGCGCTAATTCAGGTTTTATAAACTCATCAATTTTTCTCACTCTCGAAGGGTGTTGCAAGCTGAGGGATTGTTTTACGCACAGATTCCACAGATGATTGTGTTGCTTTGCTTATTTGCAAATTTGCTTTGAAATTTCATTCTGTTTTTCTTTAACTATGTAGAAAAAAATGCCAGAAAATCCTTTTTTGCGCAAAATCCAGCCACCCGTGCAGACGGCACCCTGAATCTGTCGGTCTCCATGCACCTTGCAGGCAAACAGGTTCATGCCTGGAAGGCCTTCCTCAATGCAGACGAAGTAGAGGTTTCCAACTCCGTTTACCTCGGCAGCATCACCATCAGTTGATCAACCTGTAAAAATGAATTCGCGCTACATCCGCATCTCCGCTCCGGAGCATGCGGATTTTTTGTACTCTAAAGATTCATTTTTCAACTAATATCTCTCCGTTATTATTATAAATTCTCAACGGCGAATCGTTGGTGTAAATAACCCTTACCTATCTACGTCTGCAACAGACTCCTGTGCAGAGCATTAAAATTTTCGTTGTCATTATTTGTAATATTTTCGTTTTAAAAACAGGCTTGCCCGAACCAGTAAAATTAAAACAGGAACTTCTACCAAAGGGCCAATGACACCCACAAATGCCTGAGGCGAATGAATCCCGAAAACTGCGATAGCCACTGCAATGGCCAATTCAAAGTTGTTACCAGTAGCTGTAAATGCAATAGATGCGTTCTTGTCGTAAGGGACTTTTAGAAATTTACTGATGAAAAAACTCAGGAAAAACATCACTACAAAATAAATGATTAAGGGTATCGCTATTTTTAAAACATCCAAAGGCAATTCCAGTATTTTGTCGCCTTTTAAACTGAACATCAGCACGATGGTAAATAGTAAAGCATACAATGTAATAGGCGATATTTTTGGAACAAACTTCCTATTATACCATTCAATACCTTTCGATTTTACGAGATAATAACGGCTCAGGAAACCGGCAAGAAAGGGAATGCCTAAGTAGATCAAAACGCTTTGCGTAACGTCTTTCATTGAAACACTGACATTGAAATTGGCTAAACCTAATGTATTGGGCAATATGTTGATGAACAGCCAAACGAAAAAACTATAAGTCAAAATCTGAAAAATGCTGTTTAGAGCGACCAATAATGCAGTATATTCTCTGTTTGCCTTTGCCAGATCGCTCCACACAATAACCATTGCGATGCACCGTGCCAAACCGATTAAAATTAATCCCGACATATATTCGGGCTCGTTGCGTAAGAATAAAACGGCTAATCCAAACATCAAAACGGTACCGATAACCCAGTTCAGCAAAAGGGAAATAGCTATTACTTTTCCGTCCTTTAAAGCTTTAGGCAATAAGGTGTAATCCACTTTCGCCAAAGGCGGATACATCATCAATATCAATCCGATAGCTAAAGGAATGTTGGTTGTGCCAACAGAAAGAGTATTTGAAATATTTGAAATATTAGGAAAGAAATACCCCAAGCCCACACCAAACGCCATTGCAAGGAATATCCATAAGGTTAGATATCTGTCAAGAAATTTTAGTTTTGGTTGCATCTGTTACTTTTTAATCATTGAAAAAACATAGAACATTTCGGCAGCTATCTGCAAACTTCTTTCTGCATAAACTTTGGTCTGTTCTGTTGTACCGTCAGAAATTTTCGGGTCTTCAAATGTGATAGGTATTCTTTGTTCTGCTCCTGCTATAAACGGACATCCACCGTCTGCTTGTGAACAGGTCATAATGGCTGTGAATGCTGATACAGGATTGAAAGGACTATTATATTTTTTTGAAAATCCGATGATAGGCAAAGCATTATCACTGTACTTTATGGCATATACAGGGTTGTTGGTATCTGCAATTTTGAAAATAGTAAATCCCTGTTCTGTCAATGTTTCTGCTACTTTCGGGAATAGTGCTGTCTCTTCTGTTCCCCCTGAATAACAATACACGTTTGGGATATTAAAATGTGCTGATGCTACCTGTGCCCAAACCTGTGATAAATGGCTTCTTCGGGAATTATGGGTACAGATGAAATTGATAATGATATCCTGTTGGTTGTTTACTTTTTGTTGTATAAAATCTATCAACGGTTGTACTATGGTTTTACGTTCTTCGCTGATGAGGTGAACGTCTATTTTGTTGTTAATGACTTCGATTAGTCTTTGATACATCGTATTTTGTTTTGTGGTTAGCAACAGCCCGAATGTGGCGAACAAGAAGATGTTTGAGCCGTTTGCAATTCCGACAATTTTATTTTCTGTTTTTCTTGTGGTATTCCACATTGGTCTTGGGCTAAACAAGCAGTTGTTTTGTTTTGCAAAATGAAATTTGTTCCGTCAAAAGCCAACGCATATTTTCCAATGGTGTCACTTTGATATTCCACTTCAATTTCTGCATCTTCAATGCCTAATTTTTCTTCGGAAAGTTTAATGATGTTTAAAAGTTTAGCGGGTTTTAAACGATGTTCAAAATCATTGGCATTCCATAGTTGAAAATTTACCGTTTTTTCTGTGCGAATGACGCCGCCACAATCAATAAAATTTTTTGTTACCATTCCAACTTCGGTAACGTGAAAATGTTCTGGAACGAAAGAGCCATTTTCAAGTTTGAAACTTACAGTTTCTAAGGTAGGCAACAGTGCTTTTACTTGTGATAATTTCATGTTTGTATTATTTTATTAGCAATAATTTTGGTTTTTCAGGGTGAGTTTCGCCGAAATATTTGTAATATATTTTTGTAGCTCTTCAATCGTATTTTCATCAATGCAGTAACAAATCGTATTGCCTTCAATGGTACCCTTGATCAGTTTTGCATTTTTAAGTTCTTTTAAATGTCTAGAAACAGTGGGCTGTGCCAAAGGAAGTACATCAACAATATCTCCGCAGATACAGGTATCCACAGATAATAAATATTCTATGATCGCCACTCGGGCAGGATGTCCCAATGCTTTTATAATATGAGCCATTTCGTGTTGGCTGTTTGTAAAGTCTTTTGGTTTTGTAAGTTCTGTTTCCATCTTCTTATTTCTATATTGCAATATTACGATAAAGAATCATAAGTACAAACAACATTTTCATCTTGAATAAAACAATCTCGTTAAACAGCAATTTTTCCGTATCTTCGGCTTCCTAAAATCAGACTCCTACTCCACTATGCTCAGAGCAGAAAATATTACCAAAACATACAACGCGGGAAAGAAAACCGCACTTCAGGATTTCAGCATTCATGTGCCCGAAGGCAGTATCTACGGTCTTTTAGGTCCGAATGGTGCCGGCAAAACCACTTTTATCAGAATCATTAATCAGATTACGCAACCCGATGCCGGAACGGTATTGATCCGTGGCGAACAATTGAAAAATGCGCACATCCGGGATATCGGTTATATGCCTGAAGAAAGAGGTCTTTATAAAAACATGACGGTCGGCGATCAGATTCTGTATTTCGGGGAACTGAAAGGAATGTCGAAAAACGATGCCCTGCACGAAGCGAAGTACTGGTTTGAGCAACTGAATATTGACCAATGGTGGAAGAAAAAACTCAGTGAACTTTCCAAAGGAATGGCGCAGAAAATACAGTTTGTAGTGACGGTTCTTCATCGTCCGAAACTGTTAATTCTGGACGAGCCATTTTCAGGTTTTGATCCTGTTAATGCCAATCTGATCAAAGATCAGATTCTGAACCTGAAGAAAAACGGAACCACCATTATCCTCTCCACTCACCGCATGGAAAGTGTAGAAGAATTGTGTGACGCTGTAGCCCTCATCAATAATTCCCGGAAGGTTCTGGACGGAAAAGTATTTGATGTTCGCGAACAGTTTAAAAAGAACATCTTCAGTATTACCTTGGCCGATGCAGATCCTGAAAAATTGGGAAATTTCCTTCAGATGAACGGCGTTCTTCAACATCATTCGGATAACAATCTTTCCACTTTTGAAATCACAAGACATGACGATCAGAATGCACTGATCAGCCAATTGGTTCAGATTGGAAAGATTCGTTCTTTTCAGGAAAAAATCCCAAGCATGAACGAAGTATTCATCAACGCGGTAGGAAATACCGGTGCTTTGTAAACTGAACCGCACTAAATAGTGCTGAATATTTTAAAAGAAATCATGAAGAATATCCTCCTTATCACCAAACGTGAATATCTGACCCAGGTAAAAAAGAAATCATTCATCGTTCTCACCGTGCTGGCGCCTGTGCTGATGATCGCTTTTGGAGCTTTTATCGCTGTGATGCTGAAAGCAAATGAAACGCAATACACCGTACAGGTATTGGATAAAAGCGGCCTGTTTGCCGATAAAATACAGTCGGACAGCAAGTTAAAATACGTGAGTGTAACTCCCGACAAGGAGCAACAGCACCTCAAGGATCTGAAAGACAGCGAAACTGTAGATGCACTTCTCATTATTGCGCCGCTTCAAGCGGAAAATTTTGAGGCAATGGAAAAAGGTTCGCAACTGATCATCAACAATAAAATTGGGCTTGATACCCGCCAACGCATCGTGAACGACCTCTCCGATATTGTTCGCACCGCCCGAATAAAAGCAATGAATATTGACGAAAGCCGCATCGCAGAACTGGATGCTGATTTCAAGCTGAAAAGCAGCGATATTCACGATACAAAAAAAATAGACAGCGATCTGGATTTCGGTGTAAAATACGGTTTGGGAATGATTCTGATGTATGCTACGTTCATGTTCATCATTATTTATGGCGTTCGGGTCATGCGAAGCGTTCTGGAAGAGAAAAATAACCGCGTTGTGGAAATCATCATTTCTTCGGTAAAACCTTTTGATCTGATGATGGGGAAAATATTCGGCGTTACTTTGGTGGCACTCACCCAATTCATGGTCTGGATTACAATGGCTCTTGCCGGCGCATTAGTCCTCAATACCGGATTCAGCACCATGAAGGATACCCTTCCGGCAGGCAGCGAGACGATGGTAGAAGAAGTGGATATACGGCAAATGGCGGGAGAAATATCCCATATTTTACTGGAAATGAACGTGCCGCTGGTCATATTTGTTTTCCTGTTCTTTTTCCTGTTTGGCTATATTTTTTACAGTTCTATGTATGCCGCTATTGGTTCCGCTGTGGACAACGAAACTGAAACGCAGCAGTTTACCTTATTTGCTATTATTCCTCTTATGGTGGGAATGTACGGAAGTATTACCATCATTAACAATCCCGACGGTCCGCTCGGGTTCTGGCTTTCGGTCATCCCTTTTACTTCTCCGGTAGCCATGGTCGCACGTATTCCGTTTGGGGTTCCTGGCTGGCAGATATTCCTTTCGATGGTTTTGCTCATCCTCAGTTCTTTGCTTATGGTGTTTATTGCCGCTAAGATTTACCGTGTCGGCATCCTGATGTACGGAAACAAAGCCACGCTGAAAGAACTCTGGAAATGGATCAGAAATTAATTTGAACAGGAAGAAGTAAAGATCGTTTTGCTCAATTTTTAAAACTTTCCCTCTTTAGAAATCGGCGTTTACTTACCGGATATTTCTTATATTTACATCTGAAAAATCCGGAATATCGAATTTCTTTATTTTTAAAGTCTTTATATAAGCTGTTGATACCCTTATGAATCATTTATTTGCAGATACCACCGGCGAAGATCCGGAAGAATTTTACCTTTCGCTGAAAGCCAAACTGGAAGAAAATCATAATTTTCCGGAGGATTATCTTTACAAGTTTATCTTTCCGAATGATAATCTGAAACTCACTGAACTTTATCAGATTTTCGATCGGATAAAATACACCATCAGTACCCGCGAAAGCAAAAATGGCAAGTATATTTCCGCAAGTATGCTCGCTTTTGTTCTGGATGCCGATCAAGTAATTGAACTCTACAAAAAAGTTTCTGCAATAGAAGGAGTGATTATGTTGTAGAAATCCGGAAGTAAAACTGAATATTACTTTTCGATAAAAAATCTCACATTTTCTACAGGACGGCCAATTAGCGCAACAGGCCCTTTGATCAGAATCGGGCGCTGAATCAGTTCGGGATGTTTAGATAAAATACTGATCCATTCATCATCACTAAGGTGCTGGTTTGCATATTTCTCCCGATATAACGATTCATTTTTCCGCAAAATTTCCTCAGGTTTCATGTCCAGTTTTTTCAGAACGGTACGTATTTCATCTTCTGACAACGGATGGTTTACGATGTCGATCACCTCGAAAGCTACACCGTTTTCATCTAAATATTCCAGCACACTGCGGGATTTTGAACAGGTGTTATTATGAAGTACTTTAATCATTTTTTCCAGTTATTTTGAATAAAGATACTAAAATAATCCGTGAAGTTCGGCTTCTATCCTTTCCAGAATATATCCAAAATCTTCCGGCCTTTCCACGAAATCCAGATCATCCACTTCTATGATGAGGAGTTTTCCTTCTTCATATCCAGAGATCCATTTTTCATATTTCTCATTGAGCTTCGAGAGATATTCGATGGAAATACTGGCTTCATAGTCGCGGCCTCGCTTGTAGATTTTTTTCACGAGATTGGGAACATCAGACTTCAGGTAAATCAATAAATCCGGTGCTGAAACAAATGATTTCATCAGGTTGAAAATGGAAGAATAATTGTTGAAATCCCGCTCTGTCAGAAGGTTCATGTCATACAGATTCTCTGCGAAAATATGTGCATCTTCATAGATTGTACGATCCTGAATAATATTTTTTCCGCTTTCCCGAATTTCCTTTACCTGGCGAAACCGGCTGCCCAAAAAGTACACCTGAAGGGCAAAACTCCACTGGCTCATATCCGCATAAAAATCTTCCAGATAGGGATTCTGATCCACATCTTCGAACTGGGCCAGCCAGCCATAATGTTTGGAGAGCATGGTGGTGAGCGTTGTTTTTCCTGCGCCAATATTTCCTGTAATCGCAATATGCATAATGAAAAAAGTTTAAAAATCGGGAACTGATGCAGACCGAAACTGCAATGATAAAGCTGTTTTTATTTGAGCAGGTAAAGATAAACGTTGTTTCCTCTGATTTCAAAATATGCCGATGAGTTTTTATCCACATTTGTTGCCTTTGGTGCATGAAAAACAGTTTTCAAGTGAGGATTATCCGGAAGATATTGAAAAATCTGTTGGGCGCCGATAATGTAAATACGGTCGTTCTCACGACGCAATTTGACCGCAGAATCCACTATTTCTGCAAAAAGTTGACGGGCTTTGAGATCATACACCAAGAACTGATTTTTTCGGATGAAATAGACTTTATTATTGAAAATCAACATCTCTTTTATCTCATCAAAACTGATGGGAAAAGGAATGGTATGGATGATTCTGTCTTCGCGAAAGTTGTATTGCAACAGTCTTTTGGTGCTTTCATCCAAAAGCCAGATCTGCTGAAGATCTTCCGCATACGCCATTTTAATAAACCCGAACCTGCGAAGGTCAATTTTTTGGATTTCATTCAGGTTCTGGTCTATAAACTTGATTTGCTGGGCATTTTCCGAAAAGAGCGTGATGTTCATCGGATTCTGAACATTCTGCACTTTGTAGGGTGTGATGAGCAACATTCTGCCGTGCAGCTTTCCCAGAGAATCTACTTTGGTGAAGCTCAGCTCTTTGTTTTTATAAAAATAAATATTGCCATAATCATCTGCGGAAAACGAAGTGGTACCCAAAATTTGTGCACTGTCCAAAGGAAGCCTTCTCTGCGCCGAAAGCAGACAGGACATGAAGATCAACATGGAAAATAGGAAACCTGTTTTCAAGATATTAATTTGAATCAAAGATAAAAAAAATGACGCAGGAAAGCGCCATTCTCTATAACACGATATATCGATGTTTATTTTACCGATATTTCATAAATTAAAGGCCAGTTTTTCCCGGTAATCAGCATGTTGTCTCCTTTGAAAGCGATACCGTTCAGCACGTCGTCATTTCCGGTAGTGTGTTTTGCTGCAATTTCAGAAAGGTCCAATTTGCCGGCTACCTCGCCATTCGCAGGGTTTATTTTCAAAATGAAAGGTTTTTGCCAGACATTGGCGTAAATATATCCGTTGTGGTATTCCAGTTCGTTCAACTGATCATAAGCTTGAGTGTTTCCCGCCACAGAAATATATCTCACGATTTTGGAAGGGTCATTCACATCCAGAAAATAAATATTTTTGGTTCCGTCTGATGCGATCAGGTTTTTACCATCATAAGTCAATCCCCAACCCTCGCCCATCATGTTCGGATAAGGAAATTCGCTGATGAGTTTCAAGTCGGCTTTGTTGTAAATAAATCCTTTTTTATTCTGCCAGGTCAATTGATATACTTTATTGCCGATAATGGTGGCGCCTTCAGAGAAAACATCATTGGGTTGCGGCGTAGATGCCTTCGGCTCCGTGGTTCCCAGTTCGTATTTTATAATTTTCGAACTTCCGTGTTGCCCATCGCTTTCATAAATGGTATTTCCCTCCAACTGAAAACCCTGAGTGAAATTGCGGGTATCGTGCGGATATTCCTTGATAATGCTGTATGAAAGTTGTGCTTCAGGATTTTTCGCAAATACATTGATGGTAGCATCCTGTTGCAGCACTTCGCCGTTTTTCTTTTTAATAACAAAGGTAACGGCATTGTCGCCCAAAGTGAAAAATTCCGGATCCACAATGAGTTGATCTGTTTCTTTGCCGCCAAAACTTATGGAGATGCTTTCTGATTCTTTGGTAACCGATTCCGGAAGCAAAATCGTATCGCCGAAATGATAGCCTTTGCTTTGCATTTCTAGGTTATAGCTGCTTAGCGAATCAAGAATTTCTTTGTCTTTATTACAGGAAACCATCAGTGCCAGAACGAACAATCCGGCCAGTAATTTTTTCTTCATTTATTTTTAATTTTTCTATTTCAAAGTTACGGTTTTGCTCATCAATTGTAGTAAGCAACCATGTATTGCGCATCAAAAATAGGCATAAAAAAGAACGCACCCAAGTACGCTCTCTGCATTTTTTTCCGATAAAGTTTAGTTTTCCAGATACGTTTTCAAAGATTGGGTTACAATCTCATTCCAGCCTTCTGCAAAACTTTCGTGCCTGAAATTCGCTCCAAGATGGTTGAAATTCTCCAGACCTTTGTGGGTTAACGTCACTTCTGTTCCATCGCCATCAGGTTTCAGTTCCCATTTTACCAAGGTTTTTTCTTTGGAAAACTCAGGATATGTCCATGTATGTTTGAGTTTGGAATTGGGAATGATTTCCAAGATTTCTCCATGATGATGAAACTTCTGCTCATTTCCAGGTTCATAAAAATTAAACTCACTGTGCAGAGCGAGTTCAAAATCCGGAATATCAAAATACCATTTTTTCATCTGAGTTTTATCAGTGATGGCATCCCAAACTTTTTCAACAGGTGCGTTTACCCGCTGCTTAACGATTACATTATCGTGCATAGCTTGTTGGTTTTTAATTGTTAAACATTTTTTTATCACATTAAAGTTAGATAAAATTCGTCAACAGCACAACAAACATGACAAATATCTGTTTGGTAAGCCCGAAAAGCCTTCTCTACCTTGCAGAATTCTCAGTCATCATTCTCATCTTCATAAAAATCGTCTTCATCCAGAAAGTCAAGTTCATCGCTGCGCTGCTCATAATCCTGCGGAATTCCGGGAGGATTGAAAAGTCCCCATTCATCCACAATGTATTTTTTGGGATCAAAACCAGCTACCCATTCCCGGAATAGGAGCCTGAATTCTTCCAGTTGCTCCCGCACAATATCGTAATATTTCACCTCCCGGAAACCAAAAGCTTTCAAAGTGTGATTTTGAATCATAAGTTCGCGGGCATTTTTGCGGATGATGGCGGCATTTTCCATGCGGATATCCCACAATTGTGCGCCGTGTGCAGCGGCCAGTTTTGCCTGAATCATCATGATGTTTCCCATAATCTGATGTTTGATATCCTGCAGAATTTCATCATCTTCGGGAATAAGGCTTGTAATCGTGCGAAGTGTTTGGAAAATCTCTTCAGATTTTTGGAAAATGGGACTTTTTCTGTAATTATCCATACGGTTCATTTTTCTTATCCTATCTGAGTTCCGGCTTCGATTTCGTAAGGTTCTTTTCCTTTTTCAAAAATTCTGGTCATTTGGGAACCTTCCACGGTTATTTTATCTCCGATTCTTCGAATCCAGTTTCCTTCCCGCAAACCTACTACCATGATGTCGTTTTGGGTCAGAAATTCCTGAATGCGGGTTTCACGGGTTTCGCCATTATGTTTCAGCAAAGGATCAGGATCAAGATAATGCGGATTGATATTGAAGGGAACCAGTTCCATACACTCAAATCCCGGCGGATAAACGATGGGCATATCGTTGGTGGTTTTCATATTGATTCCTCCGATATTGCTGCCTGCGCTGGTTCCAAGGTAAGGTTTTCCGGTTTCTATATTTTCTTTCAGAAAATGCATCAGATTTTTTTCCAGCAGTGTTTTTACCAACAGAAATGTATTTCCACCTCCCGTAAAGTAAGCTTTGGCATTCTGAATGGCTTCCGGCATTTCTTCAAACTCGTGAAGGCTCCGGACTTTGATGTTCAGTTCTTCAAAAAATACTGCAACTTTCGCCGTATATTCTTCATGAGAAATACCGCCAGGCCGGGCAAAAGGAATGAATAGAATTTCGTCAATTCCCTGAAACAGGGTTTTTATTTCATCTTTCAGATATTCCAGATAATTTCCCCCATATAAGGTAGATGTAGAAGCGAGAAGTATATTCATAGGTGTGTGATATTTTAAGGGTATCCTTCTGCATAAAGGAGCCATGAACAAAAATAGAGAAATTGTTCCGAACCGACTGTATCTCTTCATTCAAATTGGTTAACTTTGTCACTGTAAAACTTTAAAGAAGAAAAATGAAATTTTTTATTGACACTGCCAATTTAGACCAAATCAGAGAAGCGAAAGACCTGGGCATTCTCGACGGCGTAACCACCAATCCTTCGCTGATGGCCAAGGAAGGAATACGGGGTACGGAAGCAATCAACAGTCATTATAAAACCATCTGCGAGATTGTGGACGGCGATATTTCTGCCGAAGTTCTTTCTACGACTTATGAAGAAATGATCAAAGAAGGGGAAGAACTGGCTGCAATTCATCCTAATATTGTGGTGAAAATCCCGATGATTAAAGACGGAATTAAGGCGTTAAAATATTTCTCCGATAAAGGAATTAAGACCAATTGTACTTTGATTTTCTCAGCGGGACAAGCACTATTGGCCGCTAAAGCCGGCGCTACTTATGTTTCTCCCTTTTTGGGAAGGTTGGATGATGTTTCAACAGACGGCATCAGTTTAATAGAAGAAATCCGTTTGATTTTTGATAATTATCTTTTTGATACTCAGATTCTGGCAGCATCCATTCGTCACTCCATGCACATTATTGATTGTGCGAAAGTGGGTGCAGATGTTATCACTTCTCCTCTCGCTCCCATTCTGAGTTTGCTGAAACATCCTTTGACAGATAACGGCCTTGCGCAGTTTATTGAGGACAGCAAGAAAATGGCATAAAGTAAAATTACTATATCACAAATCCCGGCGCTTTTCAGTTCCGGGATTTTACTTTTTAGTGGGTGAAGAGTGTGAGTTTAGAAATTTGATTCCATAGCAATAATGATTAAATTCTGGTTGAATAAATTATTATATATTTAATATTAACAGATAGTTGCATTGTTTATTTTAATAATAGAATTAATAATTAATTAAACTTATTCGTTCAAATAAAGTTCCGCTAAATATTGATTTCGGTCGTCCTCGAAAAACAATTTCCGAAATCCAACCTTCTTCCTCAGCAACAGATTTCATGGTGTGTTGATCAATATAAAGCCAGCCGAACCAGTCTGTGAATTCGCCCTGATATTCGTAGCGGCATTCCACTTCGCCGTCGTAATACTCCGGAAAAGAAATATCTTCATACATATAAGCGACATCGCAGGAATCGAATACGATTTTTCCGTTCGGTTTCAGCAGTGATTTTGCTTTCTTCAGAAAAGTGCGAAAACACAGGTTCTACATCAGGGGTTCGCTGTTTTCGTTTTATTTCGCCTATTTCGCTTAAAAGATTTTCCCTTATTTTGATTTTGTGCCGCTCCAGGTTGTGGTTGCGTTCTACTATTCTGTTGCCTTTAGCTTTAAAACAAGTACCATGCACAGGGCAGCCGTTGGAATTCTGGCTTGGTAATGTGAACTGGTTTGGATATAACCATTTTTTGTTTTTCTTCCGCGCTCGCCTATTTTATTCATGGGCTGACCCATCGGACAGATGTATTGATCTTTTTCCTCATTATAATAAAGTGTATCCCGGTGGAAGTCTTCGTTTATTTTCTGCTGCCTGAATGATGGCTTTTTCTGCTTTGTCCCAATTTTCGTCACTGCCAATATATTTTTCATTATTTTCAGGAAAGTTCTTTTAGCGTAGCTTTGCTTTTGCTCTGGGACTGGCTTTAGGGTTTTTGCTGATGATTTGCTCTATTTTCTTAGCCGTCTGTTTTATCTTTTCCTTATCAATGGATTTGAACTCTGGTAGTGTAGGATCGCGGTCTTCCTCATCGGCAATACTCTGAGCATAGTTCCACATCTGCTCCAGCTGCTCTGTCACCTTCTCCTTTCTGGTTTTTATGGCATTGTCCCACACCAAAGTATATTTACTTGCTGCAGATTCAGTATTGAGACGGCTTCATTATATATTTTGTGGAACCTTCCATTTTGTTCGCTTTCAGACCTTTAGATTTCACACAGCCGTCCATATCTTTCACTGCAGCAGAAATTTGCGTAATACTGGGCCACTTTTACCCCTTCAGGGCAAAAAAACGAAACACTACAATATATCATAAAATCCATTGAGAGTCAGGGTGTTTTGTTCTCCGGTTTCCATATTCTTCATTGAGATCTTTCCTTCCTTAATTTCCTGCTCTCCATAAAAAATGATGAAGGGAATTCCTTTTTTCTCTGCATAAGTAAATTGTTTTTTAAGCTTTACGGCTTCAGGATAAAGCTCACATGAGATGTTTTTATCTCTTAACTTAGTCATTACTTTGATGGCTTCTGTAGTCTCTTTTTCACCATAATTAGTAAAAAGAAACTGTACTTTGGAAACGGTATTTTCAGGGAATAAATGTAACTCTTGCATCACGAGATAAATACGGTCCAAACCAAAAGAAATTCCAATCCCCGGAATATTTTTCACACCGAAAACCTCGGTGAGATTGTTATACCTTCCGCCGCCGCCAATGGAACCCATCTCAACCTGCTGAGCTTTCACTTCGAAAATTGCTCCAGTGTAATAATCCAGTCCACGGGCAAGCGTAATATCAAATACAAGTTGGTCCGCAATTCCCAGATTTTTACATTGTTGAATCACAAATTCCAATTCTTCCACACCTTCAATTCCGGTTTCTATTCCTTCAAAATGCTTCTTCAGCAGTTGCAAGGTTTCTTCTGAAGGCCGGTTAGTATCAAAAAGAAAAGAAACTTTTTCAATAGCAAAATCCGGGATTCCTTTCTCCCTCAGTTCTTTAATCACTCCTTCCCTTCCGATTTTATCTAACTTATCCAGTGCAACAGTAAAGTCAATAAGCTGTTCTGAAATACCGGCAAATTCTGCAAGTCCGGAAAGTATTTTTCGGTTGTTGATGTGAATATGCACCGGAACTTTAAGTTCAGAAAAAGATTTGAAATATAACTGAATCAGTTCTACTTCCTGCCACAGACTTTCACTTCCTACTACATCAGCATCGCATTGATAAAATTCCCTGAAACGCCCTTTCTGTGGACGGTCTGCTCTCCAAACGGGCTGAATCTGATATCTTTTATAAGGAAAAGTAAGCTGTCCGTGGTTCATCGCTACAAAACGTGCAAAAGGCACCGTTAAATCATAGCGTAAAGCTTTATCGGAAATTTGGGCAGTAAGTTTTTGTGAGTTTCGAGAATTCCAGTCTTCCTCTTTTGCTTTGGATGCATAATCGCCTGAATTTAAAATTTTGAAAATCAAGCGGTCGCCCTCTTCCCCATATTTTCCGGTGAGCGTAGAAAGATTTTCAAAACTTGGGGTTTCCAAGGGCTGAAAACCAAAAAGTTCAAAATTCTTCTGAAGAATCTGGATGATATATTTTCTTTTCACTACTTCATCAGCAGTAAAATCACGGGTTCCTTTTGCTAAATTTGGCTTCATTTCTTTTCGTATCAACAAGGTGTCATTTATTGCACCTTTGCAAAAATACTTATAAAAAAAGCTTTGACAAAGACGTGCTCTGCCAAAGCTTCAAAATATAGTGATGTGTTTTTTTAAATGTTTTCTAACAATCCTATAATCTCCATTCCGTAATTTTCTATTTTGTGCCTGCCAAAACCTTTGATGTCAGAGAGTTCCTCCTTTTTCGCGGGTTTATATTTCGCTATCGAAAGAAGTTCTTTATTGGTGGCAATAAAATAAGAAGGAAGATTCTGTTGTTTCGCTTTTTCGTTTCTCCAAAGACGGAGGCTGTCCAAAATTTTTACTTCGTCGGAGTTCAGTGGCAACTCGGAATCGGCGGTATATTTATTTTTTTTCTCGTGTACCGTCGGATATCCTTCATCATAATAAATTATTACCGACCAGAAATTCTCGCTTCCATTGATCATGCTGCTGGTAATCTTGATAACTTCATGTTGGCGAAGAAACCTGTTCAGCTGCTGCTCATCATGATTCTGAAATTCTTCAGAAAGCCTTATTTTAAGGATTTTTACCTTCATCATGATTGGTTTTACAGTTTATTTACTTCCTAAAAGCACGACTTCTTCTACGCGAATTTCGGTTATATACACCTTCTTACCTTCTTTCTCATATGAACGGTAAGTAATTTTTCCTTCCACAGCAATCTCTTTACCTTTCGGAACATATTTCTGCATAATTTCAGCAGTTTTTCCGAAAGCAACCAGATTGTGCCATTGCGTTTCCTCTACTTTTTCGCCCATCCCATTAGTGTAATAATCGTTGGTAGCAAGAGTAACGCTTGCTTTCATTCCTCCCTTTTCGAAATTGGTGATTTCTACTTCTTTTCCTGTGTGACCAATTAAGGTAACTTTGTTTCTAAGTGACATAATACTAAAAATTTAAATTGAACATTTTCTGAGTCGTTCTGTGTTTCTCAGATTTCTACTGCAAAGATTCGACAGAAGCTGAAAATTATCCGGTTAAGAATTATTTAATATCGTTTGTAATCGTTTGTATCGAATAAGTCACTATAAATCAACATTTTAATTAAGTTAAAAATGACAAGTGATATTTTTATAGAGAAGCCGTATCTTTGCAAATGTAATTTTAGAAACAGATGTCAGATAGAAAATTGATTACCGCCGCATTGCCTTATGCAAACGGGCCTGTACATATTGGACACTTAGCCGGAGTTTATATTCCTGCCGATGTGTATGCACGGTTTCAAAGAAGATTGGGAAAAGATGTAGCCTTTATTTGCGGCTCGGATGAACACGGAATTCCGATTACTATTCGGGCAAAAAAAGAAGGTGTAACTCCACAGGATATCGTCGATAAATACCATGAAATCATCAAGAAATCGTTTAACGATCTTGGGATTTCTTTTGACGAATATTCCCGCACAACTTCCTCAAAACACTATGAAGTAAGCCAGGATTTTTTCAAAACACTGTATGAAAAAGGTAAATTTACCGAAGAAATTTCAGAACAGTATTTTGACGAACAAGCGAATGAATTTCTTGCCGACCGATACATCACCGGAACATGCCCAAATTGTGGTAATGAGGGTGCTTATGGAGATCAGTGTGAAAAATGTGGCTCTACCCTTTCGCCATCAGAATTAATCAATCCAAAATCCATGTTGAGCGGCAATATACCCGTTTTAAAGGAAACCAAAAATTGGTATCTTCCTTTAAATGAATATGAAGATTTTCTCGACGAATGGATTATTAAAGGACATCAGGATGACTGGAAACCCAATGTTTACGGGCAGGTGAAATCATGGTTAAATGACGGATTAAAACCCAGAGCAATGACCCGCGACCTGAATTGGGGCGTTCCGGTTCCTTTGCCGGATGCAGATGGAAAGGTACTCTACGTTTGGTTTGACGCTCCCATCGGTTATATTTCTTTTACTCAGGAATGGGCTGAAAAGAACGGTAAAAACTGGAAAGATTATTGGCAAAACGAAAATACCGACTTGATTCATTTTATCGGGAAAGATAATATTGTATTTCATTGCATTATTTTTCCTGCGATGATGAGGGCTCACGGAGATTATATTATGCCAGAAAATGTTCCGGCTTTTGAATTTCTGAATCTGGAAAACGATAAAATTTCCACGTCGCGCAACTGGGCGGTTTGGGCACACGAATATGTAGAAGAGTTTCCCGGACAACAGGATGTTTTGCGTTATGCACTTTTGTCTTCTGCACCGGAAACGAAAGACAATAATTTTACCTGGAAAGATTTTCAGACCAAAAATAATTCAGAATTGGTGGGAATTTTCGGGAATTTCATCAACAGAGTTGCGGTGTTGATTCATAAATATTATGATGGAATTATACCCGAAGGAAACGTTGACGCTTCAGAATTAGCAGAAATTTCTAAAGCAGCTAAAGATATTCATACTTATCTTGATCGATTTGAATTTAGAAATGCACTTTCAGCACTTATGAATCTGGCGCGTTTTGGAAATCAATATTTACAGACAGAAGAACCTTGGAAAACCATCAAAGACGCTCCAGAAAAAGCG
>JAANMX010000663.1_pt1 | contig 44025 bp, 42 predicted proteins | sample 7279681 | NCBI WGS metagenome assembly JAANMX01 (sample SAMN14094542, study PRJNA606508) | bioreactor metagenome | isolation source: A lab-scale SPAN reactor treating ammonium-rich wastewater day 351 | place: Ireland: Galway | collected 2018-01-01
GTAGGGAATCTGGCGGAAGTCGATACCGAGCGCGCGCCGGCGCATCTCGGACAGCCGGCAGGCCTCGCCGAACACCACCCGCGGCGTGCCCGCAGCCACCCCGGCGCCTGCGGCCGCCTCGTCGAGCAGCGCCGCCACCGCCGAGGTCAGCACGTTGCCGCCCTGCGGCCGGCGGTCGCCGAGCACGCCATTGAAGAGCAGGAAGTAGGCGCGGCCCTCATGCACGCCGAGCAGCGGCGAGGTTGGCCGCGCGTCGCCGGCCTGCCGCCGCCAGGGCGTGCGCGTCTCCTGGTACCAGATCCACGCCGCCAGCGTCGCGAAGCCGATCTGCGGGTCGACCTGGCCGTCGGGCAGGAACACCGGCGCGCCGAGGCGGGCGAAGCGCACCCCGCCGCCGCCCTGCCAGTCCACCGCCTTCGAGATCCCGCCTTGCTCGCCTTCGATCACCTTCTGCAGGCGCGGCAGGCAGTGCGTGTGCGCGTGCTCGCCCATCTCGATGCCGATGTAGCGCCGACGCATCTTGTGCGCGACCGCCGCGGTGGTGCCGGAACCGAGGAAGCTGTCGAGGACGAGGTCGCCGGGGTTGGTGGCGATCTTGAGCACCGCGCAGATCAATTTCTCCGGCTTCGGGGTTGGGAACTCGAATCCCAACAGTCGCAGCTCCCGCACGCCATCCTGATTGAACCCATACTCGTCGCCACTACTCCAGAGCGTGGTGGGAATCACGCCGTCTTCGGTCTCAGCTAAGAACATCTTCAGTCGTGGAACCCTGTCACCATTTGGCCCCCACCATATTCGCCCCTCCAGGTCGAGCGCCCTAAAGCCATCCTGCGTGCGGGCCCAGCAGCGACCAGCCGGTGGCATAAAGCGCACCCCTGCTGGGGACACAACCTCAAACAGGTTGGGAGAAGTTCCGGTCTTTGCAAACTGGCGACCTCTCGCGCCCGATACGAGGCTTATGGTGAACGTAATTGACTGCCAAGCGCCTCGGGGATCGTTGTCAGGGTTGGAAAACCTGGCGGTCTGCTGGTCCGATCGAGCCAGTCTGTTTGGCGCGAAGTTCTTCCGACTTTTCGCGTACCAAAGAATATGTTCGGTTGATGTCGATACGAACTCGGCATTGCTTCTAACCGCGTACGATTTTTGCCAAGTGATGTCTGCCACGAAGTTCGCCCGACCGAAGGTCTCATCCATCAATACCCGCGCATAGTGCGCTTCGTTGTCGTCCAGCTGAACCCAGATGCTGCCGTTCTCGGCGAGCAGCTCGCGCAGCAGCTCCAGCCGCGGCGCCATCATCGACAGCCACTGGCTGTGCTCGAGGTTGTCGTCGTAGTGCTCGAAGGCGGAGCGGGTGTTGTAGGGCGGGTCGATGTAGATGCACTTGACCCGGCCGGCATGGAAGGGCAGCAGGGCCTTGAGCGCGTCCAGGTTGTCGCCCTGGATCAGCCAGTTGTCGGCCGCGGGGTCGCCGTGGACGGCGTCCACGTCGATCAGCCGGTAAGGTACGGCCGCGGCGGCCTGCAGGGCCTGGCGCTTGTTCAGCCAGTCGAGGATGGGCATGGGTGGGAGTCGTTCGAATCGATGTTGATGTCATTGTAGCCGCGACCGCTGGCCGGGCGCGCGCGCCGCGCGTCCGCTCCGGTTTGCGGGCGGCGCCCGAGGATAACGCATCGCCCTCCGGCCCGGCAGCCTTGCTGCGTGAGCGAGGACGCGGGGCTGATGACCGGGTCGGGATCACCCGCCCACCGCCCGCTTCAGCCGCGCCACCGCCCCCTCGACGCCCCCCTCGTCCAGATTCCCATAGCCGAGCACCAGCCCGTTGCAGCGCACCGGCGGGCGGGTGTAGGCGGACAGGGCGCGTACGCCCAGCCCCAGCTGAGCGGCGCGCTCGGCCACGCCCGTGTCGTCGAGTTCATCCGGCAGCCACATCACCAGATGGAGCCCGGCCTCGCCGCCGGAGAGTGCCAGGCCGGGTCCGAAGGCCTGCTGCAGGGCGGCGCGCAGGGCCGCCTGGCGGCTGCTGTAGCGCGCGCGCATGCGCCGCATGTGGGTGGTGTAGTGCCCGCGCTCGATGAAATCGGCCAGTGCGCGCTGCTCGATGCCCTGCCCGGCGCGGGTGGCGAGCGCGGCGGCGTGGATGAAATCCGCCGCGATCGGCCGCGGCAGGACGAGGTAGCCGAGGCGCAGACCGGGGTACAGCGTCTTGCTGAAGGTGCCCGCATGGACAACCGGCGCGTCGGCCTGCAGGCCGAACAGCGCAGGCGGCGCCGGACCGCCGCGGCGGAACTCGCTGTCGTAGTCGTCCTCGACGATCCAGGCGCCGGCCGCGTGGGCGCGCTCGATCAGGGCGAGACGGCGCGGCAGCGACATCACCCGCCCGGTGGGGTACTGGTGCGAAGGCGTGACCATGATCAGCCTCGGCCGCTGGCGCTGCCAGTCGTCCGCGCCGGCGGCCAGCCCCTCGGCATCGACCGCGACGTCGTGCACCTGCAGGCCGGCGAGGCCGAAGGCGACGCGGGCGGCGAGATAGCCCGGATTCTCGACCCACACGGTGTCGCCGTGATCGGCGAGCAGGCGCGCGCACAGGTCGAGCGCCGCCTGCGTGCCACTGGTGATCAGGATCTGCGCGGCGTCCACCGCCAGCCCGCGCGCGCTGCCGAGGTGGGCCGCGAGCGCGGCGCGCAAGGACGGATCACCGCCGTGTGCGGCATAGCCGAGCTGGCGCCAGCCGGCATCGCGCCAGGCGCGCTCGAGGCAGGCGCGCCAGGCGCGAAAGGGAAAGGCACCGAAATCCGGCACGCCGGGGGAAAACGGCAGAGCTTCGGCATCGCGTGCCGGCTCGCGCCGCACCGCCGCCGACGCCCGCGCGGACAGCACCTGCGGCGCATGCAGCGCCGGGGCGGCGCGCGGCGAGGCGCGCGCTGCGGCAGGCAGCTCGGCCACGCGGGTGCCCTGGCGATCCGCGATGAGGCAGCCTTCGGCGACGAGCTGCTCGTAGGCGAACAGCACCGTGTTGCGCGCGATGCCAAGCGTCGTCGCGAGGCCGCGGCTGGCAGGCAGCCGCGTGCCGGACGGCAGCCGGCCCGTCAGTACGGCTTCGCGCAGGCGGCGGTAGAGCACCTGCTGACGCGGCACGGCCTCGGGCAGCGGCGGGGCGAGCAGCCAGTCGAGTTCCATCGTGGCTCCATCGAGACTGTTTCAGGTGGCGCTACGCAAGGTACCACTACCAGCCTAGGATGGGACCGTCGAAACGTTCGGAGCCACCGCGCCATGTCCACCACCCAATCCTTCTCCCCTTTCCCCTCCCCCTCCCCTTTCCCCTCCCCGCGCACCCGCGTGCGCCGCCTGCCCGAGCGCGCGCACTACGACGCCGACACCGTGGCCGCGATCGTCGACGCGGCGCTGATCTGCACCGTCGCCTTCCAGATCGACGGCATGGTCCATGCCATCCCCACGATCCACTGGCGCGAGGGCGGGCACCTCTACATCCACGGCGCCAAGGCCTCGCGCATGCTGAAGGCGCTGACCGCCGGCGAGGCCTGCGTGACGATCGCGCTCGCCGACGGCCTGGTGCTCGCGCGCTCGGCGATGCACCACTCGATGAACTACCGCTCGGTGGTCATCTACGGCCGCTTCGAGCCGGTCACCGACCCCGCATGCAAGCTCGCCAGCCTGCGCGCCTTCGTCGACGGTCTCTACCCCGGGCGCTGGGACACGCTGCGCCCGATCACCGACAAGGAACTCAACGCCACCACGCTGCTGCGCATCCGCCTCGACGAGGCCTCGGCCAAGGTGCGCGCCTGGGGCGTCAAGGACGGCGAGGAGGATCTGGACTGGCCGGTGTGGGCGGGCGTGATCCCGCTGCGCACGGTCGCGGGCGAGCCGGTGGCGGAGGCCGACAGCGTGCTCGCCACGGTGCCGGCGAGCCGCTTCGACAGTTCGCCGGCATGAGGCGGCATCCGCAGAGCGGCGCGATTTCGCCATCCCGCCGCCGCTGGCTATACTCCCCCGCACTTTCACCGAAGGGGAGACCTGACCCATGAAGCTCGAAACCATCGCCGTGCACGGCGGCTATTCGCCCGATCCGACCACCAAGGCCGTGGCGGTGCCGATCTACCAGACCACCTCCTACGCCTTCGACGACACCCAGCACGGCGCGGACCTCTTCGACCTCAAGGTGCAGGGCAACATCTACACCCGCATCATGAACCCGACCACCGCAGTGCTCGAGCAGCGCGTGGCGCAACTGGAAGGCGGCATCGGCGCGCTCGCCGTGGCCTCGGGCATGTCGGCGATCACCTATGCGATCCAGACCATCGCCGAAGCCGGCGACAACATCGTCTCGGCATCGACGCTGTACGGCGGCACCTACAACCTGTTCGCCCACACCCTGCCCCAGTTCGGCATCCAGGTGCGCTTCGCCGACTACCGCGACCCGGACAGCTTCGCCGCGCTGATCGACGAGCGCACCAAGGCGATCTTCTGCGAGTCGGTCGGCAACCCGCTCGGCAACGTCACCGACATCGGCCGGCTCGCCGAGATCGCGCACAAGGCCGGCGTGCCGCTGATCGTCGACAACACCGTGCCCTCGCCCTACCTGTGCCGCCCCTTCGAGCACGGCGCCGACATCGTGGTGCACGCGCTCACCAAGTACCTCGGCGGCCACGGCAACTCGATCGGCGGCGTGATCGTCGATTCGGGCAAGTTCCCCTGGGCCGAGCACAAGGCGCGCTTCAAGCGCCTGAACGAGCCCGACGTGTCCTACCACGGCGTGGTCTACACCGAGGCCCTCGGCGCCGCCGCCTTCATCGGCCGTGCGCGCGTGGTACCGCTGCGCAACACCGGCGCGGCGATCTCGCCCTTCAACAGCTTCCTGATCCTGCAAGGCATCGAGACCCTGGCGCTGCGCATGGACCGCATCTGCACCAACACGATCAAGGTCGCTGAGTACCTGAAGAAGCACGCCAAGGTCGAGTGGGTGAACTACGCCGGCCTGCCCGACCACGCCGACCACGGCCTGGTGCAGAAGTACATGGGCGGGCGCGCCTCGGGCATCCTGTCGTTCGGCGTGAAGGGCGGCTTCGAGGCGGGCGGCCGCTTCCAGGACGCGTTGAAGCTGATCACCCGCCTGGTGAACATCGGCGACGCCAAGTCGCTCGCCTGCCACCCGGCGTCGACCACGCATCGTCAGTTGTCGCCGGCGGAACTCGCCAAGGCTGGGGTGTCGCCGGACATGGTGCGGTTGTCGATCGGCATCGAGCATATCGACGACATCGTTGCGGATCTGGAGCAAGCGCTGGCGGCGGTCTGATCAAGTAGACCGGGTAGCTGAACGGGGCATATTGCGGCTTCGCTGCGAAATCGTGGTCTGTCCCCGTTTAACTCACGTCCTGATCATTTTTCGATGAAGGCGTGCTCGATCACATAGTCCGCCACGTCACCAATCCGTCTGGACATCCGGAACCCGCGGTTGTCGAGCATCGCGCGACTGTCCTTGAGCATGGCCGCGCTGCCGCAGATCATTGCCCGGTCGACGGCCGGATCGAGCGGGGGGAGGCCGATGTCGTCGAACAGCTTGCCGTTCTCGACCAGATTGGTGAGCCGACCCTGGTTGCGGTAGGGCTCTCGGGTCACGGTCGGATAGTAGATCAGCTTCTCGCGGATGAACTCGCCAAGGAACTCGTGATGGGGGAGCTCCTTGATGATGTAGTCGTGGTAGGCGAGCTCGCTGACGTAGCGCACGCCGTGCACGAGCACCACCTTCTCGAAGCGCTCGTACAGGTCCAGATCACGAATGATGCTCATGAACGCGGCCATGCCGGTTCCCGTCGAAAACAGGTACAGATGCCTGCCGGGCAACAGGTCGGAAAGCAGCAGGGTACCCGTCGGTTTCCGGGACACCAGCAAGTCGTCCCCGGGCTGCAGATGCTGCAAGCGGGAGGTCAGCGGGCCGTCCTGCACCTTGATGCTGAAAAATTCGAGCGTCTCTTCGTAGTTGGGGCTGGCGATTGAATACGCTCTGGTGAGCGGACGACCGTCGACCTCCAGGCCGATCATCACGAACTGACCGTTCTCGAAGCGGATCGACCGGTCTCGGGTGGTGGTGAAGGAAAACAGGGTGTCGTTCCAGTGGTGAACACTGAGCACTTTCTCGGTGATGTACGCTGCCATGAGTCTCGGACCGGTGGAAGGAAGGGCTGCTTTGCAACGAGGGGAGAATAAGGGACAAGCCCGGAGGAAGATATACGACTCAAGCTCACCTCTCCCCCTGTCCGCCTGAAGCGTGGATGGAACGGAACGGGGGACGGACCACGATTATCTGCGCCCACAGGAACCCCGTCATCAAACCGCGGCGTTGCACCGCTGATTGCACTCCGCTAAAGTGCAATCATTCCCATCAGCACGAGGCTTTGCAACATGCCTTCCATCACCGTGCGCAACATCCCTGACGAGGTGCATCGCGCCATCCGCGTTCGTGCTGCGATGCACGGCCGCAGCGCTGAAGCCGAGGTGCGCAGCATTCTCGAGCAAGCGGCGAAGCCCCAGGGGCGCCTGAAGCTCGGGACCTTGCTGGCTTCGATCGCCCGCGAGGCGGGCGGACTGACCGATGAGGAGTTCGTGCTCTTCGAGAACGCGCGTGACAAGACCCCGGCCCAGCCGATGCGCTTCGAATGATCGTCATCGACACCAACGTACTGTCGGAACTGTGGCGGGCAGCCCCCGACCCCAAGGTTCTCGCCTGGATGGATGCCCAGGTCGTGGAAACCCTCTTCCTGTCCGCCATTACCGTCGCCGAGTTGCGCTTTGGCGTCGCCGCCATGCCCCCAGGCAAACGCCGCACGATCTACCAGGAGCGGCTGGAACGCGAGGTGCTGCCGGCATTCGCCGGGCGCGTTCTACCCTTTGATCTGGACGCCTCGAAGGCCTACGGCGAGCTGATGGCGCGAGCGCGGGCGGCGGCCCTTGCGATCGACAACGCAGACGGCTACATCGCTGCTACCGCCGCCGCGCGCGGCCTGATGGTCGCCACGCGCGACACGAGTCCGTTCAAGGCGGCTGGCCTGGCAGTCATCGACCCTTGGGCGGACTAACGGGCTCACAGCCACGCTCGCCACCCCCGTCGTAAGGAATCCCGATGCTCGCAGTCCTGCAACGCGTCTCCGAAGCGCGCGTGATCGTCGATGGCGAGACCATCGGCGAGATTGGCCCTGGCCTGCTCGCGCTGGTCTGCGCCGAGCGCGGCGACACGCCGGCCGAGGCCGACAAGCTGCTCGCCAAGATCCTCAAGCTGCGCATCTTTGCCGATGAGGCCGGCAAGATGAATCGCTCGGTGCAGGACGTGGAAGGCGGGCTGCTCATCGTCAGCCAGTTCACCCTCGCTGCCGACACCTCGGGCGGCAACCGGCCAAGCTTCACCAACGCCGCCGACCCGCACACCGGCCAGGCGCTCTACGAGCATTTCGTCGCCCGCGCGCGCAGCGCCCACCCAAAGGTGGAAACCGGCCGCTTTGCCGCCGACATGAAGGTGCAACTCATCAACGACGGCCCGGTCACAGTGCCGCTGCGGATCGCCCCGCCGCCCTGAAGCGCGCCCACCGCGGCAATCCGCCTTAAGCAACATCACCCTCCCCCTCCCTCAACAGAAAAGGAAACGCGCCATGAAGCTCTACCTGAAACCCGGTGCCTGCTCGCTCTCGCCCCACATCGCGCTGGAAGAATCCGGCCTGCCCTACGAGACCGAGGTCGTTGACCTCAAGACCAAGATCACCGCCAGCAGTGCGGACTTCACAAAGATCAACCCCAAGGGCTACGTGCCGGCGCTGCTGCTCGACAGCGGCGAGTTGCTGACCGAAGGCCCCGCGATCGTGCAATACATCGCCGACCAGGTCCCGGCGAAGAAGCTCGCCCCCGCCAACGGCACCATCGAGCGCTATCGCCTGCAGTCCTGGCTCAACTTCATCGGCACCGAAATTCACAAGTCGTGCTCGGCCTTCTTCAACCCGGCATCGGGCGAGGACTGGAAGAAGATCGCCGCCGCCAACCTCGAGCGCCGCCTCGGTTACGTCAACGAGCAACTCGAGGGCAAGCCCTACCTGATGGGCGAGGACTTCAGCGTCGCCGACGGCTATCTGTTCACCGTCCTGGGCTGGATGCCTTTCATCAAGATCGATCTGGCGAAGTGGCCCAACCTCGCCGCCTTCGTCGACCGCGTCGCGGCACGGCCGGCGGTGCGGGCGGCACTGAAGGCCGAGAAAGGGGCCTGATCCAGGCCGCCGAGCCGGCACCCGGTGTCGGTGTCGAATGCCGGCAACGGCTGCGACACCCCCGAGTTCCCGCTCTGCGCCGCCTGGCCCTCAGCCTGGCGGCGCAGAGCCGAGGCAGCGGTCCCAGAAGCCGCTCAGCGTCCCGAAGGCGCGGCGTGCATCCTCCGCGTGATGAAAACCATGCTCTCGCCGGCGGACCGCAAGCCATCCCCTGCCTTTGCCACCCTCGCTGACGCGGTGCAGGCGCTCGTGCACCGCCTCCTGGACGATCTCCCCCGCCAGCAAGCCGATGGAAAGCGCGGCCCCGAACGCCACATTGCGCAGCAGCAGCGTGGGCGCCAGCAACATCACCAGCATCAGCGGCCCGCTGAACATAAGCGGGATACGGATGGGCTCGTCCGGCAAACGATGGTGAAGCTCGTGCCAGGCCTTGAACGGCCATAGCCCGTGCAGGACGAAACGGTGCAGCAGGTATTCGAGCAAGGTCCACAGCAGGAAACCTCCCACCATCAAGGCGAACGCCAACCACGGCGGCAGCCCGGTTTCAGCCAGCACGTAGCCCGCGAGCAGCACGCCCACCCCCGACACCGCGAGTGATCCCGGATAGGCCAGCGCCATGCGGTTCCCGGCGGTCTCAGCCACGGTGCGCTCCTTCGGCTGGCGCGTCGGCGCTGGCTTCACCCTCGATCTGCCACGCGTACATCAGGCTGGCCTCCGAAAAACTCAGGCCAGTGGCCACGTCCCGCCACCAGGCCAGCTCGCGCGCATCGGCACCCTCGAAACGCCAGCAGCGCAACTCGCCACTGCACAGCCGGATCGTGTAGCGATGTCCGATCTGCAGTTCCATCCGTGTTTCTCCTTGGCGGCCGACGGCGTGGTGTTCGCCGCCCGGCCTCGTCTTCATGATAGTCGCTGCGATCGCCTCGAGGCGTCGGCAACCCCGCGGCACGGTTGCGCCGTGTGCGGAACCTTCTACACCGGTGCTTGACTATACAGTACCAATTTAGTACTTTTAAACCCCATCGACCGCCGACCAGGCAAATCGCCATGCTGCGCATCAGCAAACTCACCGACTACGGCACCTTGATCCTCGCCCACATGGCAGGATTGCCGGACCGTGTGCACAGCGCCACCGGCCTCGCCGAGACGCTCGGACTCGGACTGCCCACGGTCAGCAAGGTCCTCAAGACGCTCGGTCGCCATGCCCTGGTGACAAGCCAGCGCGGCGCGCACGGCGGCTACGTGCTCAGCCGCCCGGCGACACAGATCAGCGTGGCCAACGTCATCGATGCGTTCGAGGACCAGCCCTTCGGCCTCACCGAATGCAGCGCCAGCACCGGCGTGTGCAGCATGGAAAGCGACTGCCGGATCCGAGACAACTGGCTGCGCATCAACACCGTGGTGCGCCAGGCGCTGCAAGGGGTCACGGTCGCCGACATGGTGCACTCACAAGGCAACTCGCCTTTCGGCCGGCTCCGCCCAAGCAGCGCAACGGCAGCCGCCGGTGCATCCACCGAACATCGCCTGCACGGGCCCGCAAGCGCCGGCAGTCGCACAGCCGCCGCGTGCATCCCCACTGCGCGCGCAGACGACCAGGAGATCTGACATGAACGCCCCCTCCCGCAGCGACGCCATCGGCGCCTTCCTGGAACAGGACTACGCCGCCGGTTTCGTCACCACGCTCGAAACCGACACCGTGCCCAAGGGCCTGTCGGAAGACGTCATCCGCATCATCTCGGCGCGCAAGGGCGAGCCCGAATGGCTGCTCGACTGGCGCCTCCAGGCCTACCGCCACTGGCTGACGATGACGCCGCCGAAGTGGGCCGCGGTGCAGTTTCCCGCGATCGACTTCCAGGACATCGTCTATTACTCCGCGCCCAAGTCGAAGAAGGACGGCCCCAAGAGCCTGGACGAGGTCGACCCCGAACTGCTGCGCACCTTCGAGAAGCTCGGCGTGCCGCTGCACGAGCGCGCGCGCCTGGCCGGCGTGGCGGTGGATGCGGTGTTCGACTCGGTGAGCGTGGCCACCACCTTCAAGAAGGAGCTCGGCGAGCATGGCGTGATCTTCTCGTCCTTCTCGGAGGCGGTGAAGGAGCACCCGGAACTGGTGCGCCAGTACCTCGGCACGGTGGTGCCGCCGGAGGACAACTTCTACGCCGCGCTCAATTCCGCGGTGTTCTCCGACGGCTCCTTCGTCTTCATCCCCAAGGGCGTGAAATGCCCGATGGAGCTCTCCACCTACTTCCGCATCAACGCCCGCGACACCGGCCAGTTCGAGCGCACGCTGATCATCGCCGAGGAAGGCGCGTCTGTGAGCTACCTCGAAGGCTGTACCGCGCCGATGCGCGACGAGAACCAGCTCCACGCCGCGGTGGTCGAGTTGATCGCGCTCGACGACGCCAAGATCAAGTATTCCACCGTGCAGAACTGGTACCCGGGCGACAAGGACGGCAAGGGCGGCATCTACAACTTCGTCACCAAGCGTGGCGACTGCCGCGGCGCGCGCTCGCACATCTCGTGGACGCAGGTCGAGACCGGCTCGGCGATCACCTGGAAGTACCCGAGCGTGATCCTGCGCGGCGACTCGTCGGTGGGCGACTTCCACTCGGTGGCGCTGACCAACAACCTGCAGCAGGCCGACACCGGCACCAAGATGATCCACATGGGGCGCAACACCCGCAGCACCATCCTCAGCAAGGGCATCTCGGCCGGGCGCGGCAGCAACACCTTCCGCGGCCTGGTCAAGATCACGCCCAAGGCCGAAGGCGCGCGCAACTACACGCAGTGCGATTCGCTCTTGATCGGCGACCGCTGCGCGGCGCACACCTTCCCCACCATCGAGGTGCGCCACCCCACGGCGCACGTCGAGCACGAGGCCACCACCTCGCGCATCGGTGAAGACCAGTTGTTCTATGCGATGCAGCGCGGCATCAGCGCCGAGGACGCGGTATCGATGATCGTCAATGGCTTCTGCCGCGAGGTGTTCAAGGAACTGCCGATGGAATTCGCGGTGGAAGCACAGAAATTGCTGGGCGTGAGCCTCGAAGGCAGCGTCGGCTAAGGACACAAGGGAGAACAGACATGCTGAAAATCAACAACCTGCACGCCACCGTCGAGGGCAAGGCGATCCTCAACGGCCTGAACCTCGAGGTCGCCGACGGCGAGGTACACGCGATCATGGGCCCCAACGGCTCGGGCAAGAGCACGCTCGCCCAGGTGCTGGCCGGGCGCGACACCTTCACCGTCACCGACGGCAGCGTGGACTGGGACGGCACCGACCTGCTCGCCCTGCCCGCCGAAGAGCGCGCGCGCGCCGGGCTGTTCCTCGCCTTCCAGTACCCGGTCGAGATTCCCGGGGTGTCGAACGCCTACTTCCTGAAGGCCGCGGTCAACGCCATCCGCCGCCATCGCGGGCTGTCCGAGTTCGACGCCATGGACTTCCTCGCCAAGGTGAAGGCGGAGATGAAGGCGGTCGGCATGAAGGAGGAATTCCTCTACCGCTCGGTGAACGAAGGCTTCTCCGGCGGTGAGAAGAAGCGCAACGAGATCCTGCAGATGGCGCTGCTCGAGCCCAAGCTCGCGGTACTCGACGAGACCGACTCCGGGCTGGACATCGACGCGCTGAAGATCGTCGCCGAGGGCGTCAACCGCCTGCGCTCGCCCGAGCGTTCGATGATCGTCATCACCCACTACCAGCGCCTGCTCGACTACATCGTGCCCGACAAGGTGCACGTGCTGTCGCAGGGCCGCATCGTGCGCTCGGGCGGACGCGAGCTGGCGCTGGAACTGGAAGAGCACGGCTACGGCTGGATCGACGCCGCCAAGGACGGCAAGGCGACTGGCGACACGGCCGCCGGCGCGCGCACGGGAGCACGGCCATGAGCGCGGTCGACTTCTGGCTCGATCATCATCGCGACAACGCCGCCGGCCTGCCTGGCGCGAGCCTGCCCTGGCTCGTCCGCCTGCGCGAGGAGGCGATCGACCGCTTCGCCGACGAAGGCTGGCCGACGACGCGGCGCGAGAACTGGCGCCACACCTCGCTTGCGTTCATGGGGCAGCAAACCCTGGCGGCCGAGGCGGGCGAAAAGCCCGAGGCGGTGCTGGCGCGGCTGCGCGAACGCTATCGCACGGCGACTCGCGGGCAAGCCGGCGCGCACGAAGGCGTCGCCAGCGCCGTGGGAGCGGGCTCGCCCGCGAACGCTGCGGCCTCCGCCCCCCAGGATGCTGACCACTGGCTCGTCTTCGTCGACGGCCGCTTCGCCCCGGCGCTGTCCGCGATCGGCGGACTGCCTGGCGGCGCGCATATCGGCAGCCTGGCCGACGCGCTGAAGCACACCCCCGAAGCGGTCGAAGCCGCGTTCGGCAACGCCAGCGACGGTGAAACACCGCAGGCCCTCAACGCCGCCTTGGTCACCGACGGGGCCTGGATCCGCCTCGGCCGCGGCGTCGCCGTCGAGCAGGCGATCCACCTCGTCTTCGTCGGTGCCACCACCGCCGACCGCCACCTGCGTAATCTCGTCGTCGCCGAGGCCGGCGCGCAGGCGACCGTCGTCGAGCACTATCCGGCGGGCGCCGCCGGCAGCACGCTGACCACCGCGGTCACCCGCATCCTCACCGCGCAGGACAGCCACATCGTGCACCTGAAGCTGCAGGAAGAAGCCCCGGAGGCGATCCACCTGGCGACGATCGAAGCCGTGCAGGCACGCGGCGCGGTGTTCGCCTCGCACTCGCTGTCCTTTGGCGCACGCATGGCGCGCAACGACATCCGCACCCGGCTCGACGGCGAAGGCGCCGAGGCGCTGTTGAACGGTCTCTACCACGCAGACGGTCGCCGCCATGTCGACCACCACACCCGCATCGACCATGCCGCCCCGCAAGGCACCAGCCGCGAGTTCTACCGCGGCCTGCTCGACGGCAACGCGCGCGGCGTGTTCACCGGCCGCATCCTGGTGGCGCAGGACGCCCAGCGCACCGACGCCATGCAGCGCTGCGACAACCTGCTGCTGTCCCGCCTGGCCGAGGCCGACGCCCGCCCCGAGCTCGAGATCTACGCCGACGACGTCAAATGCGCGCACGGCGCTACCGTCGGCCAGATCGACGATGACGCCCTCTTCTACCTGCGCAGCCGTGGCCTCGACGCCACCCACGCGCGCCAGGTGCTGACCTACGCCTTCGCCGCCGAGGTGCTCGAGCGCATCGCTCACGCCCCGCTGCGCGCGCTCGGCCGTGCCGCGCTGCTCCAGCGCCTGCCGGCCGAGGCCCGACTGGAGGAACTGTCGTGAATGCCCCGCGCGAAACCGTCATGGACGCCGCCATCCTCGACCTCGCCGCCGACTTCCCGATCCTGGCACGGCCGGTGCACCGTCGCCGCCTGGCCTACCTGGACAACGGCGCCACCACGCAGAAGCCTGCTGCGGTGATCGATGCCGAGGCGCGCTTCTACCGCGAGTCGAACGCCAACATCCACCGCGGCGTGCATTGGCTGTCGCAGCACGCCACCGAGCTCTACGACGGCGCGCGCGCCACCGTGCAGCGCTTCCTCAACGCCGCCAGCGCCGACGAGATCGTGTTCACCCGCGGCACCACCGAGGCGATCAACCTGGTGGCGCAGAGCTGGGGACGGCCGCGGCTCACCGCCGGCGACGAGATCCTGTTGAGCACGATGGAGCATCATTCCAACATCGTGCCCTGGCAGCTCGTGTGCGAGCAGACCGGCGCCGTGCTCAAGGTGATTCCGGTGCGCGACAACGGCGAGCTCGACATGGACGCCTTCGCGGGTCTGCTTGGCGAGCGCACCCGGCTGCTGGCGATCACCCATGTCTCCAACGCGCTCGGCACGGTCAACCCGGTGGCCGAGATGACGCGGCGCGCCCACGAAGTCGGCGCGGTGGTGCTGGTCGACGGCGCGCAGGCGGTGGCCCACCAGGCGGTGGACGTGCAGGCGATCGACTGCGACTTCTATGCGTTCTCGGGCCACAAGCTGTATGCCCCCACCGGCATCGGCGCGCTCTACGGCCGCGCCGAGCTGCTGCGCCACATGCCGCCGTGGCAGGGCGGCGGCGACATGATCCGCACCGTCGCCTTCGAGAACACCACCTTCGCGCCGCCACCGCAGCGCTTCGAGGCCGGCACACCCAACATCGCCGGCGCGATCGCGCTCGCCGCGGCGATCGACTACGTGCAGGACGTGGGCATGGACCGCATCCACGCCCACGAGCAGGCGCTGCTTGAATATGGCACCGCCGCGCTGCAGGAAATCCCCGGCGTGCGCCTGGTCGGCACCGCGCGCTACAAGGCCGGCATCCTGTCCTTCCTGGTCGAGGGCATCCACCCCCACGACCTCGGCACCATCCTCGACGCCGAAGGCGTGGCGATCCGCGCCGGCCACCACTGCGCGATGCCGCTGATGACGCGCTTCGGTATCCCCGGCACCGCGCGCGCCTCGCTCGCGCTGTACAACAGCCACACCGATCTCGACGCGCTGGTGGTCGCCATCCACAAGGCGCAGGACCTGTTCGGCACTAGGAGAAGCTCATGAGCGACATGCAGGATTCGCTGCGCGAGCTGTACCAGGAAGTGATCTTCGACCACAACCGCAAGCCGCGTAACTACCGCCCGCTGCCCGCCGCCAGCCACCACGCCGACGGCCACAACCCGCTGTGCGGCGACCAGCTCACCGTCTACGTGCAGGTCGAGGACGGCATCGTGCGCGAGGCGAGCTTCGTCGGCCACGGCTGCGCGATCTCGACCGCGTCGGCCTCGCTGATGACCGAGGCAGTCAAGGGCAAGCCGGTCGCGGAGGTCGAGGCGCTGTTCCACGACGTGCACGCGCTGCTCACCGGCACCCAGGCCGCCGACGCGCCCGCGCGCGACTTCGGCAAGCTGCAGGTGCTCGCCGGGGTGAAGGATTTCCCCGCCCGGGTGAAGTGCGCCACGCTCGCCTGGCACACGCTGCACAACGCGCTCGCCGGCGAGCACGAGACTGCGCACACCGAATAAAGCAGATCCACTACATCGCCATCGAGGAGAAAACCATCATGGGCGACCGCTACGGCGAAACCGAATCCCGCGTGCTGCAGCGCGAATGCGCGGCAGTGAGCGTGCCCTGGGGCCGGCCGGAAACGCTGGAAGAAGGCAGCTACGCCCTCATCACCCAGCGCCTCGGCGGCTCGATCACGGTGATGTGCGGCGGCAACCTGTATCGCATCGACGAACGCAACGCCGACGCGCTCGGGCTCGAGCCGGTGCTGGCGGCCGCGCCGCCTGCACCGGCCGAAGGCGAGCAGACCGCCGAGAGCATCGAGCGCGCCGCCTGGGAACAGCTCGCGACCTGCTTCGACCCGGAGATCCCGATCGACATCGTCAATCTCGGCCTGATCTACGCCTGCACCGCCGAAGCGCTGCCCGACGGGCGCTTCCGCCTCGCGGTGAGCATGACGCTCACCGCGCCCGGCTGCGGCATGGGCACGCTGATTGCCGACGAGGCACGCGACAAGCTGCTGACGATCCCCGGCGTTGCCGAGGCCGAGGTCAAGCTGGTGTGGGACCCGCCGTGGAGCCGCGAGATGATGAGCGAGGCGGCACGGCTCGAAATGGGGATGTTCTGACCGCTACATCGACAAGAAGGCAGAGCGGTTTCTTTGCCTTGGCTCAAGTGCGGCGTGATCGCGAGCCGCTAAGCTCACGATCGATCGAAGCCTCGATACGTGGCAGTGCCTGCTTCGAGCGCGCTTCGTCGGTGAACCACTTCAACCACTCCTGGACCAGTCCATGCGCCGCCTGCTTCCGCTGCTACTCGTCGCTGCCACCGCCCACGCCTCGCCGACGCCGGCTGAGGCGCCGATCCGGATGCCGGGCCTGTGGCTGATGAACACGATCCCGGGAGGTGATGCGACCCGCAGCGCCAGCTTCCACATCTGCGTCGGCAAGGTCACCCGCGACGACGTGCTTGCACACCCGGGAAGCACGCTCGTCAACTGCCGTGACCCGCAATGGAGCAAGGACGCCCACTACAGCTATTACCGCGCGACATGCGACGTCAAAGGCAGCACCGCCACGGTCGAGGGCCGGTTCGCCGGTGACTTCAAGTACAACTTCCAGGGCGAACTCACCACCACCTACTCGCCGCCGATCGACGGCGCGACGGTGACGAAGACCGAAATCGACGGGCGCCGGCTGTCGCCCTGCCGGGGCGATCTGCCCGAGGGCAAATTCCTCATCAAGGGTCAGGACGGCGTCGGCAATCTCAACCTGAACGAACCGCTCCGGCAACCGTCGCGCTGACGCCACGCCTTGGCAGCGCAAGAGGCCGAAACCGCCCGGCCGGGCGCTATTGCTTGGCCGTCGTGGCCGCACACTCGATGTAGCCCGCGCGCGCCTGCGGCTGCACGCACCACGTCTCCATCCGCGCCGCGTAGGCATCGGTGCCGAAGGCGCGGACGATGGCGAGAATGCGCTCAGCCTCGGCGCGCGAATCGGCAGGCGCAATGCTGGCGAAGAAACCATTGCGAAAATACACTGCCGCATCCTTCACGCCGCCGCGACCCGCGCGCCGGATTTCGTCGCGCGCGGCCTCGATCGTCTTGTCGCTGCCGAACACCACGCCATAGGCCGGCAGCGCGAGCGCAAGCCGCGGTGGCGCATTGCCCGGCGAGTCCTTGTTGACGGTCGACGGCGTACGGTCGGGCCACAGCGCCACCACCGCGGCCATGACCGCAGCCGCCAGGACGCCGGCGAGAATCTTCGCGTCCAGACGCCTGCCGCCGGGCCGCTCGCCCGCGCGCGCAGTCTGCTCAAGCCTGGGTTCAGGTTCCGCGCTGGCCGGCTGCGCCCCCGCAGTCGCGCTCGATGCCTTCACCGTCGCCGAGGTCAATGTCGATGAGGAAGGAGGCGGCGACGCCGCGATCGTGGCGCCCGCAGCGCGTGCCGGCGGCGCCTTGTCGCCATCGCCCAGGACTTTCGCCAGCACCTCGGCGAGTCGATTCACGTCCGCCGTGAAGCGGGTGTTGCTGAGCTCGATCGCGTTGCGCCACACCAGCCCGCGCAATGCTTCGGGCAGCTCTGCCTCCCTGGGCATCGGCGTGCCGTCGAGCAGCACCGGAATGACGCGGATGTTGCGCGCGAGGGCCGCGGCGATCTCGAGGCGGACGAAGTCGCGCTCGTCTTCGAGCCGCGTCCTGCCATCGGGCTGCGGGGCCAGCCAGCGGCTGCCGATCAGCACCAGCAGCGCTTCGCACTGGCCGACCGCATTACGGATCACCTCGTCGAAGGGCAGGCCGGGTTCGATCGCATCGACGTCCATGAAGATGCGATCGGGGGTGAAGCGCTCGGTCAGCTCCTCGTAGATCGCGCGCGCATAGCCTGCCGCATCCTCCCGCCGGTAGCTGATGAAAACCTTGCCCATGGCCGCTTCCTCCCGCGCGCGCGGTGCTATTCACGCTTCAATCATAGTCCCCGAACGTACGACGGGGCCGCAGCCCACGTCGATCAAGCACTCAGCGTGCCACACTCAGCGCAGCGAGAACTGCACCTGCCCGCCTTCGCCAGCCGCTTCCACCTTGGGCTCGAGCACGAAGATGCGCTCGCCCGGCACCGCCCCCTCGCCCGCCAGCCATTCACGCACGGCCTGCGCGCGCTGCTGGGCGAGCGCACGCAGTTCGGCGTCGCCGACCTTGACGTTGGCCCGCATCAGCGCCTCCATCTCGGGCACGGGGAGATCCTTGGTGAGGCCGATCATGTTGCGCGGCTTCTTGAAATCGGCCGCCTTGTAGGCCTTCTCGAGCAGCGCCGGATACTCGTCGGCGCCGACTTCGATGTCCTCGAGCGAGGGTGCGTCCTCGCCGCGGGCGATCATCGCCTTGAGCTTCTGCGCGCGCACCGCGTTGTCGAGCGCGACCTGGCGCAGGCCGTCGAGGTCGGTCGCCGGGTCGGCGCGGCCGATGATGTCGAGCTTGAGCGTCGGCCGGTCGACCAGCGCCTGGGCGAGCGTCTTGAGCTTGCCCTGCTGTGCCTCGCCGGGCTGCGCACTGCCCGGCGCGAGCGCGAGCTGCGACAGCTCCTCGCCGCTGCCGCCGAGCGCCGAACCCAGCAGCGCGAAAGGCGAGGTGATGGCCTTGCCGATCAGGTTGAAGAACATCTTCAGCACCAGCCCGAAGATGCTGAACTCGGGATCGTCGAGCGTGCCGCTGACCGGCAGGCGCAGGTCGATCTCGCCGCGGCTGTTCTTGAGCAGCGACACCGCGAGCTGCACCGGCAGGTTCACCGCGTCGGGGCTGTCGACCTTGTCGCCGAAGGTGAGCTGGTCGAGGAAGATCTGGTTGGTGGCGGTGAGCTTGCGGTCCTCGATCTTGTAGTTGAGCTCTGCCGAGAGCTTGCCCTTGGCGATGCCATAGCCGACGTACTTGCCCGAATAGCTCGACAGGCCAGTGAGCTCGAAACCGGTGACCTTGGCGACGATGTCGAGGTGGGCGTCCTGGCGGAAGAGGTTGAACTCGCCGTTGATGCTGAGCGGCGCCGTCTTGTCCACCTTGCCGGTGAGGTCGAGCCTGGCGATCGCGTCCGCCGCGGTCGAGAAGCCGGTGAGCGTGCCGGCGAGCTCGGTCAGGTTGGCGTCGTAGTTGGGGCGGACGAAGCGGTCGCTGAAGGCGACGTTGCCGCGCTTGATCTCGACGCGGTCGATGCGGATCGGCGGCGGCGGTGTGGTCGGGGCGGCGACCTCGACCGTGCGCTTGCCTTCGGTCATCGCGGACGGCTCGCCACCGGCGCCCACATCCACGCCGCCCACGCCCACATCTCCCGCGCGCACCGCCGGCGCAGCTGCGACCGGCGCGGCGGCCCTGGGCGGCGGAGCCGGCTCGTCGCCACTGAAGCCACCGATCTCGCGCAGGTTGAGGCGGCCCTGGTCGTCGAGGATCAACCGGGTATAGAAGTCATCGACCGCGACACGCTTGATGACGAGCGAGAACGGCTCGAGACGGGCATCGATGCCACCCACGCGCAGGGTGCGCCAGCGCAGGAAGTCGGTGGCGTTGAGGCGGTCCACCGAGGCGAAGTTGGCCACGCCGACATCGCCGTTGAAGCGCGCGAGCACCTGTCCGCGCCGTCCGGTCTGCAGGCTCAGGCGGCCCTGGGTGGTGACATTGCCGCGCGAAATCGCGATCTTGGTCTGTTCGAGCACGTAGGGCTGCAGCGGCAGCAGGTCGACGTTGCGCAGGTCGACGCGCAGGTCGGCCTTGAGCGGCTCGAGCGTCAGCGGCCCCGAGGCCGCCACCTTGCCGCGCTGGTTGAAACGCGAATCGAGCTTGAACTGCAGGGTGTTGCCCTTGGCGGTGGAGAAGCCATCGACCTCGAAGTCGATGTTGTCCACGGTGGTGACCACTGGGCGCCGCACGCTGCGATCTTCCACGCGCACCGACGTGGTCCTCAGCGCCAGCTTGTCGACCGCGACCTCCCAGTCCGGACCGCCTTTCGCCGCTGCCTCGCCCTTGGTGCCCTTGGCGGGCGACGCCGCCGGCGGCATGAGCGCCTGCATCAGGTCGAAGCTGCCGTCCTTGAGTCGCACGGCCGATATCGCCGCCCCCTTGAGGTCGAGTCCGCCGACGCGGACGTTGCGTCCGGCCAGATCGACGCTCGCTGAACGGATGTCGAGCACCGGCACCTTGATCGCCGGTGCCTTCGCGCCCGCGAGCATGAGCGCGAAATCACGCAGGGCAAGGGTTTCCGCGCCAAGCTCGACCCTGGGCTCGCCCTTGTCGCCCAGGGTGATGCGGTACTGCAGCGCGCCCGACAAGGCACCGTCGCTGATCGTGGCACCCGGCAGGGCCTGGGCGAGATAGGGCGCGTAGCGCGCGAGCTTGATCGACTCGAACTGCAGGTTGCCGGAGAACTGGAACGGCGCCAGGCGGAGCACGTCCTCGTGGACGAGCTTCTCGCCGGCGTCGCTCACATAGTCGAGACGGATCTCGGCCGGGAGCTCGCCCACGTTGGAGAGGTCGCGCATGTCGAGGTTGATCGTCTCGATGCGTGCGCGGAAAGGCTCGTCGAGCGAGCGGTCCTCGAACCGGACCACTCCGTCGCGAATACGGGTGAGCGCGAGGAGGAAATCCGGCTCAGCAGGGCTGGAGGCGATCGCGGGGGTGGCGTCCGCGCCGGCGCCGGCCGGCTCTTCGGCCGCCGCGCCGGGCGCATCTCCGCCTGCCTTCGCGCCAGCACCCGCCACCTTCGCAGCAGGCGCCTTCGCAGCCGCGGGCCTGGCGGGCGGGGGCAGCAGGTCGAGGACATTCAGCCTGCCGTCCTTCGACATCACCAGATCCACTTCCGGCTTATCCAGGCGCAGTCGGGTGAAATGCCAGCGCGCAATCAGCGGCTGCACATCCGCGAACTCGAGTTCGAGTTCGGCGACCGTCGCCACCGGCGCGCCATCGCGGTCCTGCACCACGAGCTGATCGATCTGCAGCGGGCCGCGCAGCGCAACCACCGGCGGCGCGTCCGGCGGCTGGCTGAAGGACAGCTCGAGGTTGGTGGTGAGCAGCGCCGAGGGCAGCTTGAAGCGCGGCTCGATCGGCAGGTAGGCCATCCACGGCGCGAGGTCGAACTGCTTGAGCGCGACGTCGAGGATGGTCTCGTGCGACTCGGCAAAGGGCTTGGTGCGCGCGCTGAGCAGCAGCGGATCGCCGTTGAGCCTGGCGCTGAGCGACGGCTGCACGAAGACATCGACCCGAACCGGCAGATTGGAGATGAAGGGCACGCCGAGCCCGATCTCGCTGAGTTCGTGCTTGAGGCCGCGCGGCTTGTCCTCGACCTCGACATGGCCGTCGCTGATGCGGATGTTGCCGACCGAGAACAGCGCCGGCGACGCATCTTGCGCAGGGGCGTCACCCCCCAGCGCCTGGATGCGTGCGAGCACGTCCGTCCAGTTGTGCTTGCCGCCTTCGTCGAGTACCAGCTTGACGCGCGGGGCCACGAGCGCGAGTTCGTGGAGCACGATGCCCTTGCGTACGATCGACTCGATCTCGAGGTTGGCGCGCAGGGCGTCGAAGGCCAGCGCCTCGCCGCTGCCGTCTGCCTCCATCACCCGCAGCCCCCCCAGCTCGGCGGTGAGCCGGAAGGGATTGAAGAGCACGCGCTCGATGCTGACTTCGCGCCCGAGGACTTCGCCGAGGTACTTCTGTGCGTAGTGACGCGCAACGGGCGGGGTGGCGAGATAGGCCACGGCCGACAATGCCAGCAGCGTTCCCGCGGTCCACAGTGCCCGACGGACCCCCTTGCGCCGCGCTGGCACGGTGGTCGAGTCGGTCGTGGTATCAGACATAAGACACTCCAAGGAGAAGATTCATTTTTATTATCCCGCCGCAGCTCAGGCGCATGAACTGCCCTGCGGCCCGGCGAATTGCCGCATTGCGGCAGAGGGCGTATTCTGCGCCGCTTTCCCCGCACGGGTAAGCACGTGAACGCCCTCATGCCCGCCACGGCGACCAGCGGCCGTCATTTCGATGTCGTCATCATCGGCGCCGGCGCTGCCGGCATGATGTGCGCCGCCACCGCCGGCCGACGCGGGCGCAGCGTCCTGCTGGTGGACCACGCCACCCGGCTCGCCGAGAAGATCCGCATCTCCGGCGGCGGGCGGTGCAACTTCACCAACCGACGGGTCGGCCCCGAGCACTATCTCAGCCTCAATCCACATTTCGTACGCTCGGCCCTGTCGCGCTACACGGCGCGCGATTTTATCGATCTTGTGCACCGTCACGGCATCGATTTCCACGAAAGGGATTGGGGCCAGTTGTTCTGTGACGATTCCGCGCAACAGATCATCGACATGCTGCGCGCCGAGTGCGCGGATGGCGGCGTGCACTGGGCGATGCCGGCCACCGTGCATCAGGTTCGCCAGCATCGCGGCGAGGCTGACGGCGAGCGCTTCGCGATCGAGACCGACCGCGGCCACTTCGGCGCATCGAGCCTGGTGATCGCCACCGGCGGCCTGGCAATCCCGAAGATCGGCGCCACGCCCTTCGGCTATCGCATCGCCGAGCAATTCGGCATTCCGGTGGTCGCGCCGCGGCCGGCGCTGGTCCCGCTCACGCTGCCACCTGAGACGCTGGCGCGGCTCGCGCCCCTGGCCGGCATCTCGCTGGAAGTCGAGGCCCACTGCCGCGGGCCGGTGTTCCGCGTGGCCGCGCTGGTGACGCACCGCGGCCTGTCGGGGCCGGCAGTGCTGCAGGTGTCGAGCTACTGGCAAGCCCAGGCCTACAGCGATGACGACTGGGAGCCGGTGCACGTCGACCTGCTGGCCGGCATCGATGCCGAAGCCTGGCTGCTCGAGCATGCGCACGACAGGACGCTGCTGCCCAATCTGCTCGCCGAGCGCCTGCCGCGGCGCTTCGCCCATGCCTGGTGCGAACTGCATGGCTGGATGAAGCCGGTGAATCAGTTCCGCCATGCCGAACTGCGCGCCATCGCCGCCAGCCTGGCGGACTGGCCGCTGACGCCGTCCGGCACCCAGGGCTACGCCAAGGCCGAGGTCACGCTCGGCGGTGTCGATACGCGCGCGCTGTCGTCGAAGACCATGGAAGCGCGCAACGTGCCCGGGCTGTACTTCGTCGGCGAGGTCATGGACGTCACCGGCCACCTCGGCGGCTACAACTTCCAGTGGGCGTGGTCGTCCGGCGTCGCCTGCGGCGAGGCGGTCTGAGCGCGGGGCGCCAGGGCTCACTGCCCGGTCTCGCAGCCCTCATCCGTGCGCGTCGGGCTTGCGGGGCCGCCACAACAGCGGTAGCAGACCGGCAACCTGCAGCAGGATCAGGCCGCCAAACGCATACGGCAGCGCACTCGCCATGTCGTGACCATGGGCGCGCAGCGCATCGAGCGCGTGGCCAAGCCCCCACTGCACCGCGAATGCACCGGCGAAGGCCATGAGATTCAGCGCGGTGCTCACCCGGCCGAACAGCGCCGGCGCGAAGGCGCGGGAGGCCGCCAGATAGCTCTGCGAATTGACCGCGGAGAACAGCCCGAACAGAAACCACACCACCATCACCGGGCCCGCCGCGAACAGGATCGCGAGCTGCACCAGGATCAGGCAGACGTAGCCACCGCGCAGCAGCAGGATCGGCTCGACGCCGCGACGCGCCAGCCGCACGCCGAGCACCCCGATCGAGAGCTGCCCCACCAGATTGCCCAGATTCAGCACCACGAGCATGCCCGCGGCCTGCGCCAGCCCGAAGCCGTTGACATTCATCAGCCAGGGCACGGCCCACAGGCTCTGCAGCGCCATGAAGCCACCGATGAAGGTGGCCGCCGCGGCGGCGAAGCGCAGGAAGGCCGACGACGCGTAGATGCCGCCGAGCACGCGAAGCGCATCGCCCGGCGTGCCCCGTGGCCCCTCGACCGGCGCATCCGGCAGGCTGCGGAAGATCGTGAATGACGCAAACAAGGCCACGGCGGCAATGATCCAGAACGCGCCCCGCCAGCCGAGAACCGGCAGCGCCGCCTCCAGCGGCGTGCTTGCGGTGAGCGCGCCGAGCGCGCCTGCCGCCATGATGAATCCGGTCATCGAACTCTGGCGCTCGCGCGGGTACCACAGGGCGAAACCCTTCAGCGCCGCCATCAGGCACGCGGACACGCCGAGACCGATCAGGGCGCGCCCTATGCCGAGCGCCTGCAGGCTGTCGCCGAGCGCGAACATCACCGCACCGATGGCGGTGATCAGCAGCAGCAGGGCCTCGACCCGGCGCGGCCCGTAGCGGTCGAGCGCGATGCCCACCGGAATCTGCGCCAGTCCGAAGGCAAGAAAATAGGTGCTGGTGAGCAGGCCCAGATTTGCCGCTGACAGATCGAGCTCGGCGGTGAGCGCGGGCGAGATCACCGCATTCACGGTGCGCAGCAGGTAGGACAGGTAATAGCCGAGCGCGAACGGAAGGAAGATCCGCCCCCATCGGCTGGGCATCCCGCTCGATTGCATCCGGGCGCATTCCATGGCGAAAACAAGGCCGCATTGTGCCCGCAGCGGCGCACGCAGGCGAGCACGATCGCGGCCGGCGCAAGGTGTGCAGCGACCCGTCGAGATGGTCGACTTGACTCGTATCAATGCCGTCCGATCGAGCGCGCGGAAAATGCGAGCGACAAATCCCCCGGAGCGGACCATGACCTCGATCGCCGAACTGATGACGCACGACCACCGCAGTTGCGACCACGATTTCGCCCGCGCCGAAACCCTCGCGCACAAGAAGGACTGGAACGCGGCTGCGCTCGCGCTCGAGGCGTTCACGACCGGGCTGGAAGCCCACTTCCAGGCCGAGGAGCAGGAGCTGTTCCCGCGCTTCGAGGCCGTGACCGGCATGACGCAGGGTCCAACCCAGGTCATGCGCGGCGAACACGCCGACATGCGTGCGACGCTGGCGCAATTGCGCGCAGCACTGGACAGTCGTGACCTCGACGAATTCGCGGGCGAGGCCGAAACCCTTTTGATCATGATGCAGCAGCACAACATGAAGGAAGAGAACATCCTGTACCCGATGTGCGACCTGCGCCTGGGCGGCGAGCGAGACGCACTGGTCGAAACGCTTGCCAACAGACTCGCCCCGGAGCACGCAGCATGAATACCAAGACTGTCGACGCGCGCGGCCTCGAACCGCCGGAGCCCTTCGAGCGCGCCATGGAAGCCATTGCCGACCTGCCCGCTGGCGGGCAATTCACCCTGCTGATCGATCGCATGCCGCATCCACTGCTGCGCATGCTCGAGCGCGATGGCTACCGCCACGAGGTCGGGTTCCGCGACGACGGCGCGGTCGAGATCCTCATCAGCCGGCCATGAGCAGTGCAAATCCGGGCCTGGCATACGAGGACACCCCCCCGCTCTCCGCGCCGCTGCGGTTCTTCCTGACCGCGCCGGTGTTCGGCCTGATCGCAGGCCTGGTATTGATCTTCGACGGCGAGTTGCTGGGATCGCGATGGACGCCCGGCGCACTGGCGGTGGTCCATCTGTTCGCCGCCGGTTTCATGCTCCACGTCATGCTCGGCGCCCTGCTGCAGATCCTGCCAGTGGTCGCCGGGGCCGCGTTCCCGGCTCCGCTGCGCATCGCCGGGGTCACGCACATCCTGCTCGGACTCGGCGCCGCGGGTCTCGCCTTCGGCCTGGGTGGCGGATCGCCGCTCGCGATCATCTCCGGCGGCATCCTGCTTGCAGCCGGCCTGTGCGTCTTCCTCGCCGCCAGCCTGATCGGCCTCGCCCGGGCAGCGCCCGCCCAAGGCGCCAGCAGGACCCCGCGCGACCTGCGCCTCGCGCTCGGTGCACTTGCGCTCACCACCACGCTCGGCGTCGTGCTCGCCCTTGCCCTGAGCCGGGGACTGCCCCTGCCGGTCGCACTTCCGGCACTGGTCGACCTGCACGCCGTCTGGGCCTGGATGGGCTGGGGCGGACTCCTGCTCGCGGCGACGAGCTGGGTGGTCGTGCCGATGTTCCAGATCACCCCCGCCTACCCCGGCGGCTTCACCCGCTTCTGGGCCCCCGCCACGCTCGTCACGCTGGTGCTGTGGTCATCCGCCCTGATCGCCGACATCGCCTGGCTCAAGCTCGCGCTCTCCGCAATGTTGCTCGTGCTCGCCAGCGGATTCGCGCTGCAGACCCTCAAGCTGCAGCGCGACTCGCGACGCAGCACGCCGGACGCGCCCTTCCGCGCCTTTCGACTCTCCATGCTCGCCCTGCTCGGCAGCCTGATCGCGCTGCTCGTCGCCCTGGTCCACGACGCCCCCCAGTGGCCCGTCCTCGCGGGCGTCCTCGTGCTTCACGGCACCTTCGCCGGCGCCATCAGCGCGATGCTCTACAAGATCGTTCCCTTCCTGACGTGGCTCAACCTGACCCAGGCGCGAATTCGTGCGCCGAACATGAAGAAGCTGCTGCCCGACGCACCGATCCGCAATCAGTTGCGCATGCACGCCGCGGCGCTCGCGGCGCTGTTGCTGGCAGTGCTGGTGCCGGTCGCCACCCCGATCGCGGGCCTGCTCGTCACGGTGGAGTTCGGCTGGCTGCTGGCCAACCTGCTGCGGGCAGTACGTGCATGGCATCAGGCGGCGAACACCTGAAAGGCGCATGAACAAAAGCGCGAAATCCGTTTGACGCGGCAAAAAGGACTCTGTATAGTTCGCGGCTCTCGGGGTGTAGCGCAGTCCGGTAGCGCGCTTGCTTTGGGAGCAAGATGTCGGGGGTTCGAATCCCTCCACCCCGACCAGCTCACACTCCGATTGCCCGCGGGAATCTGCCCGTAGCTCAATTGGATAGAGCACCGGCCTTCTAAGCCGGGGGTTGCAGGTTCGATCCCTGCCGGGCAGGCCAGGACGGGACAAGTTTCAAGGGCTTCGGTTTTTCCGGGGTCCTGCAGTGGCGGCATTAGCTCAGTTGGTAGAGCATTGGATTGTGGCTCCAAAGGTCACCGGTTCGAAACCGGTATGTCGCCCCAAGTATTCAAGCACTCAGAAATCACACGCCTGACTGCTGTCACCTTCGTAATTGCGTGGTCAAGAAGCTCTCCTTGCGGGGAGCTTTTTTTGTTGGCGAGTCATGACGCGATCACTTTTCCTCGCCTTGCTCGGCGCTCTCTGCGTGAACGCCTGCGCTGTCGTCGCCGTGGCCGATGCGGCCGTGTCGGTGGCGGCAACGGCGGTCAGCGTGACCGCGACCGTGGTCGAGACGACGGTCGATGTCGCGGCAGCGGGCGTGGATGCCGTCGTCGATGACGACGAAGAGGATGACGATGAGGATTAGGCCACCCGCCACCTCGACAGCCCTCATCGGCCGATGAACCTTCGCACCCGCTTCCACGACCTTCAGTCCCTGCTGACCCGGCACGCGTCGCTCTGGCGCCCCTCCCCGTTTCACGTCGCGCGCCCGCAGTGGTGCGCGCAGTGGCCAGGACTGGCCGCTGCGCTCGACGCGCTCGATGACGATCGCGTCGAACGATTCGGCGAGGACACACACGCCTGCGCCAAGTGGCTGGCATCGCAGTTGCCCGAGCTTGCCTGCCTGATCGACGCCGCCCGCGTACCTGCGCTGCCCGAACGCAGCCTGCCCGCGTGCGACATCCATTTCGACGACGGCATTCCTGGCCGCAAGCGCTTGCATATCGAGGCCTTCGCCGGCCATATGCCGGCCGCCACAACACCGGTACTGGAATGGTGCGCAGGGAAGGGGCACCTCGGGCGGCGGGTGGCACTCGCCGATCGCGTGCCAGTTGTTTCGCTCGAAATCGACCCGACACTGTGCGCCGACACGGTGCGCCTGGCTGCCCGCATGGGCACGGACCAGCGTGTGGTGTGCGCCGATGCGTTCGACGAGGCCGCCCGTGCCCATGCACGCGGCCACTCCGTGCTGGCGCTGCATGCCTGCGGCGAACTGCATCGCAGCCTCGTGCGCAGCGCGGACCACGACGGCGCCGAGGCGTATCGCATCGCCCCGTGCTGCTACCACCTCGGCATTGACGGCGCCTACCGTCCGCTCAGCCGTGACGCCCGACTTGCGCTCGATGCGTCGACGCTGCGCCTGGCGGTGACCGAGACCGTCACGGCGCCGCGCCACGACCGCAGCCGGCTCGCCCGCGATCAGTCGTGGAAACTGGGCTTCGTCGCGCTGCGCAACGCGATCGAGGGCGAGGCGGCCCGCCCGTTCCGTCCGGTCCCCGCATCCTGGCGCACGAACGGCTTCGAAGCCTTCTGCCGCCAGCTCGCCGCACGCGAGGACGTGACGCTGCCCGCGCACATCGCTTGGCCAGACTGGGAGCTGATCGGCTGGCAGCGCCGCGCTCAGGTGCGGCGCTTCGAACTCGTGCGCCATGCCTTTCGCCGCCCGCTCGAGCTTTGGCTCGTGCTCGACATCGCCCTCGGTCTCGAGGAGCGCGGCTTCCATGTCCAGGTTGGCAGTTTCTGCGCACGCACGCTGACGCCACGCAATCTGCTGGTGCTCGCGGAACGTCGCGACCCCGGAAGCACGGCGAACCCCTGAGCCGCGCTCGCACAGCCCCGCGATCCTGCCCGCCCTCAGCCGTAGCGCCGCGCCGCCTCCACGGCGAGCCCGGTGCCGATGCTGCCGTAGAGGTCACCCTCCACCACCCGCGCGTCCGGCAATTCGGCAGCGATGCGGGCACGCAACTGGGGCACACCGCTCGCACCGCCGGTGAAATAGAGGGTGTCGATACGCTCGCGGGCCACGTCCGCGTCCTGCAACAAACCGGCCACGCAGGCGCCGATACGCTCGACGAGGCCCTGGGTGGCGGCGGCGAAGGCCTCGCGCGTCACGTCCAGCCCCAGCCCGTCGGCGATACGGTCCAGCGCCATCCGGGTAGCTGGCTCAGCCGATAGTTCGACCTTGGCCTGCTCGACCTGGAGCGCGAGCCAGTGCCCCTCGCGCTGGCTGACCAGGTGACACAGGCGATCGAGCGCTGCACGCGCGGTCGCATCACGATAAATGTGCTGCAAGTCCGCCCACACCTGCCGGGTATAGGCAAAGTTGATCGTGTGCCAGGCGGCAAGCTGAAAGTAGATGCTCGACGGCACCTCGGCGCCGTTACGCATGCGGCTGCGATATCCGAGCAGTGGCATCACGCACTCGAGGCTGAGCATCCGGTCGAAATCCGTGCCGCCGATGTGAATGCCCGCATTGCCGAGCACATCCGCCCGGCGATCGGCAACAGACATGCGCGCGGGCGACAGGCGCACGATCGAAAAGTCGGCTGTGCCGCCGCCAATGTCGGCGATCAGCACGAGTTCCTCGCGGCTCAGCGTGCATTCGTAATGCAGTGCGGCCCCGATCGGCTCGAACTGGAAGCTGACCTCGCGAAAGCCCACCTGGCGCGCGATCGCCTCCAGCGTGTCCTGCGCCCGTCGATCGGCCGCGGGATCCTCATCGATGAAATGCACCGGACGCCCGAACACGGCCATCTCGAACCCGCGCCCGGCCTCGCGTTCCGCGCGCCGCTTGAGCTCGGCGATGAAGTTCGTCAACAGCTCACGGAGGCCGAGCGGCCGCCCGAGCACCTCGGTGTGGCCGTCGATGAGGCTGGTGCCGAGCAGACTCTTGAGCGCCCGCATCAGCCGACCCTCATAGCCTTCCAGATACTCGGCCATCGCCGCCCGCCCGAAGCTCACCGAATTCTCGTCGGCATTGAAGAACACCGCCGACGGCAGGGTCGGCCGCCCATCCTCGAGCAGGATCAGGGCAGGCACACCCGGACGCAGCCAGCCCACGGTGGAGTTCGAGGTGCCGAAGTCGACACCGCAGGCGCGCGGGAGCTGGGACATGTTGAAAGCGCGGGATGAACGCGCGCAAAAAAAGAAAAAGCCCGTCGAATGAAGGGCTTATCTTTATTTCTGGCGGAGACGAAGGGATTCGAACCCTTGAGACAGGTTTTGCCCGTCTGCTCCCTTAGCAGGGGAGTGCCTTCGACCTCTCGGCCACGTCTCCATCAGGAAGGCGCGATCATAGCGAGTTCGCGCCTGCCGGTCAAACACGATGAATCGATTTTATGCTGCTGCCGCGTCGAGGCCGAAAGCCTTGTGCAGCGCGCGCACGGCGAGCTCGAGGTACTTGTCCTCGATGGCCACCGAGATCTTGATTTCGGAGGTCGAGATCATCTGGATGTTGATGCCCTCCTCGGCCAGCGTGCGGAACATCTGCGAGGCCACGCCCGGGTGCGAGCGCATGCCAACGCCGACGATCGAGACCTTGCACATCGTGCTGTCGCTCTCGACCGCGCGCGCGCCAATGTGAGTGCGGACGCCCTCGAGCACCTTCAGCGCCTTGGCGAGGTCGCCGCGCCCGACGGTGAACGAGAAATCGGTAGTGCCGTCATGGCCGACGTTCTGGATGATCATATCGACGTCGATGTTGGCGTCGGCGATCGGGCCCAGGATCTGGTAGGCAATGCCGGGCTTGTCGGGCACGCCGGTGACGGTGAGCTTGGCTTCGTCGCGCGAGAAGGCGATGCCGGAGATGACGGGTTGTTCCATTTTCTTGTCTTCCTCAACGGTGATGAGCGTGCCCTCGCCTTCGCGATCTTCGAAACTGGAGAGGACGCGCAGCTTGACCTTGTACTTGCCGGCAAACTCGACTGAGCGGATCTGCAGGACCTTCGAGCCGAGGCTGGCCATCTCCAGCATCTCTTCGAAGGTGATGGTGTCGAGCTTACGGGCTTCGGGGACGATGCGCGGATCGGTGGTGTAAACACCATCGACGTCGGTGTAGATCTGGCACTCGTCGGCCTTCAGCGCAGCGGCGAGCGCGACGCCGGTGGTGTCCGAGCCGCCACGGCCGAGCGTGGTGATGTTGCCGTGCTCGTCCACACCCTGGAAGCCGGCGACCACCACGACCTTGCCCTCGTCGAGGTCGCGGCGCATCGGGGCGTCATCGATATCGAGGATGCGCGCCTTGGTGTGCAGAGAATCCGTCAGGATCTTGACCTGGCTACCGGTGTAGCTCCTGGCCGGCACGCCAATGTCCTCAAGCGCCATGCACAACAGGCCGATCGTGACCTGCTCGCCGGTCGACACGACGACGTCGAGTTCACGCGGACTGGGGCTGGCTGCCACTTCCTTCGTCAGCGCGATCAGGCGGTTGGTCTCGCCGCTCATCGCCGACACCACGACCACCACCTGATGGCCCGCGGCACGGAACTTCGCAACCTTGCGCGCGACGTTCTTGATGCGATCGGGGCTACCCACCGAGGTGCCGCCGTACTTCTGAACTATCAGTGCCATTGTCGTATCCAAGCGCTAGTGGATAAAGCGCATGATTCTATCCAAAGGCGCGACTTTTTGCGCGCTCGGCACAGGGTAAAACGAGGCGATAGAGATTTACGCAAATTTTTAACAAAATCGACATAATCAACATTGTATGTTGAAAGAATAGTGACCTATACTCCCTTCGTCTTATGACTTTGGTCATAGGTGAACGTCAATGCAATGCGGGAATCCTGGCGAGCGGAGCGCCGGTTCTGTTCAACGATGAGGATAGCCTTATGAAAGCCACCGAGAAACTGGATGTTCGTGAAATCCGCCGCAAGCTTGGACTGAACCAGTCGCAGTTCTGGTCCAAGATCGGCGTCACGCAAAGTGGCGGTTCGCGCTATGAGAGTGGACGCAACATTCCGCGTCCGGTCCAGGCGTTGCTCCGCCTCGTGCATGTCGAGCAGATCGACATCAACAAGGTCAAGCGCGACGACGTGGATGTGGCCGAGTACCTCAAGGCCAGCAATCCCGAGCTTTACAAGACGCTAAAGAAGGAAGCCCGCGCCAAGCGCAAGGAACGCTGAGCGCATGGCGCGCACGGTCAAGGGCTGACGCGAACCGTCAGCCCTTTTTTTCGCATGTACGCGGCGATCGACTCGAGTTCATCGACGCTCAGCGGCGCCAGCCGGACGGCTTCGGGCTGCATCGACGGGCGTGCGATTCCGTACAGCAGCACGCCCTGCAGCGCAGCGATGCCGGCGGCCTCCAGCACTGCAAGGTAGGCATCGAGATCGGTGACCGACGGCGCCTCGCCGTCCCAGCGGAACATGCAGGTCTGCACCCAGGTCGGGCACAGTTGCGCACAGCGCGCGAGATTGCGCGCGACCGATTCGGGCTCGAGGCGCACGCCATTGATGCGCTCGATCGCCTCGGCCGTGCCGCCATCGACCTTGAACCACACCTCTCCGCCCGCTTCGCCGAGCAGGCGCACGCCCTGCTGCACGCGCGCCTGCGCCATCAGGCTGCCGTTGGTGATCAGGCGCAACGGCACCGCGGCCGGAGACAGGCCGAATTCGGCCCGCAAGCGCAGCGCCAGCGCCACCGCTTCGGGAAATACGTCCGCACTGGTCGGCTCGCCGTTACCCGAGAACGCGATGTCGCGGATCACGCGCAGACCTTCGGGCACGAAGCGCGCCATCCATTCCCCATGCACCAGGTCGCCAAGAAAACCGCGCAGTTCGTCCTCGAGTTGCGCGAGATCGATCACGGGTGCCTTGCCGCGCACGAGGTCGGGAACCTGGCAATAGACGCAGTGCCAGTTGCAGGCGTTGTTGGGATTGAGGTTGATGCCCACCGACACCCCACCCGCGCGGCGCGACAGCACCGGGTAGACGTAGGTTAGCCCGGCGAGATCGCGATCATGATTGCGCACGGTCAGTGCCGCGCCACTGCCGGCAGCACGCGAAACAGAAGAATTCATCGTTTGCTCAGATACTTGCGGAAACCACCGGGGAGGCCACGGGGCCTGCCGGTGCTATAATCCGCGACCATTTCAGAGAGACCCGCCATGCGCATCACCCGCCGCCTCGAATTCGACGCTGGTCACCGGATTCCCGATCACGCCAGCCAGTGCCGACACCTTCACGGTCACCGCTATGCGCTCGAAGTGACCTTGTCCGGCGAGATCATCAAGGCCGACGGCCTTGCGGTCAATGGCATGGTGATGGATTTCGCCGACGTCAAGCGCATCGCCAACGAGCTCGTGGTCAACCAGTGGGACCACGCCTTCCTCGTCTATCGCGGCGACACGCTGGTCACCGACTTTCTCGCCGCGGTGCCGGGGCACAAGACCGTGGTGCTCGACGTGGTGCCCACCGCCGAGAACCTCGCGGCCGAGGCCTTCCGAATTCTCGATCCAGCCTACCGCGACAGCTACGGCAACCACCTCCGGCTCGAGCGCGTGCGCCTTTACGAAACGCCGAACTGCTGGGCGGACGCGGTTCGCGCCTGAGTACGCCGCGCCCGCCTCCCGCCCCTGGCAACCGTCCAGGCCAGGCGCGGAGGCCGCACCGGTTGGCACCACGCGCGCCGATCAGGCCCGGCGTGAAGGCCAGGACGGGAGCTTCCATCCGAACGCAACCGCCAGCAGCCGCGAACCCGTCGCCGTGCAGATGCCGGCCACCATCGACACTTGCGTTGCAAAACCGAGCGCGTGCATTCCCAGGAGCACCGCGCAACCGACGACCGCACACAGGGTATAGGGCCGATGGTCGCGATAGACCTTCGGGATCTGGTTGCACAGCACATCGCGCGACACCCCGCCGAATACGGCCGTGATCGCCCCCATCAGGATCGCCACCAGGGGCGGCATGCCGGCCGCGGTCGCAATCGAGGCCCCCGAAATGGCGAACAGCCCCATTCCGCAGGCATCGGCAAACTCCATCGCGTTTTCCGTCAGTCGATGACGGAAGGTCTTCAGCCACAGGGGTGCCGTCAGTGCCAGCGCGATCACGAGCCAGACATATTCCTGATTCTGGATCCAGAACAAGGGCCGGCGATCGAGCAGCACGTCGCGCACCGTACCGCCACCAAAGGCGCTGACGAAGGCCACCGAAAACACGCCGACGATGTCCATCCGCTTGCGGATCGCCTCGAGCAGGCCGGACAGGGCAAACGCCAGCGTGCCGCCGACCTCGATGACCAGCAGGATCGTTTCAAACTTCATCTGTTCAGCACCGGAAAAGCGATCGCGCGCCCTCAGGAAGCGCGGTAAGAAATTTGGCAAAGGCTGACTGTGTGCACAGCACTCATGATCCACGCACGAAAAAGCGGCACGCCCCGCATTGCGAAGCGTGCCGCCCGTCCTTATACAGGACTTACTTCAGGAAGTGCTCGGTCACTGCCACCCAGTAGGCAGCCCCAACGGAAAGGTTGCGATCGTCGAAGTCATACATCGGGTGGTGCACCATCGGCGTGTCGCCGTTGCCGATGAAGCAGTAGGTGCCCGGCTTGTGCTGTGCAAGGTAGGCAAAGTCCTCGCTGCCCATGAAGGTGGGGCCGGGCATCACCACCTGATCGTCCCCGAGCAGGGTTCTCGCGACCTCCGCACATTCGAGCGTCTGATCGGGGTGATTGACCAGCACGGCGCCGGGCGCCCCTTCACGAATCTCGTGGGTCACGCCGAAGGACAAGGCCTGGGCCGCCGTGATTGCCTTGACCTTCTCCAGCACCAGCTTGCGGGTTTCCGGCGCGCTGCTGCGGATGCTCAGGCGCAGGGTCGCCGTCTGCGGAATCACGTTGCCTGCGTCGCCGGCGAGGAAGGCCCCCACCGACACCACCGCGGAGTCCTTCGCCGCCACGTTGCGCGACACGATGGTCTGCAGCGCCATCACCAGTGACGCACCCGCCACCACCGGATCAATGCTCTTTTCGGGCATCGATCCATGGCTGCCCTTGCCAGTGAGGACGATTTCCCAGTTGTCCACCGCGGCCATGATCGGACCGCCGGTGAAGTAGAGCTTGCCGCGCTCGAGCGTCGGCATGTTGTGCATGCCGAACACCGCGTCCATCGGGAAACGCTCGAACAGCCCGTCCTTGATCATCGCCACCGCGCCGCCCATGATCTCTTCCGCGGGCTGGAAGATCAGGTTGACGGTGCCGTTGAAAGCCCGGGTGCGCGCCAGGTACTGCGCCGCGCCGAGCAACATCGCGCTGTGACCGTCGTGCCCGCAGGTGTGCGACTTTCCTTCGATGGTGCTCTTGTGTTCGCCGTCGATCATCTCCTGCACGGCGAGCGCATCGGTGTCGGCGCGCAGGCCGATCGACTTCTTGCCGTCGCCGCAGCGCAACCGGGCGACGACGCCGGTCTTGCCCACGCCTTCGACAACCTCGTAACCCCAGCCGCGGAGCAGATCGGCGATGTAGCGCGCGGTGTTGTGTTCGTCGAAGGCAACTTCCGGGTGGCGGTGCATGTGATGCCGCCACGCCTTCATCTGTTCCTGATCGGCCGACAGCGCATTCAAAAGGGTGTCCATGATGACTCCTGATCGAAACCTGAAACGTTGTGCAGGGACGCCCGGGCCCGGCGGACTGAGCGCACTCAGCCCAGGCGTCGTTTTCTTTGGTGCTGCCGCGGTGCGCGGCGTACGGCGGGCGCGGTGTGTTGCGTGGCCGGGCCCGTGGTCCGTAGCGGGTGCTGCCTGGCTTAGCGCGCCTGCTTCGGCGTAGCCTTGGGGACGGTGAGCATGATCGACACGATTGCCACCACCACCATGAAGACGTTGAACATCAGGGCGATGATCGCGGCCTCGCGCACGGCCAGGTTGTCCTGACGGCCTTCGAAGGTGATCACGCCGGCGAGCCAGGACACGCTCTCCGGGTTGGCGCTGAGCGCGGTGAAGATCGCCGCCGAGATCGCCACGCCGAAGGCAGCACCGAGCGAAGAGGCCATCTTGTAGATGCCTGCACCCGAACCCGCCTGGGCGGCCGGCAGGCTGGAGAGCGCGGCGTCGGTGGAGGGCGTGGCGTAGAAGGCGAGGCCGACACCGAACAGCGTGTAACCGATCATGGCGAGGATCTTGTAGTCATCGAGCAGCACGTTGGCCGGCGACAGCAGCAGGATCGCCAGACCGGTGATCAGGCAGCCCCAGATCATCGGCCGGCGGGCACCGAAGCGCTGCAGCAGCTTCTCGCCGACGCGGATGAAGGCGATGATCGCCACCGCATAACCCAGGGTCAGCGTGCCCGCCTGCTGGGCGCTCATGTTGCCGCCGAGTTGCACCAGTTGCAGCGAGACCAGCAGCGTGCCGGCAACGCCGTTGAGCAGGAAGTTGGAGATGGTGGCGCCGGTGTAGGTCGGGTTGCGGAACAGCTTGAAATCGACGAAGGGCTGACCCGAGGTGTTCTCGATGCGGAAGAAGAGCGCACCGAACACGATCACGGCGGCGATCAGGCTGAGGATCAGCGGGCTGGTCCAGCCCATCTTGTTACCCTGGGTGACGACGATCTGCAGCGCCACCATGGCGATCAGGAAGGTCAGTACGCCGGCCAGATCGAACTTGTAGGCGCCCTTGGTCTCGGCCTTGCTTTCCGGGGTGCCCTTCATCATCAGCAGGCCGATGATGGCAACGACGATCGAGGCGAAGAAGATGTAGCGCCAGCCGATGTTGTCGGCCATCAGGCCGCCGAACAGCGAGCACACGCCCGAGCCGCCCCAGGAACCGATCGACCACAGGCTCACCGCACGCTGGCGCGCCGGACCGTCCCAGTAGGTCTTCACCAGCGCGAGGCTCGCCGGCATGATGCACGCCGCCGACACGCCCTGGAGCGCCCGCCCGACCAGCAGGAAGGCCGTCGCCATGCTGCCCGTGGGGGCGATGGCGATGAGCAGCGAACCGATGATGCTGAGATAGAAACCGATCTGCACGGTCTTGACCCGGCCGATGCGGTCGGCGAGGCCACCGATGACGACGATGAAGATGCCTGAGAACAGTGCCGTGATGGCGACGGCGATGTTCATCATGCTGGCGTCGAGGCCGAGGTCCTTCTGCATCGCCGGGGCGATGTTCAGCGTCGTCTGCGCAAAGAGCCAGAAGGTGATGACGCCCAAGATGATGCCGTAGAGAAGCTTGTCATTACCTTGGTAGGTGGTGGGTGTACCCGCAGCAGCTGTCATGGCGATCTCCTAAAGGAAGCGGGTTGAACAATTGCAACGACGCCATCCTAGAGATACCCACACAAAAAGTGAGGCATTGCATTGTCCGCGGTGACCACCAACTGGAATCACCCCCGGGGCGGCGTATGCCGCAACCGCTAGAATCCGTTGAGTCCGCCTGCGGAAGGCGTTACCTTGCGCAAGCGACAACCCGAGGCGAATGCCGGACGGCCCCCATGAAAGACCATCAACTTCGCGCGCTGGTGCACGTGGCCGAATCCAGTTCGATCCGCGCGGCCGCGCGCGCCATGAACCTGAGCCAGAGCGCGCTCACCAAGGCCTTGCGCGAGCTGGAAGAGGACGTCGGCGCCGAACTCCTGACCCGCAGCTACAAGGGCATCGAGTTCACGCCGGCCGGATCGCTGCTGCTCACCCACGCCCGGCTGGCCCTGTCGATCCTGGACAAGGCGGTCGAGGAAGTGCGGCTGCTGCATGGCGGCCCCGGTTCGCGCGTGGTCATCGCCGTCACGCCCATGGTCGGGGCAACGGTGCTGCCGCGGGTGTTGCGCGAATACGAGCGCCTGCAGCCGGACACCGAGGTCCACCTCACCGAAGGGCTGCTGACCCAGGTACTGCCCGACCTGATCGAGGGGCGGCTCGACTTCGCGATTGCCGTCGCCGACGCCGCCGACCTGCCCTACGAGATCACCTTCGAGGCGCTGGGGCCCGCCGAAGCCGTACTCGCCGCACGCGAAGGCCATCCGCTCGCAGCAGCGACGACCTGGGCGGAACTGAAGGAGGCGAAATGGGTGATGAACCTGAGCCCCGGCAGCCTCGGACGCAGCCTGTTCGCCTGGCTGGGCGAACAAGGCCTGCCGCCGCCCAGGCACATGATTCGCTGCGCGTCGACGATGCTGATGCTGGAACTCATGCAGCGCACGGACTGCATCGGGATCGGCCCCGAGCGCCTGTTCAAGGACAGGCTGGTGGGACACGGCATCCAGTGCCTCAAGGTCGCGCCGCTGCCGCCACCGATGAACTTCGGCCTGCTGCGCCTGCGCGGGGTGCCGCTCTCGACCGCGGCGAAACCGATGGCCACGCTGTTCGAGCGTTACCTCGCCTCGTGATCGGCGGCCTGCGACGGATCGATACCCGTCAACCGGCGACCCCGGCGGTCGACATACGCGCCGGAATCGCCGATCAGCCTCACACGGCGTAGCGCCGCAGACGCTGCGAGAACTCCTGCAACTGGCGGATGCCGCTCTGCTCTGCGCGCGCCGTCCAGTCCTGCAACTGGGCGAGCAGTTGCTCGCGGCTCGCATTCGAACGCGCCCACAGCCCGGCGAGTTCCTCGCGCATCGACAGCGCAGTACTCAGCGCCGGGCTCGTCTTCACCACCACTGCGAGCTGTTGCTTCTGCTCGGCCGCAAGCGGAGCCGACTCGCCCGCGAGCACCCAGCGCCGCAAGGCACGCACATCGAGCGTCGATCCGTGCGCGGCCTTCAGACGTCGGGTCTCTTCGGCGCACAACTGCTTGAGCGAGCGCATGTAGCGCGTCATCACGTCGTAGCGATGGGTGACGATGGCCTGCAGGGTATCGAGATCGGCCACCGCCTTCGCTTCGCCGAACTTCGGCTGCGGGATGGTCTTCTTGACCTTGGCGAGGCCGAGCATTTCCAGCATGCGGATGTACATCCAGCCGATGTCGAACTCGTACCACTTCGAGGACAGCTTGGCCGAGGTGGCGAAGCTGTGGTGGTTGTTGTGCAGCTCCTCGCCGCCGATCAGGATGCCCCAGGGCGAGATGTTGCGCGACGCATCGACGCAGTCGTAATTGCGGTAGCCCCAGTAGTGGCCGATGCCGTTGACGACCCCGGCGGCCCACAGCGGAATCCACGCCATCTGCACCGCCCAGACCGTCAGCCCGAGCGCGCCGAACGCGATCACGTCGATCACCAGCATGATCGACACCCCCAGCACCGAGCGGCGATAGACATTGCGCTCGAGCCAATCGTCGGGCGTGCCGTGCCCGTAGCGCTGCAGCGTCTCCTGGTTCTTGGCCTCGGCGCGATATAGCTCAGCGCCTTCCCACATCACCTTGCGGATACCGCGCGTCTGCGGGCTGTGCGGGTCCTCTTCGGTCTCGCACTTGGCGTGGTGCTTGCGGTGGATCGCCGCCCATTCCCTGGTCACCATGCCGGTGGTGAGCCACAACCAGAGGCGGAAGAAATGGCTGGGAATCGGGTGCAGATCGAGCGCCCGATGCGCCTGGTGGCGATGCAGGAAGATCGTCACCGCGGCGATCGTGACATGGGTGAGAACGAGGGCCACGACGACGTAGCCCCACCAGGGGAGTTCGAACAACCCGTTGTACATGCGGATCAACATCCTTGTAAGAGAAAGCCCGACGATTCTACGCCTTCCCAGGGATCAGGCCCGCGGGAGCTTGCAGGGCAGTATCCGCCACGGACGGCCGCCAGATGCCACCCCGGGCGGGATGACACATTGTCATCGGACTCGGTATTGCACCCGGCGTTCAACGCCGGGCCGAGATTCTCAGGGGCGCCACGGCAAGGACTGCACAGGCGTGGCCTCGGCGCGATGGCGCTGCCAGTTGTCGCGGTAGCTGCGGGCGAGCGCACAGTGGCCGCGCACGACCAGCAGGTTCTCGGCGTTGCGGTTTTCCGCCGACCAGGTGAAGTTGTACGACCCGGTGAGCACCGCACAGCCCGGTCCTTCGGCATCGACGATCAGCACCTTGTTGTGCGCGGCGTTATAGCGCGTCTCGAAGGCCACCGGCACGCCGCCGGCCAGCAGGCGCGGGATCGCGTTGCCCTTCTCGCGCCGGTTCATGTGCGCGTCGGCGAGCACCTCGACCTTCACCCCGCGCCGGTGCGCGGCCACCATCGCATCCGCAATCTTGCGGCTGGTGAAGACGTAGGCGTGCACCTTCAGGCTCTTGCGTGCGCTGCGGATGAGATCGATCAACACCTGCTCGGTGTCGTCGCGCGGCGAAAACGCCACTTCGATCTCGCCCGCGGCCGGAAAACGCTGGCTGGCGTGCGCCGCGTGGACAGACAGCGCCAGACCGGCGAGCAGCGCGGCCCCGCTCAGCAGTGCGCGACCTGCCGCCACGCCCGGCGTGCGCGCGCCAGTCTCGCGCTCAGGCACGCTCCATCACCGCTGCGAAGAAGCCGTCGGTGTCGTGCACGTGCGGCAGCATGCGCAGGCGCTCGCCGGTCTCCAGGCTCACCCCCTGCTTGTCGAGGATCTCCTGCGCCGACAGCGGCCGGAACTCGGGATGGGCGGCGAGGAAGGCGTCGACGATGGCGTCGTTTTCTTCCGCGAGCGGGCTGCAGGTCGCATACACCAGGCGGCCTCCCGGTCGCACCAGGCGCGCCGCCGCGGCCAGGATCGCACCCTGCTTGGCGACCATCTCCTCGACCGCTGCCGGCGACTGGCGCCACTTCAGGTCGGGGTTGCGCCGCAGCGTGCCCAGACCGGTGCACGGCGCATCGACCAGTACGCGGTCGGCCTTGCCCGCCAGGCGCTTGACCTTGGCGTCGGCCTCATGGGCGATCAGCACCGGATGCACGTTCGACAGCCCGGCGCGCGCCATGCGCGGCTTGAGCTTGGCCAGCCGCTTCTCCGACACGTCGAAGGCATACAGCCGCCCGGTCGAGCGCATCATCGCCCCCAGCTGCAGCGTCTTGCCGCCCGCGCCGGCGCAGAAGTCCACTACCAGCTCGCCGCGCTTGGGCTGCACCAGCAGGCCGAGCAACTGGCTGCCCTCGTCCTGCACCTCGAAGCTGCCGTCGAGGAAAAGCGGATGCTTCTGCAGCGCCGGCTTGCCGGCAAGGCGGATCGCCTGCGGTGACAGCTTTCCGGCCGCGGCGCCGATGCCGTCTTCCTGCAGGCGGGCGAGCACCGCGTCGCGGTCGGCCTTGAGCAGATTCACGCGCAGGTCGAGCGGCGCCGCACGGTTCAGGCCGTGGGCCAGCGCCAGCACCTCGGCCTCGTCCATCTGCGCGAGCAGGCGCTCGGCCAGCCAGTCGGGCAGGTCGGCGCGTTCGGCCAGCGTCAGCTCGCCCGGATCGGCGGCCTTGATCGACGCCACCCAGTCGCGCTCGGTGGCGCTCACCAGGCCTTCGAAGTTGCGCATCGGCCAGCCCTCGCCGCGTGCGAACCAGGCCAGCAGCAGCATGCGCGGGGTGGCCTCGTCGCCCGCCAGCCGGCGCAACCAGCGCAAGCGGCGCAGCACGCCATACACGGCCTCGGCGATGAAACCGCGGTCGCGGTGGCCGAGTTCGCGGTTGTCGCGGAAGTGGCGCGACAACACCGCGTCGGCGGGAAAATCGAAGGCAAGCACCGCGCTGAGCGCCTGCGTGGCCTGGATGAAGAGCAGGCGGGACACGGCGCCCTCGGGCGCCTTCGGTGCATCGGCAGCCGTCTTGCCCTCGGCGGGCTTGCCTGCGGCCGGCCGGCCTTCGCTGCGCTTGCCCGAGAAGGACTTGCCTGAGGATGACTTACCCGAAGTAGCCTTGCCTGCAGCGGATTTGTTTGTCTTGTTGTTCATGTCAGTTCTGCCTGGATTCCTGTTTGGCTGCCGCCGCGGGCGCGCCGAGTTCGATGCGCGAGGCGCGCTGGTCGAGTACCCCGCCCTTCTCGTCCTCGATGCGGATGCGAACCGGCAGCAGCCCATGCTGCTGCGACAGCCAGATTTCGATGTCGAGCTCGCCTTCCTCCGCCCAGGCTCGCACGCGCAGCGTGTCGACCTGGCCGAAGGCGAGCTTGAGGGTTTCGGTGCCACTGGGTTCGAGAGTCGCCTGCTTGACGCTCTTGTTGGTGACCACGGTGAGCTTCACCGCCTTGCCACTGTCGGCGACCCGTCGCGCCTGATGCCACAGGCTGAGCAGATCCTGATCGCCGGGCTGGATCATGCCGCTGCGGCGCTCGTTGCCGTCGCGGCGAATGCTCACCCGCCCCGCCTGCCAGTCGAACTCCGCGCTCTCGAGCTTGCGGCCGCGCTGGTCGACGGTGAAGCGCTCGGGGCGCATGCCCTTTGCATCCACCGTGCCGACGCTGCGCTGTTCGTACTGCAGGCCGAACAAGCCGGCCAGCCCCTTGGCCTCCAGGTTCAGGCTCATCTCGTACTTTGTCCCGGCAACGCGCCAGTCGTGACGAGCCTCGCCGATCTTGAGACCTTGCGAGCCGTAATGGACATCGAAATAGATGCTACCCACGGGCGCCACCCTGCCCGCCGTGGCCGCCATCGTCGGCGCAGACAGCATCGCGAACGCCAGAACCAGTCCCGCCAGCACCTTGCGCATCAGTCGTCTCCTGCACCAGACGGGTCGGGCGCCGGCGAGATCCACGCCGCACCGTCCTCGATGCGCGCATCGCGCACCAGCGCACGCCCCCTCGCGTCGAACGCCAGCCGGCCCTCGGCGAACCAGCGCACCGCCTGCGGATAGATCACGTGTTCCTGCGCCAGCACGCGCGCGGCCAGCGCCGCCTCGTCGTCGTCTGCGCGCACCGGCACCGCGGCCTGGACCACGATCGGGCCGTCGTCGAGTTCGGCAGTCACGAAGTGCACCGTCGCGCCATGCAGCTTCACCCCGGCCTCGAGCGCGCGCCGGTGCGTGTGCAGCCCGGTGAACGCCGGCAACAACGAGGGATGGATGTTGATCAGGCGCCCCTCGTAGCGGCGCACGAAACCATCGGTCAGCACGCGCATGAAACCCGCGAGCACGACCAGATCGGGCGCATGGGCGTCGATGCACTCAGCCAGTGCAGCGTCGAAGCTGGCGCGGTCGGTGTGCGCGGTGTGATCGACCACGGCCGTGGCGATCCCGTGCGAGCGTGCAAAGGCGAGCCCTTCGGCACCCGGACGATTGCTGATCACCGCCGCGATGCGGACGCCCGGGATGCGTGCGCGCACGATGGCTTCCATGTTGGTGCCACGACCCGAGATGAGAATGACGATGGACTTCATGAACAAACCGCTGGATTGAAAGGAAATCCGGACAGACGTTGCGTCCGGCTGTGGTCAATAGACCGGCAGGAAGACGGCCGTGGTGAGATTCTGGACCACCCGCGTCACCGTGCGTTCGGTCTCGTCCTCGACGATGTCGGCGAGCGCGTCGAGCAGCCCGATGACACGGCCGAACTCGCGCTCGAAGCTCAGGTTGCTGACCTCGCCGATCTCGTTGGAAAGCAGCAGCAGGCTGCCCGTGCCGTCACGCGTGCTCGCCAGCTTCCAGGCCACGATCTCGACGTTGCGGGCCGCATTGTAGAGGTGCTGCGGCTCCAGATCATCCAGCATGTAAAAAACTTCGCGGTCGCCCAGGGCCGACTGCACCATGCTCGCCAGCCCGACGATCAGCGCCTGCACGCGATCACCGCGAAAATCCGGATGCAACGCGATGCGCATGGCCTCCAGGTCGCGGCGCTGACCGAGCGACGCGAAGCGCCAGCGATGCTTCTCGTCGAAAATGCGCGAGACCGCCGCCTCGGCGCTCGGCGCGCCGCCCTTGCGCCACTCCGCCGGGTTGCGCCGGTAGAGCTTGTCGGCCAGCCGCCGCAGGCTGGCGAACACGTGCTGCTGATGGGTCTCGGCGACGCGATTGATGTCGGTCTTGACCAGTTGGCCGAGATCGAAACCGCCCCTGCCCCGCGCCGCGGGTGCAGTGCCCGGCGCCGAGCACGCCGACAAGGCCAGTATACAGGCCGCGACGACGATGAGCGCCGCAGCACGCATGCCCGGGGCCCCCGCACCTGCGCGCTCTCCCATCCGTCGCCCTCCCCTTGTACGTGCATGCCGGCTTCGATCATAACCGAGCGGGAACGCCTTCCCGCCCCTCACCGAGCACACCTGCCGGACATGCTTCCCGCGCCCGCCTCCCGGTCCCGCCTGCGTGCCCTTGTATAATGCCGGCTTTGCCGAGCGCCGCCCCCATGCCCCACATCCATCGCCTGCCCGACCTGCTGGTCAACCAGATCGCTGCCGGCGAGGTCGTGGAGCGTCCCGCCTCGGTGCTCAAGGAAGTGCTGGAGAATGCGATCGATGCCGGCGCACAGACGATCGAGGTGCAACTCGAGCAGGGTGGCGTGCGCCGCATCCGGGTGGCGGACGACGGCTGCGGCATCGCGCGCGACGAGCTTGCGCTCGCCCTCGAACGCCACGCCACCAGCAAGATCGCCACCCTGGACGACCTCGAGCGCGTGGGCACGATGGGCTTTCGCGGCGAGGCGCTGGCCGCGATCGCCGCAGTGGCGCGCACCAGCATCACCAGCCGTGCCCAGGACGCAAGCCACGCCTGGCGCATCGAGGCCGACAGCGAGCCGGCGCCCGCCGCGCTCAACCAGGGCACCGTCGTCGACGTTGCCGACCTGTATTACAAC
>JAANMX010000664.1_pt1 | contig 43933 bp, 23 predicted proteins | sample 7279681 | NCBI WGS metagenome assembly JAANMX01 (sample SAMN14094542, study PRJNA606508) | bioreactor metagenome | isolation source: A lab-scale SPAN reactor treating ammonium-rich wastewater day 351 | place: Ireland: Galway | collected 2018-01-01
TTCTGGATCGCCGGCACCGCGTCCTGGGCGGCGCTAAACCCCACGACGGCCACGTCCGGCACATACGCGAGCTTGCCGAGGCGAACGCCGGCCTCGGCCTTCTCGATGTTCTGCTGCGCCTCGCGGATGTCCGGGCTGGCGCCGAGGGCCAGGGCGATCGTCTCGTCCGCGCACGTTACCGGCGCCGGTAGCGGCCCCGGTTCGGCGAGTTCGAGCGGCGTGCAGAGCGGCAGGTCCAGGAGACTGTTGAGCTGTTCGCCGACCCCCGCCACCTCCTTACCGGCCGCCTGCACGCCCTGGAGCGCCTGAAGCGCGCCGAGGCGGGCCTCGACCGTTCCGGCCGCCTGGGCGAGCTTGTTCGCGGCTTCGTACGCGAACAGCGTCTGCGCCTGGATGCGCTGCGCCGCCAGCAGACCGAAGTATAGCTGCTCAACGCCGGCCGCCAGCTCGCGCCGCGCTTTCTCGACGTGGATCTGCGCGATCTGCTCGTCCGCCCGCGCGATGCGGACGGCCTGACGTATCTTGAACAGCGGGGTGAGTGGTTGGGTCACGTGGACGGCCGCAAAGCGCTGGTCCTGGTTGAGCACCGGCACCGAGCGCGTGTTGCCGAGCGGGCCGGTGAGGACCGTGCCGAGAAACTTGTCGAAGTGCGCGTACAGTGCCAGCGCGCCGACCTTCGGCGCGTACGCGGCCTGGACGCTGCGTCGCTCGTGCTCCTTCTCCTCCACGACGAGCAGCGCCAGCTGGAGCGCCTTGCTATTGCCCAGCGCCCGCGTGCGCGCCTCGTCCAGCGAGAGGCGGCACGGCGGCGCCGCTTTGGCGACCAGCGCCGGCAGCAACGTCGGAACGTCCTGGGCCGCTGCGGCCGACGCCGTTACGCCTGCGCCGATGACGGCGGCCAGGACGCCCAGAGCCAGGTTTCGAGTTCGCTCGTTGTGCATGGCGGCAGCCTTTCTGCTCGATCGCGGGCGAAATCACCAAAGCGAGCGCGGCGCGGACACCCGCACCCGGACCCTGCATGAAAGCAGCCATCGACCGCGCAGGCTGCCGAACTTGAGGGATTGGCGTGTTGCGCGGGACGGAAGCAAGGGCCGCGGCGTCCGGCACTCGTGTTTCGGCCGAACCGCTCCAGGGCTCGCGCGCCGTTACAACCGCGCAGGGCGGTAAAACTGGCTCGCCCGCATCGCCGATAATCATCGAGTCCATGACACGTTGCCGCAGCCCACGGGGATAGGACCGGCGTTCGTCGATCTCCAGATACCGGCGGGGCAGCGGCCGCCAGTCCGCTTCACCTTTTTCTGGACGGAAGGACGGAAGGACGGTGCTGGGAAGGTCGAAACTTTCAGGTCGCGAGCCGATGATCGGGAACAGGTAACGGCATCGCGTTTGCTCCCTGCTTCTCCTGGGGCTTCGAGAAAATGACAACGTAACCTGCGAGACTCATCATGTCCACCGATACCCCGCCGGCCGCGGTTAAACCAGCTCGGACGCCCGAAGTGATCATCTACGGCCATTCCTGGCTGTTCTACTGGTGGCCGGTGTGGGTCGTCGGCTACCTCATGGCGCTGCTCACCTGGCTCCATCCCGTCCAGGTCCAACTCGACGGCACGCAGGTGTTGTTCTCTTCTCGGACGAGCCTGGGCGTGGTCTATGCCCTGGTTGTTTTGCTGACGATCCTTATCACCAATACCTACATGCGCGGCCTGGTGTCGCTGGTGGTCGTGCTCTGTGTCGGCTTGCTGGCCCTGCTGTTCGCCTACTTCGGCTGGTGGCCCGACATCCTGAACTGGTTCGACGAGCGGACGGTCTACATGGACCTGGGGTTTTACCTCTTCCTGTCCACCGGACTGCTGCTGCTTTGGCTGCTGGTCGTGCTGGTCCTTGACCATCTGAGCTTCTGGCGGATTCGGCCGGGACAGGTCACCCACGAGTACGTCCTGGGGGCGGTGGAGAGCAGTTACGACACGGACACCCTGGTGTTCACCAAGCAGCAGGCCGACCTCTTCCGCAACTGGATTTTGGGACTGGGTTCCGGCGACTTGCAGATGCAAACGATGGGCGGCCAGGGTGTCGTGGCCAGGATATCCAACGTCCTCTTCGTGGGCGTGCGGATGGCCCGGATTCAACAACTGATCGCCACCAAGCCCGACGTACCCCAGCAGGTATGAGGAGCAGGAGGCGCACAGAGCAGGGGGGGATCCTTCGGGCACTGCACGGGGAACAGCAGAAACCGATATGTTCGAGAGCGAAGTTGCACATGGACTGATGGAGCGGTTGCGCCTGTCGCGCTGGCTCCGGCGGTTTCCGCCGCGCCTGGTGTGGGCTTCGTTCGTTTTCGCCAACGGGTTCCTTGCGGTTGCGATCCTGGCTGTCCTGGCGTTGTTTTCCGGCACGCCCTTCGTTTTTCCTTCCGTTGGCCCGACGGCGTTTCTGCTCTACTTCATGCCGACGGCGCCGACCGCCAGCCCCCGTAACACGCTCTGCGGCCATGCCATCGGCATCGTTTGTGGTTACGCCTCGCTTTATTTGGTGGGCCTGGAGCACGCGCCGTCAGCAATTTTGGAGGCGATTCATTGGCCGCGCGTCCTTGCCGCCGCGCTGTCCCTCGCAGCGACCGGGGCGCTCATGATCCTGTTCCGCGTCGTGCATCCACCAGCGGGAGCCACGACGCTCATTGTCTCTCTTGGCTTCATCACGGCGCCCGCTCACCTGTGCGTGATCGAGATCGCAGTGGCGTTGATGGCGCTGCAAGCCCTGTGCATCAACCGCCTGGCGGGAATCGATTATCCGCTCTGGTCGAAGCGCGTTCAGCCGACCGGGCCGAACAAGGATCAGCTGCCCCCGCGCGTGGGCTCCGGCGCGCAACAGGTGCGGCCGCGCCCGTGAGCGCCGAGGACGGCTTCCACGCTGGTTCTCCACATCACCAGGCACCCGTCGCCGCCTGGCCCGGCTGCATTTTTGTCCAGGCTGCCGGCGCTGACGCTTCCGGCTCGTCGCGTTTGCTCCGGTAGCCCGAGTATGAACTTTGTTTGAGGTTTTCAGCGTTCTTTCTTTCGCTGCAATCCAAGCCTGTTACCCTGGAACGATTCCAAGTCGTCAGCATGAATCTCGGCAAGGCAAAGAGTTACAGGGTTAATAGATCACATTGATCAAAGGTCATACTCGGTAGCCCTTGGCGGCCGCCACAGTCAAGATCAGTTGTCAAGGTAGCACCAGCCGGCCGTACCCCGTTTCGCAGTCGTGCCCCGGGGGACCGAGATCGACCGCCGAGGCGCGTAGCGCCACGGCTACCTCGCGCCCGAGCCACGTCGGGTTGCGCGACCACCACAGGGCCGCGAGTCCGGCCGCCTGCGGCGCGGCGGCCGACGTCCCGGCGAACGGGCGGTCACGCCAGAGACTCGCGAACGGCACCTCGGCGACGAAATCCGGCTTCGGGCGCGGGGAGTTCGGGCCGCACGAGCTGTAGTAGTGGCGCCGGCCGTTGCCATCGACCGCCCCGACGGCGTTGACGTAACGCCCGTCCGCCGGGCAGGGGATGCTCCCCTTGCTGGTGGAGCAGTTCAGGCTCCCGCCCAGCACGACCAGATGAAACGGTCCGGGCACGGGGGTGGCGCAGCGGACGCGCACCTTGTACCGATGATGGGATTGCGGGACGAACCGCACCACCGCGCAGCAGTCGCGCGACCGGGCGTTGCGCGGGGCCGAGGAGCGGCCGACCTCCTTGCCGGTCGTCCCGTCGAGTACCTCTACTTCGTACCCGGCGGCGCCGGGGCCATACAACTCGACGGCGACGCGGTCTGGCCCCCACGGTGTCAGCAGGTTGGCACTTTGCTTCTTCCGCCAGCAGTGCCACCCATCGGCCCCCGGCTTGAACGGCCCGTGCCAGTGGCGCTGGGCCGTGTTGCCGGCGCTCGCGAAGCACAGCACGTCCCCCGCCGACTGACCGCTGCCGAGGAGGCGCGCCAACTCCTCGTGGACCGCTCCGCCCCCCTCCCCGTCGCTCCAGCTCGGCATGATGAGGGAACACGAGACGACCTTCGCCCCCTGACCCTTCGCCCACCGGACCGCGTCGAGGAATCGATCCGGCCGGTCCGGCTCCCAGTTGGCGAACAGCAACTCCGCCTCCGGCGCCAGGGCGTGGATCACCTCCCCGCACAGGATGCCGTGCTGACTGTCGCGTGCCTCCAGGTCGCCATCGTCGCGGAAGGACCGGGCGGTCACGTGGGCCGGCAGCGCGGTTCCCAGGAATGCCCGATACTGGCGGAAACCGGAGTCGAGGATGGCGACCTTGATGCCCTTGCCGCGGAACCCGGCGGCGTGCCAGCGGTCCACCCCCAGTCGGGCGAGGTGCAGCTGCCGTTGGCGCGCCGGCGAGTACGGGCCGGCGGGGCCGGGCGAATCCGGTGTGGCCTCCTCGGCGGTGGAACGGGGCAGGGCGGGATAGGGGCCGGCGCGCGGCGCGTCGAGGCGGCCAAGCGCGAGGGCGCCCGCCGCCAGCAAGATCCAGACACGAACCCGAGGCCAGCGCCGTGGCGGCAGGGGGGAGAACCAGGTCATGAGGGGGGCTCGCTGGAGGAACGGTTCCCTTGAGACTAATCCATCGGCCGCTGGGCCGCTGGCGGTGAACGAATTGTACCGCGCGGACAGCGCCGCGCGGTCCGGGTGCGCCCGACCAACCCGACTTCCGGGCGGGCCGTCGTGAAGGTGTGGCGGTTCTGAAGGCCGTCCTGGATGGAGCGGTCGGGCAAGGTGGCTGACGCGGACAGGGAAGGAAGGGACTGCGACCCGGCCCGCCGTGGATCGGCGAGCCGGGCTGCCTGCCGTCGCAGGCGGGTGTTACTTCTTCTCGACGATCCAGATGTTGCGGAATTGCAGCGGGTTGCCGTGGCCCTGCAGGGTGAGCGGACCAGGCGTCCCCTCCGGCTCGTTGCGCGCCCCGCCGGTCGGACCGGGGATCTCCACGTTGTCGTGGATCGCGACGCCGTTGTGCCGAAGCGTGAGGCGCGCCTTCTTCGCGACCTTGCCGTCCGGGCTGCGGACCGCGTTAGTGAATTCCACGTCGTAGGTCTGCCACGTCAGCGGCGGGTAGCACAGGTTCACGGCCGGGGCGATCCGGCTGTAGATGCCGCCGCACTCGTTGTTCTTGCCGTCCAGCCCGAACGAGTCGAGGATCTGCACCTCGTACATGTCCACCTGATAGAAGCCGCTGTTACCGCGCCCCTGCCCGCGGGCGGCCGGCCGGTACGGCAGCAGGAACTCGACGTGCATCGTGTAGTTGTTGAACTTCCGCCTGGTGCGGATGTCGCTGCCGTCCGTGTTGAGGGTTCCGCTCGCCTTGTCGATGCGGCCGCGCGTCCACTCGGCGGCGCTGGTGCCGTCGTACAGGACGACGGCGTCCGCCGGAGCCTTCGCGCCGCTCGTCGGGCTGGTGCGGGTGACCTTCTTCAGGGTAAACGGCCGGCCGTCGTCGGTCCTGCCTTGAAGCACTTCCTTCACGAGGACGGCGGAGTAGTCCTTCTGCCCCGCCGGAGGGAACTTCGCGGTGGCAGAGAATTCCTGTGGGGACTGGGCCAGGTACTTCCGCTTGCCGGTCGCCGCCGCGAAGACGGCCCGGTCGCCCTCCAGCTTGCCGTCCATCAGGATCTTGTTCTTGCCGTCCCAGCCGGCGCCGGGCAGTCCGCCGGGCAGTACCACGGCCTGGAAGGCGCCGCCGCCCAGGGCGATGACCTGAGCACCGAACTTCTGACCGCCCCTGGGCACCTCGCCGACGTACTCGCCCTGGATCTTGAAGTCGGGCGGCAGGGTCGGGTCGCTCGGGTCGGTCCAGACCTCGACGGCCTTCTTCTTGGCCTTCTTCTCGACCTTCTTGTCCTTCTTGTCGTCGCCGGCCAGTCCGCCCGGGGCAGCGGACAGCAGGGCAACGAGGGCGGCCAGACCCAGCGCCAGCGGCGCCACGGCTCGTCTCGACAGCATGGTGGTTCTCCGAACTCCGGGATTAACCGCGCATCTCCTGCACGACGATCTTGTTGTGCCCGACCGCGTACAGGGTGGTGAAGTCCTCGTTGAAGACGGCGTCGTGAACGTGCATCGGCAGGCTCGCCTGGTGGACGCTCGCCCGTCGCCCGACGTCGTGGAACAGGGTGATGCCGTTGCTGCCGCCGCCGATGGCCAGCAGCCAGGCCCCCTCGGGGTGGTAAATCAGGCGGTTGATGATGCCGTTGGGGCCGGTGAACTCGTGGACGCGCCGCCCCTGCCGCCACTCGAACACCTCGACGCGCGACGGCCCCTGCAGTGCATCGACATTCCCGATGCGGCCGACGCCGCCGACCGCCAGGTGCCGGCCGTCCGGCGAGAAGGCCAGGGCACGCACCCCGCCGATCGACCGGATGCGCTGCATGCCGTCCCAGGTGTACAGCCCCGGCGCCTCGACCACGCCCGCCTGCCGCCCCGTCGCCACCTCCCAGACGACCACGTGCCCGACGCGGTCGCCGGTCGCCAGGTAGCGGCCGTCGGCCGAGAAGGCGCAACAGTAGAGCATCGACGCGAAGTGCTGCGGGGTGCGCTCCTCGTGGCCGCGCAGCTCGCGCAGCCGCTCGCCGGTGGCGGGATTCCAGAGACGGCAGACCATGTCGTCGCCGACGCTGGCGAGCTTCGTCCCGTCGGGCGACACGGCGAGCTGCCGACCGTAGCGGGTGTGCGCGTTCTCGACGGTGCGGACGGCGCGTCGCTGCGCGATGTCCCACCAGATCAGCTTGCCGTCGTAGCTGGTCGAGATCACCGATTGTCCGGCCAGCCGGACCCCGGTGACGTAGCTGCCGTGGCCGACGAACTCGTGATCGGTCGGGCTGGCCTGGGCGGCGTCAAGGTCGTGGACCTTGAAGTCGGAACTCCCGACGAACAGGCGACTGGAGTTCGGCAGGCGGGCGACCGAGAAGAGGATGTCGCGGCGGGCGATCTCGCGGACGGTACGCAGGTTGCGCGGCTGGCTCGGGGGCATGGGAGGTTCCCGACAGGCCGCCAGCGGCTTCGCAATGATCGCGAAGCCGCCAGCGGCTGGGTAGGTTCAGGCGAGGACGTCGCGGATCGGCTCGGTGCCCGGCTCGGTGAGCGGGACCGGCCGGGCGCCGACGTAGTAGTTCTTCGTGTGGCTGATGCCCAGGGCGCGGTAGATGGTCGCGAACACCTCGGCGGCGCCGACCTGGCCGTCCTCAACGCGGTTGCCGGTCACGTCGGTCCGGCCGTGGACGGCCCCGCCACGCACCCCGCAGCCCGACAGACTGCAACTCCACGCGCTGGCGAAGTGATCGCGGCCGAGCTGCGCGTTGATGTTCGGTGTGCGGCCGAACTCCGACAGCGTGATGACCAGCGTGTGTGCCAGCAGGCCGCGAGCTTCGAGGTCGTCGAGCAGCGTGGCCATGACGTGGTCGAGTTCGGGCACCAGTTCCTGGTGCGTCTCAAAGTTCTGGCCGTGGCTGTCCCACCAGGCGCGGCCGACGCGCACGAACGGGACGCCCGCCTCGACCAATCGCCGGGCGGCGAGGCACTGCTGGCCGAACAGCGTCGGGCCGTAGCGGTCGCGGATCGACTGCGGCTCGCGCGCGATGTCGAACAGCCGCTCGCTCGCCATGATCCCGCCGACGCGCTGGTACGCCTGGCGGTGGCTCTCCAGGCCGGACGAGTACCGGCCGCGCTCGAACCCGCCGCTGAGCGCGTCGCGCAGGACGGCGCGGTCGCGGTGGTCCTGCGCGCTGATGCCGGCTCGGCGGATATTCTCCGGGATCATCGACGTGTACAGGTCCATCGAGCCGTACCGCGCGCCGAGGAAGCCGGGGTGAGCCGGAGCCATGTTCCGGCCCTCGGTGGCGAAGTAGAAGGAGACGTAGTCGGGGACCGGGCTGTCCTCGCTGCCCAGCTCGCGCGCCAGCACGGCGCCGAGGTCGGGGTAGTCGAGGCCCGACTCGCCCGGCCGGCCACGCATCATCAGGCGCGACGCGCCGCCGTGATCGCCGTTGCGCGTGTTGAGCGAGCGGATGATGCAGGTGTCCTTGAGGCGCCGGGCCATCCGCGGCATCAGCTCGGAGATGCGGACGCCCGGCACGCTCGTCTGGATGGAGCGCAGCGGGCCGCCGGTGACGACGCCCGGCTTGGGATCCCACGTCTCCAGCTGGCTGGCCCCGCCCGCGAGCCAGAGCAGGATGCAGCGCCGCTGGTTGCGGCGTAGCTCGCGGGCCACCTCCGGCGCGGCCAGCGCCTGGATGCCCGTCATGTCGGCGAAGGCCGCCGTCCCGGCCGCCGCCATCGCGCCGAGGAAGCCCCGGCGGCTGACGACGTGTTCCGGCGAACCGCAGAAGTTCTGCCCACGTTTCCCGGCCATGTGAATCCCCCCTTTACCGGCCCGTCGCTGGCGCTCCGGGCTGGTAATGCGCATTAGTGATTAAACCGAAACTCGGCACTCGTGAGCAGCGCCCACACCACCTGCTGGCACGCCTCGGCCAGCCGGTCCGCCCGCCGCCGCATGTAGTCCGCCAGCGCCGCGACCTCCTCCGCGCGGGCCGGTCTGCTGAGCACCGACCGCACCGCCAACTCCGCCCGCTTCGCCACGTCCGCCTGCTGCTTCAGCCGCCCCACCAGCGACACCGGCGTGTCGGCCAGCAGCTCACGCAACAGCCCCTCGTTGTTCGCGAACAGCATCGCCTCGGACGCGCCGACCTGGAAATGGTCGCCCGGCTGCGGGAACAGGCGTGCGATCCCGCCGGCAGCCTTCGCGATCGCCTCCACCTTCTTCTCCAGTTCGGAGCCGGCGCCGGGCAGCGTCTGCGGATCTACGGTCGCCAGGCGCAGCGCCGTCGCCAGCGGCACCGGGGCGAGCGGGCGCACCTGCGCCACCGCGAACAGCCTCTCCTCGGGCGCCTCACCCCCCTCGTAGCGGCTCGCGCGGGCGTAGGCGTTCGACAGCACCAGGCCGCGTACCAGCCGGCGCAGGTCGTAGCCGTGTTCCGCCGTGTCGCGTGCCAGCCAGCGCAGCAGGTCGGGGTGGCTCGGCGGGTTGGCCGAGTGCATCTGATCGAGCGGCATCACCAGCCCGCGCCCGAATAGCCGCGCCCACTCGCGGTTGACGATCGAGCGCGAGAAGAAGTCGCTCTGCCCCGGTTCCAGGGCCAGCTCGACCAGCTTCGCGCGCAGGCTGAACTGCGGCGGCGGGGGCGGGCTGCCGCCCTTGCCCACCTGCTTCTTGCCGCCCTTCGGTCCCTTCGGCACCACCTTCAGTCCCGGCGCTTCGACGACCTTGCCGGTCAGGAACATCACCTGGGCCAGCTTCTCCTTGCCCTTGTTCGGAATGAACTTCACCGCCCCGGCGTCGCGCTCACCCAGATACTGCCCCGCCTCGTAGGTGCGGACGAAGAACGACTTCATCCCATAGAAGTGATCCTGCTTCCAGTCGAGGACGTGCGGATGGTCGTGGCACTGGGCACAGCTGACGTTGACGCCGAAGAAGACGCTCGACACGTCGATTGTCAGGCGGTCGAGATCCTTGACGCGGCTGCGGATAAACTCGCTGGCGCCACGCGTTTTCGCGTCCGTCTCGTCGGGCAGCATCAGATCGCGAAAGACTCGGTCCCACGACCGGCCCTCGGTGAATGCGGTTTGCAAGTAGTCGCGCAGGCCGCCGGCCTGCGGCCCCTTGCGGGCCGACGGGGCGTTGGCCTGGAGCATCGTCGCGAACTCCAGCGCCCGGTGGCGCACGAAGGCCGGCGACGCCATCAAGCGCTCGACCAGCTTGACCTTCTTGTCGGGGTCCGTGCTGGCCAGGTAGTCGCTCACCTCGGCGGGCGTCGGGATCCGGCCGTTCAGGTCGAGGGTCAGCCGCCGCAGCAGGGCCGCGTCGGCGGCGGGCGCCGCCGGACGTACCTTTGCCTGCCGGATCTTGACGTCGAGGTAGTGATCCACGACCTCGTGAATGGGGCGGTCCGGCGGAAGTAGCGGCGCCTGGGCCGAGTTGTCGGCACGCAGCGACGCTGGGAGGGTAATCAGGGTGAGTGCGGCGAGGGGAAGGCTGCGAACCATCGTGGTGGGCCTCGCTCAACGGGCAAGGAGTCAGGTGGGGAACTCGGTCGGGAGAGCTTTCCTACAGGCTATGCACCCGCTGTCGTTTTCGCAACAAAAAAGTGAGCCGGGGCGTTCGAGAAAAGAAAGCCCGACAGGCATGGCACAGGGGCAGGGGATCTGGTGCAGGTTTTGCTGAAGCCCACGGGTGGCGCCCCGTGGGGCAAGTCGCTGGCGCTGCGCCCACAGGACGCCACCCGTGGGTTTTACAAGACAATAGGGAAAACGGCGAAGGCAGAATGGCCACCGCGCCCGGTGGCCATTCTGCCTTCGCCGTTCTTGATTCGGCCTTCTCTGTGTGTCTTTAGCTCTGTGTCTCTGTGGTTCGTTCCTCGGTCCGCAGCAGCATCGCCAGCGCCGCCACCAGGAGCAGGTGCGCCCAGGCGTAAGCCCCGTACACCTGCGCGATCTTGCCCATCCACCTGGTCCCGGGCAGCACCCCGGTGCTCGTGGTCGTCATCAACACCACCACCAGGACGAGCGTCGCGATCAGGTAGCGGCGCAGGCCCGGCCCGGGCCGGCAGGCGGACAGGTAATACACGATCACTGCGAACGGCAGCAGCAGCGTCACGCAGTGGTGCTTCCACGTCCGCTCGCTGAACAGCAGCATCCCCAGCAGGATCAGGCTGAACTCGGCCGCCATCCGCCACCCGGTCCGCTCCGTAGTCGGCGTCCGGCACGTCCACACCACCACCAGCGCGAACAGCCCCATCACGGCCTTGAGCCCCCAGCGCACCAGTTCCGGATCCAGGCGGGCGACGTTGTGATACTCCAGCGCCTGCTTGTCGTTGCCGACGTACTTCGAGAACGACGGGCTGTCGGTGAGCAGGCGGGCCGCCAGGCCGGGCAGAGCCTGGTTGTTGTGCTCGCTCCACACCTCGCCGCGCACCACGAACGGGACGACCATCCGGTCCACCCAGGCGCCCAGGTAGTCGGCGTTGCGGTCCATGCCGAGGAGCAGCCCCGGCACCAGCCAGAAAAACAGCACCAGCCCGATCGCGCATCCGCCGAGCGCCCGCCATGACCGCTTCCAGAGGAAGTACGGCACGAACAGCGCCGGCGTCACCTTGCACGCGATGCCCAGCGCCAGCAGTCCCCCCGACAGGTACTCGCGCCGCTGCCGGTAGGCGTACAGGGCGCCGATCACCAGGAGCAGGATGAAGAGGTTGACGTTGCCGTGACTCAGGTCGCCCATGATCGGGCGCAGGCTGAGCAGGATCGCCACCGCCTTGCCCCACGCCGGGAACGGCCGGTCGGGAGTCTCGCACAGCCGGAACGCCATCCAGATCGACAGCGCCGCCATGCCGACCTTGAGGTAGAACCACCCCAGCGCCCCGAGCAGCGGCGGCAACTCGGCGAGCGGCTCCAGCAGCAGCATCATGATCGGCGGGTTGGGGTAGTTGTGGACGTCCCAGATGTTGATCCCGTCGTCAACCGCCCCGATCTGCTCGCGCCAGCGCAGGATTGCGGACCGATCGTCGCGCCCGTCGTCGAGGATCTTGAAGCAGTACTGCACGCTCAGGCCGACGGCGAGGAGGGCCAGGCCGGCGACGAACCAGCGCTGCCTGCTGGCGGTGAACGCGGGCGTGCTGGAGGTGGTGACGTCCATGTCGGGTTTCCTCCCTGGGACGGAGGTGGTGACGTCCATGTCGGGTTTCCTCCCTGGGACGGACTTGCCGTCGCTGCTGGGGCGGGCCGAATTTAGCAGCGCGCCGGAACGCGGGCAAGGCGACTCGCCGGCAACGGCGGTCCGCACTCGCCTGCCCGGCCCCCCTTTCCTGCTCACCGTCATTACCCCACTCGACCAGCGCCCCAGCGTTGTCGGAGCGACGGTTGGCCCTTGGCGCAGGACGGGCCGGCCGCGTAACGTGGAGATGACCCGGTGGGGGGCCGAACGCTCCCGCGCGACCCCGGACACAATCTCCATGACAGACCATCTCGACGCCTGGTACATCCGGCTCCCGGACGGCCGCATTCTGCGCGCCGGAAGTACGGCGGCGGTGCGTCATCACCTGGAGGCCGGCCGGCTGTCCGCGGACTGTCGGGTGCGGCGCTTGTCGCGCGACCCGTGGGTGCTGCTCGAGGCGTGCGACGAGTTCGCCGACCTGATCCCTTCCCGCCCCCGCGTCGCGCCCGCCTCCCGCCGCTCCTCTTCGCCTGGCGTCAACGTCCCGGCGCGCGGCCCCGGACACGGCAACGGCCTGGGCCTGCAAACCGTCGGCGTTCCCGGGTGTGTGGAGGAACTGCTCAAGGCGCTCGACAGCACCCTGGTCCGGGGGAAACTGCTGACGGTCCTGTGTGTTGGGCTCGTGGGGGCGGGACTGCTGACCGTCGCGAACCTGCTTCAACCGGGGCAGGACGTGTGGTGGCCCCTGCCGTGGCTCGCTGCCGGGCTGGCGCTGCTCGTGGCGCAGGCAGTCGGCGCGTGCCTGGTCACCCAGAGCACCTTCATCGAACTTTCGCGCCTGCGGCCCGCCGTCCCGGGCGAGGCGGCGGTCGGGCTGGGGCGCAATGCGTTCCGTCTGGCGGTGGCCGAATTCGTCGTCGTCGGCCTGTTCGTGGGGGCGTCTGTCGGCCTGGGGACGCTGGAAGGCATCCTGCGCGGCCAGGGGCAGCCAGACGCCCTGGTTGGCGCGGTGGCAGCGGTGCGGTTGGTCGTGGAAGTGGTGTTCTGGCCGGTCCTGGGTCTGAGCCTGCTCCTGGCCCCGACCATCATTGTCGAGGAGTGTTCGCCGTTCCGGGCTCTCGGGCTGTGGGCCGGGTTAGTGCGGCAGCACCTGGGGCGGACGTTCGTCTACGAGGCGCTGGCGGCGGGCCTGGGAGCGGTGGTCAGCTTCCCGCTCATCTTCCCGGTGGCGCTGGCGGTCGGCTCCGCTGCGCCGGCGGAACTGGCGAACCCGGTGGTTCACGCGACCCTTGCGACCCTCGCCGCGCTCGCCCTGACACCGCTGCTCGCCTACCTCACAGTCGCCAACGTCTCCATCTACCTCAACCTGAAATACGAACAGTCGCCAGGGGCGCACTGACCCGAGGTCTTCCCGCAGGTGCCAAACGCGACGGACCCGGCGAAGTGCCGGGTCCGTCGCCGTCTCGCGCGGGGTGAGCGGGTTACAGCAACTCGGTGAGCGGTGCGCGGTCCTCGAGGATGTACATCGGCCGGCCGCTGTTGTTCGGGAACGTCTGGGCCGGGTCGATGCCCATCGCGCGGTAGATCGTGCTGAGCACCTGCGGCACCGTGCAGCGGCGGTCGCGCGGAGTCTCGCCGCGGGCGCTGGAGGAGCCGACCGCCTGCCCCATGCGCATCCCGCCGCCCGCGATCAGGGCGGACATGACCGGCGCCCAGTGGTCGCGGCCGGCCCCGCCGTTGATGCGCGGGGTGCGGCCGAACTCGCCCCACATCACCGTCACCACATCCTGGTCCATGCCGCGGTCGCACAGATCCTGGACCAGCGCGGCGACGCCGCGATCCACCTGCGGCAGCTGCCGGCGCAGCGTCTGGAAGTTCTGGCCGTGGGTGTCCCAGCCGCCGATGGCGAGGGTGACGCACCCGACGCCCGCCTCGACGAGGCGCCGCGCGACCAGGAACTGCTCGACGCCGCGGTAGCGGTCGCGCACGCGCGGTTCCTCGCGGCTCGTGTCCAGGGCGCGGCGCACCGTTCCGGACGCGATCATGTCGAACGCACGGGTCGCGAAGGCGTCCATACCGACCATCGATCCGGAGGCGTCGATGTCGCGACGCAGGTTGTCGAACGAGGTGAGCAGGGCGCGGCGGTCGTCCACCCGGTCGGCGGTCAGGCCGCCGGCCAGGCGCAGGTTGTCCAGGCCGGGGCCGTTCGGCGTGAACGCCCGGTGGGCGACGCCGAGGTAGCCGGGCTCGCACCCGATCGACATGCCGCGCAAGCTGACGAACGGCGGCACGTCGGCGTTGGCGTTGCCGCGCAGGCGCGACATCACCGAGCCGAACGACGGCCGATGGGCGACGCGGTTCTGGTTCTCGCTGAACCCGGTCATGACGAGCGAGTCGCTGTGCTCATCGACCGAGACGATGGACCGGACGCACGCCAGTTTGTCCCACATGCGGGCCTGCTGCGGGAAGTGCTCGCAGATCTGTACGCCCGGCACGTTCGTCTGGATCGGCCGGAACTCGCCGCGGTACTCGGTCGGTGCGTTTGGCTTGAGGTCGTACATGTCCATGTGCGACGGGCCGCCCGGCAGGTAGATCATGATCGCGGCCTTGTTGCTCGACGACCGGGTCGGAGCGCCGCTGGCGCCGGCCCGCGCGCGGAGCATGTCGGCCAGCGTCAGGCCGGCCCCGAAGGCGCCGATCTTGAGAAAGTTGCGGCGGCTGATACCGTCGCAGAAGCGCTGCTTCGCTCCCCAGATGGTGAGCATTGGTTACCCCCCTTTGGAAAACACGAACCCGCGACTCGTGTTCGCGGACCGCCATACATGCTACCTGCGGTCGAGATCGCTCGCAACGGGTTTTCCAGGTTTGTCGGTCGTGCGGCCGCGCAAGACCGACGGCTGATTTCGGACCACGGCGCCGCGACCGTGGGCGTGAGGCATAATAGGGTGCCACTCATGGCGAACGGACTCACTTCTCGACCGATCCGCTTCTTGACGAGACTCCCATGCGGAAGATAAGCTTCGCGCTCGCCGCCGGCGCGGCCGCGCTCTCCCTGTGGATCTGCACGCCCGGCACCGGGCAGGCCCAGGTCTTCTCCAGCGACGAGATCGAACGCGGTCTGCGTGTCGGCCCGCGCGTGCCCTGGGACGGAGAGGGTCTGATGCACCGCTACAACTACCGGCCCGGCGCGGTGCTGTACCTCAACGGCAACCCGGGCTATCTGAACATGATGGACTACCTCGACCGGCTCGACCGGGCCGAGAAGTTTGGCTACCGCCGGCCGCCGGACCCGTTCCGCCGGCCGCCGATCATCTACTACCGCGAAAGCGTGCCGTGTAACCCACCTCCGCCGGTGTACTACTACCGCAATTAAGACATCGTGCAGGGAGATCCCGGACAGCGACCGCGCGCCGTCCGAGCCCGAAGCGTCAGCGAAGGTCTTTGCCTCGTCTCTCGCTGACGCTTCGGGCTCGGATGCGGTTCCCTTAACCGGATCAGGCGTCGGCGGCCAGGCGGATGCCGGTGACCGGCCAGCGGTCGTGTGGGTAGAAGAAGTTGCGATAGGTCGGGCGAATGTGCGACTGCGGGGTGAGGCAGCACCCGCCGCGCAGGACCATCTGGTTGCACATGAACTTGCCGTTGTACTCGCCGAGCGAGCCCGCCAGCGGCCGAAATCCCGGGTACGGGTCGTAGGGCGACCGGGTCCACTCCCAGACGTCGCCGAACCATTGCCCGCTGCCCGCGACCGGCCGGAGGAGTCCCGACTCCAGGAAGTTCCCTGCCACGGCCCGCCCACGCGCCGCCACCTCCCACTCGTCCTCGGTGGGGAGACGCTTGCCCGCCCAGCGTGCGAACGCATCGGCCTCGTAAAAGCTGACGTGGCAGACCGGCTCGACCTCGACCAGCCGGCGCAGCCCCCCCAGCGTCATCTGCCACCACGTCTCTCCGTCTTTCTCCCAGTACAGCGGCGCCTTCCAGCCGCGCTGCTGGCGTGCGTGCCAGCCGTCGGCAAGCCAGTGGGCGGGCTCGTCGTACCCGCCGGCCTCGACGAACTCCAGGTACTCGCCGTTCGTGACGGGCCGCGACGCGAGGCGGTGCGAGCGCAGCAGCGTTGCGTGACGAGGGGACTCGTTGTCGTAAGCGAACGCCGGCCCGGTGTGGCCGACCTCGAACCCGCCGTCCGGCCCGTCCAGCCACTCCAGCGGTCCCGCTCGCGCGGCGGCCCCGGGCGGCGGGTTGTGGTAGGCGGGTCGCAGTGGGTTGGCGGCGAAGTTGTGCTTGACGTCCATGAGCAGCAGTTCCTGGTGCTGCTGCTCGTGGTTGATACCGAGCGTCACCCGGAAGGCGATCTCGGGCCACCGCCCCTCCGCCGCGGTCTCGATCAGCTCGCCCACCCCATCATCGACGTGGCTGCGGTAGCGGTAAACGTCCTCGACGGTCGGCCGGGACAGGACGGCCCGCGCGGCCTTCGGATGAAAGGCGCCGACGCTCTCGTAGTAGGAGTTGAACAGGTAGTCGTAGCGCGGGTGGAAGGGGCGGTGGTCGGCCACGAACGCGCGCAGCAGGAACGCCTCGAAGAACCAGGTGGTGTGCGCCAGGTGCCACTTGGGAGGACTCGTCTCGGGTCCGCTCTGAATTTGGTAGTCGTCCACGGCGAGCGGCGCGCACAGCCGCTCCGTCTGGCGGCGCACGGCGCGGTACTGCTCCAGCAGCGCGGACTGTCCGGTTGTGGCAAGTTCCCGGGGGCTCATGCGCAGGCTCCAACCGCCGCAATCGGACCGTGAACAGGAAGCAGTGCGGCCCACGCCGGGCCGTCAGGGCGTGACTTTCGCGCCGGGCGGAACTGTCCGCCGCGGCGGGTTCCGATAGTCCAGGGGTGGCTCCTGGCCGGGCAGCAAGAGGGGCTGATAGGTCCGCTCGGCCAGCCGCCGCCGGTACTCGACGCGGGCGGCGGCGATCAACCTGGGGTTGTGATAGAGATCCCACGCGGTCGCCGCCAGCACTCGGGCTGCCAGCTGCATCCCCTTGCGGCCGATACTCATCCCGCCAGCGGCCGTCGCCTGCCATGAGTGCCCCGGCGTGCCCGGCACCCAGCACGCCGTCGCGAACCCGCCGGTCGGCACCACCCACGACACGTCACTGACGTCGGTCGAGCCCTTCCCGGGGGTGCCGCTTGACTCGTCCACCGTACCGATGCTCTCCAGCGGCGGCCGGTCGGCGAGCGTTTCCTGAAGGCGCAGCGCGAACTTCCGTTCCTCGGTGTCATACTTCAGGTCGTTGAGCCGGCGCAGGTGATCGCGGGCCAGGTCGGCAAGGACCGCGTTTGGGACCAACTGGACGGTGCCGCCCAGGTAGATCACCTCCAGCTTCGTCTCGGTCGCGAGGGCGCCGGCCTGGGCACACCTGAGCAACCGCTCGTACACCTTGCGGGCGACGTCGGCCTCGGGGTGGCGGACGTAGTAGAACACCTCGGCGAAGTCGGGGACGACGTTGGGGGCACCGCCGCCATCGGTGATGACGTGGTGAATGCGCGTGGTTTCGGGGACGTGCTCGCGCAGCAACTGGGCGGCGTGGTTGGTCAGTTCGACCGCGTCGAGGGCCGACCGGCCTCGGTCGGGGGCGCCGGCCGCGTGGGCACTCTTACCGTGGAATCGGAACTTGACGGCGATGCGCGCCAGGTTCGATCGGGCGTGGGCGGCGTTGCGACTGCCGGGGTGCCAGTGCAGGGCGACGTCGCAATCCTTGAACAGCCCGGCCCGCACCATGAAGACGCGGGCGCTGCCGCCCTCCTCGGCCGGGCACCCGTAGTAGCGCAGCGTCCCCTTGATCTTCCCCGCCTTGATCTGCGCGCCGAGCGCCAGCGCGGCCGACAGCGACGCGACGCCGAACAGGTGGTGGCCGCAGCCGTGGCCGTAGCCGTTGCCGGGGCGCGGCTGGCGGTACGGCACCGCCTCCTGGTTCAGGCCGGGGAGGGCGTCGTACTCGCCCATGATGCCGATAACCGGCCTGCCCGACCCGAGGGTGGCAGTGAACGCGGTCGGGATCTTCGCGACGCCGCGCTCGACCCGGAACCCGGCCTTCTCCAGCGCGTCGGCGAGCAGGGCCGCCGAACGCTTCTCCTGGTAGCCGGGTTCGGCCCAGTCCCAGATCTTGCGGGCCATCTTCCACGCCTCCTCGGAGTGGACCTTGACGGCGGCGTCGAGCGCCTCCTTCTGGGCACGGGCGCGGGCGGGGAGAAGGAAAAGCAGGCCAGAGACGATGGTCAGAGCAAGCAAGCGCATGGGTCGCCTCGTTACAGTCAGGAGTTTGAGACAAAACCCCTCCCCCTCAGCCCTATCCCCTGCGCAGAGAGGGGGAGAAAACGCCTGTACCCCCTCTCTCCACGCAGGGGAGGGGGCCGAGGGGGGAGGGGTTTTGTTCGATAGTCCTAATCTATAGCCTGGCGTACGGCAAGGACGTCGTGTTGAAACGGGCCGAATGACCAGGCAGGCGATCAGAACTCAGTACGAAGCCAGGCGCCGGTCCAGGCGGCGCAGCGCGGCCCGGGCCTCGTCCGTGAGGAACGCCCCCGGCACCCCGCCCGCGAGCGACTCCAGCAACGCTCGCGCCTCCGGCGTGCCCAGCGCCTCCAGCAGGTCCACCGCCCGCACCGTGCGCCGGCGATCCTCGGTCCACTGCTCCAGCGGCTTCAGAAGGGTTTGCACCCGCCGGCTCACCTCCAGCGAGTTCGGCGCCCTGAGCGCCGCACGCAGGAACGGGCCGGCCCGCTCCCCGAGACGCTGCAGCTCGCGCGTCGCCTTCTCGCGCACCGCGAACGACCGATCACCCAGGTCGGCGATGAGCCGCCGGATGCGGTCCGCGTCCACCTGCGTGACCGGACGCAGCACCTCCTTCAGAAAGGGCAGGCTGTCGCGCGGCGCGGCCACCAGCGCGGCCGACGCCGGGTAGGCCCGCGGCCGCGGGCGACCCAGGTCGGCCCAGCGCGCCTCCAGTTCGCTCCGCGTCAGCCGCAGTTCCTTGCGGCCCTCGCGCTCGTCGCGTAGCCGGGCCTGCAGCACCCGCTCGCGCTCCGCCGGACGCAGGGAGAAGAACGCGCTGCACCCGGGCACGTCGGCCACTTCCTCCAGCAGCAGCAGGGCGTTGGCGCCGACCGCCGGATCCTCGCTCAGGGCGGCCTGTGTCAGCGCCGGCACCCACCCCGGACCCGGCGCGCCTTCCAGCTTCACCCCCCGATCGCGCAGGACGGCCGCGCGCATCTCCGCCTCCGTCAGCCCGCCGAGACGCTTCAGCAGCGGACGCAGTCGCGCCAGTTGCTCGGCCCGTACCGGGGCGAAGTCGGCGGCCTGAAAGCCGAGGTCCGAGTGCAGCGCGTGCTCCAGCGCCTCGACGCCGGCCACCCGCTCCGGCAGGTGCGGCGACTCCAGCAGCGCGGCGACGCGCTCGAAGAACGCCGGGGCGTGCCGGGGGAACAGGCGCTGCAGCCCGTCGGTGTAGCTGTAGTCCAGGTAGGGGGCATTGTTGAAGCGGCTCTCGGCGAGCTTGCGCCCGGCGTCGAGTTTTTTCAGATACAACGCCAGCGCCCTGTCATCGTCGGCGGCGAGGAGGGCTCCCGACGTGGGGATCCGGAGCAACTCGTCGAGGTACTCGGCGCGGCCGTCGCGGACGGCGAGCGCGAGGAGGTCGGCGCGGTAGTTCGGGGCGAGGTGTTCGCGCCGGGGCAAGGCGCGGTCGAGTACCTGGCGCGCCTCCGCGCGGTCGATGCGCAGCAGCAGGTCGATGTCCCAGGGGAGGGAGTCGGCCTGCGTCTCCAGCCCCTGCTCGATCCGCTGACTCAGCATCTGAAGGGTCTCGTCGGGGACCAGCTTGCGGCGTAGCCAGGCGTCGCCCCCGCGCTGGCGGGCCAGTTCAGCGAGGTGGTCCGCGCTCCGCGGGGTGCGCAGTCGGATCAGCAGCCGGCTGGTGAGTTCGTGCGAGACATCGCGATATCGCTTCAGGTCGATGTCACGGCGAGCCATCTCCACCTTCAGCGCGTTGGGGCAGATGCCGGCGTAGTGGAGGAGCGTTTCACGGAATCGATACGCCTGCGGTCCCCGCGCCGGCGGCACCTCGTGAAGGACGCGCGCCAGCAGTGGCACCAGCCGGGCGTCGAACGTCCGTAGCGCCGCCTCGTAGACGCGGTGGGCCTCGCCGTCCGCCATCCCCTGGTAGGATCTGTCGTTTGGGTCGAGGAGGACCTTCTCCGCCCGCGTCAGGTCGAGGGGCTGACACTCGTCGAGCAGGTCGGGGAAGATCTGGCGGAGCTGGAGCTTAACCGCGGCGGGAAGGTCCGCGGAGGCGACGGCGGCCCGCAGGCGCGGCCGGGCGAGTTCGCGCAGGCGGACCCACTCGGCGACGCGGCCGCGCCGGTCGTAGCTCCGGTCCATCAACAGGGTGCGGAGCGCGGAGACGGCCGCCTCGGTCAGCGGCGGCTTGTTCAGCGACCGGAACGCCAGGTCGAGCCCCGGCTCGGTGTCCAGGTGGCCGATGCAGTACACGGTTGTTTCACGGAGACTGGTCGATTTCCTCTCCAGAAACTGCGCTAAATCCCTGGCGGCCCGCGCGCGGTCGGTGACGGCGAGGATGCGCCCGAGGGCAAACCGGGCGTAGGGGTTCGTCCCCTGCGCCTCGGCGACGAAGAGTTTCCGGGCGCGGTCGTACACGTCGCCCTTGCGGTCGCCGATGCGCTGCAGGAGCCCCCCGACCTCCACGAACTGCTCCAGCTCGCCCGTGGGCGGCGGGTTCATGATCCAGGCGAACAGCTGATCGAGGGCGCGCGGGTCGCGCCGGGCGTACAGCTCCTCCAGGGCGTCGCGCGCCAGCGCCGGGTTGACTGTCTGGACGAGGCGGAACAGCAGATCCATCGGGCGCCTGTCGAGTGCCTGCTGCCAGCCGTCCGCAAGGAGGGGCAGCTGCACCTGGCCGCGCCGGGTGAGGGCCGGGTCGGCGGCCTTCGGGAGGAAGTAGACCGCCGGCTGGCGGAAGTCCTTGACGATGGGCATGGGCACCGGCTCGCCCGGGTCCATCACCTGCGCCTTGTAACACAGCCGCGCGACGCCGTCTGGCTTGCGGTCCGAGCGGAACACGTTGAAGCCGACCAGGCCCGTCTCGACCGAGTACCAGTGCTCCAGCCTGACGGTCAGCACGTCCCCCGCCTTCACCCCCTTGCCGTGCAGCACGCGCACGACCTCGAGCGCTACCTTCCCTGGCTGGTGGACCTTGTACTTTGCGGCCACGACGAGTTCACAGTTGAGCAACTCGGCCCAGCGCAGCGGCGGCTGCGGGTCAACGATGGTTTCCGCACGCGCAGTCGTCGCGGGCAGCGCCAGGCAGAGGAGCCCGAGGGCGGCGAGGCGGAAGCGCCGGACGCGAGCCATGACGAACCCTCTCGGTGATGCAGGTCGTTTCCCCGGGTGTATGTTATGCGGCCAGCCGGCCCCTTCGCATGGGGTAAGGGGCGAAAAGGCACGGGTCCGGAGGCCGCGAGGCCGGCGGGTGCGATTATTGCACCTGTCGGCCTCGCGGTTCCCGGACCCGTGCGGCCCTCATGCCTCAAGGTCACTTCGTCGTCAGCTTCATCTCGTGGACGCCGAGCCGCCCCGATGCCGAGTGACCGTAGAGGAGCAGGCGGTAGGTGGTCAGGCTGCTGGACAGGTCGAATTCGATCGCGGCCTCGCCCGCGGGGAGCACGAGTGCCGGGTGCCAGTAGAGGGTGTCCTGGAAATCGAAAGTGCCCTGCGCCTGACGGTGGGCGTACTCGCGCACCACCGGTCCCTGCCCGCGCCCCCGGTCGTCAGCAGGTTCCATCAGGAGGTGCCTGCGGTCCCTGTCCGCGTCACTCTTTTTGGCCTCGCCTCGGTCTTTCTTGCCTGGCGAGACGCCGCCACCCGGTGCGATCGGGAGAGAAGGCGTCAGCCCGCCGGTGGGTCCGGGGGAGGCCGCGGGTTGGCCGGAAAAGCCGCCGACCCCGCCGCCCTGGAGGTGTGGGGTCTGGAAACGCTGGAGCGCCTGGTACAGGCGTGCCATCGGTGAGCCGGTATTCGGACGCCGGGTAGCAGCAAAGCGCGCGACGTCGGGCTGCAAGTAGGCGGAATCCTGCGTCGCGCCGCGCCCGCCGAACGCGCCCTCGGCTACCCTGACCTGATCGCCGGCTGGACGCTTCTTGCCGCTCCTGGCCTGCTGTGAGGTAGCCGTCTGCTCCCACGTCGGGCGCTCTGGAGCCTCGGCCGCCAGGGCGAACAGCCTGGCCGTTGTAGCGCCCTCGCTCCGCGGATCCTGCTGACGATCGTGCGCCGGGCCGGCCGGCGTCGGGGGTGGAGCGGCCTGCTGCGGCAGCCAGGCGAGCAGAGCCTGTTCCCGGCCGGCCTCTGGAATGGGCAACCCTCCGGCCACCAGGATGGCGCCGAGGGAAAGCCCCAGGGCGACCGATGCGAGGGCGAACGACGCTCGCGGCGACTGCGTGCGGCGCAGCAGACGCACCGCGCCCAGCACCAGGAATAGACAGCCGGCGCCGAATGCCCCCACCAGGACCACCGCCGCGGCCGAGCGTGCGACTGCGAGCGGGCGTTCCTCGTAGCGCGCCAGCTCGCCGGCGGCCAGGCGGGCCTCCTCGATCAGCTCGCCCTTCTTTTGCTGGAGTTCCGCACGGCGGGTGTCGGCCTGGCGCTGGAGCGCCTGCGACCGGGCCGACCATGTCGCCTCGTAGCGCTCGCGCAACCGATCCGGCCGGGTGCCAGCGACGAGGACAGCCGGCCGACCGGCGCGGACCTGCTTGCGCACGTCGCGGTCGGCCAGGTCGGCGAACGCGGCTCCTTCTTCCGCCGGGACGAAGCGCCGCCAGCCGTGGGTGGCGAGGAACCCGTCCAGCGCCCGCCGCGCCTCCGCGGTGTCGGTCAGCAGGAAGTCGGCGTCCTCCAGATCCTCGGGGTGGCTGACGTCCTTCAGCAGCAGGAAATGGACCGGCGGGCCGTGCTCGCGCTGCGGCTTCGGCTCCCTGAGAACCCGCTCATCGACCACCGCCACCATCACGCAACTCGGGGTCGGCTCACCCTTCTCCGTCGTCGCCCTCACCTTGAACCGGACGTGTTCCCCCGGGCTGAGCGCCTGGCGGGCGCGAACGGCCGTGTCGGTGACGGACAGGACGAGGCGTTCGGTCGGAGCCCGGTAAACCAGCCGCTCGGCCAGCGGGACCAGCTGCCCGCCGCGTGTCGCACACACCGTCACGCGCACCACGCCGCGCGTCCCCGTAACGGGAGACAGCTCGACGGCCGTCCCGTCCTTGCTCGCGGTCACGACCCGCTGATCGACGACGCGGCCGCGGCAGCTGGCGAGCGCGACAAGACTGCGGCCCGGGTGGGCGTCGCGCACGGTCAGGCGCAGCGGCTCGCTCTCCTTGCCGACGGCGTCCGCGACACTCAGCGTCACGCCGCCGGCCTGGACTGCGGGCAGCGGCGTCACCGTCACGCCGCCGGCCCGGTTCGGCACGGAAGTCTGCAGCCGGTACGCCTCACCCAGCGCGGGCGTCAGCTCGAACGTGCCCACGCCGGTGATGGCCGTCCGGCCGCGCGCGACCTCCTTGCCCTGGCGGTTGAGAATCACTCCCTCGACGGCGACCGGCTGGCCCTGCGCGTCGCGCGTCCGGAAATAGACGCGATTGGCCACGCTGGCGACGAGGTCGCCGCCCTCGGGGAAGAACTCGACGCCGACCGTCCGGGCCTGGATCCCGGAGGCGTGCGGGGGAGCCGTGGCGACCGGGACCGTCTCGACGACCTTCTCGTTGCGGATGCCGTCCTGGACCTCCACCTTCACCTTCAGGCTGCCGTTGGCGGAGACAGTCGGCGGCACGCGGAACGGAATGGCCGCCTTGCCGGTCGCGTCGGTGCGCAGCTGGAGCGGCATGCCGGGCGGGGCGCCAGGCAGCGGGATCGGCTTGCCGGCGAGTTCGGCCTCGACGATCAACGCCTGGTTGGGCATCGCCCCCTTCTCCGTCAGGCGGGCGCGGAAGGCGGCGTTCCCCGTGTCCCCCGGGCGGTACTGCGGGCGGTCGAACTGGAGTTGCGGGGCGTCCGTGCGGACAATCGTCAGACGCCGCGTTTCCGGTAGGAAGCGCGGCCCGGCTGTGCTGGTACGGCCGTCGCTAACCTGGAGCGTGTACGCGCCTTCGAGCAAGTCGGCGGTCAGGGCGAACTCTCTCGCGGCAACCCCGTGGCGGGTCAGCGCGGTCAGGCGGCGGACCGTCTGGCCGCGCGGGTCGGTCAGCGCGAACTGGACCGGGATCCCGTCCGCGGCTGGCGTCAGGCTGAAGCGGTCCACGGCCAGAGCGCGGCAGAACAGCACCTCACCGATGCGATAGGTGCCCTTGCTCGTGGCAAGGTGGACGGCCTGGGAGGCAGGGGTGATGAAGAGCGGTTCCCGGGGATCGACCTTCTGGGTCGTGGTTCCGCGCCGCGCCTCGACCTCCAGGCGGGCGAGGGTCGCCTGCCCCACGTCCAACCCGGCCGGCAGAGTCACCAGCGCCTCGCCGGTGCTGTCAGCCTCCGTCTCAAAGATGCGGCGGGGCGGACGGACGGTATCGTCCAGGACGCGGAGAGTGACCTTCGCCGGGGCGGGCCGGCCGTCCACGTCCTGGGTGGCGATCCGAAATCGGGCCGGGGCGGAGGGCTGGTAGCTGCCCGGACCGATGACCTGGACGGCCAGGTATTCCGCCCGGGCCTGGTCGAGCAAGCCGGCCTTCTCCCGGTCGTACTCCTGCCGGAGGGCGGCAAAGCGAGCCTCGACGTTCGCGACCTCCTTCTTGACAGCGGCGAGCCGGGCCGTGTGCTCGTCCAGGCCGCCCCGGTACACGTGCAGCCCGTACCCGGCCCCGGACGCCAGCAGGAGGACGGCCGCGGCGGCCGCCAGCCAGCGGCCGCGCCGGACCGGGCGCCGCGCCGCAGGTGGAAGCGGCAAGGTAGCCGACCCAGTCTCGGCAGGTGCGTGGGCGGGCGGCGCGGACGCCGGGACGCCCTCGGGCGGGGTGGTTTCGACGGCTGTAGTCCGGACGGTATCCGCGGCAGGCGTGGGCGCCTCCTGGGGCGCCTCAGCCTCGGCACGCGGGGCGGTGAACAGCGGAACCTGGGCGTAGACCTGGGCGGCGCGTGCGAAGAGATCCTGCTTCCCCTCCGCCTGGGCGAGGGCGTCCCGGCAGGCGGGGCAGGCAGCGAGGTGATCGCGCAGCGCCTGGGTCTCCGGACCGTCGAGCAGGCCGTAGAGGTAATCGATCAGCAGGGGGTTGCAGTCATCGCAGCGGTACATGGTACTTACTTGTCCTTGAGCACCCGGCGCAGCTTCTGCAGGGCGGCGCGCATCTGGGTTTTCACCGTGCCGACGGGGCTGCGGCGCAGCTCGGCGATCTCCTCGTAGGTCAGATCGCCGTTCTGGCGCAGCAGGAAGACCGCGCGCTCCTCGGGACGCAGATCCTTGAGCGCCTCGCGGAGCAGTTCGAGCGACTCCTTCTCCTCCAGGTTGTCGGGGGGCGCGTGGGCCACGAACTCCCCGACGGCGGCCGTGCCGGTCAGCGGACGGGACCGCCGCTTCCACGCGGACCGTTGCAGATCCTTGGCGGCGTTGAGCCCGACCCGGAAGATCCACGCCCGGACGTTCTGGACCTTGGCGAGCGAGTCGCGCGTCCGCCAGCACTTGAGGAAGGCGTCCTGGACCGCGTCCTGGGCGTCCTCGTGATTGCCCAGCAGAAAGTAGAGCGTGCTGACCAGCTCGGCGCGTAGTTCGTTGAACGCGCGCAGGAAGGCGTCCTCGGAGTGAGTAGCTCCGTCCAAGGTGTTCGCCCGCGCGGCGGTCCTCAGGGTCAGTTCGCTCATACCATCACCCCCTTAGACGAGAGGTGCGGGCCGGCGGATTGCGGCGCTGGCGAAAAAGGGTTCACGGAGTTGCGGTTCCTGGGGCCACGGGGCACCATGACACTGGGAGCAGAAGCAGGTCGCCAGAATGGGACGAAACAACCGACTCCGTCCAACCGGCCCCCGGGAGGAGGGCTGCCCGACCCACTCATTCTGCCACGCCGGGCCGGAGTTTTCCACGGCGTTTCCCGCGGCTGGCTGCAGCCGCGGGAACCTCTCCCGTAAATGTGTCGTGGGGCAGGCATTCCTGCGTGCTCCACCGGGGCGGGGCGCACAGTGATTTCGCCCGCGACACACGTTCTCGTTGGCGGCCGTGGGAACTACAACGGGCTAAAGCGTCCGTTCCACCAACCAGCCTGGAGCGCCAGTGCCGGGCGCCCGGCGCTGGCGCTCCGGGTTGGTCAGCGGTGCTACCGTGAACGAGCCGCGCAAGATCTTCCTCACCGGGGCGTCGGGCTTCATCGGCGGGCACATCCTGCGCGCCCTCGCCGACCGCGGCCATCAGGTGACGTGCCTGGCGCGCGGGCGCGGCGCACGGGCAATCGAGGTCCTGGCCCTGCCCGGCGTGCGGGTCGTCGAGGGGGAGTTCACGCGGCCGGAGTCGTACCTGGCGCATGTCGGCGGGCACGACGTCGTCATCAACGCGGTCGGGATCATCCGCGAGACGGCCGGCGCCGACTTCGAGACGGTCCACCAGCGCGCCCCGGTGGCCCTGTTCGAGGAGGCCGCCCGCGCCGGCGTGGGCAAGGTGGTGCAGGTCAGTGCGCTCGGGGCCGACGCCGGCGCCCGCAGCCGGTATCATCTGACCAAACGCGCCGCCGACGAGCGACTGACCGAGTTGGGCGTCCCGCACATCATCCTCCGGCCGTCCATCGTGTACGGCCCTGGCGACCACTCGATGACGTTCTTCCTGTCGCTGGCGGCCGCCCCGATCACCGCCGTTCCCGGTGACGGCGCCTACCGAGTCCAGCCGATCCACGTCGATGACCTGGTGCAGGCCGTCGTCCAGGCGGTCACGCGCAACGACCTGCGCAGCGCGGTCGTGGACGCAGGTGGCGCCGTGGCGGTGACGTTCGACGAACTGCTCGACACGCTGGCCGAGCGCCTGGGGAAGCCGTGGGCGCGGAAACTGCACCTGCCGTGGTGGCTGATGTGCTGCGCGGCGTGGGTGACGGACGCGCTTGGCCGCGGGCCGATCACCGGCGAGGAACTCGGCATGCTGCGCCGCGGCAGCACATGCGACGTCGAGTCGTTCGCGAAGACCTTCGGCTTCACCCCCGTGCCACTCCGCGTGGGCCTCGCGCGGCGGCCGCTCTCCGAGGCGGACGCCTGGCATGCGCGGCTTGCCCCGCTGCGGGTGCCGTTGCGCCTGTCGATCGCGTTCGTGTGGCTGGCAACCGGGATCATCTGCGCGTTCATCTCGGTGGCGCAGGGGTACGAGCTGCTCGGGCGCGTCGGCCTTACCGGAGCGCTGGCGGACGTCGCGCTCTACGGGACGTGTGCCCTGGAGATCGTGCTCGGTGTGGCCACGGCACTGGGCTGGCGCGTGTGGCTGATGGGAGTGATTCAGCTCGTGCTGATCGTCGGCTTCACCCTCATCCTGACGCTGAAGTTGCCGGCGTTCTGGCTCGACCCGTTCGGCCCGGTCACGAAGAACATCCCCCTCATCGGGGCGACGCTGGTCATGATGGCGCTGGAGCGCGGCGACCGCGGGTAAGTGCCTCCGCGACTCGATCGCGCCCCGCGCTGATGCTTCGGGCTCGGACGGCGCCGGTCACACCTCCAGCCCGACCGCCCGCATCAGCGCCAGCGCGTTGCCGTGCGGCACCACGCCCTGGTGCAGCCGGTAGTCGAAGTGCATGGCCCCATCGCGGAAGTCGTCCACGAAATGCACGTTCCGCACCTCCAGCCCCAGGCGCTCGGCCAGCGCCGTCAGCGCCAGGTCGTGCGTCGTCACCAGCCCGAGCGCTCCGGCCGCGAGGAGGTGACGGAGCACCGCCGCGGCGCCGACGCCGCGATCGTGCGAGTTGGTCCCGTTGAACAGCTCGTCGAGCAGAAACAGCAGTGGCGGCGGCTGCTGTGTCAGGTCGAGCAGGTGACGGACGCGGCGCACCTCGGCGAAGAAGCGCGAGCGCCCTTCCAGCAGCGAGTCCTGCACCCGCAGCGTCGCCCCCAGCGCCAGCGGCGTCAGCCGCAGCCGGGCCGCCCGGACCGGCGCGCCCGCCAGCGCCAGCACCGCGTTGGCGCCCACCGTCCGCAGGAGCGTGCTCTTGCCCGACATGTTCGACCCGCTCACCACCAGGAGCCGCACGCCCGCCCCCAGCTCCACGTCATTGCGGACGCAGCGCTCCGGAGCGAGCAGCGGGTGGCCGAGCCCCTCCCCGACGTAGCGTGCCGGCCCGTCGGCGACTTCCGGGAACGGGTCAGCCGGGTTCTCGTAGGCGTAGGCCGCCAGCGCCGCCAGCGCCTCGATTTCGCCGATGGCGTGCAGCCAGCCGGCGATCGCCGGCCCGGAGTCCGCCCGCCACGCCTCGAACGCCGCCGCCATCCGCGTGCGCCACAGGAACAGCGCGCCGAGCGGGGCGAAGAACATGTTCCGCGGCGCGCGCAGCCACTCTGCCAGCGACGCGAGGCGCGCGACCTGCCGCGACGGCGCCAGGCCATCGATGCGTAGGCCGGCGTGAACCCGGGTCAGGCGCGGGCAGGTGAACGGCTCGCGCTCGAACGTCGCGAGCACGCCCGCCAGCAGCCCCAGGTCGCGCTCGACGTCCTCGACCGGCGCCAGTACCCGGGCGACGGCGGGTCTCAGCCGTGCGGTGGCGAGCGCCGCGAGCAGCGCGGCGCCGAGGAACGGCAGCCAGCCGAGGCCGACCTCGAAGCCGACGACCAGGGTGGCGACGTTCAGCGCGGCCAGGGCGTTGACCAGCAGGCGGGTGCAGCGGGCGTCGAGCGCCGGCGGGGCGGCGCCCCACTCGGCCAGGGGGGCGAAATCGACCGGCGGCAGCTCGGCCCCGAGGAGAGCGAGCCGCTCGCGCAGATCGAGACGGGGACGCAGTTCGGCGGCCGCCTCCTGCCGCTCCGCCACCTCGGCCGTGCTCGCCGGTGCGTTCAACCACGCGGCCAGGGTGTCGGCCCCGCGTCGGGTCCGGGCCGTGCAGAGCCGCTCGAACAGCGAGCCGGTCCCGAATACGTCCAGGTCGAGGGCGTAGGGGTGGTCCTCGTCGAGGTAGCGGTCCCCAGTATCGCCCCGGCCGGCCCAGTTGTGCGCCAGCCGCTCCAGGCCGCTGACGTAGAAGCGTGCCGCGCGCCGCATCCGCGCGAGCCGCCGGCCGACGCCGTCGTAGCGCGCGACGAGCAGGAAGAACACTACCCCGAGCGGCAGCAGTCCCCAGTAGAGGAGGGGCCAGCCGGCGCCGTAGGCGACCACCGCGAGCCCCACGGCGGCGCCGAAGATGCCGACGCGGGCTCGACCGAGGCGATCGAGCTGGCAGTCAAGGCGCGCGACTTCCTGCCGGCGGAGGGTCAACCGCTCGGCGTAGGCGGCATGCGGGTCGTTGGGGGAGGGAGGGGATGCGGGAATCGGTTCTGGCGGCAAGGCAGCGTCTCTTCTGTCGGAACACGGCCCGGCCCCACCCGGGGCTCGGTCCTTGCCGGTATTGTATGGAGGCAAGCGCGTTCGCCCCAGCGGATGGCACCTGGCCACTGGCGCGGTATAGTGGTGGGAACCTCGCACAGGCCGTGAGGGAACCGTCCGTGGCCCCCCAGACCTCCGGCCCGACCCCGAAAACCCTGGTGGAGATAAGGCGCCGCGCAAGGGTAAGATGAACAGTGACAGCAGCATGACACGGGTTGACCAGGTTGTTTCTGCGCGACGAAGGACAGGCAGGGCGGTTCCGTACAAGGAGCAGGGATTGGGCGGGACCACCCGCGCTGAGTGCTGAGTACTCAGTACGAAGGCCCCCGGAGGATACCATGAGTCAAGCGCAACCCACCCCCACCGCGGGCTTCGTCGAGGAGGTTGAGTTGCAGGGGCACATCATCGATTCGCTTCTGTTCCCGAAGGTTCTCGACGAGATCCTCACCCACGGCGGCACGTACACGATCAAGGACATCCGCATCGGTACGAAGCAGACCGATCCGAGTTACGTCCGGATCGAGGTCCACGCCCCGAGCGCGGCAGCCCTCGAAGAAGTCCTCGGCGCCATCCACGACCACGGCGCCGCCCCGGTCGCGATCCTCGACTGCCAGATCGTCCCCGCCGACATGAACGGGGCGTTCCCCGAGGGGTTTTACAGCACCACGAACTACCGCACGCAGGTGCGCCTGGACGGCGAGTGGGTCGAGGTCGAGGACCAGGAGATGGACTGCGGCATCCTGATCGACCCCGAGGGCGGGGCCGCCCGCACCATTCCGATGGCCGATGTCAAGAAGGGGGACCGGATCGTCGTCGGCCGCCAGGGCATTCGCGTCTTCCCGGCCGAGACGACGGCGCGCCAGAACCTGTTCGAGTTCATGGCCAGCCCGGTGTCCAGCGAGAAGCCCAAGGGCGTTACCGTTCGGGAGATCGCCGCGGCGATGCGGCGCGCGAAGGAGCAGGGGGAGAAGATCCTCGCCGTTCTCGGCCCGGCCATCGTCCACACCGGCAGCGCCGGCCACATCGAGGCGATGATCCGGGCTGGTTACCTCAACGTTCTGTTCGCCGGCAACGCCCTGGCGACGCACGACATCGAAAGCGCCCTGTACGGGACGAGCCTGGGCGTCTCCCTGGAGCGCGGGCTGCCGGCCGAGGAGGGCCACGAGCACCACCTGCGGGCGATCAACACCATTCGCCGGGTGGGCGGCATCCGGGCCGCGGTCGAGAAGGGGGTGCTGACAAGTGGTATCATGTACGAATGCGTCCGCCACAACGTGCCGTTCGTTCTGGCCGGCAGCGTCCGCGACGACGGCCCGCTGCCGGAGGTCGTCACCGACGTGCTCGACGCCCAGCGGCAGATGCGCGAGTACATCCACGGCGTCGGGTTCTGCCTGATGGTCGCGACCGCCCTGCACTCGATCGCCACCGGCAACCTGCTGCCGGCGTGGGTGCGCGTCGCGTGCGTGGACATCAGCCCGGCGACCGTGACGAAGCTGATGGATCGCGGCAGCATCCAGACGGTCGGCGTCGTCACCGACGCCGAGCCGTTCCTGCGGGCGCTGGTCCACGAACTCGGTCTTGCCTGACCCCGGCGCCTCTTTCCCCCGCACCCCCGGCCCCTCTCCCACGAGGGGCGAGGGGAGAAAGAACTGCGGAGGTATCCCATGCGACCGCAGCCGCGCATCCTGATGTGCCCGCCGGACTACTACGGCATCGAGTATGAGATCAACCCGTGGATGAGCCGGTCGCGCGGCAGCGTCGCCGAACGCGCCCACGCCCAGTGGCGGAGGCTGCACGAGACGCTGGTCGGGCTGGGCGTGCGGGTCGAGTTGCTCGCCCCGCAACCGCGTTTGCCCGACCTCGTCTTCACCGCCAACGCCGGGCTGGTGTTCCGCGAGCGGTTCTTCAGTTCGCGCTTCCGCCACGAGGTCCGTGCCCGCGAGACGCCGTACTTCGATACGTGGTTCGCCGCCCACGGGTTTCAGGTCGAGCACCTGCCCGAGGACACGTTCTTCGAGGGGGCCGGCGACGCTCTGTTCTGCGGTCCGCAACTGTTCGCCGGCTACCGCATCCGCAGCGACGTGGGCGGCCACCAGTTCATCGCCCGCGCCGTCGGCAAGCAGGCGCTGCCGGTCGAGCTGGTCAACCCCCACTTCTACCACCTCGACACCTGCTTCTGTCCGCTCGCGCCCGGAGAGGCCATCTACTACCCCGACGCCTTCGATACCTACGGCCGCAAGGTGCTGGAAACGAACATCCCGCGTCTGCTGGCCGTTAACGAACCGGAGGCGCAGCGGTTCGGCTGCAACGCCGTCGTCGTCGGCAAGACGGTCATCACCAATACGGGGTGCGAGGAACTCGCGGCCGGGCTGCGCGCGTGGGGCTACGAGCCGGTTGCGGTCGAGCTGGACGAGTTCCTCAAGGCGGGCGGCAGCGCGAAGTGCCTGACGCTTCGCCTGGACGGGGAAGAGGCGGCGGTGTGGGACTAGACAAGCCATGAGTTGAAACGACCAGCCGCACGCGGGGAAGGCCACGAGCGACCAGGTCGTTTGGAGGTTCCCGATGTCCGACAACAAGCCGCTGGCCGGCAAGGTGGCGTGGGTGACCGGGTCGTCGCGCGGGCTGGGCCGCGTGATCGCCACGACGTTATGTGCCCGCGGGGCCGCGGTCGCCGTCCACGGCACCCGCGAGGACTCGCCGCGCACGTTCGGCGAGGGTGAGTCGATGGAGCAGGTCGCCCACGACGTGGCGGCGGCCGCCCACGGCATCGCCCTGCCGGTCTGGGGGGACGTGACCGACGAGGCCGAGGTCCGGCGCCTCGCCGACCTGATCCGCAACCGGCTCGGCCCGATTGATATCCTGGTGGCCAACGCTGGCGGGGATATCGGCGCCGGCGGGACCGGCGTCGGCCGGGGCGGCCGGCCGTCCCCGGACGACTGCGTCGGCATTCCGCTGGCCGACATCCGCGCCGTCCTCGACCGCAACCTGCTGTCGTGCATTCTCTGCTGCCGCGAGGTCGCGCCGGGAATGATGGAGCGCAGGGCCGGCCGGATCATCACCGTCGGCTCGATCGCCGGGTGCTACGGACGCGACGACGGCGCCATCTACGCGGTCGCCAAGGCGGCCGTCCACGAGTACACGCGCTGCCTGGCGACACAGTTGCGGCCCTGCAACATCCCGGTGAACTGCATCGCTCCGGGCGGGACGGTGACGAACCGATTCCTCGTGATTCACGACATCGACCAGGCGAAACTGATCGAGGAGGGGACACTGATGCGCTACGGCCGGCCGCAGGAGGTCGCCGACGCCGTCGCCTTCCTCGCGTCCGACGGTGGGCGGTTCATCAGCGGCCAGGTGATCCGCATCGACGGCGGCTCGCAGTGCTTCCCCGCGTAAGCGGCGCACCCAACCCACGACAGGAGCACCCACGCACATGAGACACCGATTCCTCGCTGCCCTCCTCGCGCTCGCCCTCGCGAACACGGCCGGTGCCGCCGGCCGGTATCACGAGGTCCGCTACCCCGCGTCCGACAAACCCGGCGGGCTCCAGATGGGCGTGACGTACACTGTCTGGATCCCCGACGGCGTCAAGACGCTGCGCGGCGTCATCGTCCACCAGCACGGCTGCGGCGTCGGCGCCTGCAAGGGGGGCGAGACGGCGGCGTATGACCTGCACTGGCAGGCGCTGGCGAAGAAGTGGGATTGCGCCCTGCTCGGGCCGTCCTACCAGCAGGGGGAGAAGCAGAACTGCCGGCTGTGGTGCGACCCGCGCAACGGATCAGCGCAGACCTTCCTCGCGGCGTTGCGCGACCTTGGCGCGAAGGCGAACCACCCGGAGCTGGAGCGCGTGCCGTGGTGCTTGTGGGGCCACTCCGGCGGCGGGTTCTGGGCGAGCCTGATGCAGGCCCTCCATCCGGAGCGCGTCGTCGCCGTGTGGCTGCGCTCCGGGACGGCCTTCGTCTCGTGGGAGAAGGGCGAGATCCCCAGGCCGAAGCTGACCGACGCCGTCTTCGCCGTCCCCGTGATGTGCAACCCCGGGGCGAAGGAGAAGGACGACAAGCGCTTCCGCGGCGCCTGGACCGGGGCGCGGGCGATGTTCCAGGCGTACCGCGCCAGGGGAGCGCCGATCGGGTTCGCGCCCGACCCGCGCACCGCCCACGAGTGCGGCGACTCGCGCTACCTCGCCATTCCGTTCTTCGACGCCTGCCTGGCCCAGCGGCTGCCGGACCGGAGCGCGAAGGACCAGGCGCTGAAGCCGGTGGACGCGCAGGCGGCCTGGCTCGCAACGCCGCTGACCGACGCCCCGGCGCCGGCCGCTTTGTACCCCGGCAAGGCGAACGAGGCGGTGTGGCTGCCGAACGAGCGCGTGGCGAGGGCATGGGCGGAGTACGTCAAAACCGGCGCCGTGGGCGACACCACCTCGCCGTCGCCCGCCTTCAACCTGAAGGTGAAGCGCGCGGCGGACGGGACGGTCGAACTCACCTGGGACGCCGACGCGGACTTCGAGAGCGGGGTGCGTGGGTTCGTCGTCCAGCGGGACGGCAAGGATCTCGCGCGGGTGCCGGAGAAGGGAGTCGGGCGGTTCGGGCGCCCGTTGTTCCAGCCGATGTCGTACCACGACACGCCGGAACGCCCGTTGCCGCAGATGCGGTTTGTTGACGGGGCGCCGGCCGGGACGACGCCTCAGTATCGGGTGATCGTGGTGAACGGAGTCGGACTCCGGTCCGCGCCGTCGAAGCCGGCCGCGAGTCGGTGAGCGGCGCTCACTTCGCTTACCGGGAGTTGGCACTGCTCACCGCGACCATTCAGAGGGTGTCGGCCGCTGCGCCACCGGCGGGGTAATTGTTACAAGCCGTTCTGGGCGGAATTTACAACGAAGCACCCCGGGCCGCATTCACAGGGACGGACAGGCGGCCTCGCCGGCGCAATCCGCACAATCCGCTACTCCTTCCTCCCGCGAGAGTTGCCGCAGGGCGGGCCAAATGCTGCCCCTGCCGGCCACCATCTGGCATCGCAATTGCCATGAATAGCTCCCGCAACGCGACGACGACACCGAGGAGACGACAACCGATAACGTATCAACGGAGTGACGCCCTCGTTCCCGTTCGTCAGGGTTCCGCGGCCTCGGCGTTTCCCCTACCGCGCCGGGCCTCTCTGCGGGAACCCTGTCCCTCCCCTGCCTGATCGACCTGACGTCTGCACCCCGTCGCCGGGCAGCCCTCCTCCCCCCAGGAGGGCTGCCCTCTTTTGTTCCTCGACTCCCGCGCTGACGCTTCACGAGGCCGCGAGCGGCAAGCGCATCAGACGGCACCGCCGGCCGAGGGTGCCCTCGGCCTGGTAGCCAGCGATGAGGACCGTGCTGCGCGGATCCTCCAGGTTGTGACGCAAATGGTGCAGGATGCGGCCAGCCTCGCACATCCCACGCGCCGAGATGATCGCACACGGCTCGCGCCGCCCGTTCGCCCGACGCTGAATGCCGGGATGATGACCTTGCCGCCGCGCGCCGCCGTGCGTCGGACCACCTCGCCGAGGCGCTCCGCCGTCTCGTCAACCGGCTCGTGCGTGTGGCCGCTGTAGGTACTCTCGCTGATGACAAGGTCAGCCGCTGGGACGGGCTCCGGATCGCGCAGGATCGGGATGCCGGGCCGGTCCAGGTCGCCGGTGCCCGCAGGCGTCCACCTGGTGCATCGACCCGGTCACTGTCCGGGCGGCGCCCCAGAAGGTGACCGTCGGTTCGAGAGGGCGTTTGCGCTTGCTGGCCATGCTCTCATTTTAACCGACCGCTCCGCCCGCCCCAACGGAGCGGGCGGCGTCCGCGGCCGGATGGCCATCGGTGCCGGCGTGCTCCTCACGCAGGCGGGCGGTGAACGCGGGCACCGTCTCGAACAGATCGCCGACGACCGGGAAGACACGCGGCCGCGCCTGCCGCTGGTTGAGCGTCATCAGCGGCGCCTCCGGATCGCGGTTGAAGGCGACGACGGTGGCACGCGGGCCGATGTAGTTCAGATGCTGCGGCGCCCCGCTCACCCCGATCGCCAGCAGGATGCGCGGGTTGACGCTTACCCCCGACTGGCCGATCTGGCGGTCCATCGGCAGCAGGTGCAGTTCCTCCGTCACCTTGCGCGACCCGCCCACCATCAGCCCGCGCACCCCCAGCGCGCGCAGCTCGCGCTCCAGCGGATCGATGACCGCCTCGTAGCCGTCGCGATTCCCGACGCCGAAGCCGACGTCAATGATGAACTCCGCGTCGCTCAGCCGCGCGACGCCCGCCTCGTGTTTCAACTCCTCCAGGAGACGCCGAATGTCTACCCGCCCATAGAAGCGCTCCAGCCGCGGCGCCCAGCGCTCGACCCGCGGGGCGGCGCCCTTCGCGACCGGCGGGACCGCACCGACCTCCGTCTCCGCGGTCAGGCCGATCCAGCATGTCTGCCCGGGAGCGAGGGCGAGCACCTGGCGCGTGCGCAACCGCCCGTGGCCAGGCGTCTCGGCGAGCAGCCGCCCTTGCTCGCGGTCCAGCGCCCGCACCCGCAGCGCCGCCGGAGCCACAGTCCCGTGCTCGGTTGCCAGCGTTGCCAGGGCGCCCTCGGTCCACGGCTCGCCGACCACCGCGCTCGCAAACGCCCCACGCCCGCCGAGGCACTCGACCACGACACGGCAGCGCACCTCCGCCGAGGCGTTCGCCTCCCCTGCGCTGAGCAGGCAAACGTCTCCCGGAGACAGAGCGAGCAATTCCGCGGCGGCACGACTCTGGGCGTCCTCCTCGGGCGGGACGAGTAGCAGCGCGCGTGTCTCGGCGCCGCCGGGGACGAACTGGGCCACGAACCGGGCCGCGTCGAGGGCGCGGGCCGCCGTCGGGCGCAGCCGCCCGTCGGCCTCCGCGGCGAGGACGGCGAGTACCACCGGCTTGCCGCTGGCGGCGGGACGAAGGAGGGAAGGTTCGCCGGTATCCTCGATCATTGGGACAGGGGTCTCGGCGTCCAGCGCCGCGCCGGTGGGGCGGAAGCCGAGGGCGTCCGCCACGAGTTGCCCCGCCTCGTGAGGCAGCAGTGGCTGCGGCAGCTTTCCCACGCTCGCAGCCGCAGCCTGCCCGGCCTCCACGAATGCCACGGACCCGGCCGCGACCTGCGCCGGCCACGGGATCGCCTCGACCGCGTGCGCCAGGCCGGCGAGGTAGCCCTCCACGGTGAAGGCCCGCAGTGCGACGCCGGCCGCGACCGCCACTGCGGCCGGTAAGGTGCGTGTACGCTGCTGGCGACCGTCCGGGTCGGTCAGCAACAGGGTATCCCCGTCGGCGCCAGCACGCACCGCGACCTGCGCGGCGGAACCGGCGAAGGTCTGGCCGAGCGCCCCCGCGGCCAGCTGGCCCAGCAGGCCCTCCGACCCGATACCGCACCCGCACAGGACGAGGTCGAAATTGTCGCTGCCCAGCGCGACCGCCAGCGCAGCGGCGGCGCGGTCCGTGGCGACCCCCCCCTCGGGGGCGAGCACCAGCCGCACCCGGTCGGCGCCCAGGCTGACGGCCTCGCGCAGCAGCTGGCCCGCCGACGCCGGCGCGACCGTCGCCACCTCCACCCGGACCGGCGCCTCGGCCTGGTCGCGCAGGCGCAGGGCGGTTTCGAGCGCGGCGCGATCGGGCTCGGTCAGGATCCGGTACGGTTCGAGCAGGCGCCCGTCGGCCACGGTCGGCTGCGGGCTGCCCGGGGCCGGCGGGTCGAGGAGCACAAGCACCGACAGCGGCCGCGTGATCGTGCTGCGCGGGCGGAAGGCGGGTTCCGCGTGGACGGGCTGGCGGAACAGCAGCGCGGCGGCCCGGACCGACGAGGCGTAGAGCCCGCGGCGCAGGCGGAGGAGTTCCTCGTCAAAGCGGCGCAGCCGGCCGCGGATCTCGGCCGCGCAGCGCACCAGGGCACGCCGCCCGACGTCGATGCGCCCGGCCAGCTCCTCGTCGTCGAGACCGCCGCGCTCCGTGGCCGGCCCCTGGGTCAGGCGACAGAGGAAGGCGAGCCGCCCGAGCGTGCTGCCGGCGGCGCCGACCCACGCAACCGCCTCGGCGAGCAGGAAGCAGTTAGCCTGCAGGTTCGCGTCCTGCCAGAGGCGCTGACCAAACCCCTCGATCGCCTCCCGCACACGCCGCCACAGTTCCGCCTTCAGCTCCTCGACCGCGCGCGCCTCGGGTCCGAGCCCGGTCGGCGGCGCGGCGGCGGACTGGCGGTTGGCGACGTCGCTCACCAGGTCGCGCAGGATGAAGAAGCGCTGGATCTCGTTCGTCCCCTCGTAGATGGTTAATACCCGGGCATCGCGTTTGCGCTTCTCGACGAGGTGCAGTTGCGTCTGTCCCGCCAGGCCGTGGACCTCCTCGGCCGTCTCGATGAGGCGGTGCAGCAGCTCGCTCACCAGCATCTTGCCGACGGCGCCCTCCAGGCGGATCGACTTCGTCTGCTTGTGCTCGAACTGGCCGATGATCTCGTGGGCCAGCGCCTCGGAGATGAATCGATCCTCCTCGATCTGATCGAGCCGCCACGCCAGGTGAGGGGCGAGGGATGAGGGAGCAGACCCCCCCACGGGTGGCGTCCCGTGGGCCAAGTCTCCCGCACTCCTCCCAGGGGACGCCGCCCGTGGGCTTTGGCCAGACTCTTCCCCGGCCCCGCGCGCGAAGTCGCGGCTCCACCGGGCGAGCCGGACCATCTGAGCCATCGCGGACATCGCCAGCCCGGCGCGACCGACGTTGAGCGTCTCCAGGGCGTTGACCTGGCCGCGTCCCTCCAGCCCGATCACGTTCTCGCGCGGCACGCGCACCTGTTGCAGCGACAGTTCGTTGGTCGATGAGCCGAGCTGCCCCATCTTCGCCTCGTCCTTGCCGACCACCAGCCCCTCGGCGTGGCGGTCCACGATGAACCCCGTCACCCCCTCCTCGGTCTTCGCGTACAGCGCCATGATGCCGCACACGCGCCCGTTGGTGATCCACATCTTGGCGCCGGTCAGCTCCCAGTAGTCGTACCACAGGCGCCCGTCGCGCTCGCGCAGCTGGGCGATGTCGGTGAAGGCCACCTTGCGCTCGCCGTGGAGGTAGTAGCGCATGCGACGCGGGTCGTCCGTCTCGTAGTCATACTCGTCGAAGCGGATCGGGGCCGGTTCGGCGCCGTCGGACCAGCGGTAGAAGGCTTGCAGCTCGTCGCGACCATCGACTTTCGTGGTGCGGAACTCCAGGCGATCCACATCCAGGAGGTAGCGCGGCTCCTTGCCGCCTTCAGGGACGAACCGCAGCACGCCGTCGGACTCGCGCTCGACCGGCACCGAGCGCAGGCGCGCCCGGGTGGCGACGCGGGCCGTGTCGGACCCGGCGGACGGCTCGGTCAGCGCGAACGCGGAGATCTGCCCGGCGGCGACCCAGCGCAGGAACAGGTCGGCGGCGCGCACCCGCCGGCCGATCTCGTCCTGCACCTGCGGCGCGCAGGCGCACGCCTCCTGCCAGGCGGCGCGGGCGTCCGCCAGCCGGGTGCGCATGGCGGGCAGGTCGAAGGCCAGCCCCGCCTTCCCTGCCTCCTGCCACGCCTGGACGAACCGGCCCCCCAGCACGCGGAGCACCGGCCTGCTCAGCACTGCCTCATTGAGCTTCTGCTGCAGCTCGCGGTAGGCCGCCGCGATGGCCTTGTCATCCGCGGACGGGCCGAACAGAGCGAGGAGGTGCTGCAGCCGGTTGCGCACCTCGTTTTGCAGCGCGGTGTCATCGACGAACGCGGCGATATCCTTGCGCGCCTTCGGGAGATCCTTCTCGCGCGGCACCAGCACCGGCGTCGTGCCGAGGCTGCTGTTGACCTGGATCGTCAGCGACACCGCCACGTCCGCGACCCGGTGGGCGCAGGTCGTGAGCAGGTAGTACTCCACCTTCGACCGCCCTTCGCCGCCGAGTTCCTTCGGGATCGGCATGCGGAAGAAACCGTGGCGGCGCAGGAAGGCGAGGTCCGCGTCATCCGGGCGGTGCTCGCGTTCGAGGTAGCGCTCGTAGATCAACCCGTCGCGCGGGCCGCCGAACTGCGCGGTGAAGAGGTCGCGCAGCTCGCGGTCGTATGCGGCCAGGTGCGGATCCGTCTCGTTCATCTCGGGGACGTAGCACGGCTGCAGCGGATCGACCGGCTTGACCAGGAAGTCACCCGAATCGTAGGGGCACGGGGCAGCGAGGAACTCGGCGTAGCGCGTCACCGGCGGGCCGGCGTTCACCTCCGCGAGGGACGGCTTCTGCGGGCGCGTCGAACGAGCAAGGACGCGGCGCACCGCCCCATCGAATTCTTCCAGGGCGCCGGCCGCCGCCTCCAGCCACACGCGCAGCAGCGCGATCTCGATTTCCGACCCGAGCCCGTGTTCCAGCCGCGCGTGGGTGCGCAGCAGGAGCGCCTTGCTGCCGAGGAGGTACGCATCCTGCCTGGCCAGGCCGTCGCCCACCTCGGCGCTGGCGGGGGTGAGCGGATCTTCAGCCCCGAACTGCCCGGCCGCGCGACACTCCGCGACCAGGGCACGCACCCGCGTGCGGTGGACGCGCAGCGCGTCGAGCTGGGCCTGTAGCGCCTTGCGCTGGGCGAGCTGATCGAACCGTTCGGCCTCGCCGGGCAGGGCGTCGAGCGCGTCGCCGTCCTCGCGCCAGCGCTCGCGCAGGCGGTTGCCGTGGGCGTGGAAGGCGGCGGGGTTTTCCGGACCGAGGAAGCGCCAGGCGGCCGCGTCGCGGTAGTACTTCGAGAGGATGTCGTCCTCCGAGTACCCGGTGCCGCCGAAGACCTGGCCGGCGTTGTACGAGATGCTCCCGGGCGCCGTTCCCAGCGCCTCGGCGGCGAGCGCCTTCACCAGGGCCGCGCGTGTAACGGATACCTCGGAAAGATCGGCCGGCGCGAGGTCGTGGTCGAGCGTCTCGATCAGGTAGCGCCGGGCACCCATGTCGGCGATCATCTTCTTGACGGCGCCGAACTTGCCGATGGCGTCGCGGGCTTCCTCGTCCTGGAACAGTCCGGGGAACTGCACGCGCGTGGTCGCGTGCTCGATCGCGCGCCGGCACAGCAGATCGGCCATGCCCGATGCGATCGAGACGAGGTCGGCGGAACTCAGCGCGTTCCAGAGCGCCCGCACACGCTCGCCGTCGATGCGCTGCCACGGTGGCGCGGCCGCCTTCTCGGCGAGGAGCACGCGCGTCAGCCCGGCCCCGCGCAGTCCGAGGGTGGCGAGCGGCTCCACGGTCAGCCCGCTGCCTGTGCCGGCAAGGACCGCCAGCTCGTCGCCGCGGAGCAGAACCAGTTGCTCGCCATTCCGCGCGGGCACGAACAGGGCTTCTGCCCCCTCCGCTCGGCCCGACAGGATGGCGAAACTGTGCCAGCTGCCCGGCTCCAGTGGCTTGCTCGTTCCAGTCAGCGCGATTGCGTCACGCGCCCACAGGTGACAGGCCGCGCGATATGCCAGCGACGGGTCGCGCCGCCCCAGTTCCGCCAGCAACATCTTGCGTCCGGGCGGGTGCAGGGTGTGCGCGAGGGCGTCCGCGTCGATGGCGGGGATCTGCCCGAGCAGGTCGAGCAGCAGGGCATTTTGCGCGCCGGTGAGCGGCGCCTGCCGTTCCAGGTCGCGCCAGACGTTCGGCGGAAACACCTCATCGAGGCGGCGCCGCCAGTCGGCCAGGCGCTCCGCCAGAGCCGCCGTCTCGTCCTCGGCGCGGAGCCAGACGGCGGCCGGTTCCGGGGGAACCTGCCCGACGGCAGGCGCCGGGCCGAGCAGATCGAGGCACCGGCGCATCCCGGCGAGGTGGTGCTGGCGCAGGTGGCGGCCATCGGCGGCCGCCCAGGAGTAGCGCTGGGCGAGCGTGTGGCGGACCTGCTGCTCGGCCTTGCTGGCGGCGGCGTGAGCCAGGTCGAGAAGGCGCTGCCTCACCGGGGTCGCGAGGGGGAACCCGCCGCGCAGTAACTCGGTGGCGCGGGCGAGCAGGTTCTGAGCGTAGCGGGCGAGCAGCTGGAGGTATTCCGCCCGACCGTGGTCGATGTGGCGCGGCTCCTCGCCGAGCGCCTCGCCGAACTCGATCAACTTGCGGTCGAGGCGCGTCAGCAGATAGTCGAACTCGATGCCTTCCGGCTCGTGCCTGCCGTTCAGCGTCGGCAGCGCCGCGCGCTCGAGGGCGGCACCGAGCAGGCGCTGTTCGCCTTCCCACGGATCCACAGTGCGCGGAGCGGCGGGGCGGACCAGGCCGACGGCGTCCTGGTCCGCGAGGAGGCGCGTCACCACCGGCGAGTGGACCGCGTAGACGAAGCGGTGCCGGCCATCGCGCCCCCAGTCCACCAGGTCGCTCGTCCGCCAGCACGTCTCGCACTTGATGCAGTTCTCGAAGTTGACGACCACCTGCACCTGCCCGCCGGGGCTGACGCGCGCCTCGTACACGTGAGCCGGGCAGACGTGCCACAGGCCGGCTCTCGTCACCGTGTCCTTCGTCGGCAGATCCTGCGGCCAGAGGACGTGAATGTGCGACGCCTTGACCGTCTCGTACCCGAGCCGCGCCAGCCGTCCCTCCCACTCCTGCGCGGCGATCCCTACCAGGGGGGTCAGGTCGGCCGTGCGCCGCGCGGCCTCGGCGTAGTCGCCGTAAGGTTCCGGCTCCCCCGCCAGCTGTACGGCGGGGGCACGGCCTCTCAGCAGGCGCCGCAGGCGCCGCCAGCCGGCACCGAGTGCGCCGGTGAAGCCGGCGGCAAATCCGAGCCAGCCGAGGCGCAGCAGGTCGAGCAGGTTGATCTGCCGGGCGAGCAGCCGGAAGGCGTCGGGCAGCTTCGTGTCCAGGGGTACGCCGTCGTTGGCGTACACTCGGCGGGCCGCGGCGGCGAGTACCGGCGCGAACCGGGCAAACCAGCGGCGCAGCGTCGCTGGCGGCAGCCCGGCCTGCTCCGCCCCACCGGCGACGGTGTAGTGCAGGGCAACGGTGCCCGACGCCGGCACCTCGGCGCGCGGCTGGCGCAGCACGTCGCGCAGCGCATTCAGCGAGCCGTCGAGGAGCAACTGGCCGACCGACGGCACCACCGCCACCTCGTTCAGGTGGAGGGTCCGGCCGAGGTCGCGCGCGTCCTCGCGCAGCTCGGCCCAGTCCGGCCCGGCGACGCCGCGCACCAACCGCAACCAGTTCGACCACCGTCCCACCAGCCCGCGCCCCGGGCGCGTCCACAGGTAGGCGCTGCCGAGCGCCACGTCGAGGTTGCGGCCGAAGAAGGTGCGCGTCTTCTTGACGTACCCCGGCCACTGGCGCAGGAACTCAACGTCGCGCCAGCACGTCGAGCGCCGCAGCGGTTCCAGGTAATGTTGCTCCAGGGCGGCGCGCGTGAAGCGGCCACCCTCGGCCCGGATGGCGACCGCCGCGCGGGTGAGGAGCAGCCCCATCGCGGTCGCCGGCCCGGTGAAGTTCGGGTACGGGAAGTCAATGCCGATCGCACTCGCTCCGCCGCCGATGGCGAGGCCTTCGTCGATCAGCGTCGGGATGTCCTTCGCGCCGCCACCGCGGATCAGCTTCGCCCCGAATGCGCCGCGCCGCGCCCCTTCGAGCCACGGCCGTAGCGCCGGCAGGCTCTCGAACCACTCGATCAGCAGGTTCGGATCGCCGGCGAAGTGCTCGTGCAGATTGTCCGCCGGCAGCACCAGGCCGACCGACAGGCTGCGGCGGTTCGTGTAGATGAACCCGCCCATGTTCAGCCGCACCGGCTTGCCGCGCAGAGTGCCGTTGCGCACCAGTATCTCGTAGGCAGCGCCTTCCTCCGCGCCCACGCCAAAGCGCTGCTCGATGGCACTCGGCGGCAGTTCCAGCACCTCCTTGATGCCCTGGAGGAACTTCGGCGCCTCGCGCGGGTCGGCGGAGCGCTCGTACCCCTCGCGCGTGACGAGGTGGGAGGCGTCGCCCTCGGCGAGGAAGACGAGATCGGCGTAGACCGGCCCGCGGCTGGTGCAAACGCCGACGACGCGCCCGCCTTCGCGGATCAGGCTCTCGGCGGTCGTGCTCGTCAGCAGGGCGGCCCCGTGGCGCACGGCAGCCTGGGCGAGGTGGTGGTCGCAGATCGGACGCAGAACGGTGTAGCAGTGGCGGAACGCCTGCGGGTCGCGGTACTTCATCCCAAGCAGCCCGTGGCCGTCGGTGGCGAAGAACCCGCGCTCGATCAGGCGCCGCTCCCACGCGAGCGCCTCAACGCCTTGCGGACCGAGGATCGCGGGATCGGCGAGGCTCTCGCAGAAGTAGACGCAGCCGGACCAGTTCTCGGCGCCGGGAAAGGCGGCCGCCTCGACCACCGCAACCGCGAACCCCGCCCGGGCCAGTCCGATCGCCGCCGCCAGCCCCGCCGCCCCGGCCCCGACTACAACAACGTCGTAGTTACTCGCGCTCATCCGGCGTCCTCCGTACCGCCCGCGTGACGTGATTAGAGCGTTTCGCAGCCGTTTGCAGCGGTCTGCCCTCCAAGAGTCTGTGCGAGCACCTCGTTCGCTGCCAAACCCCACGCAGCCAGCGTCTGGCGGAGAGCGTGCCAGAGGGGAACTGGGAGATGACGACGCTGGTCGCGGCCAGTCGCCGCGACGGCGCGGTCGCCTCCCTGGAGTTCTCGGGGGCCACCGACACGCTGGCCTTCCCGACCTACCTCGAGC
>JAANMX010000665.1_pt1 | contig 43917 bp, 41 predicted proteins | sample 7279681 | NCBI WGS metagenome assembly JAANMX01 (sample SAMN14094542, study PRJNA606508) | bioreactor metagenome | isolation source: A lab-scale SPAN reactor treating ammonium-rich wastewater day 351 | place: Ireland: Galway | collected 2018-01-01
CTCCTCTGTGTGCTCGAATGCTCTGTGTCTGATCGGGTCTTTTGGGGCTCACTCCGTCGCCGAGCCAATCCATTCTCGCCGTCCAAACAGCCTCTTTAGCAGGCATTGAACGTATTAGCCATGCGTTTTAACGCTCGGCGGCCTGCGGCGTAAGGGGCTCCACGCGGCGGACGAGCCGTATTCGAGGATCCCCTCTGTGTCCTTCGTGTCCTCTGTGGTTCAGTCGGTTTGCCCTTCCCTCACGACTCATCACTTGGCACTCAGCACTCGGAGAGGCCCTCACCCCCGGCCCTTGAACCCTCACCCCCAGCCCCTCTCCCACAAGGGGGAGAGGGGAGAAGGACGTGCATGGTGGCGATTTCTGGATGGGCTAGTGATGTCTAACAACTACCTCCTGCCAACTGACCACTGGCAACTGACCCCTGACCACTGGCAACTGATCCCTGACCACTGGCAACTGATCCCTGACCACTGGCAACTGACCCCTGACCACTGCCAACTGACCCCTGACCACTGGCAACTGACGCCTGAAACCTGACAACTGCCCCCTTTGTGTACTCTGTGCCCGCTTTTGTCTTTTACTCACGACTCATCACTTGACACTCATCACTCAAGATTGAGATAGGCCACGTTATCCCAAAATATCGCAGGTTTGCACTGCCCGATGGGTTTAACACAGATCAAGTTTTGTTAAGGTTCGATTAAACCCCTGTCGTGACATCCGCGATCTCGCAGGGAACCGTATTTCCCAAGCGATTCCAGATATCCCAAATTGGGCCACAACCTTGTTACAATCGCGCATAGTTTGGGATATATCGATTTGTCACTGTCACCATGAACCCTGATTTACTCAAACAAGGCCCCGGCCCGCGCCTTGCCCTGATCGAAGGCGCAAACGCGCAGCATATCGCCGAGACGTTGGTTGCGTTCGCCAACGCCGAGGGTGGCCTGCTTGTGGTTGGAGTCTCGGACGACGGTAAACCCACTGATGGCCCGCTTGAATCCGAGGCGCTCGAGGACGCGCTCAAGGCCGCCGACTCCTTGTGCAGCCCGACCGTCGTCACCGGCAGTTGGGAGGAGGTGATGATCGACGGCAGCCGGGCGTACAGCCTGCGCGTGCCGCGATCCATCGAGCTGCACTCGCTGACCGACGGCCGCGTGCTGATCCGTGGCGACGCGCAGAATCGCCCCGTGGGCGGTCAGGAGCTGCTGCGGCTCGCCAGCGCCAAGACCACCGGCGATTTCGAGGCAACCTCACTCACCGGCGCGACCAAAGAGGATTTCAGTAAGAAGATCCTTGACGAGTACATGGTCAAGCGCGCCGAACGCACCAAGCGTCCATTCACCGGCACGCAGGACGATCTGCTCAAAGAGATCGGCGCGGTGGATCAATCCGGCAAGCCGACCGTGGCCGGGCTGCTGCTGTTCACCGACTATCCGCAGGAATGGCTGCCGCAAGCCAGTGTCGTATTCATCAAGTTCCTCGGCCGCACGCCGCGCGGCGAGAACGGCCTTGCCGGGTATATCCGGCGCGAAGAACTCAATGGCCCGCTGCCGCGCTTGATCGAGAGCGCGTGGAATATCGTGTGGAGCGAGATGGCCGTCGGCGGCGTGGTCAAGGGGTTGGAGCGCGAGGACACGCTCGAATACCCGCAGTTCGCCGTCCGCGAAGCGATTGTCAACGCCGTGTGCCACCGTGATTACCGGCTCAAGGGCCGCCGCATCGAAATCCGCATGTACAGCGACCGGCTTGAGGTCATCTCGCCGGGAGGGCTGCCGGGATTCATCACCATCGAGAACATCAAGGACGAGCATTTCAGCCGTAATCCGCGTATCGTCAACGGCCTGTTCCAGTGGGGCTACATCGAGGAGCTTGGCCTTGGCATCGACCGCATGATCGAGGTCATGGAGCAGACCGGCCGCAAGCCCCCCGATTTCGACGCGCGCCCCTACAGCTTCGCCGTGACGCTGTATAACGAGCGCGTCAAGCAGCAGCCACCGGAGTGGTCGCGCAACACCAACTACCGGCAGGCGCGCGCGCTTCAGTACATCAAAGAGCATGACCAGATCACCAACCGCGAGTTCCGCGACCTGTGCCCCGGCGTGAGCGCCGAGACCCTGCGCCTCGATCTCGCCGACCTCGTCGAGAAGGGTATCCTGCTCAAGATCGGCAGCAAGAAGGGCACCCACTACATCCTCAAGGTGGGGAAGTAGCGGGGTTGCGGGAAAGCTGCCGGAAGTCGGTCGTCAGCAGACAGGTGATAGGCGGTCATGGGGGCGATGAGGCGTCGCCTATCGCGTCCAGAACGGCCGGCGCATATAATCCGATCATGCCGCACATCACCCACGGATACCCCTCACCCTGACTCCCCGATCCGTGCCCACGCCTGAGTCTCGCGCTGCCCGCCTTGTGCCGGCGGTGCTGATCGTGATTCTGGCGGTCGCGGCGGCGCTGCGTTTTACCGACCTGCCCGCCGTGCGCCTCAACATCGATCACGCCTATCCCATCGCACAGGCGCTCGACACGCTCGACCACGGCGCGCTTCCGCTGATCGGCCAGCCCACGTCGGTGTTCGCCGCCAATCCGCCGCTGACCGGCTATCTGTTCGTGCCGGTGCTGGCGCTCACGCGGTCGGCGCTGGCGGTCGTGGTGTTCGTCGTCCTGCTCAACACGGCCGCGGTGTATTTCTGCTACCGCGCCACCGCCGATCTGCTCGACAGTCCGTGGCTGGGATTGGCGGCGGCATGGCTGATGGCCGTCAACCCGTGGGTGATCGAGTTCAGCCGGACGACGTGGGTGCAGTGCCTGCTGCCGTTCCAGACGACCGTGATCCTGTGACTGCTCGTGCCGGTGCTGCGCGGGCGTGCGGCGCGGCCCGACCTGCGGCTGAGCGCGGCGCTGATCACGCTCACGCTGTCGTCGCTGACATTCCTGCTGACGTTCTTCCTCGCCGCGTCGGTGACGCTGCTGCTCGTGATCTTCCGCCGGCACGTCCCGACGCGCGGCCTGCTGATCGGCGGGGCGGTGTTCGTCGCGGCGACCGGCGCGTTCGTGCTGGCCCTGCTGGCGAATCCGGGCGCTGGATTCGCGCGCATCGGCAACTTCACATCCGAACCGGCGCGCTTCAAGCCGGAGGCGGCGCTGCACGCGATCCGCTTGGTGACCGGCGATCAGTACAGCGTGGCGCGCGCCCCTGATCTGCCGGACGCGGCGGCGTGGCAGTCGGCGGAGGCGTCGGCGCACTTCGCCTTGCAGATCGCGCTGGGCGTCGGCATCACGGCGGCGGTTGGCGCGCTGCGGCGCTCCGGCGGGCGGCGTCCGGCCGCGATCATCGCGCTGGTGTGGTTCGCGCTGCCGGTCGTGGCCATGAGCTACAACGGCAGCCCGGTGCATCCGCATTATCTGCTGCTGTCGCTGCCGGCCGGATTCATGCTGGCGGCGTGGGGCGTGGGGATGATTGCGCGGCGGCCGCTGGCGCGTGCGCTGGTGATCGGCGGACTGGCCGCGTCAGGGATCGTATCGGCGGGCAGCAGCGTCCGTTTCGCGCAGGAGACCCGGCTCGGACTCAACGCCGGCCTCGACGCCCTCCCGCTGTACGACGGCGAGCGCATCGGCGCGGCGATCAACGCGGCGCTGCCGCAAGGGGGCGTGGTGTATGCCAACACCGTCCCGTGGATCCTGAGCAGTTTCGCGGGACATTCGCTGAACGTCGTCAACGAAGTGCGGATGTCCGGCGTCTCCATCCTGCCGGCGACGGGCGGGCTGGTCGTGGTCTTGAACGCCGAACCACCGGAGCCGCCGCCGTTCGGGGCCGGGACGCAAATCATCCCGATCACCGGCGGCGCGGCGTCGATCACGACGTTGAAGCCCGGCGGAGTCTCGCTCGATACGCTGCCCAACGCGATGAACATCCCAACCGCGCAGGGGCTATCGCTGCGCGGCTATGACCTGACGTCCAACCGGCGCGGCACACGCTGGACGCTCACGACGTATTGGCACGTCGACGCGGCCAACCCGGACGCAAGCCGTGATGCGTTCGGCACGTTCGCGCATGTGTACGGTGCGGACGGCGCGCAAATCCTTAACGTGGACGGTCATATCGTGCCGGGGTATCTGTGGAACACGGGTGATCTACACGTGCATCAACAGCGCTTCGAGCTAACGCGGGGCGTCGCGTTCATGGTCGGCATTGGTCAGTACGACGCAGACGCCCACCAGAACCTCGCCTTCATCCTCCCCACCGGCGAATGGGTGGTGGAGGTCGTCGTCACGCCGGAGTAGCGTGATACGCCTTCGTTCTGTGAGCGTGTTCGGGACTCAGAGGTCTTGGCTTTTGCCGGTCGGCTTTTACGCTGCTGATGACTTTTTCAACACGTTCGTATCAAGCACAATACGAAACATATCGTCCGAATCTATCCGGCGTCGTTCAACGGCGCGAATCGTTCATGAGCGTCACGTCCTCGCCGGATGACCTCGCGGGCTTTGCGGCGGCCAGCAGCATCCCAGCGAGGGGTACGCTCTCATCGAAGTAGAAGCGGAGTTGGCTCACGGATAAATCCGCCCCTTGGCAGATTGCTCCTCGCGCATTTGATCTGCAAGCAGGTCATCAGCCTTCCATTGTTCTGCGAAGTCCGCTTTGTGCGCGTAATAATAGGCAAGCGCCGCATAGACTTGGCCGACTGTCAGCGCAAACCCCGCGGCAAGCTCGTCAGCGCTCATGCCTTCGAACACATGGGCCGCTGCAACATCCTGAACGCGCACACGGGTACCGACGATGATAGGACGGCCGCCACGCACGGTCGGGTTTGAGACGATCATCTCAATCGGAAGTATAACCATACGGCACAGTCCTCACTTACGCATAACGCTATTGTACTCGCGCTTTGCTGATTCAGCGGCTTTCTGTTCGCTCGTGCCGGATGACCTCGCGGGCTTTGTCGAGCGTCGGGGCGGTGTATACACGGCCGGCGATCTTCGGGTCGATCCGGCGCGCGGCGGTCAGCAGCATCCCGGCCAGCGGCGGCACGACCAGCACGATCAGGCCGACGTTGTCCGGCAGGCCGGCCAGCGCATGGAGCGCACGCTGCACCGCGCCGAGGCCGCCTGTCTCTGCCGATGCCCTGCCGAGGTTGGCGATAATGTCGCAGCGGTGCGGATGAGCCGCCACCCACTCGCTCACGCGCGCGACTGCGTCATCGAACTCCGCCCACGTATAGTCGCGCTGTACGTCAAGCCGGACGATCGTTTGCGACTCGTCGTCCCATGTCAAAACAAGCGGTGTCACCACGGACTCTCCGGATTGAGACGTGTTAGGGTTACGCTTCGTGCGAGGTCGGCTGGCCGACGTGGAACACCTTGCCCTCGGCGGCGCGCAGCAGCCGGTCACGGATCGCCGCGCCCAGCCCCTCGGAATCGAGCAGCGGCGCGAGGATGACGTCGACGCCCTGCCCGTCGAGCGCGCGCAGCGCACCGAACAGCACGCGGCCGATCGCGGCGTGATCGTGCTGCTCGCCGAGCGCGATGATTCGCGCCCCAAGCTGCGTGTAATGCGCGGCGTCCTCGTTGACGGTCAGGATTCCCACCCGCCGGCCGTTGGCGATGTAGCGCGCGGCCGTGTCGCTGATCGCGCTGCGCACGGCGGCGGCCGGCCCTTCGTACAGCATCAGGCGCGCGCGGGGGGCGTAGTGGCGCAGCAGTTGGCCCGGAGACGGCGACGCTTCGTCCGCATCGCCGAGATACTGCGAGACGGCGCGAACCTCAGGGATCAGCCGGCGCAGGTCTTCGATCACGACGCCGCCCGGACGCAGCACCACCGGCGGATCCTGTGTGAGATCGAGCACGGTCGATTCGAGGCCGAGAGTCGTCGGCCCGCCGTCGATTACCACGTCGACGCGGCCGTACAGGTCTTCGAGGACGTGCGCGGCGGTGGTGGCGCTGGGGCGGGTGAAGGTGTTGGCGCTCGGCGCGGCGATCGGCGTCTTCGACGCTTCGATCAGCGCGCGCGCGACGGGATGGATCGGCATACGCACGGCGATCGTCGATAGACCAGCGGCGAGGTTGGACGGCACGTGCGCCGCCCGCTGGAGCACCAACGTCAGCGGCCCCGGCCAAAACGCCTGTGCCAGCGGCTCGACCCACGCCGGGATATGATCGGCGAGCCGGTACAGGTCGGTCGACTGTGCGATGTGCGTAATCAGCGGATCATTGGCGGGGCGCCGTTTGGCCCGATAAACACGCTCAACGGCCTCGGGATCAAGCGCATTCGCCCCGAGGCCGTAGACGGTTTCAGTCGGAAAGGCGACCAGTTTCCCAGCGCGGATGTACTCGGCGGCTTTGGTGATGACGTCCGGCTCTGGCGCTGCCGGATCGACGTGCATGATGATAGTCTTCGCCGAGTAGTCCATGGCGCGCGCGAGCGTTACTCCACCTGTACTTTGACTTTGGTCGAGCCGGTTGTGCCGGACGGGGGTTCGGCTTCGCCGGGTTCGTCCTCGGCCTGCTGACGCTTTTCGGCGGCCTTCTTCACCTCTTCGACGGCAGCTTCCATCAGCACGCGCAGCCCCTTCGTAAATTCACGCGTGGCTTGCGCGCCGTGTTCGCGGAATCCTTCCGGCAGCAACGCCTCAAGCGCCTTGCCGGTTTCTTCCAACGCGCGCCGCTGGTGGAAGAGGAACGCCTCGAATGGGCTGCGCGGATTGGTCTCGTCCGTGTTGGGCGTTGTGTTCTCAGTCATCTCGATACTCCTTCTCGGGTTCTTTGCCCCTTAGCCTTCGCCTGCTGCTCCAACGTGCAGGACTACGCTGCGGGTTGGCTTACTGTAATGTACGCAGGCGCTGGGCTAAAGTTTCGCGGCGGCCACCTGACGCCTACTCGATGGGCGGGGGCGGCGGAACCGGCAGGTCGGTGGCCGGCGTATCACGCCAGCGCTGACCTTCCTTGATGATGAGGTACGGGATGCCGTTGTGAATCGGGTACTTGTTGCCGCTGTCGGCGCAGACCAACCATGACGGATTGACCAGTTCGAGCCGGCCGGGGTCGTCCCCTTTATCCTTGAAATGTACGGCCTCGGGACAGCGCAGAAACTCGAGATGCTCAACCTGAAACGTCGGGGCGTCGGACATACCGCAGGTTTCCTCAATCGGCGGGGATATGCAGCAGTATACCACAGGCGAACGGACGGCAAAATGCGGCTGGCATAAGAAACCACCTGCATGGGGTTCACGGCGCAGAATGGCTGGATCAGGCAGTACAATAGAATGGTCGATTGTTGAGGGATGCCGTATGCGCGCCAGAAGATCCCCTGTCACGGATGTGCGCTTGGCTGTCGAGGCGGATGCCGCCAGCCGCCTGCGCGCCGAGGCCAAACGCTTGAATGTCCCCATCAAGACGCTGTTGACCGGCATCATCGAAGCGTATCTCGAACAAGCCGAACGGCGGTCATGGCCGGACTTGTCGGGCAGCATCGCGGACGCGCTCTCGTCGATAGGCAGCGACGATCCACGCCCGCACGGCTGAATGACGATCCTTCGGACGAACAACACCTTGCGGTCTTTCCATCAATCACCGCATCTAGCCATAAGACACGCCGTGACGTTCCATCTCGAACCGCGATATTGACGTGTCGATGTATCATGAGGCGCTCCAAGCGAGTAGTTGAAAGTGCCGAGTGCTGAGTGATGAGGTAATGAGATACAGTATCGCTCAATGACCACTGCGTCATAGAACACGAAGTCTCTCGACTTTCGCACAATGGTTTAGGGATGTTACGACGGACGGTAACGCGATGACAGACCTCCTCGACGCACTGATTAACCTGCCCCGCATCTGGGGATCGCAAGTTTCTCCGGACGGCAAATGGGTGGCGTGGAGCTGGCTCGGCGTCGGGCCGGCTGTCGACGTGTGGGCGGCGCCGGCCGACGCCAGTCAGCCGCCGGTGCAGCTCACCGCCAATCACGAGGAGACCGTGCTGGTGAGCTGGCTGCCAGATTCGTCCGGCGTGATCGTCGCGCAGGACACCGGCGGCGACGAGCGTACCGGGCTGTACCGCGTGCTGCTGAGTCAGCCGGGCGTGATGACTCCGCTGACCGATCCGCACCCCAACTATTTCGTGCGCGGCGGGGAGGTCACGCCGGATGGGCGGTATCTCGTCTATGCGGCCAACCTTGACCTTACGACGGGCGAGGAGATCGAACAGGTCGCGCTGATCCGCCACGACCTCACGACCGGCGAACGGGTCGAACTAGCGCGCACGATACGCAACGGTTACGTGATCCCGCAGATCAGCCCCGACGGCCGGCTGATCCTCTACGACCGCAAAGATCGCCACGCGGCCGGCACGCAGTTGTGGCTGTGTGCGCTGGATGGCAGCGGCGACCGTGAGATCGTCAACGTGGGCGACGACAAGAAGGCGTGGGGCGGGTGGCTGCCCGACAGCCGGCGCATCCTGCTCACCGCCGAGGCGGATGCTCACGAGCGCGTCGGGATATACGACACCGTCAGCGGCGAACTACGCTGGTTGATCGACGACCCCAGCCGCAGTATCGCGACGGTGTTCATCCACGACGTGCCGGGGGCGAAAGCGGCCACTGTCATCGAGACACAGGGCGCGCGCTCGATTCCCTCACTGCTCGACCCCGACACCGGAATTGAGACGCGGCTGCCGTTGACCGCGGGCGCATTGATCCCGCAGGCGCCGGTCAGCGGCGGGCGATGGCTGGCGACCTATTACAGCAGCACCCAGCCCACCGACCTCGTGCTGTGCGATCCGTTCCATCCCGACCCGCAGACGTTCATCAGCGTGGCGCGGGTGTGGGACAAGGTGCGGCTCACCCGCGACGACCTGACGCCCGCCGAGGACTTCCGCTGGACGAGCGTCGACGGCCTTGAGATCCAAGGCTGGCTGTACCGCACACGCACGACTCCGGCGCGCGGCACGATCCTCTACATTCACGGCGGCCCGACCGCCCACGCCACCGACAGCGTGATGGCCGAGGTACAGTTCTACGCCTCGCGCGGGTTCAATGTGCTGGCCCCGAACTACCGTGGCAGCACCGGATTCTCGCTGAGCTACCGCGAGTCGATCAAGGAGGACGGCTGGGGCGGGCGCGAGCAGGACGACATCGCCTATGGCGCGAAAGCGCTGATCGAGGCAGGCATCGCCGAGCCGGGCAAAATCGGCGTGACCGGCACCAGCTACGGCGGCTATTCGTCGTGGCACCAGATCGTGCATACGCCGACCGAGTGGATCGCGGCCGCCGCGCCGGTCTGCGGGATGACCGATCTGGTCGTGGACTACGAGACGACGCGCCCCGACCTGCGCCCGTACAGCGAGGAGATGATGGGCGGCCGTCCCGATCAGGCGCCGGAGAAGTATCACAAGGCGTCGCCGGTCAATTTCGTGCAGAACATCAGCGGACAGCTTCTGATTGTGCAGGGGCTGAACGATCCGAACGTAACGCCGGACAATGTTCATACGGTGCGTAAGGCGCTCGACCGGCACAACATCGAATACAGCGTGCTGGCGTTCGAGGACGAGGGGCATGGCATCTTGCGCCCGCACAACCTCAAGACGTTGTATCCCGCGTTGGTGGATTTCTTCGCCGCGGCGTTCGGTGGAGAATAGCGCAAGTCGGGATCGCCCGTCTCAGCGGCCCTACTTTTCGCATCCAGCGTGTGTTAATCGTTACTATCAGCCCCATATTCTGACCCGCGATTCATGCTCGGACACGGCCGTGAGGTTCACGGCGCTAAACGAGTGAAGGCGTATGCCGACCACTCCTCATCCATCACCCTTGCCCGCCCGCTTAAGGAGATACTGTGGACGTTGCAAAAAGCAGGACGTCAACATCCTTCGTTGAATTTGTCGTCATCATCTCGATGATGATGGCGCTGACCGCGCTGTCCATCGACGGGATGCTGCCGGCGCTTCCTGAGATCGGCAGTGATCTCGGCGTGGTCAACCCCAACGACCGCCAACTCATCATCGTCGTCATGCTGTTCGGCCAAGCCATCGGGCAGCTCTTATTCGGGCCGCTGTCGGACATGATCGGGCGCAAGCCGGCCATCTTCGCCGGATACGGCCTGTTTATCGTCGGCACGGTCGCCTCCATCGTGTCGATGAACTTCCCGATGATGCTGCTGGGACGTGTGATGCAGGGGATCGGGACAGCCGCGCCGCGTGCGATCACCTTGGCGATTGTCCGCGACCGCTTCGAACGGGAACGCATGGCGCGGGTCATGTCGTTCGCCATGGCGATCTTCATCCTCGTGCCAATGGTCGCGCCGTCGCTCGGCCAAGTGCTGCTGTCGGTCGCGGGGTGGCGCAGCATCTTCGGCTTCTTCCTCGTCTTTGCGGTCTCCACAGTGACGTGGTTCGCGCTGCGCATTCCGGAAACGCTCGCGGTCGAAAACCGCAAGCCGCTGACCCTCGGCCGCTTCCGGCAGTCGATTGTCGAGATCATCCGCATACGCCCGGCGCTCGGATACACGCTCACCGCCGGCCTGACCTATGGCATCCTGATCGCTTATCTGAACTCGTCGCAGCAGATCCTTCAAGAGCAGTACGGGCTGGGTGATACCTTCCCGCTGTACTTCGCGGCCGTCTCACTGTCGATCGGGCTGGCGGCGCTCGTCAACGCGCGGCTGGTCATGCGCTTCGGGATGACCACGCTGGTGCGCTGGGCGTTGGCATCGATCGTCGTGCTGTCGACCGTCTTTCTGACTGTCTCGGTCGCGTCCAGCGGCCAGCCGCCGCTGTGGACGCTGATGGCGTTCCTGATGCTCACGTTCTTCTGCATCGGGATTCTGTTCGGCAATCTCAACACGCTCGCGATGAGTCCGTTGGGCCACATGGCGGGGGTTGGCGCAGCGGTGATCGGTGCGGCGACGACCTTCTTCTCGATGCTGCTCGGCGCGGTGATCGGCGGCGCTTACAACGGAACCGTCCTGCCGCTGGTGATCGGCATCGTCGTGCTGTCGGTCAGCGCGAGCCTCATGGCGCGGTGGTCGAGCGCGCGGTGATCCAGCGGTGGTGCTGGCCCAACGCACCGATTGGAACAAACACGGGTACGATAACGTCATAGTATTTGACCGCACCGTTTACGACCGGGAGCGCAGCGATGAGCCTTGAACCCAGCCAATCCAACCCGTTTGGATGTTTCATCTTGTTGGCGCTGATCTTCTTCTTCGGCGTGTTTGGATTCGTCGCCATCGAGCAGGAATCGGTCGGCGCGCCGATGCTGGATACGCCGGCGGTACCAGCGCAGGCGCGGCCCGGGGCCGTCAAGCCCATTACGCCCGTCACGCTCATGAGTCCGCTGCCAGACGGCGCGGCGCTGCTCGGCGTCGACTCGGCCGTGCTGGAAGTCCGTGGGCCGGGGCAGGTCGTCGTGCAGGTCAGCGGCACATGGCCCGATGGCTGCGATTTCCCGGTCGAGGTCAACACCATCGTGACACCCGAACTGGTCAACGTGATCGTGTATCGCGTCGTGCCGCCGGACGTGTTCTGCACGATGATGCTGCAGCCCTACAGCGGGGAGATCGACATCAGCGCGGCGTTCGCGTCAGCTGGCAGCGCCGCTAATCCCGCCCGCGTGCCGGTGATGGTGAACGGTGTGACGGCCAATCCTCTGACAAAGTGAAACGGAGAGATGACTGATGGTTAAGGGAGTAAGACTCATGTTTGGCGCGCTGCTGCTGGCCGGTCTAGCCTTCGGGAGCGTGAACGCGCAAGATACGCCGTCCGACCCGACCGCCGACGGCGTGAGCATCACGGTCTACAATCAGGGCACCGCGCTGGTGCGCGACCGCCGCACGTTCACCCTGACACAGGGCGAGTCGGTGCTGAACTTCACCGATGTCGCCGCCACCATCGACGCCACATCCGTCAACATCAAGTCGCTGACCGATCCGGACGGCACGCGCGTGCTGGAGCAGAACTACGTGTTCGATCTGGTCGATACGTCGGCGCTGCTCAAGCGCTACATCGACCAGCAGATTCAAGTCACGATGTCGGACGGCACGATGTATTCTGGCGTACTGCTCAGCGGCGCATACGGCGACATCATCCTGCGCGAGGACGGCGGGCAGGTCGTCGTACTGCATTCGGCTGAGGCGCGCGACGTGCGCTTCCCCGCGCTGCCCGACGGCCTCATCACGCGGCCGACGCTGCGCTGGTTCCTCGAAAGCGCGCAGGGCGGCGAGCAGCAGATGGAGCTGACCTACCTCGCCGGCGGCATGACGTGGACAGCCGACTACAACCTCGTCGTCGCGCGTGACAACAGCAGCCTCGACGCGACCGGCTGGGTGACGGTCACCAACACCAGCGGCGCAGCCTATCCCAACGCGCAGCTCAAGCTGGTCGCCGGTGATGTCAACCGGATCGTCGAGCCGATGATGTACGCCGATGGCATGATGGAAACGCGGGCGATGGCAGCGCCTACACCGACGGTCGAGCAGCGCGAGTTCTTCGAGTATCAACTCTACGAAGTCGCGCGCCGGGTGACGCTGGGCGCTAACGAGACCAAGCAGGTCGAGTTCATCGCCAAGACCGGCGTGCCGGCGTCGACCTTCTTCGTGTATGACGGCAGCTCTCCGTTTTACGGCTACAGCAGCCCGATTTACGATCAGGGGTACGGCATCACCGGCGTCACCACGGTCGGCACGTACCTGTCGTTCACGACGGCCGAGGATGGCGGCTTGGGCGCTGACCTGCCGGCGGGGCGGGTGCGCGTGTACCAGCTCGATACGGACGGCGCGGCGCTGTTGATCGGCGAGAACACCGTCAACCATACGCCGCAGGGCGAGGACGTCGAGCTGTATTTGGGCAACGCGTTCGATCTGGTCGGTGAGCACAAGCAGACCAGCTACAACCAGCTCACGCGTGACGTGGTGCAAGAGACCTACGAAATCCGCCTGCGCAACCGCAAGGACAGCGAGACGGTCGAAATCCGCGTGCCGGAACGGTTGTTCCGCTGGCGCAACTGGCAAATCCTGAACAGCTCGCATCCATACGAGCAGCTCGATTCGTCGACGATTGAGTTTCGCGTCGAGGTGCCGCCGCAGGGTGAAACGGTCATCACCTACACCGTGCAGTACGCGTTCAATCAGTAATACGGGGCAAGAGTTGAGACACGAGCAGGGCGGTTCAAGCGAACCGCCCTGCTCGTGTCTGTGTGTATTCTGGGTAGTCAAGTGCCTTTCCGCACTCACGGCCGGAAATGCGCGGCAGTTTGGTCATACCTGCTCAAGCACCATGATTTCAGGCTCATCCGGCACCGGCACACCATCTTCTTTAAGGGCCTCAACGTACAGCGCGATGGCTTCCTTGATGTTAACCAGTGTCTCTTCGCGCGTTGCGCCCTGACTGTGGCATCCGGGCAGGCTTGGAACAGATGCGCACCATGCGCCGTCTTCGTCGGTATACAGCAGGATATGTCTCATGGATCCATCAGCCTCTAGCTTGGATTGCAGAATTTTAGCAAAGTCCACACGGCCTCTGGAAAACAAAAACAGGGCAGTTCAAGCGAACCGCCCTGCTCGTGTCTGGAAATTCTTCGCGCGCTTAACGCCGTGCGAGCTTGCCGCTTTGACTGGCTTCGTAGCAGGTCACGCCGGCTTGGCTGACCTTGATCCCATGCCGGACTCCGGCGGGGATGTCGGCACGGTCGCCGGAGCGCAGGACGTACACGCGATTTTCGTCCGGCGCGATCAACTCCAACGTCCCGGATACCACCCACAGCACCTTATCGTAGCCGTGGCTGCGGACGTTAAACATGCGATTCGGGTTGTTCTGCCACGTGAACGGCCGCATCCCCTCGTCCGCCATGAGCCGGTTGATGCTGGTGGCGGAGGGAGGCGTGGGGTAAGTCCAGCGCCGAACAGTGATTGTACGATTTGGAAGGGGCATAACACTCAATCAGTGCGGATACGATAACTCCGTAACAGCATACACACCTTAAAGGGATGGTGCAAGCCGCTTTTCCATCACGAAGGTGGGGTCGTCCACGTGGCGCTCCATACCATTGTGGTCAACAAAGGACCATTGTCCGGGATCCTCATCAATTACTAAATAGCCTTCACGGTGGTACAAACGCCGCGCCGCTTCGTTGCGTTTGCTGACCTGAAGCACGGCATATCGGAACCCGCGCCGCGCCAATTCAATCTCGGCGGTGCGCAGCAGGCGCGTGCCGATCCCCAACCCTTGCAGATGTCCGATCACGCGGAACGAGTAGATATACCCGCGCGACCTGCCATCGGCATGCTGCTTGTTCTTGCTGTCGAACTGCATGTAGATCTGCCCGACCGGAAAGCCGTTGATGTCCGCCACCAGCATCAACTGGCGGCCTTTGGTCATGTCGACGAAGGCGCGTTCGATGTACCGCCGCGTATGACTGTGCGACCCGTACCACTCCAGCTTGCGCACGTCACTGCGGATGGCAACGCGAATGCAGTACTGAATCGCCAGTGGAAATTGAGGCGGAGTGCTGTCGGGAACGGGCCGTTCACGCAGGATCATCGGTGGGCAATCGATCGATCAGAATCTGAAGCATCACGGCTTCGTCGGAAGGAGTCTGGATGTGACCATCCAAGCGGGCATCAAGCAAATGTTTAAGGATGTATTTATACCGCGGGCCGGGAGCTATTCCAAGTTCCTTGAGCGTTTGGCCGGTGGTGACCGTGCGCATACGGCGCCAATCGGTAAGATACGCCTCGGCGTTCGCTCGTGCCTGACCTCCCAGCACCTGCCCGGCCGTTGCGACTGCGATATCGGGCAGGCCGTGGAACCGGTGATAGGCGATGCTGGGCGTCGTGCTGAACGCCGCCTTGCTGTCGCGCACGAGCGCGGCTGTTGCGTTGACGGCGCCGGCCATTGACGCGCTGAACGCCAGCCGCACGGCGATCTGCTTGAGATCGGCGGGGTCGAGCCGGCACAGCCACGCGCACCACGCCGCGATCTCGAGGTCGGCGGGCGGATCGTCGTGGACGGCGAGCAGATCGTCGTCCAGCGTGTGAGTCACGCCCAGCGCCGGGTGAATCGCCGCGAGCGCGCCGAGTTCGTCCAGCAGGGTCAGCGAGTCCGGCGCCGACGACTCGACGAGGATCAGGCGCAGCTCGGTACGCAGGCGTTCGCCGCTGACGTTGTCGATCACCGGCAGCGCGGGGGGGATCAGCGCTTCGGTCTCCGGCGCGAACATGAAGCCAAGCCGGGCCGACAGCCGCGCCCCGCGGTAGATGCGCGTCGGGTCGTCCTGAAAGCTGGCCGGGTGCATCACACGCAAAATGCTCTCATCGAGGTCGAACAGCCCGTCGTGACGGTCGATCACGACGCCGTATTCAGGCCGTGGCGCGAGCATCAGCGCCAGCGCGTTGACGGAGTAATCGCGCCGGCGCAGGTCGTCTTCGAGCGTAGTAGCCGCCGGGATCGGCAGCGCGCCGGGCCGTTCGTACAGCTCGGTGCGCGCGGACGCGAAATCGAAGTGTTCTGGAACCAGTCCATCGTCGATGAAGAACGCGTCCGGGGCCGTCCATGTCGCCGTGCCGAAGGCTTCATGCGCCTTGACCACCCCGCCGAAGCGCGACCGCAGCGCCCCCGCCAGCTCCGCCGCCGCTGAGAGGCCCATGTCGCCGCCATCGACCAGAAAATCGTAGTCGGTCGTCGGCATCTTCAGCATCACGTCGCGCACGCCGCCGCCGACCAGCGCGAATCGCACGCCGATCGATTCAGCCACTTCGGCGATGCGATGCACGTGCTCGGTGGACTGCTCCCCCAGCACGCTCGCAAGCTGTGCGTACGTAATGCGAACCATCGTGTCCCTATTGTCGATCCAAACCCGGACGCAATCCGCAGTATCCCTCAAGTAGGTTATCGAAAGTCAGCAAACCCAATCTTCCGCCTCAGAGGGTTCCACGAGCGGTGAAGGCTGGTAGTCACTCATCACTCATCACTCATCACTTTCAACTTCTTACATCAGCGCGACTCGTCACTTCGTCACACCCACGGCCCGGTGATCTGGCGCTGGGCCATGCTCAGCGACACGCCGGCGTTGAAGAAGGCCAGCATGGCGAACGCCAGCGCCGCGCTGCGGTCGTCGCGCCCGCGCAGGATGCTGAACAGCCCCGGCATGATAATGGCGAGCCACGCCATATACAGAAAGTACAGCCCCAAGCGGCCATCGACCGGGCGCGCGCCGGTCGCCGTCAAGATGACGCCCAGCAGGACGATCACGCCGGCGAGGATCGACTGCACGACCACCGCGCCCCAGTAGCCGCCGGGGATCGGCTGGCGGCGCCCCGCGACCACCGCCGCCCATACGCCCAGCGCGAATGAGAACAGAATGTGCGCGTTGAACAAGATTCCGTGGATGTCACTAAGCGGCATGGAGTGGCCTCTGACAGCGCAAGTCGGGCGAGCATAACCCTCGAATTATAGGCCAGAAGAGCGCAGAGTACAGCATCAGCCCGTGGCGCGGCGCGGCCCTGCGGCCTACGCGCACGGCGGATCGGCATTTAGAATAACCGGAACGACACACCGCGAGAACGAACGGAAACCCATGTCGACTCATCTGCCCGTCACCATCCCCGGCGATTCGCCCGAACTGCGGCGCACGCTGGAACAGATTTACTGGGGGCTAGCTCACGATCCGGCCATGGCCGCGCAGATCGCCGCCGACCTGTTTTGCACCGTGAACCGGACGCATCCGGGCGGGCGTGAGCAAGCCGTCCTGCGCGACGCCCGGACAATCACGCTCGAAACCGTGCGCGGAAAGCCGTTCGTCACGTATCAGTGGGGCGACGACGGCCCGCTGGTCGTGATGATGCACGGCTGGGAGATGCAGGCCGGGCGCTGGTCGGCGTTCGTCCGGCCGTTGACCGATGCGGGATACCGTGTCGCGGCCATCGACGCGGTCGCGCATGGACAGTCCCCCGGCGACCGCGCCGCAATGGTCGATTTTATGGAGTCGATCAAGGCGGCCGTCGATCACTTCGGCACGCCGCACGCGCTGATCGGTCATTCGCTCGGCGGCGCGGCGGTGTACTACGGCATGGCGACCCTCGGCATCCCCACGACGCGCGCCGTCCTGATGAGCACGTTCGACCGCGTAGAGTACATCGTCGAAGTATGGGCCGACGCGATGCGGCTGCCGCGTGACATCCTGCCGCTGATCTACACGTATTTCGAGCAGACCTACGGCGTGTGGTCGCCGGATTACGTCGCGGACAACGCCGTGCCGCAGATCGCGCACATCCCCGCGTTGATCGTCCATGACCGCGACGATGAGGTGATCCCGTACGCGCTGGGCGAGCGCGTGGCGCGATTGTGGACGGCCTCGCGCTTGATGTCCACCGAGCGCCTGCGTCACTTCATGCCACTGCGCAGTCCGGAGGTCGTCAACGCGGTCGTGCGCTTTGTGGGTCAAGGGCAGTAATCAGCTTTCAGGGGTCAGTTGTCAGGGGTCAGGGGTCAGTTGGCAGGGAGCAGGGGATCAGGGAGCAGGAGTCAGGTTTCAGGCGTCAGGGGCGGGGAAGGAGGGTGGGCGGCGCCGCCACGATCCACACGAGATGCCGCCCGTCACCCCTTCACCCCGGAGGCCTTGAGCGCGTCGCCGAGCGAGCGCACCGGCAGCAGTTCGAGACCTTTGGGCAGGCCATCCACAGCGCGGCGCATCTTCGGCACGATCGCTTTGCGGAAGCCGATCTTGGCCGCCTCGTTCAAGCGCACGCCAAGCTGGCTCACGGCGCGCACCTCACCGCTGAGGCCGATCTCGCCCATGATCACCATGTCGGCCGGCACCGGCACGTCGAAGTAGCTCGACGCCATCGACACCGCCATCGCCAGATCGGACGCCGGCTCGCTGATCTTCATGCCGCCGACGACGTTGACGAAGATGTCTTGTTCGTGCAGACGCAGGCCGCAGCGTTTGCTCAACACCGCGCTGATGAGCAGCAGGCGGTTGATGTCGACTCCGTTGGGTGTCCGGCGCGGATTGCCGAAGCTGGTCGGGCTGGTGAGCGCCTGCATCTCGACCAGCAGCGGGCGTGTGCCTTCCAACGTCACGGCGATGCACGATCCCGGCGCGTTCACGACACGTTCGGCCAAGAACGCCTCGGACGGATTCGGCACCTCGACCATGCCCGCGCCCTGCATCTCGAACACGCCGACCTCGCTGGTCGCGCCGAAGCGGTTCTTTACACTACGCAGCAGCCGAAACGCCTGAAACGGATCGCCTTCCAGATACAGCACCGTATCGACGATGTGCTCCAGCACGCGCGGCCCGGCGATCTGCCCCTCTTTGGTGACATGGCCGACGAGGAACACGCTCACGCCGGACGACTTCGCTAACCCCTGCAACCGGCTTGCGCATTCACGCACCTGACCGACCAGCCCCGGCGAGCCTTCGAGCGACTCGGTGTACGTCGTCTGAATCGAGTCGATGACCAGCACGGTGGGGTTGAGACGCGTGACGTGCTCGAAGATGTTCTCCAGTACGGTCTCGGTCAGCAGGTACAGGCTTTCCGAGGTGACGTTCAGGCGCTCGGCACGCATCTTGATCTGCTGCGCTGACTCCTCGCCGCTGACGTACAGCACCGTGCCGATCGTATCGGCGAGCAGACCGGCCAGCTGAGTCAGCAGCGTGGTTTTGCCGATGCCCGGTTCGCCGCCGATCAGCGTGATGCTCCCCGGCACGAGTCCGCCGCCCAGCACGCGGTTGACCTCGCCCATCGGCACGAAGTAGCGCTCGCCCAGATCGCCGCTGACCTCGCGCAGCGTTTGCGGCATGGCGCGCATCGCTCCGGGCGCTTTGCGCTGCGGCGCGTTGGCGGCCGGTTTGCGCACCTCCTCGACCACCTCCTGATAGGTGTTGAACTCGCCACACTGCGGACAGCGGCCGAGATACGCGGCGCTCTTGCGGCCGCAGTTGGTGCATACGTAGGACGTGCGTGACTTTGCCATGATCCCCGCGCTGTGTGTGCTAGTAGAGACTGTCTCCAAAGGGCTGGCGTCCCAGACCACCCCTGACTATGGAACATCCGTGCGACGATTATAACACACACGGATTCAGCGAAGAAAAAGCCCCGCGCGGTGGCGGGGCTTGGAGGGATTGTGATGCGGTGTCTAGCCGAGATAGTCCTTCAGGTTTCACCCGTGGGCGACATCGTGTAGCGTGTCAGATTGTGATGCGGTGTCTAGCCGAGATAGTCCTTCAGGGCGACCGAGAGGCGCGGCGACTTCAAGCGGCGCAGCGCTTCCTTCTCCAGCTGACGGATGCGTTCGCGGCTCAGGCCGAACTTGTTGGCGATCTCCTCAAGCGTGTGCGGTTCCCCGCCGCCGAGGCCAAAGCGCAGGCGCAAGATGCTGCTCTGCCGGTTGGTCAGTTCGCCGAGCACCTGCTCGATGGTCTCCTCCAGCAAGTGCTGAATGGCGGCATCGACCGGGCTGAGGGTGTCCTGATCTTCGATGAAGTCGCCGAATTCGGTGTCGCCGTCGTCGCCGACCGGGCGCTCCAACGCGACCGCGTGCTGGCTGGCGTCCATCATGCCGCGGATCGTCTCAAGCGGGACGTCCATCTCGGCGGCGATTTCTTCCGCGGTCGGGCGGCGGCCCAACGCCTGCTCCAACTGCTGCGCCGTGCGATACATCTGGCGGATGCGCTCGGTCATGTGCAGCGGAATGCGAATGGTGCGGGTCTTCTGCGCCAGCGCGCGGGTGATCGCCTGACGGATCCACCATGTCGCATACGTGCTGAAGCGGTTGCCGCGCTTGTAGTCATACTTGTCGACCGCGCGCATCAGCCCGACGTTGCCTTCTTGAATCAGGTCGGGGAAGGGAAGCCCCTGCGACATATAACGCTTGGCGATGCTAACGACGAGGCGGGTGTTGGCGCGGCCCAGATGTTCGCGGGCGGCCTGTCCCTCGAGTACGAGCGCCTCATAACGCACGATGCGTTCAGCGTCGAGCGTGTGGCCGCGTCGAGCGATGACTTCCGCGGCGATCTTCCCGTATTCGATTCGTTTGGCGAGGTCGACTTCATCGGCGGCGCTGAGGAGGGGTTCTTGCGCCATCTGGCGGAAATACAGGCCAACCGGGTCGTCGGCGCTGACCGCGTTGATGTCGCCCAACATGGGGTCAGGCGCGGTTTCATCGAGATCGTAGTCTGTTTCTGTATCGTCCAGCACCGCCATCCCGATCAGTTCGCTGTCCTGCCGGTATTCGATGCCTAACTCGTCTAACTCATAAAGAATTGTGTCTAAACTTAGATCCTCTCCCTCATCCTCCAGCAGTTCAAGGATGTCATCATAAGTCACGTACCCGCGCTGTTCTGCACGTGCCATGAGTTCTTGGATCACGGTTTCACCTCTGCTGATCGCCGGCACAGTCTGCGCCGGCCCACTTCCGATAGTCTAAGGCGCGTCGTATCCGTGGCTGGAATTGACGTCTTGCGGAGTTAGGGGACCTCCTTGCCGTTGGATTAAGGGAACCGTAGTCAATGGTGAATCGACCTACTGCATTATCTGCACAGTTTTTGAAATTTGTAAACCGGATATCCCAACTTTTCCCAAGACCCGGTCATATTCACTGTGCACATAACGCCTCGTATTTCATCATATCAGAAGATTGGGCGGGATGGGACAGCGAATTGTTTGTGCGTCATGCACAATCCTTAAACCTATCTTGACGTGGAAATTGCCCTCCTTCACGGGCGTTCCCGCAAGAAATCGACCAGCGCCCCGATCGCCAGATCACGATTATCGTACGCAAACTGCGGGACGATCATGCGGGCGAACGTGGGCCGGAAGAAGTGCAGTGTAGCGATCATGCTGCTGGCCGGCTCGTTGCGCACGTCGAGCCGCGCCCCGTCGCGGATGTCCACCCATCCGTCAAGCGGTTTGTCCGCGACAACATCACGCGCCAGCAGGATCCACGATACGCTGTCGCTCGAATTATCGCCGCGTTCGATCGCGCGCATATACGGGGCCGGGTCGATGCCGGCGAGCTTGGCGGCAATCGCGCGCAGCGCATGGGCGCGGGCTGTGTGCCACTCCGGATGCGCTTCCAACTCGGCCAATGCGCCTGCCGGGTCGCCGTCGATCAGGGTTTGCAGGGCGGTCAATTCGTCCGGCAGCGGCAGCACCGCCAGCGTGCGCGCGCCTTCCGACGCCGCAACGCGCCGGTCAAGCGGCAGGCCGTATGTCTCGACTCGCTCGTCTTCGAGCAGACTCGCCCATGCCGCGCGCGCGATCTCCGGCAGGCCCCACGCCTCGGCGCGCTCCGCCACGCTGAGCCGCATCGGCACGGACATCCATGCGAACCGCATCACCGCGTCGAGGTGTTCGGCGGCCGCGTCGAGATCGCCGAACTGCGCCGCGAGGGCCGCCATGTTGGCGTGCGACGCGGCGCTTTCCATGCCGAGGGCGGCGGCTTCACCGAACGCATCGTAAGCCCGCCGTGCCAGCGCCGGGTCTTGGTCGCGGTACGCCGCCATCGCCCACAGCATCGCCGGCGACCAGTAGTACACCGGCTGACGTGGATCAACGGCCTGCAAGTCCTCAAACGCATCGGCCGCGACCAGCCATTCACCGGTCGCCTCCGCTTCGCTCAGGATCTCCAGATTGCGCGTGGCATACGGGTTCATCCACAACGTGCCGCCCAACACGCCCACGATCACGACGCCGACGACGATGCTCTGCACGCGCCCGACGACTCTCCGGCGCGGCGTGGGCGTCGGGCTGGCGGTCATCACGATCAGGGCGATCACGCCGTGCATGGCGACGAACGGCGTCCACGCGGCGAGGTCGAACAGCAGATGCACGCCAAACCCGACCACCGCCGCCCAACCGCCGGCGATCAGATGGCGGTCACGGGACGTCAGCGCGCCGCGCCACGCTTGGACGCCCGCCCGCACGAGCAGCGCCATCGCCAGCGCCATCGCCGCCCCGCCCAAGATGCCGAACTCCGACAGCACTTGCAGCGGGTAGTTATGCGCGTGCGTTTGCGCCGTGCGCGGCGGGGTCGATGCGCGGTCGAGCAGCATACGCGGGGTCGAATACGCGCCCGACCCGAAGACCGGATGCTCGGTGAAGTTCTGCCATGCGGCTTCCCAAAGATACGTGCGCAGATCGGTATCGCGGCCCGGATCGTCGAGGCTGTCCATCACGACCACGAGACCGGCTATCCCCACGAGGACAATCCCGGCCAGCACCGCAGCGGCCAACCCTCTCTGCCACGTCCGCGCGCGCTTCCATGCGGTGGCGAGCTTCGCCGGCGATGTCCACCCCCGATCGACCAGCCACAGCAGGATCAGCATGCCGATGACGGCGGCGGCGGCGATCCAGCCCCCGCGCGAATACGTCAAGACCATCACGCCCAGCGCAACGACCGTAAACGCCCCCATGACGACGCGGACTCGGCCGCGCGCCGCCCATGCGCGCCCCGCCGCAAGCCCGATCACCGGCACGAGGATGGCGGACAGCAAGTTGGGGTTTCCGGTTAACCCGGCAAGACGCCGCAGCCCGAAGAAGCCGCTGGGCAGCAGGGTCGGCTGAGAGACCTCCAGCAGCGCCGTGAAAGTGAACGTGATGCCGGTGATCAGCGCCATGTCCGACACCTGACCGCGCGTCAGCACGCCGTTGTAGAGCGCGTCGTGCAGCACGTACCACGCCACCGTGAGCATCATCAGGTACGGCACGACGATCAACGCACGGCGGGCCTCGTCGGCATTGACAAGCGTCACCACCGCGATCACCGCAATCCACACGAGCACCGCCGTATCGACCGCTGTGACATGCCACGTCCACCGGCCCTGTATCCGCGCCAGCCCCCATGCCGCAAACGCCATCCCCAGCAGCACGACGTTTAACAGTTGCAGCGCCGGATAGACCGCGACATTGAGCGTGCCGCCCAGCAGCATCATGTACGGCACGATCACCATCAGCAGGATACGAGGCAGGGACGAACGAAGGACGGTCGACATACGATTCTCCTCAATGGCCCCACGCATTGTAGCCTAAGATAGCGGATTGTGGTCAGTAATCAGAAGACAGTGGTTAGTGGTCAACAGTCACTTGGCGGGGCTGGGGAACAGGGGCGGTGGGAGAGGTACATAGGCTCTACGGCGTCGGTGAGGCGGCAGCGTGCCTGCATCGCGTGATGGCCGCTGCGGACTCGAACTGCATCTGACCGCTTCCGACCACTCGTGACAGATGTCACAAGCGGTCGGGTCGAGTCTCACTGACGAGGGACGGCCGCAATCCGGTATGCTGACCGCAAGAGCAGCATCACCGCGCCTTGCTGGCGGTGGACTCTCCGGCCTGTCGGTTCAAGCTGGAAGGTTCCGCGATGTGGAAATCACGCCTCGTCCTGTTGTTCGCGCTGGCCGTCCTGCTGGCGATTCCGGCCTCCGCGCAGGACTCGCCCGCAGCTAGCGTGCCGATCTACTTCTTCTGGGGCGATGGCTGTCCGCACTGCGCCAACGAGAAGGTGTTCCTCACACAGCTGACCGACTCGTTTCCCGAAGTCGAGGTGCATGCCTACGAGGTGTGGTACGACGCCGGAAACCGCGCGCTGATGGAACGGTTCGCCACCGCTTTCGGATTCGAGCCAAGCGGCGTGCCTGCGACCTTCGTGGCGGATCGCTACTGGGTCGGCTATGCGGAGTCCGTCGGGCGGCAGATCATCGACACGGTGTACGCGTGCAGGGAACAGGCCTGCCCCGATGTCGGCGCGGCGATCCTCGCGGGCGAGCCGCTTGCCACCGCGCTCCAGACGGCACGCGCCGCCGCATCCACGACCGCGCTCGCGCCAGCCACCGCCGCCAGCATCATCACCCTGCCGCTGATTGGCGAGATCGACCTTGCCGCGCAGTCGCTCGGGGTCAGCACGGCGCTGATCGCGCTGGTGGACGGATTCAACCCGTGCTCGCTGTGGGTGCTGTCGATCCTGCTGGCGCTCGTGATCCACTCTGGCTCGCGCCGCCGCATCCTACTGGTCGGCACGACCTTTCTGACCGTCACCTCCGCCGCCTATATCGTGTTCATCCTCGGTCTATTCGGCGTGCTCAGCGTTGTCGGCTATATCGGCTGGATTCAGGCTGCGGTTGCGCTGATCGCGCTGGTGTTCGCGCTGATCAACATCAAGGACTATTTCTGGTACAAGCAGGGCGTCTCGCTGACGATCCCCGACAGCCAGAAGCCGCGCCTCTACCGTCAAATGCGCGGTGTGATGGCCTCTGATAAGACGATGCTCGCGGTCGTCGGCGCAACAGGCGCGATGGCGCTTGGCGTCACGCTGCTCGAACTGCCGTGCACATCCGGCTTGCCCGTGCTGTGGACGAACATGATCGTCGCCAACGACGTGCCGACCGGTACGTTTATCGTCCTGCTGGCGCTGTATATGCTGATCTTCCTGATCGACGAACTGGCGCTGTTCCTGACGGCGGTGTTCACGCTGCGGGTGAGCAAGTTCGAGGAGAAACACGGCCGCGTGCTCAAGCTGTTCGGCGGCATGGTGATGCTGGCACTGGCGCTGGTGATGGTCTTCGAGCCGACGCTGATGAACGATCTGGGCCTATCGCTGCTGGTGTTCGCGACCGCGCTCGGCGCAGCGGTGCTGGTGCTGGTCTTGCACCAGCGTGTGCTGCCCAAACTCGGAATCAATATCGGTGCGGGGTTCGAGGCGAAACGCGAACCGCACGCGAGGTCGCGCTAGCCGCCGTCCTGCACCATCATATTTGTCGGTATGAACATGCCCTTGCCCATGAACATCGGAACGCTGTCCGGCACGGTGCCGCCCGGAGTCGGCATTTGCGCCGGCGTACTGACCGTGAACTTGGCGTCGAACTGTGTCCCTTTCAAGATCGGCGCTTTGCCTTCAATCGTGGTTTTCTTCGAGGTCTGATCACCGCCGAGCGCCTGAATGGTCAGCACGCCGACACCGGGGATCGAGTATGAGGCATTGATGTAGGCCACGCCGGGCACCACGACCTTCTTCTCGTCGCCTTCCAAACACACCGGTTTGCCCGTGACCGTCGTCTTGACCGCCGAGCCGACAATGACGCCCGGAATCGGGGTGATGACCGCCGAACCGAAGTTGGGTAGAAAGATCGCTTGATCACCGCTGACGATGTAGTTGTCCATCCGGGGTCTCCACCGCGCGCATATCCTCTGATGCGAGTGTACCACGATGTCGGCGTGTGAGGCTAAACGCTGCCCGCGACGCCAACTCCGCGACTGATCTGAACAGCGCAGGGCGGCTCATCGGATTTCCGCCCAATGGCCGTGTACGCTTGCGAACCTCAGTCGTATAATCGACCTCATTCGCTCAATTTAGAGGATCACCGACAGGAGAGTATGCTCATGGCAATTGGACGCAGCAAGATCACGGTGGTGGGCGCGGGGAACGTGGGCGCCAGCGTGGCGATGTGGATCACCGAAGAAGAACTGGGCGATGTCGTGCTGGTGGACATCATCGAGGGCGCGGCGAAGGGCAAGGCGCTCGATCTGCTTGAGGCCGGCCCCGTCAACAAGTTCGACATTCACATCACCGGCTCAGGCCGTTATGAGGAGACCGCCAACAGCGACGTCGTGGTGATCACCGCCGGCGTGCCGCGCAAGAAGGATCCGGTCACCGGCAAGTTCCCCAGCCGTGACGAATTGGTCAAGATCAATCAAGAGATCGTCGGCAGCGTGGCCCGCGAGGTCGCCAAGTATTCGCCCAACGCGGTTGTGATCGTCGTCAGCAACCCGCTCGACGCGATGTGCCACGTCGTGCTCAACGAGACTGGCTTCCCCAGCAACCGCGTGATCGGCATGGCGGGCGCGCTGGACACCGCCCGTTACAAGACGTTCATCGCCGAGGCGCTCGGCGTCAGCGTGCGTGATGTACACGGTATCGTGTTGGGCGGCCACGGTGACGAGATGGTGCCGCTGCCGCGTCACACCAGCATCGCCGGTATCCCCGTGCGTGAGCTGCTGGCCGAGGACAAGCTGCAAGCGATCATCGAGCGCACCCGCAAGGGCGGCGGCGAGATCGTCGGCCTGCTGGGCTACAGCGGTTACTATGCCCCCGCCGCCGGCGTGGTCGAAATGGTCGCCGCGATCGTGAAGGATCAGAAGCGCATCATCCCGTCGGCTGTGCTGCTCAGCGGGCAGTACGGCTACAGCGACCTGTACATCGGCGTGCCGGCGGTGCTCGGCTCGGCCGGCGTCGAGAAGGTCATCGAGATGCAGCTTGACGACACCGAGAAGGCCATGCTCGATAAGAGCGCCAAGGCAGTCGCCGACGTGGTGAGCGTGCTCGGCTACTAGCCGGCGTTCCGAATGAAGGGCAGAAGCGGGTAGATCTGCTGAATCCCAAGATCACCGAAGACACAGGGGCGGCTCGCTGGGCCGCCCCACTGCGTAAAGCGTCCCCCCTCATCGCGCGGCCCACACCACGGAGAGGGCGAAAGCAGGGCCGAACACGCGGGTCACGGCGTCGTTTACGTTCAGCGCGCGCCGAAAGGACGCCGTCCGCCCACTGCCCCCGAACAGTTCACCTTAACACGTTCTTCGCCCCTATCGCACGCGCCACACCGCCACCGAGCCGTCGACGCCGCCGGAGATCAGCGCCCGCGCATCTTGGCTGAACGTCAGCGTGGTCACGCGGCCATTGTGCGCACGGAACGTCGTGATGACCGCGCCGGTCGCCGTGTCCCACAGGCGCAGCAGCCCGACCTCGTCGCCGAAACCTTGCGAGACTCCCGCGGCCAACAGGCTCCCGTCCGGCGAGACCGCCAGCGCGTAGGCACGTTCATCCGATCCAAGCTCGATCGCACGCTGCTGCTCGCCGGTTGCCACGTCCCACGCGCGGATCGACCCGTCTTCGGCGGCTGACCAGATCGTGCGGCCGTCAAACGCGAAGCGCACAGCGACGACATCGCGCTCATGGCCGGTGAACGTCAGCAGCAGGTCGCCATCAGCCGCGTCCCACAGGCGAAGCCCGCCCGAATCGCCCGCGCCGACCAGCGAGCTTCCGCCCGGACTGAACGCCAGCGCGTTGACCCGGCGAATGCCCGGATCGAAGGTCGTCACGGCGGTCTCGCTTGCGACATCCCACACCGTGATCTCGGCGCTTCCGCCGGCGCCGACCGCGGTCGACGCGATGCGCGAGCCATCCACCGTGAACGCCAGCGCGCTGATCTGCGTGTCATGGCCCCCGAGACGGGCGACCGGCGACCCCGTGAACCCGTCCCACAGGCGCAGTCGGCCCCGGCTGTCGCCCGTGGCGGCGACGTTCGTCAGCACGGACAGCGCCATCGCGTACACCGTATCCTGACTGGCGCCGCGCCGTGCGACCTCGTCGCCGCGCAAGCTGTCCCAAATCCGCAGGCTTCCGCTCTCGTCGGCGGTGACGATCCGCGTGCCGTCGGTGGTGATCGCTGCGCCGCGGATCGGGCGTGAAAAGTCATCCAGCACAGCCCGGTTGGCGCCGGTCGCGGTGTCGATCACGCGGACGGCGTCACCGAGCGCAGCGGTCGCCAACAGCGTGCCGTCAGCGTTGAACGCCATGTCGAGCGGGCCGACGGCGATGCCGCGCAGGGCGGCGCGTTCCGTCCAGTTTCCGGTGTTCCACAACCGCACCGTCGTGTCCTCGCTGCCGGTCGCCAACAGTGATCCATCCGGGCTGAACGCGACCGACTGCACCCAATTCAAATGAGCGGTAATCGCCGCGATCTCGACGCCGGTCGCCGCGTCCCAAATGCGCGCCGAATTGTCGAGCGCGGCGCTGGCGAGAACGCGCCCGTCCGGCTTATAGGCGACGTCGATCACCGGCGAGGTATGGCCGACCATTACGGTCTGCTCGGCGCCCGTTCCGACGTCATAGACGCGCACCGTGAAGTCGGTTCCACCCACGGCGACCTGCGGCGCGGCCGGCGAAAACGCGACCGACGTCAGCGGGGATGGCGCGCTGATCGTCCGCACCAGCGTGCCGTCGGAGGCGTTCCACAGGTACAGGTTGAGGTCGAAGCCGGTCGAGGCGACCAACGTGCCGTCTCTGTTGAAGGCGACATCGGTGACGTAATCGGTGTGTTGGGAAAAGACGAATCGCTGTGTGCCGGTCACGGTGTCGATCACATGGACGCTGCCGACGCTGTCGCTGACCGCCAACACGAGGCCATCGGGCGAGTAGGCCAGCGCGGTCGGTGTGTAGTCGGTGCGGATCGCGCGCGCCGCGTGTGTGAAATCGGCGGTGTCGTACAGCCACACGCCGGTGTTACTGGCGACCGCCAGCGTGCGCCCGCCGGGGCTGAACGCGACATCGCGCGCGCCGCCCTTGCCCAATCGCACGGCCTCAACGAGACGGGACGCGTTGCCGACGGTGATGACATCCGACTGCGCCACGCTCACGGACGCGGACAGCACGCACAGGATCAGTGCGGCGGCGAGCATTTTGAGGGTTCGCATGGGTTTGACTCTCCACACCTGCCCCGCGTGAACGGAGCACAGGCCGTCTCAAGTGGTAGTGTAGCATACGGCCGCGGCCGAACAGCGTTAACACCCTGCCGGCAGAAGTATTTCACGCGGTCGGCCGGCGGTGTCACGGTGTCGCCGCAGGCGCGCCGGCCTTACCCCTACCTTGCTGCGCTCGACTCGAAAAACGCGCGGAGACACAGCTGACCGTCTCATCGGGCGGCGGACTACGGCGGATAGATCGCCCCCGGAATTCCCGACCCCTGACAACTGATCCCTGCCCCTAACCGCTGACGACTCCGCCGTCATTGTGGTCTAATGGACAGGATTCGCTGTTAAAGTAGGTTATCGAAAGTCAGCAAGCTCAATCTTCTGCTTCAGAGGGTTTTACGAGTGGTGAAGGCTGGTAGTCACTCATCACTTATCACTTTCAACTTCTTACATAAGAACCGGAGCGCACCGTGCAGAACCCCACCGCACAAACCACCGTCGAAGCCGCCCGACTCCACGCGCAGCATCAGCGTCCGCTGTACAACACGTATGGTTTCTCGCAGATTCCACAGACCGTCCTGCACGTGTTGACCGGCGCGGGCCATGCCGGCCTGCCCGTCGATGTGTGGGGCGAACTGCCCCGCCGCTGGGACAAGCTGATCGTCATCCTGATCGACGCTTTCGGCTGGCATCAGATCGAACGCTACGCCGAACAATATGCCTTTCTGCGGCGGTTCTTCGACAAGGGTGTCGTCTCGCAGTTGACGACGCAGTTCCCCTCGACCACCACCGCGCACATCACGACGATGTACACCGGTCTGCCGGTCGGACAGCACGGACTGTACGAGTGGTTCACGTACGAGCCGGTGCTGGGGCGGGTCGTCATCCCGCTGCTGTCGGCCGAGACCGAGCATGACGCGCCGCGCAACGGCCTTCTGAAAAGCGGCATCAAACCGCAGCAGTTGTATCCGCTGCCGTCGTTCAGCCAGTCACTGGTCGACCGCGGCGCCACGTCGGTTGTGCTGATGCCGCGCGAGTTTCTTACATCGGCCTACAATGACACGTTGTGTCAGGGCGCGAAGATCATCCCACGCATCACGCTCAGTCAGGGCCTGCGCACGATGGCCGATCTGGTCACGCAGATCAAGGGGCCGGCGTCGTTCTACTTCTATCTGTCGGAGATCGACACGCTGGCGCATCGCTTCGGGCCGGCCTCGCGCGAGGTCGACGCCGAAGTCGATACGCTGTTCACGGCGTTGGAACGACTGCTGTACACACCGCTGGCCGGCCGCACCGATACCGCGATCATCCTCACCGCCGACCACGGGCAGGTGCGCACCAATCCGGACGGCCTCACCATGCTCGACGCCGACCTGCCACAGCTTCACCGCATGATCAAGCTGGCGTCGGACGGACGGCCGATTGCGCCGGCAGGTTCGCCGCGTGACGTGTTTCTGCACCTCAAGCCGGAGGCGATTGACGATGCCTACGGCCTGCTCAACGACAGCGTCGGGGCGGAGGGGATCGCTGAGGTGTACCGCACGCGCGACCTGATCGAGCAGGGCTATTTCGGCGAGGTCGGCCCGCGCTTCATCGAGCGCGTCGGCGACGTGGCCGCGCTGGCGCTCGACGATCACGTGTTGTGGTTCGGCGACGGCCGCGACATCCCGCACTACTTCGGCATGCACGGCGGCCTGCACCCTGACGAGATGCTCACGCACTTCAGCGTCATGCCCCTCGCTTGAGAGAAGTGATGAGTGATGAGTGATGAGTTGGAGGGGGCTAGTTATCAGGAATCAGTTGTCAGGATGGTGACAATGCGGGACACGGAGTATGTGCCGCTTCGGTGCCACCATCGCCGCAGACTGCTGGGGCTTACACTCGCTTGCTTTTCGGCTCAACGGACGCCGGTGCAGGCGCCTCAAGGCGGACGATGACCGTGTGACGCCGGACATACCGGATAACAACGACGGCCGTCAGGACAATCGCAGCGATGAAGATGGCACAATAGACGGCTGAGAGAAACTGCGCTGTGTAGTACGCGTCGGCGTCCACAACTGGCTCCTACAGGATTGGGGCAACCACACACTCACGATTATAGCTCGGATACGCGGCTGTGTTGCGGTGTGATAAGGAACGCGAATCCTGCGAAATCCTCATCTTCCTGTAGAAATCACGCGGCGTCCGGCCAGAACGGCCGCCTTTGTCATCGCGGGGATTTTCAGGACTCCGTGATTGTTCTCCCCTTCTCCCCGTGAGAGAGAAGGGGCCGGGGGATGAGGGGGCGATGTCCGCCTACGCCTTCAGCCGATCTATATACTGCTTGCGGAACTTGGCAACCTTCGGCGCGACCACAAACTGGCAGTAGCCGGCGTAAGGATTGCGCTTGAAGTACTCCTGATGGTAGTCCTCAGCGATGTAGAACGTGTCGTACGGCGCGACCTCGGTGACGATCGGGTTCGGCCATACGCCCTGCGCGCCGATCTCCTTGATCACCGCCTCGGCGGTCGCCTTCTGCTCCGGCGAGTGGGTATAGATCGCCGAGCGATACTGCGTGCCGACGTCGTTGCCCTGCCGGTTGAGCGTGGTTGGATCGTGGATGGTGAAGAACACGTTGAGCAGGTCGCGGTAGCTGACCACGCCCGGATCGAACGTGATCTGGACGACCTCGGCATGGCCGGTGCCGCCGCCGCACACCGCCTCATAGCTCGGATTCTTGACGTGTCCGCCGCTGTAGCCGCTTTCGACCGAGATCACACCGCGCAGGTCGTCATATACCGCTTCAAGACACCAGAAACAGCCGCCGGCCAGCGTAGCGACCTCAGTGCGCGGCGCAGAGTGAGTAGACATTCACGTTTGCCTTTCACAAGTTGGGGATCCCCGCACATTCTGACGGATCACCACGATCCATCTTACATCATCGCCCCCGACCCGCACCGGCGCGCCACCCGCGATGCCGATCGAAGCGCGTTGGGTGAACCTGCAAGCCACCTGTCGTGTTCACCCGCACAAGCGCCCTCCGCTTCCTCCTCCATTCGGTAGATGCTCACACATCGATTCTCCGGTACACTGGTTCGTACCGACCGCCGCAGAGTGGAAAGTGGTACCGGCATGGATAAGCGGATGGTGGACTTCATCCGAGCCTTACGCGCCGCAGGGGTGCGCATCTCGCTAGCCGAAAGCCAAGACGCGATGAAGGGCGCGGACGTGATGGGCGTGACCGCGCTCGATCCATTCAAGGCGGCGATGCGGACGACGCTGGTTAAAGAACGGCGCGATCACTACCTGTTCGACTACTTCTTCCCGCTGTTCTTCAGCAGCAACGTCCCGCCGATGCAGAACATCCCGGAGAACCTCTCGCAGCAAGAACAGCAGATGCTGCAGCAGGCGCTCCAGTCGCTGGCCGGACAGATGCAGGCGCTCAAAGACCTCATGCGCCAACTGCTGGAGGGCAAGCCGTTCGACAGCGATCAGCTGGGTGAGATGGGCGAGAAGGCCGGCCTCAACGACGCGCAGGACATGCGCCAGCGCAGTTGGTTTGAACGCCGTATGCGCAATCAGGCACAGCTCAACCAACTGCAAGAGATGATCGACCAGCTCATCGACACGCTCAAAGCGATGGGCATGTCGGAGGAGCGCGCCGAGTTCCTGCGCGATCTGATGCAGGAGAACTTGCAAGGCATGAACGATCAGCTCGAAGCGCACGTCGGGCAGAACATCGCCGAGAATATGGCCGAGCGCGAACCCGATCCCAAGCCCGATCTGATCGACGTGCCGTTCAACCGCCTCAGCGAAGACGACATCGACCAGATCCGCAGGGAAATCCGCCGGCTTGCCGCGAAACTGCGCAGCAGGGCCGCGTTACGCCAGCGCCGCGCCAAAGACGGGCAGATCGACGTGCGTCGCACCATGCGTGCCAACATGAAATATCAGGGCGTGCCGATCGAACTGCGCCGGCGCAAACGCCACGTCAAGCCGTACCTTGTGCTGATCTGCGACGTGTCGACCTCGGTGCGCTACTGCGCCGAGTTTCTGCTCACGCTCGTCTATGAGCTGCAAGATCAGGTCGCGCGTACCAACAGCTTCATCTTCATCAACGACCTGACCGACATCAGTATGGCGTTCAAGGAGCTTGAGCCGCAGCAGGCCGTCACGAAGGTGCTGAGCGACAATCCGCCCGGCTACTACAACACCGACCTCGGCAACAGTTTGAACACCTTCCGGCAGGATCAGATGGGGCTGGTGACCGGCCGCACGACCGTCATCATCCTCGGCGATGGGCGTAACAACTACAATGATCCGCGAATCGACATCGCCTCCGAAGTGCAGCGCAAGGGCCGCCGCTTGATCTGGTTCAATCCGGAACATCCGAGCCAGTGGGGCACCGGCGACAGCGACATGCCGCGCTACATGCCCGCCAGCGACGGCGTGTACTATGTCGCTACCCTGCGCGATCTCGCCAATGCCGTCGATCAGGTGCTGGCCGACGGGTAAGCGACTCGTCAGGGGCATAGTTGCCAGTGGTCAGGGGTCAGTTGGCAGGTTTCAGGCATCAGGAATCAGGCGTTGGTAGCCAGCGGTCAGCCCGGAAATCGCCACTATCACACGCCCGCCGGCCTCTCCGAGTGCTGAGTGTCAAGTGATGAGTCGTGAGTAAGGGCAAACCGACTGAACCACAGAGAACACAAAGAACACAAAGGGGCTTGCAGGGCTGTCCCGCCGCCTCGCACCACTCACTCCCACGTACACGTCCTTCTCCCCTCTCCCTGAGGGAGAGGGGCCGGGGGGGAGGGCTTCTCGGAGTGCTGAGTGCCAAGTGATGAGTCGTGAGTAAGGGCAAAAGCGGGCACAGAGCACACAGAGACCGGGGAGATCACAGAGAGGATTTGTAGAGACGATCCACCCGCCCGCCATGCCCCACTCCCGCACACATCCTTCTCCCCTCTCCCTGAGGGAGAGGGGCCGGGAGTGAGGGCTTCTCGGAGTGCTGAGTGTCAAGTGATGAGTCGTGAGGGAAGGGCAAACCGACTGAACCACAGAGAACACAAAGAACACAAAGGGGCTTGCAGGGCTGTCCCGCCGCCTCGCACCACCCACTCCCACGCACACGTCCTTCTCCCCTCTCTCCCTTGTGGGAGAGGGGCCGGGGGTGAGGGCTTCTCGGAGTGCTGAGTGCCAAGTGATGAGTCGTGAGTAAGGGCAAAAGCGGGCACAGAGTACACAGAGCAACTGCAAGCACACAGAGCGACTTTCAAACTCCCACGCACACGTCCTTCTCCCCTCTCCCTGAGGGAGAGGGGCCGGGGGTGAGGGCTTCTCGGAGTGCTGAGTGTCAAGTGATGAGTTGTGAGTAAGGGCAAAAGCGGGCACAGAGCACACAGAGACCGGGGAGATCACAGAGAGGATTCGTAGAGACGATCCACCCGCCCGCCATGCCCCACTCCCGCACACATCCTTCTCCCCTCTCCCTGAGGGAGAGGGGCCGGGGGTGAGGGGTCAGTGGCCGGGGGTGAGGGCTTCTCCGAGTGCTGAGTGCCAAGTGATGAGTCGTGAGTAAGGGCAAAAGCGGGCACAGAGTACACCGAGCAACCGCGAACACACAAAGCGATTTTCAAACTCCCACGCACGTCGTTCTCCCCTCTCCCCCTTGTGGGAGAGGGGCCGGGGGTGAGGGTTCAAGGGCCGGGGGTGAGGGTTATGTTGGAGCCGGGGGTAAGGGCTTCTCCAGTCCACTGTCCCCGTCCCTACAGCGGCTTGAGAACGTCGTGAGTCAGGTTTTCGAGAAACGCTTGCGCGAGACGCACCGCGTTGAGATAGTCACTGTGCGAGATGAGCGCGTGCGGACTGTGAATGTAGCGGCCGGGGAGCGAGATCACCGCGGACGGCACGCCGGTGTTGGCGCGGTGGATCGAGCCGGCATCGGTGCCGCCGCCCAACTGCGTCTTGAGCTGATACGGCACGCCGTACACATCGGCAAGCTGGCGCAGATGACGCAGCAAGCGTGGATCGGCGATCATGCTGCGATCCATGAACGAGAGCGTCGGCCCACGTCCCACGCGGCAGGTCGGGTTCAAGTCGGCGAGGTCGTCGCTGTCCGGATCGGCCAACGGGTTCGGAATGTCGCCGGCGGTCGTGCATTCCAGCGCCAGCCCGACATCCGGCTTGAGCCGGCGCGCCGCGACCATCGCCCCGCGCAGACCGATCTCCTCCTGGACGGTGAACGCCGCTAGTATGTCGCACGGATACGACGACTCGCGCAGCACGTCGATCAGCACCGAACAGCCCGCGCGGTCGTCGAGGCTCTTGCCGCAAATGGTCGAGTCGTTGAGGATGCGGTACCGGCTGTCGAAGGCGATCCGGTCGCCCTTCTTGACCTTGCCGTTGGCCTCCTCCTTGTTCGACGCGCCGATGTCGATGCGCATGTTGGCGATCTGAATGACAGTCGAGTCTTTGTTCTTGTGGATCGGCGTGCTGAGGACGACGCCCTGAATGCCCGAGGGGCCGACCTTGACACGCATGCCCGGCACGATGCGCGCGTCGATGCCGCCGACCGGCACGAATTTGATCAGGCCGTCGCCATCGACGCCGGTCGCCATGAAGCCGACCTCGTCCATGTGCGCGTCGACCATCACCTTAGGGCGCTTGCTGCCCTCTGTGCCGCGCTTGATCGCGGTGATGCTGCCCAGCGCGTCGACATGCACCTCGTCCACGCAGCCGTCGATGGCTTCGAGCACGATCTTGCGCACGGCTTCCTCGCGGCCGCTGATGCCGATGGCTTCCGAGAGCTGCTGCAGATATTCCATCATGGGTGTGCGATCCGTGTTAGTCGTATGCCAGTTCGGTTAGGGTCGTGTCGTCGAGGCCGGCGATGAAGTGCGCCAGCAGGCGCGCGGTGCGCTGGATATCGCGCAGGTCGGCCGTCTCGTTAGGTGAGTGCATATTGCGCAGCGGTAGGCTGAGCAGGGCGGTCGGAATGCCCTCGTTGGCGACTTGAATCGACCACGCGTCGGTGCCGCTGTGGCCCGGCAGCGGGTCGTCTTGCAGCTTGATCTCCAGCTTGGCGGCGGTGGCGCGCAGGCGGTCGACCAGCTTGTCGTGGAAGTTCGGGCCGATGCCGATCTGCGGCCCGCCGTTCAGTTCCGCATCGGTGTCGACGTTGGGCTGCTTGGCGAATCCAACATCGAGCGCGATCGCCAAATCCGGCTGAACGTGTGCCGCAGAGGTCGCCGCGCCGTACAGCCCGTTTTCTTCCTGCACGGTGGCTGCGGCGTACACGTCCCACGAATGCCGCATCATGCGCAGCTCGTGCAGCGTCGCGGTCATGATCGCCACGCAGGCGCGGTCGTCCATCGCTTTGCCGGCGACACGGTTGTTGAGCAGGTCGACCAGCGGCGCGCTGACCGTCACCAGGTCTCCCACGCGCACCCGTTTTTCAAGCTCTTGCGGCGGCAGGCCGACATCCACCAGCAGCTCGTTCCACACCGGGTAACGCTTGCGATCTTCCTCGCTGAGCAGATGCGGCGGCACCGACGCGACAAAGCCGGTCAGCGGCTCGCGCCCATGCACGATCACCTCTTGGGTGGGCATCAGGCGGTGATCGACGCCGCTGATCCGCCGGATGGTCAGGAAGCCGTCGACAATGCCGGAGACCAGCATGCCGATCTCGTCCATGTGGGCGGCCAGCAGAATCCGGCGCGATGGGTCAAGCGGCTGTGTCGCGCGCTTGATCCCGATGAAGCTGCCGAGGCGGTCGGTCTCGGTCGAGTCGACCAGATCGGCCCACGCCTCGCGCAGCACGTCACGAATCGGCCCTTCGTGTCCGCTGGGGCCGTGCGCTTCCACCAGCGAACGCAGATGAGTTTTCAGATCGAACACAGGATCTCCAGTAGGGTTATGGCGATGGCGTATCAGTTGGCGGCATGAGCACACCGGGCGGCCCGTCGGTGCCTGTGGGCGAGATCACCGGCGGCGTATTGGTGACGAACGGCGGCGGCGGATCAACGTCGTCGGGCGCGCTGGGCGTATCCGACGGTGGCGGCAGCGGGGTATCGGGCGAGGTGGTCGGCGGCCCATCGGTCGGCGGGAACGTCAGCGTCGGCGCGAGTGTGCTGCTCGGAATGACAACCGGCGTCAGCGACAGGACGCGCGTCGGCGGGTTGACGACCGGCGGGAAGATCTGAATCGGGGTGGGCTGAAGGGTGGGCAGGGGTGGCAGGTTCGAGCTGATGATCGGAAGTGTCGGAAACTGCGTCGGGCGCAGGGTGGCGCTGGTCCCCAGCAGGGTCGTCGTCGCCGTCGGCAGCTCGCTGTTATTGGTGCGCTGCGGCGCTGTTCCCCACAAGAAGAAGCCGAGGCAGTAGAACGGCACCGTCGTGAAGATGATACCCACGAGGATCACACGCAAAAGCTGACGGCGGCGTTCCGTTATCGCTGCTTGGTCAAGCATAAACGTCTCACAGCGTATACTTAGCAATCCCTAGTGTAGCATAGGCCCGCGCCGCCTGCGATGTATGCTATACTTCGGTCTCAACGAGGGCTGAAGAACAGGACGGGGCGATGCGCGCTGCGCGGATGATGTGGGCGGTTCTCATGCTCGTGTTGGCAGCCGCGGTCAGCGGATCACCGGCGCTGGCGATCACGACGCCGACCCCCGCCGCCTCGCCGACCTCTCTGCCGTCAACGGCGACCTCAAGCCCACGCCCGCCCACCGCGACCAACACCACCGTTCCGCCCACGGCGACGCCAACCCGCGTGCCGCCGACCGCGACCGAGACCGACGCGCCGGCCACCGCCACGCATACGCGCGTCCCGCCAAGTCACACGCCAGCCCCGACCCTCACCGCGACGATCGACGCGAGCGACACACCGCCAAGCGTCAGCCCGACCGCGACCACGGCCGTCGAATCATCGCCTACGCTCGATGAAACCACCGTGCCGACGGAAGCCGCGACGGTCGAAGCGACGGCCACGATCACCACGACGCCAACCCGCGCCGCGCCCAGCGCCACTCCGCGCCCAGCCTCCATTGACGAGACCGAATCGTCGGGCGGCGGCGGCGGTCAAGTCCTGCTCGTCGCGGTGCTGATCGCGATTGGGCTGGTGGTCATCGGGGTGGCGCAGGCCACTCGCCGATAGTCGCATCACATTACCTCCACCCCTATTGATGTGTTACTGAACGGCTCTGGCGCGGTACACTATACGGTAGTGACTGTCTGAGCGGTGTGCGGAGGCGTCGCCTTCACACCTGCGCCAAGCGGCACGAAACGGGGCCGCGCCCTGAATGCACTTTCCAAATGGGAACTTGGCACGTGCTGGAGGACGAGCGATGAACATCGGCATTCTTGGATCTGGACGGGTAGGATCGGCCCTCGGCCGGCAGTGGGCACGCCTCGGCCATGCTGTGATGTTTGGAAGCCGCACGCCGGATCGCCTGCGCGACATGGTCAAATCCGCCGGGCCGAACGCGCGTGCCGGAACGTCTGAGGAAGTCGTGGCGTTCGCGGACGTCATCCTGCTCTCGGTGCCGTGGACGGCCACCCGCGAGACCGTCACGTCGGTGATGGATTGGCGGGGCAAAGTGCTGATCGACGCCGTCAACCGCCTGCGCGACCTTCCGCCGGTCGACAGCATCGGCGCCTCCAGCGAGGATGTCGCCCATTGGGCGCGCGGCGCGCGGGTCGTCAAGGCGTTCAATACGATCGGCTCGGAGGTCATGGATCAGCCGGTTTTCGACGGGGATCGGGCGGCGCTGCTGCTGTGCGGGGATGACCCGGACGCCAAGGCGGTTGTGGCCGGGTTGGCGAGCGAAATCGGCTTCGAGCCGGTCGATGCCGGCGGTATCAAGATGTCCGAGATCGTCGATCACATGACGCGCTTGTGGATCGGGCTGGCGACCAACACCCCGCTCGGCCGCAATTTCGCCTTCAAACTGCTCTCACGGGACTAGACCCCACGACGGCTCCGCCTGCGTGCCTCCGTAAAGGGGTGTCACTGCCGGCTCTGCCATTCCTCGATGGCGCTGCGGATAAAGGCCTGCACGTCCGGGTCGTCAACGTCGCTCACGGCGTCGAAGAAGCGCCCGTCCGCTTCAATGCGCACGCCCCCGCCGGGCGCAGGCCGCACGTGAATGCCTCGGCGCTGAAACTCCGGCGCGAACTGCAATTTGTACTGAAGATACGATTCGATCGATCCGGCGATGTTGAGTTCAGGGATCGCCGGTGACTCGACCTTATGGGGCCGGAACGCGCCGCGCGACTTGATCTCGTCGCGCAGTTCGTTGAAACGCGGCAGATCGCCGGGGAGCGATCCGTCGCCGGTGGGCGAGGGCGGCGGCGGGGCGGCGGCGGGCATCGTTCGGGTCGTAGTCGCAGGCTGTGCCGGAAGCGGGCCGGTCGCGTTGGGGTTGAGCGACACGCCCAGCTCATGCAGCAGCGTCTTGAACGTCTCGCGCGCTTTGGCGGCCCCGGCGAATGACTTGTATGCCACATCCCCGATCTGCACCATCAGCTTGCCGTCGCGCGGGTCGCGCAGGACGACCATCTGCTCCTCGGCGTGGGTGGTCGAACCATCACTTAAGCGCACGTCGGCGCTGCCGAGCCTGCGCGGCGCACCGATGGCGGCTACCGGCGGCAGATCGTGCGTCGACGTGGCTTTGGGGGCCGCGGCTGGTTCGGGCGCGGCGTGTGAATCCATCAACAAATCGAGATCGGGCAGGTCGGGCGGGGCCGTGTAGGGAGATGGGGCATCCGGTGTGAGCCGCGCCAGCGCCGATGAGGTCAAGGCGTTTGCTTCGGCCGCCCTGCGCCGGCGGCTGGGCCGGATCACGGCGAAGAAGATCATCAGCGCCACCCACAGCAGGCCAGCGATGCAGGTCACCGCGATCAGGCCGCGCGGGAGCTGTTGTACTAGTCCACCAAGCTCGTCACCCAACATGGACGTCGTCCTTTGTCGTTATACGACTAGTCTACTGTACGACCGGAAAAAGAAAACGAAAGGTGAAAAGGTCTTTTCAATCCGCGCGGCGCTGCCCCCGCGCGTTCCGCGCGCCGTTCAGGAAATCGGCCGAAACGTTGCGTTAACACCCTATCGTGAGACTCAAAGGCAGCATCAGATGAACCTACGTCGACTTTTTCAGTGGGCGGATAAGGTGAGCACAGCGTGGGACGGGCCACGCGATATGTTCGAGAGGATGTCCTTTCCTCAGCCCCGTGTGGGGGTGGAGATCGGGGTATGCGGGGACTGTGCCGCATAGATTCGCAGCAGGTCGAAGTCGACCTCGACGCGCTGATCGGGCCGGGTGGTCACAGCGACCAAGCCGCTGTAGCCCCGACTGTAGAGCGTATCGCGGGCCTCGGCCACGAACTCGCCGTTGACGTACAGGGCGAGGTAATCCCCGTCACACACCGCGCGGATGCGGTTGCGCGCCGCCCCCGGCATCACCGAATCGGCTCGCGTCCACGCCGCCAGCGCCTCGACGCCCCGGCTTCCCCCGCGCCGGATCGTCCCGCTGCCGTCGCCACCGATCAGGAAGTAGTAGCCGGTCGAGGCCGACGCCGCGCGGCACATGATCCCAAAGCCGTTGCTGTCGTCCTCGCTGAGCAGGCGCGCGTCGACGTCGATCACGACATCGGTCTGTGTCTGATAGTCGAGCGTGGCGGCGTAAATGCGTGAATCGGCCTCGATGTGCATCATGCCGCCGCGAACGTCCAGCACGATGTCGGGCAGCGTCATCTGATCCCAGCGGCCCGCGCTGTCGAAATCATCGGCCGCGATCAGCTCCCCGACGAACACCTCGCGCGTGGGCTTGCCGTTGCATCCGGCAAACAAGGTGAGCATGACGAGGGCGAATGCGATCCGCCCGATACGGCGTACCGCGCGCATAAGCTCAACGCAGGACAAGCAGCGCATCGGCAAGAGCGCGCTGAACCGCCCGCGAGTTGAATCGCTGCCAGACGGGCAAGAACGTGCGCGCAAGCATATCGGCTTCGGCGCGCAGCGCGACCACGGCGTCTGCAACCGTGCCGTCCGCGGGATTTTCAGTAGAGTACGCGGCGAGGTAGCCGGCAAAGACGACCGCGTCGTTCATCCGGCCGAGGTGATCCTGCACCGCCTTCAACTCGGTGATGAACGCGTCGGCGGTGCTGCCCAGCACGTCTTTGAAGTACGCCGTGATATAACGCAGCTGCTTAAACGCGATACGCAGTCCGTGCAGCGTCTCAAAGCCGGGGATCGTGTCGGCGTCGAGCAGTGGGTCAAACGCGCGGACGTACGACAGCGCCTGATGGATCAGCACCGGCACGACATGCCGCACTTCGACCGGCAGCGGCGCGCTCCCCGCGAGCGGGTCTTTGGTTTTGAGCGCGAACGCCGTCAGTTGATCGGCAAGGTCGTGAAATGTCTCGCTGTCGAGCGCGTCGCACAGGTCGCGGTGAGCGCGCTCACGGGCAAGGTTCGCTACGGTAATAGGATGCTGAAGGCCGATCGGGTCACGCGTGTGCAGTTCGTGGAGCAGCACGTCGAGGTCGCGCACATCGCCCAACAGCCGGGCCAACCAGCGCAGCGACTTGAGCAGATGTCCCACCTGTTTCCCGCGGTAATACGGTTTAAGCAGGCGCAGCACGGAACGCATCCGGCGCGTGACGACTCGCATGTCGTGGATGAACTCGATGTCGTCACTGAGGCGCACACCGTCCTCCAGCGCCAGCAGGCGGATCGCGTCAGCCCGCACGAGTTTGCGCCCGGCCTGCGTGATCGTGTCGGTCGGGTGGATGGGGGTCAGCGAGGCAGACAGGGCCGCCAGCGCATCAGCGACCCAGTCGTCACTCATAGCGCCTCGAATGTTAAGGATAGTTTGTGCAAAGTTTAAGAGTAGTTAACATAACACATTTTCGCGTCTTTCGCAATGTACGCCGGTCGCTGACGAAATTTTCGCCAAACAAGGGTAAACTTTGATCGTATCGATATTCAAGCGAGATTATGGTGCGACGCATGGCAGATCGCATTTCGGGCCTCTACTATCTCACTTATATCGACAATCTGCCGTCGATACTGGAGCAGGGGATACTCTCGCACAATCAGGTTGACGCGCGTGGCGTCGCCTATCGCCCTATCTTCGACCGTGGAATTGTCCAACGCAGGGCGCAGCTCAAGACGCCCGATAACCGGCCGCTGTGGGATTACGCCAATCTCTACTTCCAGCCGCGTAACCCGATGCTGTTCAGGGTCAAGGAGGAAGTCGGCGTAGAGAACGTGGTGGTCGTCAAGGTGAAGGCCAGTGTGCTTAATCAGCGCGGCGTGTGGTTAACCGACGGCAAGACGAGACGGCGACGTGGTTCCTGCTATTCGCTACCAAGGCGCATTGGAAGGAAGCATCGAAGCTTGAATACATCGTCGATGGAATGCGCTGGGTGCTGGACAACTATGAATCGCAGCAGATTCGCTCACTGGCGCTTCCTGCGCTGGGGTGTGGTCTGGGCGGATTGACGTGGTCTGCCGTCGGGCCGATACTTTGTTCGGTCGTTCACGAAATGCGCATTCCCGCTTGCGTTTATCTCCCCGCAGAGGGACGCCCGCCAGACGACGAACTGACTGCCGCGTTCCTAATCCGCCCCGTCGCGGACGTTCTCAAGCCGTGACGCAGTGCCTCACCAGCCCTCGAAGGCGAACAGCGCGGCGATCACGCGCATCTGCTCGTCCTCGGTCATGGCGTTGTACAGCGGCAGACGGATCAGCCGGTCGCTGACATTCTCGGTGACGGGGCAATCGCCCTCGACGCCGCCGAATTTACGCCCCATATCGCTGAGGTGCAGCGGCAGATAATGGAACGGCGCATAGATTCCCAGCTCGCGCAGGTACGCGATCAACGTCGTGCGCGCGGCCAGCGACGGCAGCAGCATCCAGTACATGTGATACGACTGCTCGCGGTCGTCGGGCAAGCTCATCAGTTGGACGCCGTGCTGCGCGGCCCACTCCGGCACATGCGCGTGATAGCGATCCCAGATCGTTTTGCGGCGGCGCTGGATGTCGTCGGCGGCCTCGAACTGCGCCCAAAGATACGCCGCCAGCAGTTCGCTCGGCAGGTACGACGAGCCGAGGTCGACCCATGTGTATTTGTCGACCTGCCCACGGAAGAAGCGGCTGCGGTTGGTGCCTTTCTCGCGGATGATCTCAGCGCGCTCGAACAGGGCCGGATCGTTGAGCAGCAGCGCGCCGCCCTCGCCGCACGTAAAGTTCTTGGTCTCGTGGAAGCTCTGCGTCGCCATCGCGCCGAACGTGCCGGTGAAGCGCCCTTTGTAGCGGCTGAACAGCGCATGCGCGTTGTCCTCCACCACCGGCACGCCGTGTTTGGCCGCAATCGCCATGATCGCGTCCATCTCGCAGGCGACGCCCGCGTAATGCACGACGACGATCGCCTTCGTGCGCGGCGTGATGTGCGCTTCGAGTTTAGATTCGTCGATGTTGAGCGTGTCGGGCCGGATGTCAGCGAACACCGGTTTGGCCCCGCGCAGCGTGAACGCGCCGATGCTGGTCACGAACGTGAACGATGGGCAGATGACCTCGTCGCCGGGCTGAATGTCGAGCAGCAGGGCCGACATCTCCAGCGCGTGCGTGCAGCTCGTGGTGAGCAGCGCCTTCGGCACGCCGAGCGATTCTTGCAGGAACGTGTGGCACCGCTTGGTGAACGGGCCGTCTCCGCTGAGGTGGCTGTTGGCGACGGCCTGCTGCATATAGGCGAACTCGGCGCCGGTAGCATACGGCTTGTTGAACGGGATCAGGATTTCGGGCATAGGCCTCACACCAAGTGTTTGAGAATCCAGCCGCCGGCGCCGTGCGAGCGCGCCCGTTCGATCACGGGCGTCGGATCGTACGGCCGGCGAATCAGCTCGACGGCGCGCGTCTCGGTGTCGATCAGCGCCATACACGCCTGCGCCGCGCCATCACGCGACTGGCCGACCGCGCCGGGGTTGAGCAGGATCGGGCGCGCGTCGTCACGCAGCAGCGCGCGGTGCGTCTGACCGAACGCGATCAGGTCGAGATCATAGGCGTCGAGTTCGCTCAGGCGCGGGTTGTCAGCGTACAGATACGCGCCGAGCGGATCCCACGGCGCGCCGTGGACGAACAGCGCGCGCATCCCGCTGATCTCGCCTTCCCATGTCAGCGGCAGTGTGGACAGCCACGCTTTATTCTCAGGCGTGAGATGCGATTGCGCAAACGTGATTCCCCACTGCACGGCCTCCGGCGCGCCCGACGGACAGCCAACGAGCGCGAAATGATCGTGGTTGCCCAGCACGCACAACGCGTCGAGCTGGCGCATGCGGTCGACGGCTTCGTTAGGCTGGCCGTAGTAGCCGGTCACGTCGCCGAGGCACACGACACGGTCAGCGCGGGCGATATCCGGCATCAGTGTATCGAGCGCGGTCAGGTTGCTGTGGATGTCGCTGAGGATCGCAAGGCGCATGGGCTAGCCGTCGTTCTTGGAG
>JAANMX010000667.1_pt1 | contig 43862 bp, 40 predicted proteins | sample 7279681 | NCBI WGS metagenome assembly JAANMX01 (sample SAMN14094542, study PRJNA606508) | bioreactor metagenome | isolation source: A lab-scale SPAN reactor treating ammonium-rich wastewater day 351 | place: Ireland: Galway | collected 2018-01-01
CAACGACATGCGCGTGCCGGCAGACGCCCTGCTCGGCGGTGTGGAAGGCCAGGGCTTCGTGCAGATGATGCGCGAGCTGCCGCGCGAGCGCCTCATCATCGGCGTGCAGGCGGTACACGGCGCCAAGGGCGCGCTGGATGCCACGCTGAAATACGTGCAGGAGCGCCAGGCGTTTGGCCAGCCCATCGGCCAGTTCCAGAACACGCGTTTCACGCTGGCCCAATGCGCCAGCGATATCGCCGCCGCCGAGGCCTTTCTCAACGCCAGCATTGCTGCCTACCAGCAGGGCCAGCTCACGCCCGAGGCGGTGAGCGCGCTCAAGCTGCACACCACTGAGGTTTTCGGCCGCGTGGCCGACGCCTGCCTGCAGCTGTTTGGCGGCTACGGCTACATGGCCGAGTACCCGATCTCGCGCTTCTGGACCGACGCGCGCGTGCTGCGCATCTACGGCGGCACGTCGGAGATCATGAAGGAACTCGTCGCCCGTTCCTTGCTAGGACGCTGACTAGCGGTAGAAGACTTCCACCGCGCCCTTGAGCGTGATCATCAAGGGCCGGCCCTTGCGGTCCACCGTCTTGGGCGAGGGCACTTTCACCCAGCCTTCGCTGACGCAGTATTCCTCGACATCGGTGCGTTCCTTGCCGTTGATGCGGATGCCGATGTCGTGGTCGAACACGGCGCGGACATGGTGGGGACTGCGCGGGTCCACCGAGAGGCGGTCGGGCAATGCGGGACGTTCGGTGGCTGGGGTCGTGGCTTCGGTCACGGAAATTTTCCTGTCGGTCAACGGTTTAGAACGGGGCTGAATCAGGGTCGGTGTCCACCGGCGCCGTGGCCGGTCCGGTGACCACACCGCCCGAGGCGCTCGCGGCCACCGCAGCGGCGGCGCTGGCAATGCCGCTCTCGGCCTCGCCGCCCAGCGCCTCGATGAGGTCGGGGATGAGCTTGCTCAGCTCACCCGTGGCGATGGCCACGTCGGTGTCGAAGCCGCCGTCGTCTGCGGCCTTGTCCTCGAACACGGTGTCCAGAAAGGACACCTTCTTGAGCTGCAGCCCCTCGGTGAGCATGAACGACACGCGGTCGTCCCAGGTCAGTGCCAGCTTGGTGGGCAGCTTGCCCGCCGCAATGTGCGCCTGCACTTCCTCGATGTCGAGCGGGTGGCGCGCATAGCGCACCACGGCCTTTTCCTCGTCGGCGGCCTTGAGCTCGCATTCGCGGTCCACCGTGAAGCCCACGGGCGGCTCCTGCTCCTTGAGCCAGTGCGACATGGCGGCCTGCGGCGAGGTCTGGGTGCTGAGCAGCGCCACTGCAAAGCCGGGCGGCAGCAGCTCGACCAGCGTGCTCACCACCTCGTCGGCGCGCGCCTGGCTGCTGGTGTCGAGCACCAGCGTGCGCGCCTGCGGATCCATCCACACCCAGGTCGAGCCCTGCTTGGTGAAGGCCATGGGCAGCAGGTCGAGCTTGGCCTCGTCCTTGAGGTCGCGCTTTTCCTTCTTGCCGGGCTTGCGACCGGTTTCCTGCTCGATGCGTTCGGCTTTTTCATTCACACGGCGCGCCAGCACCGAGCCAGGCAGCACCTTGGCCTCGACCATGAAGCGCAGAATCCACTGCCCGCCCACGGACTCGGCCAGCGGGCCATGCGCCTCGCCGCGCGGCGGCACGAAACCGAAAGATCGCTCCTGCGTCGCACCGCACTCCATGAATGGCGCCTTGTTCAGGGCCTCTTCCACCTGCTCCAGACCCACCTGCCACTGCGGCGCGATGCGGTACACGATCATGTTCTTGAACAACGGACACCCTTTACGTAAAACCCGCCGAAACGGCCTTGGACCGCCATTGTCGGTCAGCCCTGCACGGATTCTTCGGGGATTGCTATATTATTTATAGCTTAAAGCGCTTATTTTAAAAGCGCAAAAGCCTATTTTCGTGCATAAAAACGGGCCCCGAAAAGGCCCTGCTTCTTGTCGCAACTTTACACAGTCTCACCCAACAGGCATGGCGGCGATACAGTGCCCGAGCACACTGAAACCCTGCCGCCTGAACACTGCACCGGCGGATTCACTGCAACGAAAGGACACCTCCATGGCATTCATTCCCCGCCGCCTGGCCACCGCCGCCTTCATCGCCGCCCTGGCCCTGCCCGTCCTGGCGCAAAACGCGTCCACGGTTCCCGCTGGCGAAAACAGCGCCACCACCACCGCCGCGCCCCAGGCACGCCAGGCCCGTGATCCCGCCCGCATGCAGGAACGCCGAGAGATGCGCATGCAGAAGCGCATGACGCAGCATCTGGCCGACCTCAAGACCCGTCTGCAGATCACACCCGCCCAGGAAGGCGTGTGGACCGAATTCGCCAACACGGTGCAATCGCACAAGCGGGCCCCGGGTATGAACCGCCAGGACATGGCCCAGCTGACCACGCCCGAGCGCATCGACCGCATGCGGGCCCTGCGTGCCGAACGCGCCGCCGAAGCCGACCGCCACGGCGATGCCACCAAGGCGTTGTACGCCGCCCTGACCCCGGCGCAGCAAAAAACCATGGACGAGCAAACCCTGCGCCACCACCGCAAGGGCAACCGAATGGGTGAGGGCAGGCACATGGGCCGGGGTGACCATGGCGGCATGCACCACCACGGCATGCACCGCATGTGAACCTGGAAACAACAGGTGCCGCCACAAATGACCATGGCGGCTCCTGCATTCCGGTGCGCGGGGTCTACACTTCCAGAGTGACATTGTTTGCCCATGGAAGCACCAAGCCATGCTTTTTACGCCCACCGCGCACCGCAGCTTCGCAACCTGTCTGCTGGCGCTGACCACCACCGTCCCCCTGCAGGCACAACCAGCCGCATTGGCGCAAGACGGAGGCCCCAGCCTGTACCTGCAGGCCGGAGCCGCCCGGGAGGACACCCAGGCCCTGACCATCGGCGCCACCCTGCCCTGGAATGGCTGGCAGAAGGAATGGTGGGGTGGTCAGGTGCGTGGCCACTGGGACTTTTACGCCAGCCAGTGGAGCGCCGACGGCGCGGTGGGCCGTGTGCACAGCACGGTGCTGGGTGTCAGCCCCACCCTGCGCTGGAGACCCAACACCGGCCACAGCGCCTGGTTTCTCGAAGGGGGCCTGGGAGCCAACTACGGAAAGCCCCGTTTCGTGACATTGCACAAGGCCTTCAGCACCCGCTTCAACTTTGCCAGCCATGTGGCCGTGGGCTACAGCCATGGTGCACAGCGCGAGCATGAATGGCAATTGCGGATCCAGCACAGCTCCAATGGCGGTTTCAAGAAACCCAACCCGGGTCAGAACTTCCTGCAATTGCGCTACGCGCGGCATTTCTGACCCCCGGGGCACGCCGCACGCACCGGCGCCCCGATCCATCTCCTGCCACCCCATCACCACCCCCGCCAGCACGGGGTGGTGCTGCTGCGCGGCCCATTTTCATGCACCACCCGCACCCTGTGGATAAACCTGTGTGGATTTCTCGAATAAATGGCAGGTTATCCACAGATCCATGCCATCGTGCCAGGTTGTTCATTTCGGTGTGCAGCAGAAAAACCCGTCCGCCCACACCCTTTGGCGGAACGCAAGCGACTGTCAGCATGGAATAAAACTGCCTTATCCACAAAAAAGGGCCTGCTCTACTACTACTGCTATTCAAATATAGAGACCTTAGAGAACAACCCAAGTCCCTCTGGCGCCCGATGGCGAGGCTGTTTTTTTCCGTCCCCCCGCATTGGCATGCGCCGAAAAGGGTCGTCGGACTTCAAGGTGCCTGCAAACCCGTTGACAGAGGTGTCCAGGCCCGGTCATCGACGCAGGGGGATGGGGAGGGGTGCCGCAGGGGTCGCGATGGCCTTGCTGGGCCTCTGGCGGCATTGACTGACTTCACACGAGCGGGCTGCGTGCGTTCAACGTACCCCAAGGGGGCAGGAAAAAGCTGTGGATGGTGCTGGCATAACCTGCGACTTATCCACAAGACAGGAGAGTCCTGTGGTTTTATCCCTGCAGGCGGATCTTTCCAGAACCGCGGTTGCGCACAGCATGTGCCGGGTGCCAAGTCCTTGCCAGGCAAGCCAAAAAACGGCTTGTCCACAGCAGCCCCCGGTGCTTACTACTACTACTATGGATATATAAGAGAAAAGAGAAGACAGTCAGGTGCTGCGGTTGGGGGTGCGGCCGCAAGGCGGCGCTCACTCCCGGGGCTGGCGCAGCAGGCGCTCCAGGGTGCCCGCAGGCATGGGCTTGCTGAACAGGTAGCCCTGGAAGGCGGTGCAGCCTGCCTTGAGCAGCAGGGCGTGCTGCTCTGCGGTTTCCACGCCCTCGGCAATCACATCCAGTTTCAGGGTGCGGCTGAGGGCAATGATGGTGTCCACGATGGCGGCATCGTTCGGGTCGGTCAGCAGGTCGCGCACGAAGCTCTGGTCGATCTTGAGCTGGCTCAGCGGCATGCGCTTGAGGTAACTCAGAGACGAGTACCCCGTGCCGAAATCGTCCAGCGCAAAGCCCACTCCCAGCTGGCGCAGAGCGGTCATGGTGGCGATGGCCTCGTCCATGTCCTCCACCAGCAGGCTTTCGGTCAGTTCCAGCTTGAGCCGGTGGGCGGGGGCCTCGTTGAACGCCAGGGCATGGGCGACGTCATCCACAAAGCTGTTGTTGCGGAACTGGCGTGAACTGACATTCACGGCCATGGTCAGGCCGCGCAGATGGGGGTCGGTTTTCCATTGCGCCAGCGTCTTGCAGGCCATGTGCAATACCCAGCGCCCCAGAGTCAGGATGAGGCCGGTCTCTTCGGCCAGCGGGACGAACTGAACAGGCGATACCAGACCGCGCTCGGGGTGCTGCCAGCGCACCAGGGCTTCGACCCCCACGTACTGGTTGGATGCATTCACCTGGGGCTGGAAATGCAGCAGGAACTGCTGCTCCGACAACGCGGTGCGCAGGTCGGATTCCAGTGCAGCCCGTGCCGACACCACGGCCTGCATGTGGGGGTCGTAAAAACGCAGGGTGCTGCGCCCGGCGGTCTTGGCCTGGTACATCGCCAGGTCGGCCTGTTTGAGCAGGTCCAGCACGCGCGTCTGGTTTCCCAGGAAGGGGGCCACGCCGATGCTGGGTGTGCTGCGGTAGTGGAAGCCCGCCAGGTCGTAAGGCACCGACAGCGCTGCAAGCACCTTCTCGCCCACGCTGCGGGCCTCGATGGCCAGCATGTCGGGGTCGGGGCTCAGGGCTTCGAGCATCACCACGAATTCATCGCCCCCCAGGCGCGCCACCGTGTCCACGGTGCGCACGCAGCCATTGAGGCGCTGGGCCACCTGTTGCAGCAGGAGATCGCCCTTGTCGTGGCCCAGGGTGTCGTTCAGCTGCTTGAAATTGTCCAGGTCGATGAACAGCAGCGCGCCCCCCTGGTGCTGGCGCTCGGCGTTGCCCAGGGCCTGGTGCATGCGGTCGAGCAGCAGCATGCGGTTGGGCAGGCCGGTGAGGGTGTCGAAGAACGCCAGACGCTGGATCTCGCGGTCGGTGGCCTTGCGCTGGCGGATGTCGGTGTTGATCTCCAGAACCGATTCGGGTTGCCCGTGCTCGTCCTGCACCAGGGTCCAGTGCCCTTCCATGTCGATCGCATGGCCCTCGCGATGGTGCTGCACGATTTCGCCAGCCCATTCACCATGCGCCAGCACCGCCTCGGTGGCACGCTGGAAGGCGGCCGTGTCGGGGTAGATCAACGCATTGATTGGCTGGCCCAGTGCCTGCTGCTGGGACCATCCATACACCCGTTCGGCGCTTTGGTTCCAGTAGGTGACGCGCTGTTGCAGGTCGCGCACCACGATGGCGTCCTGCGCCTTGTCCAGCAGCGATGCCTGGCGGCGGATGCGTGCGTCCGTGGCCTGGCGCTCGATTTCCCCCGAGGCACGTGCGGCGAAAATCTGCAGTGTCGTCGAGACGAAATCGGCATTGGCCAGCGGCTGGCGGAACAGCACGAAGATCAGCCCCGTGGGTTCGCCCGAGTTGCTGCACAGCTGTTGTCCGGCAAATCCCTGGGCCTGCAGGCGCGAGACGATGGGAGACCGGGGGTAGCGCAGCGCCAGACCGTGCGTGACGACGAACTGGCGCTGCTTCAGCAGGTGCTCGCTGGGAGTGCCATCCAGTTCGTATTCGACATTGGGCACCAGCTCGCCATTGACGACCAGGGCCAGCGAAACCGCCCGGGGTTTTCCGCCGGGCTGTGCAGGCAGCAGGCGGCCCACGGCCCCCACCTGGGCGCCCAGGGCTTCGGACATGTTGCGCGCCAGCTGGATAAAAAATTCGGTCCCGGTGGCGGCCGATACGGCGGCCGCCATCTTCAGCACCGAGGCCTGCAGCTGCTGCTGTTCCTTGCGTGCACGCAGGCTCATGATGCCGAAGGCCAGGTCGTTGGCCAGTTCCTGCAGCAGCTCGCTTTCTTCCGGGCCGATGTGCAGCACCTCGGGGGCGTACAGGTACAGCAGGCCGAAGGTGTGGTGGGCCGCGCGCAGTGGCAGGCTGATCACGCCATGAAAGCCCTGGCGGCGCATGCGCTCGGACAGGTTGGCAAATGACGGATCGGTCTGCACATCGCGCACGATGGTCGGCTTGCCCGAACGGATGGTGGCGCCTGCAGGCCCCTGGCCCTCGGGGTCGGTGCCGGACCAGGACACGCGCAGGGTGTCGAGATGATCGCCGTGGTCGCCGGCATGGGCCACGATTTCGATGGTTTTTTTCGCATCGTCGTGGGCAAATCCCACCCAGCCGAGCCGGTACCCGCCAATGTCCACCACGATGCGGCAGACCGCCTGCAGCAAAGCGGCTTCGGAGGTGGCGCGCACCAGGGTTTCGTTGCAGCTGCTGAGCATGTGGCGTGCGCGGGCCATGCGCGCCAGTTCGCGCTGCGTGCGCAGCCGCTCGGTGACGTCGGTGGCCATCACCTGGCGCGCCTGCAGACCGTTGAACAGGATGCCGCGCGAGGACATCTCGATGTCCATCTCCGAGCCATCCTTGCGCAGATGCCTCCCCATGATGTTGTCGCGCCGCTTCTCGCGTGCAATGGCCCGGATCTCGTGGTGCAGCTGGGTGCGCTGGTCCGGTAGCCACAGGTCGTGCACGCTCATGTGCAGCAGTTCCTGGGCGCTGTAACCATACAGTGCCTGCATGGCCTGGTTGACGGCCAGGAAGCGCAGGCTTTCGTCCTGCGCATACACCCACATGGGCTGCGGGTGGGCATCGAACAGCAGCTTGTATTGCTGCTCGGATGCCTGGAGACGTGTGGCCACCTGGCGCAGCTGCACCACGGCGCCCAGCGATTCCGACAGGATCTGCAGGTGGGCCAGGTCGCGCTGGCTGAAGTATCCGGCCTGGCTGGAGGTGACCTTGAGGGCACCCACGACGGCACCATCCACCCGCAACGGAACGGCCAGGGCAGCGCGCACCCCCTGGCGCTGGTAGGCCTCGCCCATGGTCCAGCCCTCGCCTTGCGTGTCGTTGCACAGCACGGCGCGACCTTCCTTCAGGTCGGACCACAGCAGGCTGTCCTGCAGCGGCAGTGCTGCACCCTGCGGGCGCACCATCAGTCCGACCGAAGCCTGTGACACCAGGCGGTCCCCTTCGAGCATTTCCACCATGGCGCCGTTGGCGCCAGTGGCATGCAAGGCCGTCTGGGCTACCAGTTCCAGCACGGCGGGCAGCGTGACGGACAGCGACGAAATCTGCTGCTGCACCCGCACCAGTTCGGCATGGGTACGGGCTTCATGCCGGGCTGCCAGTTCGGCCTGCTTGCGATCGCTGATGTCGGACATGCCGCCCACCATGCGCAGTGCCTGGCCCGTGTCATCGCGGATGACGAAACCGCGGTCGTGGATCCAGATATAGCGGCCATCGTCACGCCGCATGCGGTACTCGGATTGCCAGGTGCTTTCCTGGCCCCGGGTGGCGGCCAGCATGGACTGGATGACCCGCTTGCGGTCGTCGGGGTGCAGGCGCTCGGCAAAGGCTTCCGGGGTCGGGATATTGGCCTGCGGGGGCATGTGAAGCAGCTCCCGGAAGGTGCCGCCCCACCACAGGGCGTTGGTCTGCACGTCCCAGTCCCACACGGTATCGGTGGTGGCACGAGAGATCTGCTCGAAGCGCTCCTCGCTGCGGCGCAGGGTGGCGGCCTGGTCCTGCAGCCGCGCCTGGATGCTTTCGCGCTCCCGGGCCAGATGGGCCAGCTGCTGCCGCTGGTGGCGCTGTTCGATCTGGTCCAGCGTCTGGCGGGCCAGTGCCTGCAGGGCCTGCAACTGTTCGGGCCCGGGCGTGCGCGGCTGCGTGTCCATCACCGCCAGCGTGCCAAGGGCCAGGCCTTCGGCAGTGACCAGTGGGGCGCAGGCGTAAAAACGGATGTGGGGCGGCCCCAGCACCAGCGGATGGGTGGCAAACAGAGGGTGCTGCGTGGTGTCGGGCACCACCACCGGGCTGCGCCGCCCGTCGAGCCAGTGGGTGCAGAACGACACGGAACGCTCTGTTTCGCGCAGGGGCAGGCCCACCACGGCCTTGAACCACTGGCGCTGCTGGTCCACCAGGTTGACGATGGCGATGGGCACATCAAAGATATGTGCCGCCAGCTGGGCGAGCTGGTCGAAGGCCTCTTCGGGCGGGGTGTCGAGAATGGCGTAGGACTGCAGTGCCTGGAGCCGCGCGGCCTCTTGGGATGCGTGGGCAGGCAGCATGGTCACGCCCCGTCCTGGCCTGTGGGCATGATGCAGCCAACCTCCCGTCGCCTGGCGGCCTGCGGAGCGTTGCAGAAGGGCTTGGGCTGTATCAACACAGGGTGTGGTCGGTAAAGCGGCACATGTCGAACGGCCCGGCACCGGCGCAAGGGCGCAGGCGACGGGTGACAACTTGTAAAGCAGCAATGCTACACCGCGTGGGGCCGCCCGCCAGAGTCACGCATGCAACCTTCGTGCAGCACCAGGCTTGCTAGCCTGTGTGCCATGCAGATCTCTGAACTTGCCCGCCAGGCGTCCGTGTCCGTCCACGCCCTGCGCCACTACGAGCGCCTGGGGCTGATTCGCCCGCACCGCCGGGCCAACGGATACCGGGACTATCCCGCCAGCATCAAGCGCGAGGTGGTGTTCATCGCCATGTCGCGCCAGCTGGGCTTTGCACTGCCACAGATTGCCCGGCGGCTTGATGACTACCGTGCCGGCACGCTGGGCATTGACGACATGGTGTGGGCCCTGCAGGAGCGCGTGGCCGCGCTGGACCAGCATATCAGCCAGCTGCAGGCCCAAAAGCAGGTGGTGCTGGAACACCAGGCGTGGCTCAAGAAGCAACAGCCGCGCCAGCGCAAGACACCCGGCACCTGGCCGCGTGTGCGGCCCAGGACATCCGCCAAGTCCCCATCCCCAACCCCACCCCCCAGGAAAACGCCATGACTTCGCCTTCGCCATCCCCATTGCCCACTGCCTCCATCGCCGCATTGCAGGCCTTTGTGCGGGCCATGCCCATGGCCCGCACGCTCGGGCTGCGCTTTGTCCATGCCGAGCCTGGCCGGGTCGAGATGGAAATCCCGGTGAGTGAGGCCTTCAGTTTTCGCCCCGGTCAGCTCCAGGCCACGGCCGTGTTTGCAGTGGCCGACTTTGCGGCGGTGGCGGCAGCGGGCAGCGTGTTGCCGCCGGGCTGGACCAATGCCACGGTGGACGCGACCGTGAAACTTGTGGCGCCTGCTCGGGGCGTTTGCCTGCGTGCACGCGGGCGTGTGGTGGATGCGGGGCGGTTGCTCACCGTCTGTGCGGCTGACGTTTTTGCGGTGGACGGGAACGGCCAGGAAACCCTGTGTGCCACGCTCCTGGCCACGGCGCGCAATATCGAACCCGCCGCACTGCGGTAGTCAGCCACTGCGCGGTCGTCAGCCCCGTGTGCGCCGCGCCCGCACGGCAGCCGCCAGACCTTCCAGCACCGGCACGGTTTGCGCCAGGCTGATGCAGGCGTCCGTCACCGACACCCCATGCTGTAGCGGCTGGCCGGGCACGATGTCCTGGCGGCCTTCCTGCAGGTGGCTTTCGATCATCAGGCCGGTGATGCGCGCATCGCCGGCCGCGATCTGCTGGGCCACTTCGCCCGCCACGGTGATCTGGCGCTGGTGCTGCTTGCTGCTGTTGGCGTGGCTTACGTCGATCATCACCTGCTCGCGCAAGCCTGCCGCCTTGAGGATGGCGCAGGCCGCATCCACATCGGCCTTCTGATAGTTGGGCTGCTTGCCGCCGCGCAGGATGACATGGCAGTCCTGGTTGCCACGCGTCTCGAAGATCGCGGCCTGGCCCATCTTGGTCATGCCCATGAAGGCGTGCGAGGCCTGCGCGGCCTGGATGGCGTCGGAAGCCACCTTCACGCCGCCGTCGGTGCCGTTCTTGAAGCCCACCGGGCAGCTGAGCCCGCTGGCGAGCTGGCGGTGGCTCTGGCTCTCGGTGGTGCGTGCGCCAATCGCGCCCCAGCTCACCAGGTCGCTGATGAACTGCGGCGACAGCAGGTCGAGAAACTCGGTGCCCACGGGCAGGCCCAGCGCCAGCACGTCGAGCAGCAGCTCGCGCGCCATCTCCAGTCCTTCGTTGATGGCGAAGCTGCCGTCGAGGTGCGGGTCGTTGATGTAGCCCTTCCAGCCGACGGTGGTGCGCGGTTTTTCAAAATACACACGCATCACGATGAGCAGGTCGTTTTGCAGTGCGTCGGCGTGCGTCTGGAGCTGGCGCGCGTATTCCATGGCCTGGCCGTGGTCGTGGATGGAGCACGGCCCCACCACCACGATGAGCCGGTCGTCCTGGCCCTGCAGCACGCGCGAGATGGCGGCGCGGCTGCTTTCCACCAGCGCCTGGGCGGCGGCCGGGGCAGGTTGCCATTCCTGCAGCAATGCGGGGGTGATCAGGGGACGCACGGCCTTGATGCGGGTGTCGTCGATGCGGGTGGTGTCCAGCGTGGACAGCGGTGTGGCGGGGCGGTGGGCATGGGTCATGCCCCCGATTGTCGCGCGGACGCGCTGCCACCCGTCAAGGCCTGCGGAAGGCCGGGTTCTGGCGCGACCAGTGGCGCGACTGCAGGTGGTCCATGCGCACATCGCCACCCGACGAGGGGGCATGCACGAAGCGCCCTTCCCCGACGTAAATACCGGCATGGGTGGGCTTGCGGCCCGGGCCGAACACCACCAGGTCTCCGGTGCGCAGCTCGCGGGCGTCCACCGGCCGGCCCCAACCGCTCAACTGCGCCACCGTGCGCGGTGGCGCGGTGCCTACGCGGTGGCGGTAGACGTAGCCAATCAGGCCGCTGCAGTCAAAACCGCTCTCGGGCGTGTTGCCTCCATAGCGGTAGGGTGTGCCCACCAGGCCCAGTGCATGGATGGCAATGTCATGCGCCTGCTCGTCCGTCAGATACGACGCCAGCGGACGCGCCGGTGCGGGTGCGGGCACCGGGGTGGTGCTGCAGGCGCCCAGCAACAGCGCGGCCGCCAAGCCCAGGCCATACCAGGGCGTCCTCGTCAGCGGTGCGGGCCGATCAGACGGGCTCATCCCGGACTTGAAATTGGGCATGAAAATAGCGTTTTTCGCATATTGGATAAGCGCCAATAGCTACTGAATCAATAGCAAAATTGACGTTCCGGCTATTTCTTGATGCGCTCGGGCGTCAGGAACAGGCCCACCCCCACCACGATCAGGATCAGCGGCCACCAGGTGCGCAGCAACTCGCGCAGGCTGATGTCGATCACGCCCAGATTCGTCAGCAGCATGAAGCTGCCCGCCAGGATCAGCACGATGGCTGCCACATTGCCTCGCATGGGAACCTCCTTCGAAAATCAACGGCCCATGGGCGAGATGCCGATCAGCATCGCGTGCGCCCAGAAGGCAAACACGGCCCAGGCCACCAGGCCCAGCACCACGACAATGCCCGTGCCTGCCAGCGTGCCGCTGGCGTAGCTGGTGCCCTGGGCGCGGTCGCGCTGGCGTGCGGCCCGAAAGTCGAACACCGCCCACAGCAAAAAGCTGCCAAACAGCAGCACATCGGCCAGATTGCCGTTGGAGATCAGGTGCGCCAGCGCCCAGGTCTTCACCGCCAGCACCATGGGGTGGTGCAGCTTGGCCTTGAGCGCATTGCGCGGCACGTAGGCGGCGGCCAGCAGGATGAAGGCCACCAGAGTGAACAGAGAGGCCGCATGGCGCATGGCCACGGGCGGGTTCCACAGCACCACGGGCTGCTGGCGTGCCAGGCCGTAGCCCCAGACCACCAGCACCAGGCCGACGAGCGAAAGGACCGAATACACGCCCTTCCACATGCCCTCGCCCAGCCGGGCCCGGGTTTGCGTGCGCCAGCCATCGGCCACGATGCGCACCGAGTGCACGCCCAGGAAAAGAACAAGTCCGAGGATCAGGATCGACATGGGAAAAAAGCCTATGGGGTAGTTGTGGCTGCCCATTATCGGCAGATGGCGGGAATTTGCAGAAGGCCCTGCGCGCCCGGCGCATAATGGCCGCCCGACCCGCACCCCTTCCGAAGCCCCTCAAGCAGGCTTCGCCCCCCGACGATGCCCGGCTATGAAACCAAGCAAGAGCGCATCGCCGTGGCCGGTGTGGAGCACCTGCACATCCGTTCGCTGCTCGACCGCCAGCAGTTTGCCGACCCTCTGGGCCTGGCGCTGCGCCTGGGCATCTCGTCGGCCACCTGGCCGCTGTTCGGTCTGCTTTGGCCCTCGGGCGCGCAGCTGGCCGCGCGCATGGCCCAGCGGCCCGTGCGCGCGGGCGAGCGGGTGCTGGAGATCGGCTGTGGCCTGGCCCTGCCCAGTCTGGTGGGGCACCGCCGGGGCATGGACATCACGGCCAGTGACTGCCATCCGCTGGCCGCACGCTTTCTACGCAACAACCTGCGCCTGAACCACCTGGCCCCGATGAAATACCGGCACGGCGCCTGGGATGCCCCACAGCCCGCTGCGACGACGGCCGCCACCGCGCATTCCACTACGGTGCGGGAGCGCTACGACCTGCTCATCGGTAGCGACCTGTTGTATGACCGCGATGCCAGTGTGGCGCTGGCCGAGTTCATCGGCTGGCACGCGGAACCTGCCGCCGAGGTGTGGATCGTGGACCCCGACCGGGGCAACCGCCCCGTCTTCTCCCGGCTGATGGCCGACAACGGCTTTGGCCTGACCCAGCAGCGGCTCGATACCGCCGCCACAGCCACCGCCCCGCTGTACAAGGGGCGCCTGCTGGTGTATCAGCGCGCGGCGTAGCGGGTGGGCTGCGGCAATGCAGCCGCCCCGTGCTTATGCAAAAAGGTGGGCAACTGGGCCTTGGCACAGGCCTGCAGCGCCATCAGAAAATCGTGCCCGGCGTCGGCCACGCCCCAGCGTTCCGCCAGATCCTGCTGCATGCGCAGCAGCAGCGCCGCCGTCACCTGCGCATCGGCCAGCGCCCGGTGCGCACGGCCCGCGCTGGGCAACTGGTGAAAGCGTGCCAGCGTGCCCAGCTGGTGGTTGGGCGCCTCAGGGTACAGGCGGCGCGCCAGCCGCACCGTGCAGGCAAATGGGTGCGGTGCATCGCACCCGGCGCGCGCCAGCTCGGTCTGCCAGAAGCCCCGGTCAAACGGTGCGTTGTGCGCCACCAGCGGCGCATCACCCACAAAACGGTGCGCCTGTGCCATCACCTCGCCCGCCGGCGGCGCATCGGCCACCATGGCGTTGGTGATGCCGGTGAGCTGCGTGATGAAGGGCGGAATGTGCACCCCGGCGTTCATCAAACTCTGGAACTGCCCCACCACCTGCCCGCCTTCCACCAGCACGATGGCCACCTCGGTGGCGCGCGCGCCCTGTCCGGGCGAGCTGCCGGTGGTTTCGAAGTCGATGACGGCGATGGGTGCAGGCATACGGAGGCTCAGGCCTTTTTCAGGAACTCGGATTTGAGCAGCATGCTGCCCAGGTCGGTCTTGCAGTCCACGTTGTGGCCGTCGGCACCGTCCACCAGGCGGATGCTCTTGATCTTGGTGCCCTTTTTCAGCGTGGACGAAGAGCCCTTGACCTTGAGGTCCTTTACCAGGATCACGGCGTCGCCGTCCTGCAGCGGGTTGCCGTTGGCGTCGCGCACCACGCCGTCGCTGGCGGTGTCATCCTCTGCCGGGGCGGCGGACTGCGGCCATTCGTGCCCGCAGTCGGGGCAGATGTAGTTTTCGCCGTCGGGGTAGGTGTTCTCCTGGCCGCATTGCGGGCAGGCGGGCACGGTGTGGGGCATGGGGGATTTCCTCCGCTGTGTTGTGGTGGTGTAGGGCCGCTATTGTCCGCGCGCGCCGCGCCGCTCCAGCGTGAACGGCGGCAGGCCCTTGAGCAGGCGCTGGCCGTAGCTGGTGCGCGTCAGGCGTTTGTCGTAGCAATACACATGCGCCTGGTCTTCCTCGGTGCGGATGGCGCGGCCCGCCCATTGCGCCAGGCGGATGGCGGTGGCCGGCACCACCAGCTCGCTGAACGGGTCGCGCCCCACGGCGCGCAGCCATTCGGCGCGGGTCTCGCCCACGGGGTCGTCGGGCGGGGCGAAGGGCAGCTTGGTGATGAACACCGACTCGCACAGCCGCCCGGGCAGGTCCAGCCCTTCGCCGAAGGACTGCATGCCGAAGATGATGGAGGGCTCGCCCGCTGCCACGCGCTCGCGGTGGCGTGCCAGCAGCTGCGTGCGCGGCAGCTGGTTCTGCACCAGCACCAGCGGCCGCATCACGGTGGCCAGCGCGTCCACTGCCTGGCGCATCTGCTCGCGCGAGGTGAACAGCACCAGTGCGCCGTATTGCACGCGCGCCAGGTCGTTGAGCAGCGCATCGACCATCTCGGTGGTGAACTGCGCGGCGTTCTTCGGGTCGGCGTGCGTCTCGGCGGCAATCAGGGTGCCCTGCGCGGCGTAGTTGAAGGGGCTGGGCACTTCGAGTGTGGTGGCAGCTTCGTCACCATGCAGCCCTGATTCGCGCAGAAAGAAGTCGAACTGCCCGCAGCTCGTCAGCGTGGCCGAGGTCAGCACCGCGCCGCGCACGCTGCTCCACAGGTGGCTGCGCAGCGTGTTGCCCGGCAGGATGGGGCTGGCGTGCGCCTTGACCACAATAAAGTCGCCATCCATCTCCAGAGTGAACCATTTGGCGTTGGGCACGAAGCCCGTGGCCTCGCCCTCGGGCGCCTCTTGCAGCAGCAGTTGCGCCGTGGCGTGCACCTCTTCGAGCCGGGGCGCCAGCGTGCCGATTTGTGCATACAGCTGCGACAGGCGGCGTGATTCGTCGGGCTTATCGCGCATCTCGGCGCGTAGCGCCTTGGAGATGGCGCGCAGGCATTCCAGAAACCCCTCCGCGTGGTGCGCCAGCTGGCCCAGGGGCTCGTGCAGCGCCTCGGGCAGAACGCCGCGCGGCACGCGCATGCGCGCCGGACCCCAGGCGCTGTTCTGGCCCTTGAGGGCCTCGCCGTACAGGTCCATCACCAGCCGGGCCAGGTCTTGCAGGTGCTGGCGCAACTGGCTGGCGTGGCGCGGAATGTCGGCCACCTCGGTCACCTCCACCAGCGTGCCGATGCGCAGCGCGCGGCTGGAGAGCCGGTCGATCCAGCCCAGGCGGCTCAGGTCGGCGCTGCAGGCGAACTGGTCGAGCGCCGTGGCGGGCAGGTGGTGCGCCTCGTCGAGCACCAGCAGGCAATTGTCCAGCTCGGGCAGCACGCGCGCGCCCAAGGACGACAGCAGCAGATCGTGGTTGGCCACGATCACCTGCGCGCCGACCAGCGCCTTGCGCTGGTCGTAATACACGCACTGGCCAAAGGCCGGGCAGTGCCGCCCGGTGCACGAGCTGCCTTCGGCCGCCACGGGGCTCCAGACCTCGGGCTCGGGCGGGGTGTCGAGGCTGTCGCGGTCGCCGTCCCAGGCACCCTGTGCCAGGGTTTGCGCCATGCTGGCGTAGAACTGCATGCGCGCCTCGGTCTCCTGGTGCGAGCGCCTCGGGCGTGCGGCGGCGGCCTCTTCGGGGAACAGGTCGTCATCGTCCTCGCCATGCGCCTCGCCCGTGCCTGCCAGGCGCTCTAACTTGAGCTTGCACACATAGCGCCCGCGCCCCTTGGCCAGCACGAACTTGAAGGGCTGCTCCATCTGCGCCGCGAGCGCGGGCAAATCCTTGTTCACCAGCTGCTCCTGCAGCGCCACGGTGGCGGTGGAGATCAGCACCCGCGTGCCGCGCGCCAGCGCAATGGCAATGGCCGGTGCGCAATAGGCCAGCGACTTGCCCACGCCCGTGCCCGCCTGGATGACGGCAATGGCGCGCGTGGGTTCGCCGTCTTCTTCATCGACCTTGCCCAGTTGCGCCTGGCTGAAGGTGCGCGCCACCTGCTCGGCCATGGCGCGCTGGCCCGCACGGCTGCGGAAACCCTCGGTGGACCGCACCACCGCATCAAACGCCTGCAGGCCCGCCTGGGCCCATTCTGTGGAAGACATAGGGGTGGGAGTGTGGCACAGGGGATATGCCAAAAAAATACAAGCAAAAATGGGCTGCAGTGCTTTTTGGCTATGCGCTGAAAGCTACATAGTTAATAGCAAATAGACTGAGCAAAACGGGACAATTCATCGCCATGTCGGCGCGGCATAGGCAGGGTGTTACTGGCAATATATACAGTATTATCCGGATCTTGGCGAGTACCTGCCGCCATGCCATCAGCGTTTTGCTTCGTATCCTTTCCTCTTAAAGGTGCTCGGTATGAAAATCTTGCCCGCCGAATTCGACGGCCAGCCCATCCGCCGGGTGTACGACGAAGACACGGAAACCTGGTGGTTTTCGGTGATTGACGTAGTGCAGGTGTTGACGGACAGCACCAACGCCAATCGGTACTGGTCCGACCTCAAGCGCAAACTGGCGCAGGAGGCGGGTTCTGAGCAACCATACGAGAAAATCGTAAGGTTGAAGCTGACGGCACCCGACGGTAAAAAACGCGAGACGGATTGCGCCACCGCAGAGACCTTGTTGCGCGTTGTTCAATCCGTCCCCAGCCCCAAGGCCGAGCCCATCAAGCTCTGGCTGGCCAAGGTGGGCTACGAGCGCATGCAGGAGATGGCCGACCCGGCCCTGTCGCTCGATCGCGCCCGCCAGACTTGGCTGCAGCATGGCCGCAGCGACAAGTGGATTCAGCAGCGCATGACGGGGCAGGAAACCCGCAACAAGCTGACCGACTATTGGAGCGAGCACGACATCAAGGCGGGCAGTGAGTTCGCCATCCTCACCAACATCATTCACCAGGAATGGGCGGGCCTGAGCGTGGCGCAGCACAAGGAGTTAAAGGGCCTGGCCAGCCACAACCTGCGCGACCACATGAGCGAGGCCGAGCTGATATTCACCGCACTGGCCGAGCTATCGACGCGCCAGATTGCCGAGAGTGTGGATGCCACCGGCATGGCCGAAAACAAGACCGCCGCCCAGGCAGGTGGCAGCATCGCCGCCAAGGCCCGCAGGCAACTGGAAAACCAGACCGGGCAGTCGATCGTGACGGGTGCCAACTACCTGCCATCAGGCACACCCAAGGCTATAGAGCCAGTGAAGCCCGCCACAGTCATCAAGACACCCAAAAATCGTAAAGCGCTTTGAACCAGCGACCCCCTCAGCGCATGCCCGTGGGCGGCGGGAAGGCGCGCTATCGTCCAGTCGCGCCCCGCTGATGAGGCACCGCCCGGCGTCCAGTCACTAGCGGTCAATGGCGCTGGCCAGGCCGTGTCACTGGCAGGGTTCGTCACACCTGGAGTGCGGCGCCCGGTCCAACCTGTCAGCCCTCCAGCAGCTCCACGCGCCACTGCACGCAGGGGCCTGCCACCTCCGGCAGGGCCTGCAGCACATGCAGGGCGAGGTCGATAGCACCCTGGGGCGCTTCTCCGGTCAACACCAGCACCTGATGCGCTTCGTCGGGGTGGTCTGCCATCCATTCCAGGCGCTCCACCGGCACGGCCTGGCGCGCCAGCAGCGCACCCACCGCCACCATGTCCTGGCGCGAGTGCACGGGCACGCGCAGGTGGTGCCGCGTGCACACGGCCGCGTGCGGCAGCACCGGCAGGGGGTGCAGGGCATGGGCCTGGAAGCCCAGGTGCGGCACGCGCTGCCCTGCGTGCGTGCCATCGAGCCGGGCCACGTCCACCAGGTCGGCGATCACGGCCGAGGCCGTCTGCTCTGCGCCCGCTCCGGCGCCGTAGTACATCGTCACGCCCGATGCGTCGCCTTGCACCAGGATGCCGTTCATCGAGGCGTTCACCTGCGCCATCAGGTGGGTGGCGGGCAGCAGCGCGGGCTGCACGCGCAGCTCGATGCCGCCTTCGCGCCGCCGCGCCACGGCCAGCAGCTTGATGCGGTAGCCCAGCTGTTCGGTGCAGGCCACGTCCAGCTGCCGCAGGGTGGTGATGCCTTGTACCTGCACATCGGCAAAGTTCACCGGCATGCCGAAGGCGTTGGCCGCCAGCAGCGCGAGCTTGTGCGCCGCGTCGATGCCTTCGATGTCGAAGGCCGGGTTGGCCTCGGCATAGCCCAGCGCCTGGGCTTGCGCCAGTGCCTGAGCAAAGTCCAGCCCCGCATCACGCATCTGGCTCAGGATGAAGTTGGTGGTGCCGTTGATGATGCCCGCCACCCACTCGATGCGGTTGGCCGTGAGCCCCTCGCGCAGCGCCTTGATGATGGGGATGCTCACCGCCACCGCGCCCTCGTAGGCCACGGCCACACCGTGCTGGCGCGCGGCGGCGAAAATTGCGCCGCCATGCTCGGCCAGCAGCGCCTTGTTGGCCGTGACCACATGCTTGCCGGCGGCAATGGCGGCCAGCACCCAGCCGCGCGCCGGGCCGGTGCCACCGGCCACCTCGACCAGCACGTCCACTTCGGGGTGCGTGGCGACCTGCATCGGGTCGTCGATGAGGGCCACGTCCGGCCCCACCACGGTCCGGGCACGCGCGAGGTTGCGCGCGGCCACCACCACCACCTCGATGCCGCGCCCCGCGCGCGCGGCGATCAGGGCCTGGTTGCGCGCCAGCACGCGGAAGGTGCCCGCGCCCACGGTGCCAATGCCGATCATGCCCACGCGCAGCGGGCGCAGGGCCACGGGGTGGCCGCCAAGGGAGTCAAAACGAGGATCAGGATCGCGGTACATGAACTTCTCCGAACGAAAAAAAGCAAACCCGGCTGCCAGGGCTGGGTTTCGTTTCGTTCGGGGAGAAGAGAGAAGACACCAGGTGGCCGCCGGAACGGCCACCTGCGCGTGCTCAGGTGGCCGCGGTGGTAATGGTGGTAATCATTCGTGCCCCCATCGCCCGCGCGCAGGCGGGCAGCATCATGCAACCCATGGGGGCGGCAACGGATGCGGTGTGGAACGGGAGGTACGGCATGAAGCGTCCAGTGTAGCGCAGGCTCACAGCGCGTCGATCTTGTGGCTGTGGCCCACCGGGTACTTCTGCGCGTTGAGGTCCATCTTGGTGCGTGCCGCGTCCATCAGGTCGATGCCAAGCACCGTGGAGAGCTGCACCAGGTACAGCAGCACGTCGGCCATCTCGTGGGCCACGGCCTGCTTCTGTTCGGGCGTGAGCTGGCGGCTCTGGTCTTCGGTGAGCCACTGGAAATGCTCGAGCAGTTCGCCGGACTCGACGATCAACGCCGAGGCCAGGTTCTTGGGCGAATGGAACGGGCCCCAGTCGCGTGCATCGGCGAACTGCTGCAACTGGCGGGCCAGGGCCTGCAAGGCGGTTTCGGGTTCGGGGGTGGAGATCATGGGGGCGACTGTAGCGGGGGGCGATCGCCCGGCGCAACGCCAGCGCCGTTGCCCGCCTCGGCGAGCAGGTGCTCGCGGAAGACCCGCGCAATCGGCGATAGCTGCTTGGCACGCGGGTGCACCACATGCCACTGCGACGGGATGGGCATGCCCTGTACCGGCAGTACGCACAGGTCGGTCTCCAGCTCGCTGCTGCGCAGGGCATGCTTTGAGAGCACGGCGATGCCCAGGCGGCCCGCCACGGCCTCCTTGATGGCCTCGTTGCTGCCCAGCTCCAGCCGGGTCGGGGCCTCGAAACCCTGGGCTGCAAAGAACCGGTCGGTGGCCAGCCGCGTGCCCGATCCGCGCTCGCGCAGCACAAAGCGCTCGCTGCCCAGATCTGCCAGCGCAATGCGGCGGCGCTTGGCCAGCGGGTGGCCCTGCCAGGCGATGAGCACCAGCGGGTTGGACAGAAAAACGTGGTCTTCCAGGTCCATGTCGGGCGGGGGCAAAGACATGACGTACAGATCGTCCATGTTGTCGCGCAGACGCTGTACCACGCCATCGCGGTTGAGCACTTCGAGCGCGATTTCGATGTCCGGGTAGCGCGCGCAAAAACGGCCCAGCAAGCGCGGCACGAAATACTTGGCTGTGCTGACCACGGCCACCCGCAGGCGCCCGCGCGTCAGGCCGTGCATGGCGTTGATGCGCTGCCCGAAGGCTTCCCAGGTATCCACGATACCGCGCGCCGTGGCGGCCAGTTCGCGCCCGGCATCGGTAAGGTGCACGCGGCGCCCGATCACCTCGTACAGCGGCAGGCCCACGGCCTCGGTCACTTCGCGCAGCTGCATCGACGCCGTGGGCTGCGTCACATGCATGGCGCGTGCTGCGCCGCTGACGCTGCCCGTCTCGGCCAGCGCCAGAAACAGTCGCAGCTGTCGGAAGGTGATGTTCATAGATAAATATCTATAGTTATCTAACTGATTATCGATTTTATTTTATTCATTGGGGCGCCTACATTCGCGGCACAACGATCCCTTCGTGCCATGCAAACCCTCACTGATCCTGCCATCCTGTTCTTCGTGTTCGGCGTCTTTGCCGGGCTGGTCAAATCCAATCTGGAAATTCCGGCGCCCATCGCGCGCTTTCTGTCGCTGTACCTGCTGATGGCGCTCGGCCTCAAAGGCGGGTTTGCGCTGGCGCAGTCGGGGCTGACGGCGCAGGTGGCCACCGGGCTGGGGCTGGCGATCGGGCTGGCGGTGGCTGTGCCCATCGTTGGCTATCTGCTGCTGAGCCGCTTCATCCCGCGCTTTGACGCGGCGGCCGTGGCCGCCACCTACGGCTCGGTCAGCGCCGTCACCTTCATCACCGCCACCGCCCATCTGGACAATCAGGGCATTGCCTACGGTGGCCACATGGCCGCCGCCATGGCCCTGATGGAATCGCCCGCCATCATCCTGGCCGTGCTCATGGCCAACGCGCTGCGCCGCAGCCAGGCCGCCCCCGTGCGGGTGGGGCCTGCGGGCGCTGCCTCGCTGGCCCTGCACGGGGGGGGGCAGGGGTTCTCTCTGCCCAAAGTGCTGCACGAGTCGTTCACCGATGGTGCCCAGCTCCTGCTGCTGGGCGCCATGGCCGTGGGGCTGCTCACTGGCGAAGCCGGCCAGCAGGCTATGCAACCCTTTTCCGGCGACCTGTTCAAGGGCATGCTGGCCTTTTTCCTGCTCGACATGGGCCTGAGCGCCGCGCGCAACCTGCCCGGCCTGCGCAGCCAGCCCCCGTTGCTCATCGCCTACGGCCTGCTGGCGCCGCCCGTGCACGCGGGCGCGGCACTGCTGCTGGCAGCCGGGGTGGGCCTGCCCCTGGGCGACACCGTGCTGCTGATGGTGCTGGCCGCCAGTGCCTCGTATATCGCTGTGCCCGCCGTGGTGCGCTACGCCATCCCCGAGGCCAACCCTTCGCTCTACGTGGGCCTCTCGCTCGGGCTGACGTTTCCGCTCAACATCCTGCTGGGCATCAGTGGCTATACCCAGGTGGCGGTGTGGGTCGCGGGCTGACGCCGAGCACCTGAGGGGCGTCGCGGCCGCTGGTGGTGCGAAGTCGAAGGTGGGTGGTAGTGCGCCGCCTACACATCGGCTGGCGCCTGTAACGCATGGTCTAGACGTGCATTGAGCCTCGGTGGCGTCCTGGGACGGCCGCCGACTCTGTGCCATGTCAGTCCCGCCAATGGCTTTCCGGTGCTGCATGCGCATCGTTCCGGAAGCCCCACGCTGCGTCGCACGCTGTCGCAGGAAATCCCTCTTTGGCAGCACTCGCACCGCCGCGTAGCAGGGTTTCTGGCGCCTGGGCCGCATCTTGTACACGACCCGAAAACACCCTTGTGCAAGGGTCTACTCCATTTGGACTAGCTACGGCAAAAGACCAGTTTTTTTCTTGACTTCAATTAACGTTTGTATAGATTTGCAACGTTTTGTGATCTTTGTGCGCGCCATTTTTCAATGTTTGAGGGACCCATGCGATCAATTTTTTCCATCCAGCCGACTCGGCGTGAGCGCAGTTGCGCCGGGCGCCGCGGCGCTCAAGGGGGTTTCACTTTGGTGGAGCTTGCGGTGGTTCTTGCCGTCATCGGGCTCATCATTGGTGCGGTGGCCATCGGCAAGGATGTGCAGCGCAACGCCGAGTACACCAAGATCAAGAACAAGTTCATCGACCAGTGGGAGCAGGCCTACAACCAGTACTACCAGCGCACCGGCGTGGTGGTGGGGGACAGCCAGATTGCGCCGCGCATCATGGTCAACGGGGCGGCCTATGTGGCGACCGGAACGAATCCGGTTTCGGGCGGCGATATGGGTGCAACGATTGCGGCCGGCAACGAGCCGGCACCAGTGTGCGCACACGCGCCGGAGAATGACGCTGCGGTACGTAGTTCGGCCACTGCGTTCGTGGCCAACACGAACGACCTGCGTCTGTATATGACACGCGCAGGTATTCGCATGCCGCCTGGTCGTGCCGAAGGGCAGGAAGACCTGTACGTTTACACCGACACCAACGGCTCGCCGCAGGAAATCCAGGTGTGCTTTCAGTGGAACCGCCCCGGCACTCCCGAAGGTGCGGGCAACGTGATGGTGATCGCCGGGCTGACGCCCGACCTGGCCCGCATGCTCGACCAGATGATTGACGGAAAGCCGGACGCCCAGGAAGGGCGCTTGCGTCTGCGAAACATCCCCAACGGAACGCCCAATGGCCCGGGAGTGGAATGGTCTGCCAACAACAGCTTTGGACGCGGGGCGACCGCCCCCACGGCCACGGGCGCGGGCCAGACGCGAGACGAGGAGCAGGTCATCACCCTGACCGCCATTTACAAGATGAACCAGTGAAGCAGGGCGAGGGAATCCACATCATGAAGCAAGCATTCAAGTACCCCACCCGCCGTCCACTTTCGCCGCGCCAGCAGGGTTTCACGCTGGTGGAACTGGCGGTGGTGCTGGCCGTCATCGGTCTCATCATCGGCGCCGTGGCCATCGGCAAGGACGTGCAGCGCAACGCCGAATACACCAAGATCAAGAACAAGTTCATCGACCAGTGGGAGCAGGCCTACAACCAGTATTACCAACGCACCGGCGTGGTGCTTGGTGACAGCCAGACCGCTCCGCAGAACATGGTCAACGGAGAGCGGTATCTTGCCGCCGGAGTGCGCTCCGGTCGAAACATGACCGGTGTGACAGCGCCCAACGCGATCTGCCGGGATGCGCGTGGTCAGGGGATGACGCGGGGCTTCACGGCAGGCACCGATCCCAACCTGCGCGAATTGATGACCCGCGCTGGCATCCGCATGCCCCCGGGCCGCGCCGAAGGCCTGGAAGATCGTTATGTCTACCTCGATAGCAACGGCAACCCGCAGGAAGTCCAGGTCTGCTTCCAGTGGAATGTGCCGCTGGCCGATGCGTCGGCGGCCAACGCTGTGGGTGAAGGTGCCGGCAACGTGATGGTCATCACGGGCCTCACGCCCGACTTGGCGCGCTCGCTCGACCAGATGATCGACGGCAAGCCCGATGAACGCGAAGGGCGGTTTCGCCGTCAGGGCGTGGCGAACAACGCAGGCGGGGCCATCAACGCGCCAGGTCAGGAATGGCAGGCCACCAATCGCGACCTGATCGGCACCAACAACAACCGCAGTTTCGACGAAGACCAGGTGGCCATCGTGACCGCCATCTACAAGATGAACCAGTAAGGGTTCGCCGTTTCGTTCCCGTTCGCACCGTATCTGTATCGCCACATTGCCGGAGATTTTTGAATGTCTAGAACCCAATCATTCCGCAGGCTGGGCCGCAAGGTCCAGCAAGGTTTCACGCTGGTCGAGCTGGCCATCGTGCTGGCCGTCATCGGTCTCATCATCGGTGCCGTGGCCATCGCCAAGGACGTGCAACGCAACGCCGAATACCAGAAGGCCGTCAACAAGTTTGCCTACCAGTGGAAGATGTCGTACGACCAGTACTACCAGCGCACCGGCGTGGTGCTGGGCGACTGCCAGCAGGCGCCGACCTACATGGTCAACGGCTCTGAAACCGAGATTCCGGCGGGCACCAATGCCTGCACCCGCGCGGGCTCCATGGCGGTGGCCGGCATTCCCGAGAATTTTGCGAACCGCGGCTTGAAGATCTGCAGCGGCCAGGGCTACACGGCCGGTCAGGTGGGCCCGGGTGATGCGGCCCTGGCGACGCAAAACCTGCGCACCCTGATGACGCGCGCGGGCGTGCGCATGCCGCCTGGCCGGGGCGAAGGGCATGAAGACCGCTTCCTGTACATCGACTCCAACGGCAATGCCGTCGAGATGCAGGTGTGCTTCCAGTGGAACACCTCGGGCACCGCCAGCGGGGCCGGCAATGTGATGGTGATCCGGGGCCTGACGCCCGATCTGGCGCGTTTCATGGACCAGGTGATCGATGGCAAGCCCGACTCGCGCGAAGGCCGCTTCCGTATGCAGAGCCGTCCTGCACACACCGCAGCGGGCGAAGCCAATGCCCCGGGTACGCAGTGGGAGGCCAACAACACCGAGGGCAACAACATTGCCAACACCGCAGCCAACAGCGCGATGACCAACAGCGATGCCCGTCAGGCCATCAACAACACCAGCGGCAATGCGGGCGGCACCGCCACGGGGCGCACCTTTGACGAAGACCGCGTCATTCTGGTGACGGCCCACTGGACGATGGAGCAGTAATTGAACGGCGCCCGTACGCTCAAGCTTGTCTCCCTGGCACTGGCCACGGCCCTGCTCGGTGGTGGCGCCTGGCTGGCACACGGCGGGCTCAAGCAACTGGCCCGGGAGCGCCAGCAGTTTGCGCAGCTGCAGTCAGAGCTGGACAACGCCCGTCGCCTGCTGCCTGAGGTGCAGCAGCGCGAGCAACTGGTGCGCTCGATCAAGGAGGTGGCTCAGCAGGTCGAGCGCATGGGTTTTGACCCAGGCCAGTGGGGCGAGCGCAGGCTGCGCCGTCCCCAGGGGCCAGCCACCCGCGCAGAGGCCGCCCAGTTCCTGGCGGAGCTCGGGCGGGGCGGTGCGGGTCAGGTCTTTGTGGCCGATCTGTTTGACATTGCCACAGTGTCTCCGGGGGCCAGCCTGTTCCACCCGCCCCAGCCGGGCGACCAGGGACTCACGCTCGGCGTCAGCGGCACGCTGCATTTCCAGACGGTGTCTGTCTCTCAATCGCCCAGGGTGACCCCATGAGCGCTGAACATGTTTATCGGATTGCGACCACCGGATGGCTGCATTGCCACGGCCACCAGGTGGAGGAGGTGCCAGCGTGGCCCCGACTGACCCACAGCGCGCTGGTCGTACTCGACCTGGATGACGTCTTCACGGATGTATGGCGGTTTGAAGGGAAGTCCGAGTACGCCGCAGCCTTGATTGAAAAGCGCGTGCGTACCGAGGGTCTGGTGGAGGGCGCTGCGCATATTGTGGTGCACCGCCTGGTCAAACTGCCGCGTGGCTTTCAGGCGTTCTTTTCCGCCATTTCGCTGGAGCTGTGGCAGCGCTGCACGCAGTGGGCCAAGGAGCAGGCCGATCACTGCCTGGTGATGATGGCCACCGGTCTGCTGTGCCACAACGTGGGCACGGACCAGGCGCGCGTGATGCTGTCCCAGCGTCGGCTGATGTGTTTTGCCCAGACCGAAGCGGGCATGGTGTTCGGTGCGACCCAGGCGCTGGGTTCCGGCCCGGCGGCCATGGCCAGTGCCGCCAAGGTATTGACGGCCAACCACAATGCACTTCTGACCCGCCTGGGTCCGGAAGCCGTCGAATGGGGGGTGTTGTGGTCCACACAGACGTCGGACAGCGACACCTGTCTGGAGGCGGTGCGCAGCGTGCTGGGCGGCGCACCGCTCGCCATGCCGGATCAGGAGCTGGTCTTGGCGGGCGAGCGCGTGCACACCGTCCTGCCGGCGCTGGCGCGCGAGGCCGCTGGTCGTCATGCCCTCAATCCTTCACTGGAACGGGTGGCATGGCGTGCCGAGCGCTGGGTGGCCCCCATCACGGTGGTGACGGCCTTGGTGGGGCTGGTGCTGGCGATTGTGGGCGTCATGGTGGGCCAGATGGCCGAGCAGCAGCGGACGGCCGGCTTGAACCAGCGCAGCGAACTGACGGCTTTGCAGGACCGCATTCAGGCGGTGGCCACGGTGGAGGCGCCCCTGAAACTTCTGCCCGTGGCGGAATTTTCGCGTGCGATGGACGATGGTGCCCGGCACGATCCTGTGGCTTTCCTGGCGCTTCTGAAAGCGGCATCGGGGCGGGACATCCACATCCAGCGGGTGCGCCTGGAAGCCGCCGTGGGGCAGGCGCGGTCCCGCGCTTTTCGGGTCGATGGCGTGGTGGCGCCAGGTGCTTCAACCGCCGTGACGCGGTGGGTGTCGCAGATGGTGGCGGCCGGCTGGACGCTGAAAGCCGTGGACCCCACGTATCCCGTGCCCGGCGCCTTCTCCTATGAGCTGGTGGCGGCAGCGACAGCATCAGGAAATGTGAAACCATGAAATACGCAGCGTTGCTTCTGAATGGTCTTGCCATTCTTCTCCTGGGATGGGGACTGTATGGCTTGTTCCAGCTGACCCAGGCCCATGCCCCTTCGGTGCGACCGTTGACCATTGAGCTGGCGCCGCTGCCCGTGGCATTGCGCAACGAACAGGCGCGCGTGGTGGAATCGTTCGGCGCCATGTCGCGCATCCAGACCCAGGCCTTTCGGGCCGGCACCGACCCGCAGAGTCTGATCGCCTTGCCTGTGCCGGGCAGCGATGTGGTGGGTAGCGTGCAGATGCCGCGCCGCTCGCTCTCCTTGCATCTGGACGATCTGGCTGCGGAGACCCAGTCTGTGGTGATCGATGGACGCCTTGCCCGTCAGGGTGCCCGTCTGGAGGGCGGAGGCCGTGTGGTTCGGGTGCGCCCCAACGAAGCGGTGGTGACGGAACGCCTCGGCCGCCAGACCTTGACCCTGCCTGCGGGTGAGATGCGGGTGGGAACATTGCGCTGGCCCGATGGCTCGCTGGCCAGCATCAACACCCAGGAGTTCCGCGCGGGCCTTCCGGGTAGCCCGCCCGGCCCGATCAGGAGTCTTCCGTGAAAAAGGTGGCTTTTGGCAGTGCAGGTGGTCCTGATTCCGTTGGGTGTCTGCATGAATTTTTTCTCACGACCCTTTCAAGAATCACGCGAGTAGCGCCGAGGACAGCGATATGAACCATCCCCCATTTTTCAAACCTTTGGCCCTGGTATGCGCCGCCCTGGTCCTGAGTGGGTGTGCCAACCAGCCACCCCGCAGCTCTTCAAGCCTGCCCCCGCCGGACACCACGGCAGCAGACCACATGCGCGAACATGCGGTCCAGGAGTCGCAGCGGCTACTGGCTCACCAGCAACTGCTGCTGGCCGAGATGAACAAGCCGGCACCGGCTCCGGTGATTGCTCCGGTGGCGCCCGTGTTTGACCCGCTGGAGGGCAAGCTGATCAATGTGGCGATGTCCAAGGCCAGCATCAGCCAGATCCTGGGTGCGTTTGCCGATGCCGGAAATCTGAACCTGATCGTGGATCCGAACGTCCTCAAGGGCGGGCAACTGGCAGACATGCATCTGCGCCAGGTGACCCTGCGCGAGGGGTTCAATGAAGTGCTGCGCACCTACGATGTGGCGGGTGAATTCCGGGGCAACACGCTGCGGGTGAACCTGACCGAAGAAAAATTCTTTGCGCTGAACTTTTTGAACACCAAGTCCAGCATCCAGATGGGTTCGGGGGGCAATGTGTTCGGCAGCAGCAACTCCGGTGGCAGCGGCGGTGGCAGCGGCAGCAGCGGGGGCAGTGGCTCTGGTGCGCAGCAGGGCAACCTCACCATGTCGGGCTCGGGCGGAACCAACACCGACCCTTATCTCGAACTGGAGAGTGCGCTCAAGTCGGTGCTGGGCGACAGCGCCCAGGACCGTGCCGCCCAGCAGCAGCAATTGCAACTCCAGCAGCAACTGCATCAGCAGAACCAGGGTATTTCTGCTGCGGGGCTTTCGTCGTCTGTCTGGGCGGGTGGGCCCGCCACCGGCAGACCTGCGGCCCTGCCCCAGGCGCCCCTGGCCACGATGGGCGAAGACAGCGGGTTCACGCTGAATAAGATGACCGGCACGCTCTATGTGAAGGCCCGCCCCTCGAAGATGCGTGCCGTCGAGAAGATGCTGGCCCAGGTGCACAAGGTGCTGGGCAAGCAGGTGTATGTCGAGGCGCAATTGATCGATGTCCAGCTGTCCGACAACTTCGAGTTCGGGGTGGACTGGACCTCTCTGCGCAGCCGTCTGGCTGCCGGTTTCGGCTCTTCGCCCATGCAGCTCGGCGGCAGTACCGGATCGTTGCCCAACGCGTCAACGGGCTATCCTGCCCGCGCCATCTCGATTCCGGCGGCGCTGATCGGCAGCGTGGCCGGGCCTGCGCTCGGTGTGTCCTATCAGGGCAGCAACTACGGTGTGGTGATCAATGCGCTGCGCTCCTTCGGTAACCTGAAGGTGCTCTCCAACCCCAACGTACAGGTGCGCAACGGAACGCCTGCGCTGCTGTCGGTGGGCACGAGTTCACGCTATGTGTCCCAGTCGGCATCCACGCAGACGGTGCCGGGTGGCGGGGCGTCCACCACGTCGTCCAGCGTGCAGACGGACACCGTGTTTTCCGGCGTGATGGTGGGAGTGCTCCCCATGGTGCGGGACGATGGCCGCATCGAATTGCTGCTCAACCCGATGCAAAGCGATGTGGACCCCGCCAGCCTCCAGCTGGTTTCTGTAGGGGGTGACAACCTGGTGTCGCTGCCCAAGGTGAGCTACAAGGGCCTGACGACGACGCTGAACGTGGGCGACGGCGATGTGGTGGTGGTGGGTGGTCTGATCGACCAGCGAACCTCCAACAACGACCGGGGTGCGCCAGGTGTGTCGGATGTTCCATTGTTCGGCAAGCTGTTTGGCAACGAGAACAAGGTTCACGGTAGCCGGGAGCTGGTGATCGTTTTGCGGGTGCGTGTGCTATGAGCCTCATCCACGACGCGCTGAAATCCATGGATGCGCCCCAGGAACCGAAGCCCGCCGTGGTGCGTGCGCCTGCGGTGGCGGCACGCGGCCGGCCGGCGTGGCTTGACGCCGTGCTGGCTTTCGCCGTCGTGGTGGGCGTGGGTGTTCTGGGCTGGTGGCTGTGGCAAAGCCAGAGACAGCCCCAGGCCGACATGGCCCGCGTCGCGGCGGTGCCTGCGAATCCGGTAGCCACGCCGGTCGCCACACCATCCTTGCCTGCCGAAACGGTGCAACCCGCACTGGCGGCTGCAGCAGCGCCCACCGAGCAGGCGACCCAGACGCAAGCCCCAATGGCTCCATCATCGCCGGCCGGTGCAGCGCCATTGCAGCAGGTGCCTCTGTCGCCAGCGCCTGACACGTCCACCACCCAAGTGGCGGTCGCAGACGCACGCAGCGAAGCACAGAAAACTCCCGTGCGCGCAGCGCCCCGACCGGCACCGGTCCGGCGCGTGCGCCCCACCCCGCCGGTGGACAGCGCCGCCGCGGCGCCAGCGGTGGATGACACTCCGGTGGAGCTTCGCTTTGCCCGCTTTGTCGTCGCGATGAAGGAGTCCCGCACCGACGATGCGGAGCGCGAACTGGCGGCACTGCGGGAGCGTCTGCCAGCGGGTTCACTGGGGCTGTTGCGTGCCCAGGCCTGGTTCGATCTGCGGGCCGGGCGGGATGCCGCCGCAGAAGGCGGCTATCGCGCGATTCTCGAACGCATGCCCGGCGATGAAGAGGCAGCCATCAATCTGGCCAGCATCCAGTCACGTCAGCAAAAGCCTGAAGAAGCCCGTTCCACACTGGACGCTGCTGCACGTCTGCAACCCGATTCGGCTGCTTTGCGTGCGGCTCTGGCCCAGTTCACCCCCACGGCCCGGCAATGACAGTCAGCCCCATCTACGCAACACTGGGGTTGTCTCGCAACCCGTTTCCGCCGACGCCGGATGCGGGCTCCTATTTTTTTACGCCCCGTCTGGAAGAGGATTTCGCCGAGATCGTGCACTGCATCGAGGCGCGAAAAGGGTTTGTCCTGCTGACAGGTGAAGTCGGCCTGGGCAAAAGCACGCTGGTGCGGCGCCTGCTTGACACCCTGCAGGGAAAAAACTGCCATTCGGCCCTGATTCTGAACACCTTCCTGCAGGACAGCGCGTTGTTATCGGTCATTCAGACCGATTTCGGCCTGCCTCCGACAGACTCGGTGGAACAGGGCTTGGCCCACCTCACGGAGTTCCTGATTGCCGGGCACCAGGCGGGAGACATCAACCTGCTGGTGATTGACGATGCACAGAACCTGAGCGTCGAGTCTCTGGAGCTGGTGCGCTTGCTGTGCAATCTGGAGACCGGTCAGGAAAAGCTGTTGCAGATCCTGCTTGTGGGCCAGCCGGAACTGGAGCAGACGCTGGCGGCACCCGAACTGCGCCAGCTCAAAAGCCGGATCATCAAGCACGCCCGTCTCAGTGGCCTGCAAAAAGAGGAAGTCACCCGCTACTTCGATTTTCGGGTGAATGCGGCAGGCGCCGAAGGGCGTCTGTCCCTCGAACCGTCTGCCGCAGAGGCTTTGCACCGCGCAACGCAAGGCAATCTGCGCCGGATCCATCTGGTGCTGGACCGTTGCCTCTACGGCCTGGCCAGTACTCGTGCCTCGGTGGTGACTGCAGCGCTGGTGCAGCGTGCCGTGGCCGACCTTCCCGCCCTGGGCGAGGAAGATGCCGCAGGCGCTTCGTTGGTCACCGGATCGCGCCGCCGCAAGACCTGGATCCTTGCAGGCGTGCTGGCAGGCACCACCACGGCCACCGTGGCCGTGGCGAGCCTGGGCCTGGTGTCACAGCCGCCACATGCGCCACCGGTGGTGGCTGCTGATGCGGCAGTTGCCTCCCCCATGGCCCCGCCAGGCCCGGCACGTGGGGTGGTGGCTCCCGCCATGACGGCTGCGGTGGTCGTCGATATGTCTCCCCGGCGTGCTTGCGAAAGCCAGCTGGAGGCCATTGCCACCGCTGGCGATGTCCTGCATGTGCAGCGACTGCCGGATGGCGTGGCATATGCCTTCAAGCCATCGCCCCGCATCTGTCGTTTTGCCGTGCAGCAGGAGGCGTGGGTGGCATGGCTGGGGCGCAATGAAGCCCGGCACATCGTGGCTGCCCAGCAGGCGACGCGCAAAGTGCAAGAAACACTCAAGAGCATGGGCCTGCTCGATGCACGAGAGCCTGATGGCCTTTTCGGTTCGAGAACCGGGGAGGCGTTCGCCCGCTTTCAGCAACAGCATGGCCTGGTTCCCACGGGCCAGCCGGACGAACTGACTTTCTTACTTCTGGAGCATCAGGATGCACCCGCCCGCTGAATCACTGCTGGAGACCGCCGGCCAGTCACTGCCCACCGGTGCCACCGCCGCCACGGATCGTCTGGCGTTGTTGAACGACAAGAATCCGACCCTGGGAGCCGCACTGGTCAACGCCGGCCTGGTGTCGGCCGTGGCGGTCGACTACGTGCTGCAAAAGCAGAAGATCGAAAAGGTGCCCATGGGCAACCTCCTGGTCGAACTGGGATTCTCAAGCGCCAATGAGGTGGCGCGCCAGTTGGCCGTGCAACGCGGTCTGCGTTTTGTCAACGCCGATGAAATGCCGGAACCGGACACGGCGGTCGCCGGGGTGTTCAATCGTTCCTTGTGCCTGACCTATGGATTCCTGCCGGTGCGGGAAAACAGCGATGGACTGATCGAGATCGTGCTGGGCGATGCCCAGCCGGACGCCGTCCGGGAGCTTGTGCAGCGCAAGCTGGGAAAGGGTTGCCACTTTTTCCAGGGTGAGTTTGACCGGGTTGGCCAGGCCATTCAGCAGCACTACTACTTTGCCGAAAATCCACCGGCCCGGCTCATCGAGAGCGAAGTGCGCAAGCTGGAGGCCGATGTGGATCGCGCCTACAGCCCTGCCCGGTTGCTGGAACATATGCTGCATCTGGCCGTGCGTGAACGTGCCACCGACATTCACCTGGCGCCGACTGCGCGCAGCCGCTCGGTGCTGTTGCGCGTGGACGGCGTGCTGCGCCCCGTTTTTGCGCTGTCACCCGCACTGGATCGTCTGGTGGTGTACGTCAAGCTCCAGGCGGACATGGATGCCAGCGAGCAGCGGCTGCCGCAGGATGGCAGCTTCACGGCCCAGGTGATGGAGTCCACCTTCACCATCCGGGTTTCCACGCTGATCTCCGAGTTTGGTGAGCGCATGGTGATGCGCTTGTTGCCGGAACGCAGCAATCTGGACAAGCTGGTCGATCTGGGCTTTCTGGAGGAGGACGTGGCAGTGATGGCCAAGGCGTTTTCGCGTCCACACGGGCTGATTCTGATCACCGGCCCCACGGGATCGGGCAAGAGCACCACGCTGCATGCAGCGCTGCGCATGCAGCCCCTCGTCGAGCGCAATGTGCTGACCGTGGAAGATCCTGTGGAATACCGGGTACCCGTGGCCTGCCAGACCGAGGTCAACCGCCGGGCCGGCTACGAGTTCGCCAATGCCATGCGGCATTTCCTGCGGCATGACCCGGACATCATTCTGGTGGGTGAAATTCGCGATGCAGAAACAGCGCGGGCGGCGCTGGACGCGTCGTCCACCGGCCATCTCGTGTTGTCAACGTTGCATGTGGGCAGCATTTTTGGCGTCATGCCCCGGCTCAAGCTGCTCGGGGTGGATGCGGAAACGATCGGTGAGAACCTGGTGGCGGTGATCAACCAGCGTCTCGTGCGCCGCATTTGTCCGCACTGTGCCAAACCGCGTCTTGCCACCGATGATGAGCGCCGCTGGCTGGCTCAGCCCGACGCAGTGGAACCTGTGCAGGTTTTCCACGGGACGGGTTGCCATCATTGCCGCGAAACCGGCTATCTGGGGCGCCTGCCGGTTTATGAAATGCTGGCGGTCAATCGGGATCTGGCCGACGCTATCGCTTCGGATGCAAGCCGGTCCGAGATGCGGGAGCGTGCCAAGGCAGCGGGCATGCGACCCATCCACATGCTGGCCCGTCATCGTGTGCTGGCGGGGGAAACCACCATGGATGAAATCCTGCGCGCGGTCGGCGAGGACTGAGCCCCTGGGCGGAACCATTGCATGGCCAATCTCAATACCTATTACTACCGGGTGCTGCTTCCGCATGGGGCTGTCCGATCGGGCCTGTTGCGCATGGCGGTCAAGCGCGACCTGTCTGCGCGCATGCGCCTGGAGGCCGACACCGACGGCACGGTCATCGGGCTGTGGCGCTTTCCGCAGTGGCTGGCGACGGTCACGGACCTGCTGACGCACCTGTTTCGCAATCAGGTGCGCAGCGAAGACCTCGCCGGCTTCTTGCGCGATCTGGGCCTGATGATGCGCGCCGGTGTGCCCGCCCTGGACGCACTGAAGACGCTGGTGGAGGAGAGCAACAGCGTGGGCAACCGCGCCATGGCCGCTGTGGCGCGCAACATGCTGGACGACCTGAATGCCGGGGTGGGCATGACGGAGGCGTTCAACCGCCACCCCAACGTGTTTCCCGAGACGGTGCGCAATCTCGTTGCCATCGGCGACCAGACGGGTACGCTGGATCGCATGCTGAGTGAAGCCGCCGAACACGTGGAGCGCATGATCAACATCCGGCGCGACATCAAGACGGCGCTCATCTATCCGGCCTTTGTCTTTGCCAGCATCATCGGCGTGGCCATCTTCTGGATCTACTACGTCGTGCCCAACATGGCGCGACTGTTCAAGCAGTTGCAGGCGAAGCTGCCCCCTATCACCGAGGGGCTGGTGGCGTTTGCCCATCTGCTTTCCACCCATCTCCCGTGGGTGCTGCTGGTCACCATCGTGCTGGTGGTGGCAGGCATGGTTTTGTTCAAACGATCGGAGCGTTTCCAGCTGGCCACTTACAGCCTGCTGCACCGCTTGCCCATTGCCCGCACGTTGCTGGTGTCCTCGGGAATGGCCCACATCACGGAGCATCTCTCCATCCTGGTGAAGGCGGGCGTGGATCAGGTATCGAGCCTGCGCATCCTGGGACGTGCCACGAAAAACCGCTACTACCGCACCCGGCTGATCCAGGTGGCCGAGTCGGTCTCCCGGGGAGATTCGGTGTCCGCATCGATGCGTCGTGTGGGCGGGTTCCCCGCCATGGCGGTGCGCATGATCTCGGTGGGGGAAGAGTCGGGCAGCCTGGATGAGCAGCTGTCGCATCTGGCGGGAGACTATCGGAAGCGCCTGGAAGTACTGGTCAAGTCGCTGGCGGAAATCCTCAAGCCGGTGATCATTCTGGTGGCGGGCGGGTTGTTCCTCTTCCTGATCGTGGCCTTGCTCTTGCCCGTCTATGACCTGGTGCGGCAGTCAGTCACCCAGAGCATGGGAGGTGGGCAGTGATGCGGCTGACCCATCCACTCACGGTGAACGGCTGGCGCCCGGGGCACTTGGGGGGCCGCATGGTTCATTTTTGTCGAGGCCTGTCTGTTGATCAGTGCAGGGTGCCGAATGCGTAAGCCTGTAGTGATTGGCGCAGCTCTGGGGCTGCTGGTACTGGCCTTGATGGCCGGTGGCTTCTGGATTGCCGGAAACTCTTCCAGGCCCGACGCCACCCTCGATCACAAGCCGGTTCGCAGCGACCCAGCGGTGTCTCAGGGGGATGGTGCGCCGGCTCCGCCGTCGATGGCCCTCGCGGCGTCGCAGCCGCGCTCATCGCAGACATCGAAGGAGCGTCGCAAGCGCCTGGCCGAGGTGCGCGCCGAGTTCAATGCACTGCGCGCCCAGGGCGCGAAAGCGCCGCCCGAAAAAATGCGGGCCATCGTGGACGAACTGGAAGCACTTTCTCCCCCCGGCTTTGATCCGCGCTATTTCCAGACGTTGCGCAACATGCTGGAAACCAGTGCCCGGATCCAGACGCTCAACGATGAACTACAGGCGCTGTCCAAAGGCACTGCGCCAAAAGATGCAGCCCGGCGGGAGGAAATACTTGCCGAGATGCGTACGTTGGGCGAGCAGGTCAGTAAGGAGGCGCGCAACCTGCAGTCGTATGCACCCATACCGCCGACCCAGGTGAAGTCGCCATGACCTGCGCCCGATCCCGCCGACGTGTTCATGGCCATCGCAAGGCACAGGCCGGAATGACCTTCGTGGAGGTTTCCGTGTCGCTGGTCGTTGCAGGGTTGATGTCCTGGGCCGCGTTCAGCGGCTACGAAACCGTGTCAGCACAGCAGGAGATCGAACGTGGACGTGCCGAGGCCCAGCAACTGCAGTCGGTCGTGCGCGCCTTTGCGCTGCGCCATGGCCGCCTTCCCTGCCCCGCCGCCAACACCGACGGGTATGAGTCGCTGACGGCCGGGGTCTGCACCACGGGCAATCAGGTAGGCTGGTTCCCGTATGTGAGTGTGGGCCTGGAACAGCCGACCGACCGGCTGCGCGCGCGGTATTCGGTGCTGCGCGCAGCCCATGCCACTGCTGCGCAGGATGCCGACCTCGCCGTGGCCCGGGAGCGGACGGGCGATGCTGCCGGAGACGCCACCTTTCTCGACGTGACGGACCTCATCGCGGCGCTCAACAACGCCGCCACCTTGCTGTTTGCCGCGACGCGAACCCATCTGACGGGCGATGCCGGTGCGGCCGGGGCGATGGACTGTGCCGCCAACCCGGTGATGGCGGCCGCCTACTGGGTGGTCGTTCCGCTCCAGGACAAAGACAACGATGGCAACCGGCTCGATGCGCCCCACGCCCTGACAAGTCTCTGCGCTGCCAGCCCCTCCGCACCGCTTCGACTGGCGTCCGATGACGTGGTCGAGGCCGAATCGCCCGCCCAGCTGGCGGGGTGGCTGCGCAAAAGCCTGCCCTAGCAAGAATTCCCATGCCGATAACTTCACTGCCTTCCCCGACGCCCCGGCCCACGGCCCGCCGTGCGCGTGGCTTCGGCTTGCTGCAGGTGCTGCTGCTGATCGCCGTCATGGCCGGTCTGGCGAGCATGGGCTACCTGCAGTGGCGCGCGCGTACGGTGGTCGATTCTTCCCGCCAGGAGCGCCAGGCGCTCAATCAGGCCGACAAGGCCATCATTGCCTTTGCCACCGTGGCGAACCGACTTCCCTGCCCGGACACGAACCGCGATGGCCTGGAAGATTGTGGCGCTGCGGCAGACCAGAAAGGCTGGCTGCCTTCCGCCACATTGCGCCTGGCAGGTGTCGATCCCGGGGTGGATGTGGGCCAGCTGCGCTACCTCGTCCAGCGGGGGGCTGGGGCCAACAGCCTGACCGTGTTGACCGATGCATGGCGGCCATTGGGTTACGACGATGTGGGGCAGACGTTCTTTGCCGTGCGTGGCGGCGCGTACCCCACTGACATCCTGACCCTGACCGATCTGTGCCAGCGCCTGGAGACGGCACGCACCACGCCGCTGGGCCCCGCCATGGCCCAGGTCAATGCGGCCCCGGCGCGCACAGTGGCCTACGCGCTGGCCCACCCCGGCACCAGCGATGCGGATGGCGATGGCGACCTGTTTGATGGTGCCAACTCCAATGCGGCGGCGAATGCCAACCAGATGGAAGACCCCGCCCGCAGGCCTTTGCTGGCGCTCTACAACGACCTCGTGCTGGAGCGCACGTTCGCCAGCCTGCAGTCGGACTTGCAGTGCCAGCCGCTGATCGACTCCATCAACACCGTGGCCCTGGGCCATGACGTGGCCGACCAGGTTGCGGACATGCGGGCCGACAACATCGAGTCGGCGCGGCGTGCGGTGGCGTTCTCGTCCCTGGCGGCCATCATGACGGCGCTGGAAATCGTGCTGGCGGTGGCCGAGGGCATTTCCGATGCGGGCAATGCGGCGGTCGATTGGGCTGCATGTGCCGCATCGCTGGGGCTGGCAGTCAATTTCTGTGCGGCGGCGCCGCAGCACACGGCGGCCATCGCGCTGGCCGGTGGTGTGGTGTACGCGAACATTGCGGCGGTGGCGCTCAATGCGGTGGCTGCGGGTATTGCCGGAACCGCGTTGACGCTGGCGGACGATACGGCTACGGCGGCGGATGTATGTCCACCGATGGATCAGACACTCCTCAACCAGATGCTGGCCAGCGCGCAGACGGAGCTGACCAATGCCACCAACGCCCGCATTGCCGTCCAGGCAGAGATCACCAACAAGACGATTGAACTGAATGCGGCCATCGCTGCGCGGGATACCGCCATTGCGACATTGAGGAACGTCATCCGGGGTCCCGGAGCCTCTTCGCAGATCGATGGCCTGGTGGATCCGCTGCTCACGGCCACGGGGAGCTGGGGGGAGGCGTCCTATAGCCGGGATGTAGCCCAGTCGCGCGTGACCCAGGCGACGCGAGAGCGAGACCTGTGGTCAGCCGAGGTCACCAAATACAACGGCATGCTGGCCGACCTTCCCGGCACGATTGTGCGATTGACCAATGAAATCGCAGTACTCGATGCGCAGATTGCCACCAATCCTCCCAACAAGACCGACCTGGAGAATCAGCGCGCAGGCAAGGCGGCAGAGCTGAGAATGGCCCAGAACCCTGCTTTGCTCACGAGTGCCCGGGACAAAGCCGTCGCATCGCTGGCCACCGCGCAAGGGGTCCTGGACACCGCCACGGCCACCTACAACGCGGCTGTGCTGAGTCTCAGCACGGCGCAGACCAGCTATCAGACGGCCTATGCCAACCTGGTCAACGGAGCCGGGCGCTATGCCATCTACAACGCCGGTGGATCGGTCATCGGCCACCGCTGCACCACCGGGTGTGTTTCGGGTGACGTCAATATTCTGGGTGCATTCCAGGGTGCGCTGGATGATCTGGTGGGCAGTGCGGCGAGCAGCACCCCCAGCGTCGATGCGAAGTACCTCAAACCCGTCAAGATTCAGAAAGAGCTTGATGCGTTGAATGCCAAACTCGCTGCGGCACAGACGCGGGAAACCAACGCCCAGAACCAGTTGAATCAGATCCAGGAGATGGTGAACAACCCGGCGGCCTGCAATGTCACCGGTTCTGCCGTGATCCCGATGACGCCCGAGCAGGCGGAGGCCATTTTGATCGACGTCGACCGCAAGGGAGGCACGCGATGAGGATGAAGCGCATCACGCATCGCCGCCAGGCCGGTTTTTCCCTGGTGGAGCTGGGGGTGGTGATGGCCATTGTGGGCGTCATCGGTATTTTGACGTGGCGCTGGGTGGCGTCCACGCGGGAGCCGCTGCAGCGGCCCGCCATCGTGGGCCAGCTGGCGGAGGCACAGGCGGCGGTCGAGGGGTTTGTGCTGGCCCGGCATCGCCTGCCCTGTGCCGCTGCAGACACCAATGGCAACGAGAACTGCGGCAACGCCACGGCCGTGCATTTTCCCTGGCGCACTCTGGGGCTGAGCAGCCGGTTTGGCCAACTGCACTATGGCGTGAACCGGGGTGGGGTGGGGCTGGATCTCGCCGCACTTCCCCCCGCATCGGTCTCGCCCGACCTGAACATCGACTTCAGTCCCGCCATTCCCGTGCTGGCGCTGTCCACCGATGCAACGGTCAACACCGCAGCCGCTGGGGTCACGGCGGCCATTACGGCGGCCACCAGTCGGCGGGCGCAGGTCAATGGCCTGGACTGGTGCCGCACTCTGCGCCGGTTTGCGGCCCAGCCCACGGCCGCCGGGGTGCTTGAGGCGGGCAATCTCACGGCCAGCATCCCGGTGGCATTTGTGCTGGTGCACCCGGGCATCAACAATATCTTTGAAGGCAGCAACGTAGCAGGAGGCGTGGGTGGCTGGCGGTTCGACTTTCCGGGTCGGCCCCAGGCCTTCGACTATGACGACATTGCGGTGGCGATGGGCCCTGGCGACCTGTCGGCCCGCATCGGCTGTGCAGCCCGCCTGGGGGGCATGCAGGCAGCGGGCCAAGGGGCGTACACCGCCTACGACAACGCGCGCGTGGTGCAGGAGTACTGGTCCCTGCGGGTGTTTGACATCGCACAGGCAGAGTCGGCGGTGGCCGGCGCCGAGTCTGGCGTTGCACTGGCGGCGGTGAACATGGCGCTGGCCGTGGGCAGTGCTGCACTGGCAGTGGCCTCGGCCTCCAACACCGAAGGCATCACGATCTTCGGCATTGCCCTGGCCGCAGCGAATGTGGTCATTGCGGCGGTCGAGGTTGGTTTGGCGGCCGCAGATCTGGTGTCGGCCCAGGAAGCGCTGCAAGAATCCATCGAGAAGGAGGCTGCGGTCCGCGCCTATGTCGTGCACCTGTATGAAACGTTCACGCGGTCCCTGAACGCGGCGGTGCTGCTGGACCAGAAGGGGCTCAATCCATGAAACACCGCATGAGGGGGTTCACCCTGGTGGAGTTGTCCATGGTGCTGCTGGCTTTGGGCCTGATCCTGCCGGGTGCCGTGATCTTCTGGCAACTGTCCGAGCGACACCGCGTGACGGCGGTGCAGACCGATGCACAGCAGCAGTCGCGCGATGCCGTGGTGGGCTTCCTGCACGCCAACTATCGTCTGCCTTGCCCGGCAGCAGACACGCTGGGGGTGGAAGACTGCGCAGCGACGCGCCAGGTGGGCTTTTTGCCCTGGCGGTCCCTGGGCCTGCCCAGGCCGGAGGCCGGGGGCTTGCGCTATGGGGTGTACCGGGCGCCGTCGGCGGCGGGGGCCGCCACCGCGCCACTGGATCAGGACCTGGCCGTCGCGCGTGATCGCATGAACCCGCTGCGCGTGCGCACCCCCAACCCGATTCCGCGCAACGGAGATGACCCCAGCCCCCCACCTCCTGCGCACCCGGCCCCCAATCCCCATGCGCCGCCTATCCCGACAACATTTGCCGGTCTGCTGGGCACGACCCAGTCCGGGAACGACGCCGCGCCGCTCAACGCGGCCTGTGATGCAGCGAATGTGCCACCCTGCCCGTTGGGCGTGGACAACGCAGTCAACCTGATCGACGTGTGCCTGGCCCTGAACACCGGCAGCGATGCCTTGCTGGCCCCTGCCGGACGCCTGGCCACCCAGGTGGGGCCGAACCGGCGTACCGCGGCGTTCGTGATTGCTGCGCCCGGCATGCTGGACGCGGATGGCAATGGCCAGGCGTTTGACGGGGCCAATGCCACGGCGACCAACGCCAGCCCTACCTTCGAGGCGCCCGGCCGGGCGGTGACCAATACCTACGACGACATCGTCTTGGCTGCGAGCCATACCGAGCTTTTTGCCGAGCTGCATTGCGGTGCCGCATTGTCCGCTGTGTCCCATGCGCATTTCAACGTCGCCACGGGTGCGTTCGTGCTGGAGCGCGCCCTGTACGACTACCGGGACCAGCTCTACATTGCCGTCGTGCTGGCCAGGGCCGATGTGGCCGCTGCCGCCGCAGGCGTGGCCTCGGCCATCGCCGGCTCGCTCGATGCCGCCAAGGAAATGGTGTCGGCGGTGGCGGATACGACCGCCTCCGCAGGAGTGCGTGCCTTCCAGATCGCTCTGGCCGCCGTGGGCATCGGCCTGGCCGTGGCCAGCGATGTGGCTGCCGCGTATGCGGTGGTGGATGCCGCGCTGTCACTGGCGGAAGCCGAGCAGGTGTACAGCGATTTTGCCTATCGCACCACGGCCATGACCAATTTGTCCCGCTCTGTTGCCGTGAATGCGCTGACGGCCGATGCCATTGGCCACTGAACCTTTTCGCTCACCGAATTACGCACCATGATCCCCCTTCATTCCCTGCCCAGCCGCCGTGCGACGCACCGCCAGCGAGGTTTCTCTTTGGTGGAGCTGAGCGTAGTCCTGATCGTGATCGGCCTGGTGCTGGGTGCCGTGGCCGTAGGGCGCGATCTGCAGCGCTCGGCTGCCAACCAGCGCCTGTCCACGGACTTCATCCAGGGCTGGCAACTGGCGTACGAGGCGTATTTCAATGGGGTGGGACACCCTCCGGGCGACAACGCTGCGAATCCTACCGGCCGCGTCAACGGCAATGGCACATTGTTGTGCGGTTCTGACATGATCAATGCCTTTCTTGCCGCAGGCATCCGCGTGCCCACCGGGCGCACCGAAGGCCAGCAGGACCGCTATGTGTACCTCGATAGCAATGGCAACCCTCAGGAGGTGCAGGTGTGCTTTCAGAGTGTGCAGTGGGCTGAGCCGGCCGCCACGGTCGGTACCTATGTAGCGTTGCCGCGCAACGTCATGGTGATCCGGGGCCTCACGTTCTCCCTGGCCGGCGCATTGGACCAGCAGATCGACGGGCGCAGCGATGCCCGCTTCGGCAGCCTGCGGGAGAGCGGCATGGCGGCCAATGTGGTGGCCAACAACCCGGGGCAGATCTGGCCGATTGATGACCGTATGGCTTTTGGCAGCACCACGCCAACTTCACTGGACGAGTCGCAGGTAGCCATCGCCACGGCTTATTTCAAGATGATGCGCTGAAGCCTTCCCATAGGGCGCCGCACGTTGCCACGGCACGCGGCGCAAAAAAGCCCCAGGCCCATCGCTGGACCTGGGGCTTTTGCATGAGTGGAAAAATCTGTAGGTTCCCAACCAACTTGAGATCTAGTAATCCACGCATCAGACACTTGGTGGCGTCGCCTTGAGAGCGGATTGTGGAAACTTCCCATCCGATCGGATGTTCCTAGTTAGTTAAAGAATCATAGCGACCGAGTATTGGTCTAGCGGCGGTTGTGGACATACTCATCTCCGCGCTGGCCAGTTTTGCCATTCAATACGTAGACCGCTTCGCCGTCAACTGAGGGCCGACCCACTTACACAAAAATTCGCACACGTCCCCTTCACGATCACGCTCTTGCTGGCGTCGTTTCTATCGACGGCGGCATACGAGAATCGCATCCAGCAATGTCCGAACGCGCTCGAAACCTGATTCTGTGCGGGCCACCTCTACGGGGGTCAGCCCGTCCAGCGCCGGATGCGGCGAATCGGTCCATGCATGTGCGGCCTCTAGGTTGCCTGTGGCCAGCAACGCGAGGTGATCGAGTTCCGCAAGACGTTCGTAGTCCGGACTGCCAAATTCCCTACCCACCGGAACCATGCTGTCCCAGGCGAGCATCTCGGCTTGGAACGCCTTTTCCTCTCGGACTTGGGCGAGGATGATCAGCCTCACCTCATCAGGCAGAAGACAGGACAGTGGCGAAGCCTGCCTCAATTGGTTGCCCACCTCGGACGTGTCCAGTGCGACCGCCCAGTCCCGCTCAGCAATGATCTGCACCCAGCGTTCCCGCAACGGTCTGGAGCTGCTGCAGACATGTGCATCCCAGCGATCCAGAATGGCGAGGGCCCTGTCGGCCAAGGACGGATCGGCCTGCAGCATGCGCACCGCCTCCTGGTGCATCAGCCAGCTCTGCCGGTCTTGCCAGTCATGCCCCTGTCTGATGCCCTCAGGACGGTTCATGGCGATTCCCTTCTCCCGTCATCCCAGTTGATCGACCCAAGTCGTTGCCCGCGTAGCTCCTCAAGGCATCCGACGCAAATGCCAGAAGATCCTGGAAGCAGGAATGAGCCAGATCCAGCAGCGGGCCTGTATTTGGACTGCCTACAGGATCTCGTGTGATCAACACCTTGTGAATCTCGTCATCCACACCTTTCAAGTACGGTGCGTAGTCATCGACAAAGCAGGCTGGCCTCAGGCGATTGAGCAATGCGGCTTTCGGGCTGGCACCCGATGCGGTGTTCTGACTGTCGGTGGCGTACACCTGCGACAGCGGAAAGCCCAATTCGCGCAGGTTGCGCTGGCGGGCAGCCAAATATCGTGGATCCAAGGCCGTCACACAGATCAATTCGTAGCCTGCCTGCACCAGTAGCTCGCAAGCCTCCGCGGCACCTTCTACAGCCGGGATGGTCCGCCAGAACGTGTCGTCGAACACCTGCCGCAATTGCGCCAGAGCTGGACCGCTCAGGCGTGGCACACCCCATCGGTCTATCGGCCAGTAGGCGTGCGGGTTGCACAGGGTCGGCCTGTCACCGAAGGCTCTCTCCCATGCGAGTCCGTATGCCGAACCGTAGTCCAGCAAGACACCGTCACAGTCCAGTGCAATCACTCGGGAAGCTTGCTTCATCATCTTTCCTGTTGGTTCTGCCATTGAAAGCCCATCACGCCCTGTCACTCACGCAGCGCGTCCAGCCTGTCGGCCAGATTAGGCAACTGGTCAGGCTGCAAGCCCGTGTCCCATCGGTCAGGAACAGCTGGAGACAGAACGGCAAGATCAGCCAGGACCTGTCATCCAGGGCCAGCCAGTGCAGGCGTGACGGGCGCCTCGCCCTCAACCAGGCGAGGCATTGCGCTTCAAGCTCATAAGCCAGCACCCGGTCGGGCAAATGGCCACGGTCTGGCATCAACGGATTGATGCCCACCACCCGCTGTGCCACCAGTGGCTTGGACTGCAGCCAGCTGTGCACCATATCGATTGGCCGCAGCCGCAAGCCGGTTGTGAGGCCAGTGGTATCGGTTGCACCAGTAGCATCAGTGGTGCCCGTGGCGTCAGTCGTGGAAGCGTTGGCACGCTGATAGCGCCAGTTGCTCCACATGTTGATTTCCATGCAAAGCTGACCCACCGGGGGTGCGGACGAAAACTTGGACTACTAGAAGGTAGTTCATGTATTCCTACGAAGACCGAATCCGAGCCGTTGAGCTCTACATCAAGCTCGGC
>JAANMX010000676.1_pt1 | contig 43452 bp, 42 predicted proteins | sample 7279681 | NCBI WGS metagenome assembly JAANMX01 (sample SAMN14094542, study PRJNA606508) | bioreactor metagenome | isolation source: A lab-scale SPAN reactor treating ammonium-rich wastewater day 351 | place: Ireland: Galway | collected 2018-01-01
CGTGCCCGCCAAAAGGTGAAGCACGGCGGGCAGGCTCACGCTCGCTCAACATAGTTGTGTTCACTCAACGGCGCACACATTTATGTCAAAAAAGAAAGAGCATTGAGTGCGCCGTGCGTGCTTGCTAAACTTTAGGCGGCCACACCATGAATCTCGAACAAAGAGAGGGGCCATATATGAAATCCAAGATCTATCTCTCATTGATTGCCATGATTATCTCGGCTGTAGGATGTCACAAAGAAGAGAACAATATCAGTCAGGCAACCTCAAGCGGATTCCCGGACACAGTGGTGCAGAAAGGGAGTGACGAGGACACTACATATTTTTCTATTCGCACATCGCACCAACTGAACGGGACACTCAACATCGACGTATCAGGTTGGGGAATCCAGGAAACAGGTTTGCACATTGATGCGAGCACGAGCAATAGTATTCTCTCCTTGCGCATGATCGGAATGTGTGGGACGATCCAGATGACGACTTGGGTCCGGCCCACTTTCCAGGTTTCCGTCTCTACATCGGAAGAGCAGTCCCTCACCGAGATCCATTTTTCAAATGGGATCATCACTGGTACTCTTGATTCATTGGTGATATCGAAACGATGATGAGTGGCAGCCTAACCAGCGGCTCAAGCTGACGGATTGAGCGTCGGCGAATTGTAATACTTGGTGCAGTAGATCGTGAACAGAAACAATCATAGACTTAGCGGCGCAGGTGCGGGCAGTACAAACCAAATCAGTCTACTCCGCAGCTTAGCCGCGGCCCGTTATACGCCAGCACGTGTCATCAGAACGACGCTATCAAAACACCGAAACATATGTCGCCTATGGAGGCATGAATAGCAACCTGATATTATGCGGCTGATTGCGCATGCTCGGGACAATCGATGCGGAGGTCGGTGGTTTCGAGTTTCCTACTCAAGAGTTTGCAGAAGTGTTTGTTTTTGCTGTCCGTTTCGTAGTGAATGCACGTTAGACACATTCGTTGTATTGTTATCACGCCAGCTTTATTCAGATGATGAATAATGGTCATCAAACTCAGTAAGAGATTCTCTTTGTCATCTGAATAGAGTTTATTAATGGGTGTTTGCAGTTCGTTTGTGAAGAAAGATGTTTTTTCGGCGATGTCTTTTCCTTTTTTTGTCAGATCAAGAACAAAGCTGCGAGAGTCATTCGGGTCACTTGTTTTCTTAACCAGTGATTTTTCCTCAAGTACTCTGAGCGCATCACTGATCGTTGCTTTGGTCATGTTGAATTCTTGCGCCAAATAGCTCACTTTACGTTGTTCTTCGCTGTGGGTGAGCAGAAAGATCAACATCTGAATTTGGATCGGACTGAGCGCATACTCTTTGCTTTCATTCCACAGCAAGACACGGAATGCTTCGGAGATCCTTTCCAATGCAGCTACAATGCGGCTGTCGATCTCGCTGTTTTGATGAACAAGATGAAAGGGTGATTTCATATTAGCGTTGGCTCCTTGCAAATAGAAGAAGGAGTAGCCAGAGTAATCCTTTGAGCAGAAATAGCAGGAACCCGGCTACTCCCATTGTTTTGAGACATTTTTTATTTGTCAGAACTCTCCCTTGTTAATATACGGAAAACACCAAAGCACTGCCGTAAGCGTCACTGCTTTGAACCATGCGTTATGCATACCATCAACATCTTGTGAGGAATGTCCCTTTTTTGCAAGGAAAGATTTTATGGTTGCCGTGATTGGATAAATGAAGGCAACCATGTAGCGGAAGTTCACAATCGGAACAGTATCCACACCGTCTGTCTTGTTTTTCTTGGTGGTGTGATGCCGCTTGGCGACTTCATGCTGATAATTCAGCCACACTTGATCGTATGGACGGCTGCATAAGTCTGTTATCCATTCACCAAAACGAGCACGAACCGCTGAAAGGTATTCACTATTGGGCTGTCCGTTCTTGGTGAAGTAATACACCAGGTGTTCATTTCCGCCAACATAGCCGTACCACAAGTCAAGAATATCATTGACTTGGTCTTTCAACACTTCACCTGCCATGCGCAGGTATCGGTCGTCATCGTCAGACCAGAGCAATGTCTTTTTAAGCAGGGCTAGATCCTGCATTGTTACGGATGACTTTTCAAGGGTCGCCTTGCCGTAATCATATCCTTTGATTTGTGCCATAAGTTTGCCTTTCTGTGATAGTTGAATGTAAATATTGATTTGATTGCGGGGTAATATAGTCAGGATTCCTAACCATGTCAAGCAATTTATTCCTGTGATGTTTGGTTCCTTAGGAAACAGTCTAAGCGACATTTGAGTAGGTGATTTGTGATTGCTGCTTATGGTCATTGATGACACAATCTCATTGATCCTCCCGGCTACAGAACCGGCAAACTTGGTACGCTCGGCGGAGTTGTGCGTGCAGGAACGGGAACGCAGGCGATGATCCTCATCCCCGGACTTGGATTTGGCGGGAGCGTCTTCAGTGAGTTTATGGAAGGGTTTGCCGGACAATACCGCATGTACGCCGTGACGCTGCCCGGATTCATGGCACCGAGGTGGTTCAAAACCGTTACGCGTGAGACGTGGGATGACAACAATTTTCTTCCCGGCGACTACGCGGTCAATCCCGTGCGCGGGTTGCGGTTGTGGCGCGAAGCGGCTGCACCGGGGCTGCATGTGTGGGTTCGCTATTTGTGCGAGTTTAACGCCCAGGATATCACGCTTGAAATGGACAAACTGACCGTCCCCACCCTCATTCTCAAGCCCGGTCTTGAAGGCATCTACCACACTGCCGGCAACAACTATATGGAGAACTACTGCCATAAGAACTGGGAGGGGAGTATCGGGAACAACCGGAACATTTCAGTGAAGACCATCCCCGACTCACGTGTATGTCTCTGGTTTGATCAGCCGCAGGAGGTAAGGAAAGCTGTCGTGGATTTCCTGGCGGGAATTGACTGACTCACCAGGATGACTGTTGTGATTCAGAGAATCCTCGAAAGGGCATCTTCACGGATGCCCTTTTTGCTTTCTTCGGTTGAGATTGGAGGGGGGAGTTGGTATCTTGACGTGCAAATATCCTTGCTAAACCAGCGGACATTCCTTTGAAGAGCAGACGACCATGAGAACAGAGATCAACAGAAACAGGCAGCACGATCCGAGAATCACCTATCGCGGGGCTACAGCCTCGCGACTTGACAACCTGACCGACGCTGTGTTCGGAATAGCCATCACGCTGTCAATCTTCAACCTGGCAAATCCGAATTCGTTCGGCGACCTGCTCACGTTTACCAAAACGCTTCCCGCATTCTTGATCAGTATATCGTTTATAGTTCTCGTCTGGAATGAACACCTCCATTTCTCGGAAATCTACGCGCTCAACGACGGCAGGCTGATGATTCTGAACACCGCTTTCATCGCCCTGGTAATCTTTTATGTGTATCCGCTTCGTTTTCTGACACTGTTTCTGACAAATTTCTTTTTCCAGACGGACGTCAGCCTGAATATCGAGGGCTACCAGGTTCCCCATCTCATGATCTACTATGGCTGCGCGGCATTTGCCTTGTACTTTATTCTTTTTCTTTTCTACGGCAGGGCGATGACACTTACGCGGAGCCTGCAGATGAATCCCTTTGAGGAGTTCTATACGAAGGCGCAGCAAAAGCGTCTTGCCATAATGTGTGCCGTCCCGTTGCTCTCCATAGGACTGACAGCGCTAATCAACCGGTACTCGTACATATGGGCTTCTGTTGTCGGAGGAATAACCTATTGCTTGTACATACCCACCATGCTTATGTGGTATCGCAGTTTTGAGAAAAAGGCAAAAGCATATGAGTAATTCCGGACGCCGGCTCGCATGTACAAGCAAGAAAACTCGTGTTGCTTCAGTGACGACTGAGAAACTCGTGGTGGAATGCGCGATTCAACTTAAATGAGAACAGAAACAGCAAAAGGATGTGAAGATTAGTCTATGATAAGGAAAGTCTGCATCATCGGTGCCTCAGGCAAGTTGGGACGCTACATGGTACAACACGCGCTTCATCGCGGCTATAAAGTGGTTGGAGTCTGCCGCGAGAAAAGTGTCGGCAAGCTCGATGCGTTCAAGGATCGCATCGCGATCATTCCCGGCGCAACGAATGACCGGGAAGTTATCAAAAAGGCTGTCGCCGGATGCGACGGTGTGCTGACGGTGTTGGTGCCGTGGGGAGTCCAGCAGTACTCCACGGGAACGGCGCAGGCTGTTCTCGACTTCGCGCCTCCGCGCGCGCGGCTCATCTTCTCCTGCGGCTGGCACATTACGCGCGACGGCAAGGATGTGTACACGTGGCATTTGAAAGCGCTAGTGAAAATCTTCGGGCCTCTGGCGCGGCTTCTTCGTTTTGCGGACCTCGACGATCAGGTTGGAGCCTGCCGCCGGATTTTTGCAAACGATACACGCTGGACTGTTGTTCGCGGAAGCGACTTGGAGGAAGGTGAAAGCGAGGGGTTACCCGTCTGGAGCCGGCACGTCGGCGATCCCATTCTTAAGAGCAACCTCACACGCCGGATTGATTTTGCGCTGTTTATGGTCGAGGCCCTCGTGAATGACGAGCTTGTCCGGGAAGCTCCGGCAATAGTTGGCTGCCGTACGCCCTCGGCGCTTGCGCATGCTACAGCACCCGACAGCGACGGCTACAATAACACTCTGCGCACCCGGCAAACATAAGCCGGTGAGAGGGGACTATTGCTGCAATATTTGAAGTGATTTGCGGATGGCTTCCTCGTCAACAAGTCGGTTGGTAACGTATTTGTGAAGAATGCTTGAGATCAGCGTTTGGTATGGAAGACCCTCTTCCTGAGAACGACGTTTCAGTTCTTCCAGGACACTTTCCCTGATTCGGATGTTGACAGTTCGACTCTTGCGTGCATGATCGATAATTTGCTCTATTCGCCGTCGCCTGCTCTTTGACACAGGGCGATACGAGCTGGCGGCGTTCTCGATTTGCCGTTCGAAGGAATCAAGTTTGGTTTTCATTGTTTCTCCTTGTCATACATCTTATGAAACTTCCTGCTGGGAAAAACTGTCTTCAGAACAATATTCTTCTCATCATCAATAACGAAGGGAACAACATACGTATATGCCTTGTAGTTGATGACGAAGACCATCTGCTCGGGGTGTGCCGGATTCTCAAGGATAGCCAGATACTTCTTGTCAAGTATGATCTGGGCAATATCTTCAAACGATACACCCCGTGTATCCTTGAGTCTCTTGTTCTTCTTTTCATCCCAGAGAATGTCCACAATCCAATTTATGGCAAATAGTATGCATTGTCAAAGGGCGCGTTGGTTACGAAAGAGACACCATCTCTCAATACTCAAAGGAAAACATGCTTGAACGAATAGTTGAAGGTCGAACGGATATGAGAACGACCCTGCTCGGCAAACCGCATGTGTAACAGAACATCAATACTTCATCCACATCAACAAAGAAGAGTATCCCGCATGAAGAACATTTCATTCATTCTTTTCCTGCTTTGCTGGCAGATCTCAACGGCTGGTGCCGGATCGAACACCGAGCTCAGCGAACTGCCGGGCTACTCGCTCAAGGTCCTCTACAGTCCGGGAAATACAGAAATGGCGCACACCATTGCTGCACGAGGCGAGAAGGCGCTGAAGTACATTGGCGAACTTGTCGGTTTCACGCCCGATGTGGAGCTCTTCATACTAAGTCCGGCTGATTGGAAGAAGTACGGCACGCACCCGGTGTACGGGATGGCGCATTATACGGGAAAAAAGCTTGTGGTTGCATCGGAGGATAATGATTTCTGGCGGAGTTTCATTCCTCCGCTTGAACAGTTACCCGCCGACCTTGCAAAGAACATCACACAAGCCTACACGACCGGAGAAGGCACGTTGAGCATGCGCGGATTCTTCGACCTTCTCGCGCTGCACGAGTTGGGGCACGCGTTTCATCTGCAGGGTGGGCTGAAGGGGCAACGGCTCTGGATGCAGGAACTGTTTTGCAATATCATGCTTCATACATACATTGCAGAGAACGAGCCGGAGAACCTGCCCGCGCTGGAGGTTTTCCCGGAGATGGTTGTTGCTTCGGGTTCAGAAGGATTCCAATTTACAACGCTTGCGGATTTTGAGAAGCGATACGACAATATGGATCCGCGCAATTACGGCTGGTATCAGTGCAGATTGCATGTCGCGGCAAAGCATATCTACAACGCGGGCGGTACAGAGGCTTTTGTAAGATTGTGGCACGCGCTGAAAAATGAGCGGGAGAAGATGACAGATGAACAGCTTGCTTCATTTCTTGAGGTGAAAGTCCACAGCCGTTTGGCGAAGGTCCAGACGGAGTGGTGATTTTTGGAGTAACGTGAGGGCATGGTATGTCTATAATAACTTTTGAAGTCCTTTTCATTCTCTTTTTGACAATCTTCAACGGCGTTTTTGCCATGTCGGAGATTGCGATTGTTTCTGCACGGAAAGCACGGCTGCAACAATGGGCAGAGAAGGGGAATAAGAAGGCGCGCCTTGCCCTTGACATCTCCAATTCTCCCGAAGAATTCCTTTCCACGGTGCAGGTGGGCATTACGCTGGTGGGAGTTCTTGCAGGCGCGTTCGGTGGCGCAACGATTGCCCAGCATCTTGCCGCGGGAATCGCCGCAAGCCCGGCACTCGCGCCGTATGCGGAGATGATTGCCGTCGGGTTGGTTGTTCTCGCCATCACGTACCTGTCGCTGATCCTCGGCGAACTGGTGCCGAAGAGGATAGCACTCAACAATGCCGAGCGGATTGCCGCGTTCATTGCGGGACCGATGCGGCTCCTTTCCCGCATGACGCTCCCGGCTGTCTGGTTTCTCAATGTCTCGACGAATGCCCTGTTGTGGCTGTTGCGTGTGCGCCGGACCCAGGAGCCGCCGATAACGGAAGACGAAATCCGGATTCTCGTCCGGCAAGGAACGGATGCCGGCGTGATTCAGGGTGATGAACGCGACATAATCGACAGGGTGTTTCGACTCGGAGATCGGCGTGTCGGCAGCATCATGACGCCGCGTATGAACCTCATCGTTCTGTATACTTCGGATTCATCCCTCCGGCTTCAACAGAAGATAGCGGAGGCAGGCCACTCCCTTTTTCCGCTGTGCGAAGAAACACTTGACAACGTTCTGGGTGTTGTTCGAACGCAGGATCTGCTTGCACAGAGTCTTGCGGGAGAACCGCTCGACCTCAAAGCGATTGTTCATCAGCCCTTGTTCCTTCCGGAATCCGCGCAGAGCTTCAAGCTCCTGGAAGAGTTCAAAAAAACAGGCAAAGACACGGCACTGCTTCTGGATGAGTACGGAGGACTGCAAGGCCTTGTGACTGCCACCGATATTCTCAAAGCCATTGTGGGCGACGTATCATATCGCGAGACTCCCCGCGCGGCGTTGCGTTCTGACGGTTCATGGTTGGTGGACGGAATGTTGCCTGTTGAAGAGTTCAAAGACACGTTCAAGATTGCGCAACTGCCGGAGAAAGAGTCTCGCTCGTTTGAAACAGTCGGAGGGCTCGTCATGGATTTGTTCGGGCGGATTCCGAAGGAGGGGGATGTCGCGCAGTGGGACCGCTTCCGCTTTGAGATAGTTGAAATGGACGGACTCCGTGTTGACAAGATTTTAGTGACACCCTTACAGGATGACAACGCTGTCCCCGGCAACTGAATCTCCCATGGATATCGAAACCATCCGAACAATCTGCACACAGCTCCCCGTCGTTACGGAAGACATCAAGTGGGGCGATAACCTTTGCTTTTTGGTGGGAGGGAAGATATTTTGCATTGTGAATCTTTCGGGCAATCATTCAGCCTCATTCAAAGTAAAGGATGAGGAGTTTGAGGAGATGTCGGATCGCCCGGGATTGCGTCCGGCCCCGTACCTGGCGAGAGCCAAGTGGATTCTCGCGGAAAAGCCCGATGCATTAAGCCGCAAGGAGTGGGAGAAATATCTGACGCAATCATACAATCTCATCAAATCAAAACTCCCCTTGAAGGTACGGACAAGACTTTCTTCCAATATGATGTAGAAAACGATTTAGGTGGCCACAGAGGCACAAAGCCACAGAGCTTTCTTCTGAAAAAGAGAGATCAAGGGTGTATTCATTGGATAGCAGCGCAACGTTCATCTTGATAATCTCGGTGCCTCTGTGTCTCTGTGGCAAAGCAATTTGATTCTTTCAGACCACTGCAAAGAGAACATGAACAGCCAAGAACATCTCGAAAAAGAATCTCTGCAACTCCTCGCCGCCGCGCTCGCAAAACTAGATGCCGGCTTCGCAAGTCTTCCCCCGTTCTCCGGATCGACAAGCAAGCCTGAAGAACTTGAACGCGTCCTTGCCGAAGTCGCACAGCGAATGCAGAACAACTATCCCTATTTTCATCCGTTGTATGCGGGACAAATGCTGAAGCCGCCGCATCCGGTGGCGCGTGCAGCGTACGCGCTGGCAATGTGGATCAACCCGAACAACCACGCGCTCGACGGCGGACGAGCAAGCTCGGCTATGGAAAAGGAAGCCGTTGCCGAAATAGCGGCAATGTTCGGTTGGAAAGAACATCTCGGCCATCTCACGGGGGGCGGTACGATGGCCAATTTAGAGGCGCTGTGGGTCTCAAATCGGATTCATCCCGGTGTTCTTGTCGCGTCGGCGCAGGCGCATTACACGCACAGCCGCATCAGCGCCGTGTTGGGATTGAAGTTCGAATCAATTCCCTGCGACCGTAACGGACGGATGGACGTTGCGGCGCTAAAGCGAAGGCTTGAAGGCGGTGGAGTCGGGACGGTTGTTGCAACCATCGGCACAACGGCAATCGGGTCTGTTGATCCGTTGGTTGAGTTGCTGGAGTTGAGGGAAAAATACAACTTCCGTCTGCATGCCGATGCGGCGTACGGCGGATATTTCATTCTTGCGGATAATCTTGAGCAGCATGCCCGTTCTGTGTTCGATCATTTAGGTGAAGCCGATTCGATTGTCATTGATCCCCACAAGCACGGCTTACAACCATACGGCTGCGGTTGTGTGATCTTTCGTGATCCTTCCGTCGGGAGATTCTACAAGCACGACTCGCCCTACACGTACTTCAGTTCGGGTGACTTGCATCTCGGAGAGATCAGCTTAGAGTGTTCGCGTCCGGGCGCGGCTGCGGTTGCGTTGTGGGCAACGCAGAAGCTCCTTCCACTGAAGAAAGGAGGAGAGTTTGCTGCAATGCTCGCAAGCGGACGCGAGGCTGCACTGAAACTATATGAGAAGTTGTATAAAGACGCGCGCTTCATTCCCGGTTTCCAGCCTGAGCTTGACATTGTTGTGTGGGCCGTCAAGGCAGCGAGTGTCAACGAATCCTCAATGCTAGCGCGAAAGATATTTGAAGAGGCGGCAAAAGCAAATCTTCATCTCGCTCTCGCCGAGCTGCCGGTGGAGTTTTTCGATCTTGTAGAAATGAGAAAAGACAGACAAACAATTCTCTGTCTCCGGTCCGTTCTCATGAAGCCAGAGCACAAGGATTGGATAGACCGGATCCGGGAAATCCTTGACAGAGTGACGACGAAAGTGGTGCAAGCGCAAACAAAAATCCCGCCCCCATCAAGAGAGCGGGATTGATCTACTATCGTACTCCCTCAAACCTCTCATGCACTCAAGTCGACTGTTTGGAGAAGACCTTGAAACGACTTTGCAACATCAAGATCGTGGTTTTTAGCCCACGACTTAAGTCGTGGGCTAACAAGATCGAAACCCCGCAATGATAACCGTTTCAACGGTTTTCGAGCCACCAACCTGAGTTGTTGATTGACAGCAGCTTACTTCGTATCCAAAATAATCGGCAGCCCGTCTTTTCCGGCGCCGACAATTACGACTTTCGCATTGTTTGAGGCCGCCAACTTTTCTGTTGCCTCAATGCCCTTCCAGCGCAACAATTGCTCGCTGATACCCGCGGCAACAATCTTCTGGAAATCTGCAATACCCTGCGCCTCGATGCGCTTGCGATCTGCTTCTTGCTTTTCCTTCGTGAGAATGAACTCCATGCGCTGGCTCTCCTGATCTGCCCGCTGCTTTTGCTCGATCGCTTCAGTCAATTGCGACGGCAGCCCGACATTGCGGAGCGGGGTCGATTCAATGATGATGCCCCTTGCGCCCACGATGCGGGAAAGCTCCTGTTGAATATTCTCCCCCAAACGCTCACGCTCGCTGGAATATAGTGCGCTCGCCTGAAAGCTGGCCGTCACAGCGCGGCTCACCGAACGAAATTGCGGCTTCAGCACAATCTCCTCGTAATCTCCTCCGCTGATCGTTTGATAAACCCGTGCTGCCGAGTCCGGATCAAGCCGGTAGAGCGCGCTGATTTCCAGCCCGATGGTAAGGCCTTCCTTTGAAAGTACCTGCATATTCTCCTTCAGCTCCTTTGTCTGAATCGAGAACTTGATAACATTCGCGAGAGGATTGACGATGTTGATTCCCGCGGGAAGCGTTCGGGGAGAAACAATCCCGAAGAAGTTTACGACACCGACGTGACCAGCAGGGATAACTGTAAATGCCTGAGCGATTGTTGCCAGCAAGAAGAACACGCCGACAGCCGCTGCCAACCCCGCCGACCGGGCGTACAACGGGTTGTTTTCCTGTACAACCTTTTGACGTGCCGAGCGCCACGAGAGGAATGCTCCGATGGCGATCAGGAATGTAAGAATGAATAACATGGTGGGTTCCTTTCATTTTTAGTGAGTTTGAAACACGTGCCGGGATACTTGCAGAAGGATCTGCGCTGGGAATGCACACGGTGAATTTCCAAGTTGAATCAAGATACGGACTTGCGGTGCGAGTTGCTATTAGAATCGGCTTGACGTATTTTGAGGTGGACGTGATGGTGATCCTCCCGATACAATCCTGTTCTAAACAATAAAAAGTAGAGTAGACTATGAAAAAGCGCGCATTTGTGCTTGCCATGCTGTTTTCGATTTCGACGTTACAAGTGAACGCCGACGAGGGCATGTGGCTTCTCGACTCCATCAGCAAGCTGCCGATGGATGGAATGAAGAAAGCCGGCCTTGAGTTGACGCCGGAACAAATCTTCAGCAACACGAATCCGAGTTTGAAGGACGCAATTGTCCTTCTCCCGGGCGGCACCGGCGGATTTGTTTCTGAGGAAGGATTGATCGTCACGAACCATCATATTGCATTCGCGGGAATTCAGGAACTGAGTTCGGAGGGGGATGATTATCTGAAAAACGGCTTTCTGGCGACAAGCCGCGACAAGGAACTTTCGACATCCTACACAGCCGAAATCGTTCAAACCATCACGGATGTAACCGACGAAGTTCTTTCTGCAACAACCGATGAAATGAAAGAGGATGAACGCGAGCGGGCGACCCGCTCGAAGCGAAAGGAGATAGAAGATCGTGTTCAAGACAGCACAAATCTGGCTTGCCGCGTCGCCGATATGTATGGCGGCGTCAAGTATTACCTGTTTACTTCACTTCAGTTGAAGGATGTCCGGCTCGTTTACGCCCCTCCGGAAGCCATTGGCGTATTCGGCGGCGAAACGGATAACTGGACGTGGCCGCGACACACTGGGGATTTCGCGCTGATGAGGGCATACGTCGGGCCCGATGGAAAGCCGGCGAAGTATTCCGAATTGAACATTCCCTACACCCCAAGAAAATTCCTGCCGATTTCACTGGATGGTGTTCCCGAACACTCGTTCGCAATGATTATGGGGTTTCCGGGAAGAACGTTCCGCTATCGCGAAGCGGCATCCATTCAACTTTCACAGGAAGTAACGTTGCCTCTGACGAACGACCTTTTCAAACTCCGGACGGGCATCATTGAACGCTGGAGTAACAGGGACCGGACCATCGCCATCAAGTATGCAAGCAAACACAGGCGTCTTGCCAACACGCAGAAGAACTCCGTCGGCACGTTGCAGGGTTTGCGGCGGACGGGGCTTGTTTCCGCCAAACACGCCGATGAGGCGCGACTCGCGGCATACATTTCCTCAAATCCCCGCGCGGCAAGAAAATACGGCAACCTTCTCACAGACATGAAAGCCGCAAATGATGAACTCCGTTCCTTCAGCACAAAGAGCATTTTTGTCAATAACGTGAACGGGGCCGTCGAGTTGTTCATGATCGCGGGACGGTTCGGCACCTATCTCAATTCTCTCAAGAAGGATGATGCCGGACGAATGCGCGACCCGGAGGAGAAAGACCGCCAGCCTGTCAGGGAGTTTCTCGCCGGCCTGTTCAAGAACTTCGACGTAGATGTCGACAAGGAAATGCTGACGGCGTTGATATTGAAGAATGCCGAACTTCCGGAGAATCAGCAAGTGAAGGTATTTGCGGAGATTTACGGACGGCGAACGGGGAACGATCGCGAAAGGCGGGTCCGGGAATTCGTCAACGAATTGTATGAAGATACGCGACTTGCCTCGGAGGAAAACAGCGTAAAATTGCTGATGCGAAAACCATCCGCCATTCTCGATGACGAGGCGGTTGTGTTCCACCAGAAGTATTCGACGGAAGCTTCCGCCGTTTCGGCAAGTTATCAAAGTGTGTTACGCAAACTCAATGGACTTCGAACGCGCTACGTGGAAGCATGGCTTGAATGGAAAGGGGATGATCTCACCTATCCCGACGCAAACCGGACGATTCGCTTCACCTACGGTACAGTTCAGCCGCTGGCTCCGAGAGACGCGGTGGTGTATTCCACAGTTACGGCTCTTGCGGGAGTAATGGAGAAAGAATCCGATGAACCGGATTTCCACGTTCCCGCAAAACTGAAGGAACTCTGGCAGAACAAAGACTTCGGCCCGTATGCCGATCCGAAGTTGAAGGATGTTCCGGTTGCATTTATTTCCAATCTCGACATCACTGGCGGCAACTCCGGCAGCCCGGTGATTAACGGGAAGGGCGAGTTGATCGGCTGCGCGTTCGACGGCAACTGGGAAGGCGTTGTGGGCGACTACATTTTTGAAGACAACTTGAACCGCTGCATCAGTGTCGATTCGCGCTACATGCTGTTTGTGCTTGACAAGTTTTCCGGCGGCGGGAATATCTTGAAGGAGTTGGTGATTCACCGTGAAGGGGCTCGCGGTACATTGTAGATTGACCGCATAAGAAGATTTACTAACGGGCTTCCGGCATTCGGATAGCCCGTTATCTTTTTCATGCTCGAAGTGGCCGTTTCAGCGTCATAGTAAGCAGGGGGCGATGCTTATTTGTTGAAAGGCAACGCGTCGGACGACCCATCTCCAAAAGAACTCCCGAAGCCAATCCTTTTGCGAGTCTATACTGCACAACGACTTGTCGCTGAATACTCCATTTGGGGTATTGATTGCCAAATCGCCTATCTCCATTTTCTTGTTTACTGAATACAGTTCTTATTCTTGGGGGATCCATGAAGTACGCACAAATCTCATTTCCTGCTTCTGTTTTTTTGTTATTCTCGCTGTTTTTGAACAATCTTGCAAATGCCCAATGGCAGAAAGTCTCCTCGCTGAACGTCGGCACAACAGGCAAGATCGTTTCACACGGTCAGGCTATTCTCCTTTATGGAAGCCAGAGCGGCCCGCGGCTGCATCGTTCAACAAACAACGGTGATTCTTGGGAAGAGATTTCGGGGGGACTTCCCGGGGCGGCTTCCGATATCTTCAGCTTCAATGGAACGTTGTACGCCGTGTACTTGAGCACAGTGTACACATCCACCAATCTGGGCGAAACGTGGACGCCGCTTTCATCCGTTACTGTTACGGGCAACGGCGCGTTGATAGGCATGGCGGCGGATGGGGCGACTCTGTTTGCCTTCTCGAACCGGAAATCTGTTTTTAGATCAACAAATAACGGCTCAAACTGGAACGAGTATATCATCAACGATCCGGGAAGCTTCACGATGGTTGATTTCTGCGCGGTCGGCAACAGATTCGCAGCGACTGTAACAGGCGGCTCCACGGTGAGCGGTGCATGGATTTCGGAAGATGGCGGGACAAACTGGACGCGCAAAAACCCGACAACGGCGGCAAGCAACATCTATGCACATAACAACATCGTGTATGGACTGACATTCGGCGGGGGTGTGTTCCGGATGGAAAGCGGCAGTTCGAACTGGACGGAAAGCAACAACGGCATGCCCGATAACGGACAATTCGTGATTCCCTATTCAGTCACTTCACGTGCCAACGAACTGTACGTGTACTACATACAGCTTGTCTCCAACAGAACGGGCGTGCTTGTTTCGACGACGAACGGCCAATCGTGGACGCAGTTGGATTCGACGGGCTTTCCGCCTGCAAATGCCGCCGGTACATCACGACGCCTTGCGGCAAACGCCACTCACATGTTCTTCTACAACTACGCAACAACCGCCGCAGGCGGAGTGTATCGTGCGGTGCTTTCGCCGAGCGCAGTCGAATACACAGGAGAACAGGCGGTGCCTGACGAGTTCGTGCTTCATCAGAACTATCCGAACCCGTTCAATCCTGCAACCACAATCCGCTTTTCAGTGCCGGCTACTAACTTGCCTGTTCGCCTGCGTGTGTTCGATGTATTGGGGAGGGAGATGGCCGAGATCGTCAACGAACGTCTCGAAGCGGGCACATATCAAGCCACATTCTACGCGAGAAACATCGCAAGCGGCAATTACTTCTACCGGCTGGAGATTGATGGTAGAGTTCAAACGAGGCTGATGACGCTGGTAAAGTAGGATTCAACAATCAGGAAGACAAGGGAAAGTCCGGGTTACTGCCGGACTTTTCTTTTGCAGCGTTGCCCTCCGACTGATTTCTGATTATGTTGAGTTATGCAAACTCACAATGCCCTTCTCGGCGCTCACATGTCCACCGAAGGCGGCGTGCACACGGCGTTCGAACGCGGCACACGCATCGGCTGCACTACAATGCAGGTATTTGTCAAGAACAACAACCAATGGGCCGGCAAGCCGCAATCGGAACACGACATTTCCCTCTACAAATCTGAAGAAGCAAAGTCGGCAATTGCCCCCGTTGTTGCTCATGCAGCGTATCTCATTAATCTTTGCTCGACAAACGCAGGCGTCCTGAAGAAATCCCGCACAGCATTTGAAGACGAGCTGAAACGCTGCGAAGGGTTTGGCATCGAGGCGCTGATCTTTCATCCCGGCGCGCATCTTGGTGCAGGAGAGGAAGAAGGCATCAAACGTATTGCTGAATCGCTGAATCTCGTTCACCAAAGGACGAAAGGCTTCCGCGTCCTCAGTACGCTGGAATGTACTGCAGGACAGGGAAGCGCAATCGGCTATCGGTTCGAACATCTTCGCGACATTATCAATTTGGTTGATGAAAAAGAACGGCTGGCTGTCTGCCTCGATACATGCCATCTCTTTGCCGCCGGCTATAATATCGGGACGGAAGAAGGGTGGAATGACACCATCTCACAATTCGATAAGATTGTTGGATTGGACCGGCTCGTCGCAATACACACCAACGACTCGAAGAAGGAACTTGGCTCCCGCGTCGACCGGCACGAACATATCGGCAAGGGGATGATCGGGTTGACCGGTTTCCGAATGTTGATGAATGACGAGAGGCTTGCACACATTCCGAAGCTCCTCGAAACACCAAAAAGCGAGGATATGCACGAAGATGTGGAGAATATGGATCTTTTAAAATCGTTGATTCATGACGGAAATAGAGGATAATCCGGCAGGGAACAAGTTGAGTTTCATGTTCAGATTGCTTAGACTTCCACACCTCGGTCACATCTCTAAACTGTTCTTTCACAATCCCCAGAAAGGAGTTGCGTTATGAAACGCAGCGTGTTGTTTGCAGTGTTGCTGTTTGCCGGTTCACTCGTGTATGCCGATGAGCCGAAGGGTTTCCGGGCCGATCTGCTCGGACAGATTGAATATGTGCAGAAACAGATTGCGGATCTGGAAAATGCCATTCCCGACAAGAAGATGACATGGCGTCCGGCGAAGGGTGTTCGCTCAATCAGCGAAGTGTACATGCACGTCGTTTTTGCCAACTACCTTCTGGCGAAGTTTGCCGGCGTTGAACTTCCTGCGGATGTGATGTTGCCCGCGATGAACGAAATGACGAAGGCCGAAGCTGCGGTAACAAATAAGAAGGAAATCGCCGACCGGCTGCAAAAATCGTTTGAATTTCTGAAAACCTCAATCAAAAACATGTCCGACGAAGACCTGGAGAAGCCCGTAACGTTTTTCGGCCAGGAAACAAATGTGCGCGGCATGTTGTTGACCGCGTTCGCGCATCATCATGAACATCTTGGCCAGTCGATTGCCTACGCGCGCATGAACGGTATCGTGCCGCCATGGACAGCCGCCCAGCAGGCTGAAATGGAGAAGGCGGCAAAGAAGTAAGACGAATCATCGGGCAGGCTCGTCTCGCCGGGCCTGCCGCACATTTCCCATCTCATCACATCAAAAGACCATGAATTTCCTTTTTCGGCTAATAGCGCTTGTGTGTATAGTCATGACCGCTTCTGCACAAGCACAGGAAAAACCACACGTGTTTCGCGGGGCAACCATCTATCCCATCGAAGGCGACCCGATTGAAAACGGCGTGCTTGTTGTCCGCAACGGCATAATCGTGAGTGTCGGCCCGGCGCAAAGCGTCACCGTTCCCTCCGACGCCGTTGTCGTTGACGTGTCGGGCAAAGTCATCATGCCGGGACTTGTTGACACTCATTCACACATCGGCAGAGGATCGGGTGGCGACCGCTCGGCTGCGCTTCATCCTGATGTCCGCATTCTCGATGCAATTGACGTTAGGGATGATTCATTCAAGAAAGCGCTGGCAGGCGGCATTACGACTGTGAATGTGATGCCGGGGTCGGGGCACCTGATGAGCGGGCAGACTGCGTACCTGAAAATCCGTAATGCTAATGTCATTGAAGATATGCTCTTCTGCAAAGATCCGCTGAACGACATTTGCGGCGGAATGAAGATGGCAAACGGAACGAACTCAATCGGCGAAAAACCGTTTCCCGGAACGCGGGCAAAGTCGGCGGCAATGGTTCGCCAGCTCTTCCTGAAGGCGCAAGACTATCGCTCGAAGATCCAAGCAGCGAAAGGCGACACGACGAAACTACCGAAGCGTGATCTCGAAATGGAAGCTATGCTTCAGGTGCTGGATGGGAAGCGTATCGTTCAGCATCATACACACAGCGCGTATGACATCATAACCGTATTGCGAATAGCCAAAGAGTTCGGGCATCGCGTCGTTCTGCACCACGTCAGCGAAGCGTGGAAAGTGGCAAAGGAGATTGCCGAAGCCGGGGCAATGTGTTCTGTGATTATGATTGATTCCCCCGGGGGAAAACTGGAAGCGGCGGAGTTGAGCTACAAGACGGGCGCAATGCTCGAAAAGGCCGGCGTTGTTGTTGCCTTTCACACAGATGACGGCATAACGGACTCGCGCCACTTTCTCCGCAGCGCGGCATTCGGTGTGCGTGCAGGCATGTCTCGCAAGAAGGCGCTCGAGTCGGTGACCATTGCCGGAGCAATGATGATGGATCTCGACAAACGCGTCGGCTCGTTGAAGACGGGCAAGGACGCCGATTTCATCGTCCTCTCCGGCGATCCGCTCAGCGTGTACACGCATATCGAGCAGACGTGGGTTGAGGGAGTGAAGATGTACGACCGCTCGAATCCTGACGACAGGAAATTCTCGGTTGGCGGCTACAACGTCTTCCGCAGCGGCAATGCGTACGATACGTGCGAAGGAGAGTGACGATGAAACGATTAAGCGTTGTTCTTCTTCTTTCTATTATGATCAATGTCTCGCACGCGCAGCTTGCGATCCGCGGTGAAACCGTCTATACAATGGCAGGCAAGCCGCTCAGGAATGCCGTTATACTTGTCAAAGGCGGGAAGATTGAGCAAGTTCTCGAAGGCGCAATGGTCAAGCTTCCCGAAGGCTACAAGGTGATGGAAGCGAAGGTTGTAACGCCGGGACTTGTTGATGCGCATACGGTTGTGGGATTGACGGGCATTTTCAATCAGAAGCACGATCAGATGCAACTCGAAACGTCGGAACCTGTTCAGCCGGAGCTGCGTGCGATTGATGCGTACAATCCGCAGGAACAATTGATCGAGTTTGTGCGGAACCTCGGCGTGACCACAATGCATACGGGACACGCACCGGGCGCGCTCGCCAGCGGAACGACAATTGTGGTGAAGACTGTCGGCAACACGATTGAGAATGCACTGATGGATTCCGGTATGGTGGCGTTCACCTTTGGCGAGAGTGTTAGCAGCAATTTCAAATCGCCCGGTACAAGCGCCAAGCAGGTGGCGATGATGCGAAACGAATTTCTGAAAGCGCAGGATTATCTCAAGCGCTCAAGCTCCAGAGATCCGGATAAGCGTCCAGCACCGGATTTAAGAATGGAGATGCTGTCGAGAGTTCTCCTCAAGAAGACGAAGGTTCTCTTTACCGCGCACAAAGCCACGGATATCATGGCGGCGTTACGGTTACAGAAGGAATTCGGCTTTGCGATGGTGCTTGATGGCGCCGCCGAAGCATATCTTGTGGTTGATGAGATCAAGAAGTCGGGCGTTTCCGTGATTCTCCATCCCACAATGATGCGCGCCTGGGGAGACACGCGCAACGTGTCGTTTGAGACGGCTGCAAAGTTGAAGGAAGCGGGTATTACCTTCGCTCTGCAAAGCGGATTTGAAGGCTACGTCCCCAAGACGCGCATCGTGCTGTACGAGGCGGCTATTGCCGCGGCAAACGGGCTTTCGTTTGTCGATGCGCTTGCATCCATCACCATCAACGCGGCGAAGATAATAGGCGTTGACAACCGTGTGGGCTCGATCGAGAAGGGAAAGGATGCCGACCTTGTTCTGTTCGACGGTGATCCGTTTGAGTACACCACGCATGTCTGCGGCGTGGTTGTAAACGGTACTGTCGTGAGTGAAACCTGCAAGTAACCAGCTACCACAAGAAAAAAGAGAATGGGCAAGAAAGATCCTCGTGTTGACATGTACTTTGCAAAGTCTGCCGGCTTTGCGAAGCCGGTTTTAGAACACATCCGCGCGCTCGTTCATAAAGCATGTCCCGACGTGCAAGAGACGATGAAGTGGAGTTTTCCTCACTTTGATTACAAGGGGACAATGTGCAGCATGGCCGGATTCAAGCAACACTGTTCATTCAGTTTCTGGAAGGCGTCGCTGATGAAGGACCCCGACAAGATACTCACCACCACCGGCGGCGAAGCGATGGGGCACTTCGGAAAGATCACACGCTTGAAGGATCTTCCCTCGAGCAAAATCATGATCAAATACATCAAAGAAGCGGCAAAGCTCAATGTTGCGGGTGTTAAAGTCGTCAGGACAAAGGCCACACTGAAAAAACAGCCCAAACTCCACCCGATTTTCTTGCCGCTCTGAAGAAGAACAAAGCTGCGCTGGTGAGGTTTGAGCGTCTTCCGCCTTCACACAAAAGAGAATACGTTGAGCGGATCGTCGAAGCAAAACGGCCGGAAACACGGGCGAAGCGTATCACTACAGCGATCGAGTGGATTGCAAAGGGCAAGAGCCGCAACTGGAAGTACGAGAAGAAAAGGACTTGAAGAAGAAACTTGCAGATAAAACCGAGTTGGCCCTGTTTGAGGTAATCACACTCTCCCCGGCACGTGCATACCGGCGGCGCGGCAGAGTGTTTCGAGAATGATTTCGGCATTATGCCTGAGACTGAACTCACGCTCCGCCTTTTTGCGGGCGTTGGCTCCGAACTTGCGACGCATCGCCGGGTTGCGAATCAGACGCAGCATCCGTTCAGCAAGCGCATCCTGATCCTCTCCCGGAATGAGGTAACCGGTATTTCCCTCCTCGATCATCTCATCGATACTGCCAAGTTCCGTCGCAACAACGGGCAACTTCATCGCCATCGCTTCCATGATAGCAAGAGGGAAGAAATCGGCTCTCGTGGGAAGGACGAAGATGTCGGCCTGTTTGTACAGGTGCACAAGTTGCGGACTGTTGGGAAGAACGTTGGTATGCACAATCACGTTGGGCGGCATGTTTTCAACGACGCTGTTCGTGACAAGATGAAAGTCGCATCCTGCGAACGGCTCCAACCGCGCAAGATTACACAGTAAATCGCCCCCTTTGCGCAAAAACTGGTTTCCGACAAACAAGATTCGTGTTCGCGTGGAGGTCGATACAGTATCGTTCGTCCAGAGATCGAGGTCAACACCCGGCGCCAACACCCGAATCTTTGCCTCGTCAACACCATAATCTTCCATCAACGACTTCTTTACCCAGTTCGACCAGGGGAGAAGGAACGTCGTATGTTGGTAGGTCTTTCGTGTCCGGCGGAATTTCAGTTCTTCGATGATGTTCATCCTGCCCGATGGGGGAACGCCGTACCAGGCGTTGTGCTGCTCCATCAACCGCGGCGTCACATCCATCGCCATCACGCTCGACACGCGGCTGCGGAAGCCGTCGATGAACGACGCGGGAATGTGATCGTTGAAATACGCTGCATCGAACCGCTTGCCGCTTTTCTCCTGCTGTATGATGCGCGACCGGGCGATCATTCCGCCGCGCAATGTCCAGTTCAGCGAAATGGGTGGCACGCGGGCAAACAATTCCGGTGGCTCCGGCTCGATAGGAATCCACGTCGAGTCGACTTCGGAGTGTGCGGAAATAATCTTGCGGAGATTCTGTAACACCGTCGCCGTGCCGCCGAACCACATGCCGGTGAACAGGAGGCTCGGCTTTCGTCCTCTACTGTTGGCGGCGGCATTCTGTGCAGGAGTGTTCATCATGTTATGCAGATTTTATAGTGAGGACTTCGCTGAGTTCGCGGAGGCTTTCCGCATTCCAAAGTTCAACAAACTGGTATGCCGACTGCGCGAGTGACCGCGCAAACGTCGGATTTTGCGCGATTTTGACGACTGCATCGGCAAACTCGCGGGGAGACTCCCCGACCAGAAATGCCTTGCCCGCGCCCTCTTCCAATCCACGAGAGCCGGCCGGCGACGCAACAACGGGTCTGCCGTAACCCAGCGCTTCGATGGTTTTGATGCAAAGACCCGTACTGAACTGAATCGGGTTGATGACAACGTCGGCGTTCGTGTACAGCGGAACAAGATCATCAACAACGCCAAGTTTTATGCATTGCGGCGCTTCATCTATCATGTCGCAGATCTTCCCGGCTATGTGAAGCGTCGCATCGGGAAGTTGCTGCCTGACGAGCGGAAACACTTCCTTGATAAAGTGTTGAATGCCATGAATGTTCGTCCCCGCATCGGAGCCGATAAAGAGGAGTCTCGCTCCCGGCGGGTTGGGTTGGGGGAGCGAATGGAGCGGGGCAATGTGCCGGACGGTAATGACGCGTTTGTCCGTCAGCGTCGAGAAATACTCCTTCTCCTTGTCCTGAATGGCGATTGCGACATGGGCCCGGTTCAATGCTTTTGCCTCTTCCTTCGCGGTTGTGCAATACCAGCCGTACGATAGCCCTGCATCCTTGTACAGCAGATGCCGCAACGTAAACACGTCGTGCGTATCGATAATTTTGAGGACGCCGTCGCCGAAGCATTCCAACGCCTTCGACCAGAAGATGTATTCAACGATAACGACGTCGAATGATATTCTGCCGGCAAGTTCGTCGAGATAGACATCGAGAGTCTCATCGTAGCGGTAATCAACGGGGAGGATTTCCTTGAAGCCCCGATGGAAGAGAAACCGCAAGCGTCCGGCATACCGCTTCAGGCTACGCGGAGGGTACCGGTACGGCACGCAATGAAAGTTCTCTCCCCACCACCCCGCCATTGCGTTTGCATCGGCTTTCCATGGCTCGGTGTTCACGCACAGGAAGTGCACGTCGTGTCCCATGTCGCGCAAGCTGGTCAGCAAGCGCTGAATGCGTGTCCGGTTGCCCGCAATCTGCGGATGCGTCGGAATGGGTGATATGACGAGAATGCGTTTCATTTTCTGACTTTCAGACTTTCCAGCAAATCCAGAGTTTCGTCCACCATCTTCTCCTCTGAAAACTGCCGCGCCCGTTCGGCGGCCTGCACCGCATACTTTTCCATTTCGGCAGGATGTTCGAGCGCGCGGCAGATTGCCTCTTCGAACTGCAGGCTATCTCCTGCGCGAAAGACGATCCCGTGAACCCCGTGTTCGACAATTTCCGTGATTCCGCTCGCATCGGAAGTGACAACAGGCAGTCCGCATGCCATCGCTTCAAGCAACGAAAACGGGTGCCCCTCAAAGCGGGTCGGGAAGACGAACAGATCAGCGGCACGCATCAGCCGGGAAATATCGTTGCGGTGACCCGTCAGCAATACCTTGTCACGAACACCTTCCGCTTGCAACGCTTGGATAAGGTTCTCGCGTTCCTCACCATCACCGGCCCAGACGAAGCATACGTCAGGGAACTTCCGTGCAATATTCTTGACAACCGGAACAAGAACATCATATCCCTTCTGTCGCGATAGGCGGCCTACCGTGAGAAGAAGTCGCGCTGAATCTTCAAGACCAAGTCCCGCACGAACTTCGGCGCGAAGCGCCAGCTTATCCTGACCCGCGCCTTGATCAGCAGCAGCGGGTCTTGTTCCGTTGTAAATACGGGAGATTTTCTCCTTCGGGAGATTGAAGGATTCACTGAGTAACATTCGATTGTTTTCAGAGACAGCAACACAATGCAAGAATCGGGAGAATGCCCACCGGTAACAACGACGCCGTAACCCTTCCACGTTGAGACGAATAGAGACAAGTTGGAAAGCCACCGCAGTCGGGATCCTGAACGTTCTGCACGCCAACATGCTTCCCAATCCCCATTCCGGCCAAGGGAGAATGAGCTGTACAACATCCGGCCTCATCCGCATCAGCAGTATGAGTGTCCGAATGAAGTGTGCGCCAAGAATCCGTACAATCTGCAGCGTACGGACATACTTTTCTTCAATATCAAGCGGATGGTATCGTACACCTGAACGTGCGAAATCTTCTCTGAGCGAACGAGTCGCTTCGAGGAATGGAAACGCAGCGTGAACTTCCCATCCCTTCTTCGTTGCCGCCGCGGCAATAGTCAAGGCATATTCTTCATTACCGCCGCGTTGGGTAGAAGGAAGAATCTGCAGGAGTTTCATCCGGCGTTCCGTTGATCTGAAAACATCGCCTGTCGGGTGCCCATCAATGAAACCCTCTACGTTCTCAACCATTGAAGCAGTTGCCGTTCGAACACTCTTCCGTTCATATCAAAAACTCCAAAGCGGGGGAGTTGAAAAGGATCGCTACCTTGTTGAATCGTTGAGTTCTCTACTGTGCACGCGGCAGTAAAACCCGCCTGTTTCACCAACGAAACCGTTGTCTCATTGTACCGCCCGAACGGGTACGAGAAGCTGGTAATGCTCGTGCCCAACAACCTTTCGATGCATTGCTTGCTCTCTTCAATCTCCTGCCGCTGAATATCTTCCGTGTGATGTGAAAGCATAGCATGGCTGACTGTGTGGGGGCCAACCTCCACCAATCCGCCCTGCGCCAGTGTCACCACCTCTTCACGCAAGAGGGAACGGTGAGTCGGACGGAGGTGGGAGTCTCTTCCCGTCCACGATACAATCGCGTCAAGCATCTTGCGACGGGAAGCATCCGGAAAAGGCCTAAGCCACTCCCACACAGAGTAGTAGAAGCTCAACCGCGGGCTTTTGGGTGCGCGAGCGCAATCATTTCGATATTCATCTTCGGTATACGATGACGCTGCACTGAGATCCCAATTGCGGCTGTTGTCGCCAACGGTCAGACTTAACCGCGGGGGCAACGTACCGGGCCGGAGCAATGCCTGATCAAGTTCATCCCACCAATACTCCTTCTCGGAGCCAAGATAGCCTGTGGTCACAAAAACCGTGGCGGGAACGTCGTACCGTTCCAGCAAAGGCTTGGCAGTGTAGAGATTGTTGGCATATCCGTCGTCGAACGTAACTGCGACTGTACGCGGAGGCACGTTGCCTTCGCGAACGGCAGCGGCCAGTTTCTGCAAACTCATTGGACGGGCATGCTTTCTCAAAACGTCAAGCTGCGCCGCAAAATTCTCCGGGCTCACGCACAAATACCAGGGGTCGACATCCATTTCCGCAATGCGGTGGTACATGAGGATGATCCCTTTGTGTTGAACGGAGGTGATAATCCTGTTCAGCACTTCCCTTCCTTTATTAACATATCTCTGCAACATAGTCATTGCTTCGCCCCGATGAGCGAGCCGATAGCGTTCTTCCCTCGCCTCAGAGCCAGCACGATGCGCGAAGCTGTCGGATGGCGTGCATGCCAGAGCATCTTGAACTGCTGCTGCATCAAGAGGAAAATTTCATCGTTCTGAATGCCGTGCGTGATCATGTACGATTTCAGCCATTGCAAAAATTTTAAGCGGGTAACCGCCCATCCTTGAACACCGACCGCGGAACACATCGAAGCAGGGTGCTGCCGATACCGGTACCAGCTTGCGCTTGAAATGTATCCGGGATACCGCAGGCACAGTTTTGCGTGAAAAACCTGGTCTTCGTACATGCCGCTGAAGGCATCTTCATATCCGCCGACCGCATTCACAATATCGCGCCGGACCATGACATCGGCAGTGAGAGCGGCATATTCGTCCTTCAGCCACATGAGCAGGATCGCAGGGGGCGTAAGCACGGTATCAAACGGTACGGTGAAGTTCTGGTACGTGTTCCGGTCGAGATCTTCCTTGTCTCCCGTCCAGCTGTGCCAGCGTTCTGTCCGCCCGCATGCGAACACGGCATCCGTGTGGGTTTCGAGAACGCGGGTTTGTTCTTCAAGCTTGTTCGCGTTCAACACATCGTCCGCGTCCAGAAATGCGATGTACTTACCACGGGCATTCTGAATGGCAAGATTCCGGGAAGCACTCATGCCGCGGTTGACGTGGTTCTGATGCTCGAAGTAAACGATCTTGTCCGGACAACGGTCGACAAACGATCGTGCAATGTGCGTGCTTTCGTCGGTCGAGCCGTCATCGACCAGCAGTAGTTCCCAGTCGGTACATGTTTGATTCAGAACGCTGGTGATTGCTTCCTCGATGAACTTTCCGGCATTCAGAAAGATCATGATGACGGAAACCAGCGGTCCGCTCCCCTTCGTGTTTGAGTTGCCGGAACTCATCTCCCCCTACATTTTGAAATTGGGATTAAATCCGGCATCCAGTATGCCTTTCAATTTCTGCTCGAACGCTTCGAAGGAGTATATTCCTTCGATGTACTTCCGTGCTTCGGCGCCGCGTTCCTCCAGACGCTTTCTGTTGGAGAGCATATCCTCCAATGCCGACTGAAACTGTCCAAGCGTTGTCTCGTCCATTCCGTCTCCGAGATTGTCGCCCGTGTACGTTCCGAACTTGCTGACCAGATTATCGGGATCGACGCTGCTGAGGATCGGCGTATGACACGACAGCGCTTCGAGGAAAGAACAGGGGAGCCCTTCGTGTATGCTCGTATTAACGAGGACCCAGGATTTAGTGAGAACCCGCTCCTTTTGTTCTCCCTGCACGAGTCCGAGGAACTTGAGATTTTCCACCGACCGGTATTTCTCGATAATAGGATTTATGATTTCCGGGTAGCTTGAGTTCCCGCAGACGAGAAATTCCACATGCTTGAATCTCTTCGCCAGCTCGAAGTAGATCCAGGGTCGCTTCACAGGATCAAGCCGGCCAAGCAAAGTAACTGTCGGGCGATCTGCCTTCTTGAGTCTCTCCAGCGGCAGATAATGAATCGGATTGGGCAAAAAATGAGGATTGAACTCCCGCGGACCGTAAAGTCGTTGCCCCCGTGGCGTAAGGAAATGCGCGTTGGTGACAAACATAATCGGTCGGCTGGTGGCTTGACTATCCTTGTACACCTTGGCAAAGAATTGCCGCTCTTCTCTAGCATAGCCCAAGAGCTCGTCAATCGACGTCATATTATTTGCCGGAAGCTCCGTTTCAACTGTGGCAATCTTCTCCAATTCCGTTTCGCCCTTGGGATCGCGGAGCCAAATCAGCAGCGGCGCTTTCGGCATTGCGTCGAGCGAGAATTCATAGCCGGGGTAAAGGTCGATGCTCAACAGGAAATCAAACTGTTTGTTTGCATCCCAGGAGTATTTGACATGATTCCTCGCATAGTGACTATGCAAATCGGGGATGGTGTACACGAGACTGTCGCCAACGGGAAACTTCCAACCCGGTAACCCGGAAAGCGTTCTGTTGAACAAGGCTGCAGAGCGGAAGGCTTTATTCTGCCTGTCGCCGTAATATTGTGTGATGACTTTCGCCGTCATGCCGAATCCGCCGATGTCGCAAAGTTTGTCCTTGAGAAAACTCTCTGCAAAAAATTCTTCCGAAAGAAAGCCGAAGACCTTCTTCTTCTTGAAAAGACGTTTTACAGCAAATAAAGCCCAGAATACTGCCGGCAGAATCCGCAAGACGAGTTTCCCGGCAACCCGGTTTTTTATCTCAGATATATTCATTCATGTTCCCCTGTGTACATTACGTTGGCCGGTCTGTTTTCAGTTGTTGTTCACAGCCCGTCGCTCAGGTGCAGAACCCCCAGCCCCGAGCGAATGTTATGTTCCAAATTGAAATGTTGTTTTACAAAACCCCGCCCATTGACGGAGATTTCGTGTTTCTTCTCATCACAAAGATCGAGAACTTTCTGCAGTCCGGCAGTGACACCCGCCTCGCTTCTCTCGACAAGAAAGCCGTTGTGCCCGTCCCGAATCACCTCGGTCGTTCCGCCGCTATTTGTTGCTATGCAGATCAATCCGGTTGACATTGCCTCAAGGCAAGCCAACGGAAGCCCTTCGGAGTCGCTCGGCAGAACGTAGATATCGCTCATCTGCAGCAGATGCGCAATGTCGTTGCGAAACCCCAGAAAAATTATCCTGTCCCGAATTGCCTTTTCGAACGACCCGGCCATTTCCGCCAGAGGCTCGTATTCCGAGCCCGTTCCGGCAATCACGAGACGCAGGTCGTGACGCAATTCGCTCACTGCAGCGAACGCCTTGAGCAGCCGTTCAACGCGCTTAACGGGGCACAACATCGCGGTGCTGATGATTACCGTATCCGAATCCGGAATTCCCAACTCCCCTCGAAGCCTCACGCGATTCTCCCGCGAAGGGCTATAGAGGGAGATGTTGACACCGTGATACACAACCTTCACCTTGCGAGACGGAAAACGATGAAGATCGATAAGCGCATCTCGTGCCGCGGTCGAAACAGCAATTGTCTTTCTGCAAAAATAGCCGAGCAACGTGAGAAGCATCCTCCGGAATTTCCAATCCGGTACAAGCCCGAAGCGCTTCCTGCCCGGGTGTTCCGGATACGGCGGCGGGCAATCGTGTACGATTGTGTATGCGTTTCCGCGGGTTGCAATAAACCCCGCAAGAATCTCGGGAAGAGTGAAACTGCGGAGAAAGTACTGGTTAAAGACAACACTATCCGCCTTCATCGAAACGAGAAACTGATGATACGTATGCAGTCTTGTAAGAAAACTCTCATATTCGCGGAACTCGGGCAACGGCACAACATCAACCGGGAGGTTGTTCTTCTTCAGGTACGGACTGAACACATCCTTTCTGACACCAAGTGTAACGGAATACTTGTCGTGATTGATGAAGCCAAAGTAGTCAACCAGAAAATGTTCTCCTCCGGCAAACGCGTCGGTAATCACGAGGAAGAGGTATCTTTTCTTTCGTTCCACTTGTATCTACACAGCCTGCGCATTTATACGCTTTCCGTCCACGGCAGCAATCCACGTATTCTGCCCGACGGGCAAGAGAGATACATGGTGCATGCCGTCTTTGTTCCATCCCTTTCCCGATGCTGTGAGAAGCGGACTTTCGGGCAGCTCTTTTTCGGAATACGCGGCTGTCGTCAGTTCCGTTATCTCAAAGGCACGCGCGGCACCGCCGTATGTCTTGGAACAATCCTGCGCTATCCTGATCAGTCTGTTGTTCATCTGCATAATACCGCCGCCGGGCCGCGCCCGGCCCGGGTCATCTTTGATAATCGGGCTTTGAGGATGTTCCTGCCAATTCCCGTCGAGCGAATCCGAATGAAACAGAAACAAATTTCCATTCGTCGTATCCGAAACGAAAAGCCAGAGTCTTCCTCCGATGTGCAGCAATGTCGGATCAACATATTCCCGTCCCGTCGAGATTGTCTTGACAAATGCCCAGGTATCGGGAAATCGTACTGCTTCATACACCCGTATCGACTTCGTTTCAAATGCTTCGGGCAGCATAAACCATTTTCCGTTCCACTTGAAGACAAACGGGTACGAAAGATGAAAAGGTTCTTCCAACACCAATTGCTTGAATTTCCACTTTCTGCCATTCTTGCTGACAGCAAAGCCGATGCTTCCCCTGTCTTTCTTAAACACTTCGAAGAACATGTAGTGCATCCCGTTCTCGCGAATCAGGAACGGGTCGGCTGCAAAGCCGGTTCTTCTATCGCCGATCGATTTTGATGTGAGAACGGGGTTGGAAGCCTGCTCATCCTCCGCCAGCGTGTACCGTCCGTTGTCATACGTCAATCGGTAGATTCCGATGCTCCATTGTTCCTGCAAAACGTTCTTCCTGCTTTGACCTGATAGTGCTGCTTTCACAAAATGAACGGCAGTGTTAACGCGGGCCTTTAGAGGGCGGAGCATTGACGAATCATCCGACATAAGCAGGTTATTCGAACTTTTCTTTCGCGGTTTTTCGAACCTCGTCCAACTGGAAAAATGCCGCTGTTGCCAACGCCAATCCACCGGCAAGTTCGAAGAGTTCTTCAAGCAAAAAGAAGAACATGTTATCGAGAAAATCCAGATCAATGACAGTAGCCATCACAACCATTCCGCAAGCCCACAAGAAAAGGCTCTTGTCTTCATGTTCGGGATATTTCTGCAGAATATCGCTGCGCAAATACCAAAGCACACTACAAACCACTACACCTGCCACAACAACGAGCATGGATAGTACTTTGCTCGGCAAGCGATCCTCAAGAATAAGATATGCCAGATGAACAAAATCATGTACACCGTCAATCTTGACCTCACGAATCACGGGCATCTCTAAATCAAACATCCTTTCACCAAAGCTAAGCTCGTCCATGAATCCCAAAAACCCCGCGCAGAGAACAAGCATATTCATAATCCTTGTCCGGTTTTTTCGGGGCTTGAAGGCGACATACAGTGCCACCGCAAACGCCACGAAATAGATAAGAGCCGACAAGTTCTCAAGTATGCCATCTTCGCCCAACACCGGATTGTCCCACACATTTCCGATGACAATCAAACAGATTGTGAAGACGACAAAACTCACGCTGGTGGAAATGTAGAAGAAACGATGCCACGGACTTTTCCAATGAAGGATGTCCGTCGCATGAACGAAGTTCATTGACATCAGCGAGCCCCTTTCTGTTGCAACTTCGAGTCCGCCTGAATCTCCCCCCAACGATAGTCGTATTTCATGTTCCCCTTCACCCACAGTTGAAAGTACGAACGGTTCTGACCCACGGACGCGTCGTGCTGAATCACAAGGCCGAGCGTATCCGGCACATGGTCTTGTCGCTGGCCGTCGGCAAAGAGTTTCAGCGTCAGGATATACTCTCCCTCGCGGAGGTGATTTGGCGAAAGCAAAACACGAACGGAGTAGTCGCCGGGCGGCAGAGTCTGTTGGTATTCTGGCGAAGGGGTTGTAAAAAGATTGACCTGGCCGTTCTTGGATCGAACCGTGCAACCCAACTGAACCTCCTGAACCTCTTCAAGAATCCGGAATCCCATTTCGAGCATCACCGGCTCTCCCTCGGCAAATGTGCCTGACTGTTCTCCGTTTTCGTTCAGGAGACGGGCGCGGGTGAGTTTCCCTTTCGGACCCTGCAAGCTCATATCCCTGTCTGCATCCGTGAATTCAGCCATGCCGGAGTTCGAAAGCAGACTTTCGAATTGTTTCAGATACTGTCCCACAACGCGCTCCGTTTCGCCGATTGCCACGACAAGCCCCTTTTCCAGCAGAATGCATCTTCGGGTCAAGCTCAACACGGACGGCATGTTGTGGCTGACGAACAGTACTGTCCGGCCTTCGCTGGCAACATGTTCCATTTTGCCGAGACACTTCTTCTGGAATGCAATATCTCCGACAGCAAGCACTTCGTCGACTATGAGAATTTCCGGCTCAAGATGGGCCGCAACGGCAAACGCAAGCCGCACATACATGCCGGAGGAATACCGCTTCACCGGTGTGTCAAGAAATTTCTCCACCTCCGCGAAATCAACAATCTCGTCAAACTTTCTGCGTGTCTCCGACCTGCTCATTCCCAGAACGGCGCCATTCAGAAAAATATTCTCCCTTCCTGTCAGTTCGGGATGAAAGCCCGTTCCGACTTCAAGCAGACTTGCCACGCGGCCTTTCAGTACAATGCGTCCTTTCGTCGGTTCCGTGATGCGGCTGAGAATTTTCAGGAGCGTGGACTTCCCCGCGCCGTTTCTGCCGATAATGCCGACGCGATCACCTTGTCCGATCTGAAACGAAATATCCGAGAGGGCCCAGAACTCCTCCTTCGTAGTGTTAAGAGGAGACGTGTCGAGCGGTGTACGGAACCTGCGCATGAGTGAACGCGCCGTGCCCGCAAAGGCATCCTTGATTGTAGGATTCCGATCCACATTCTGGTGGGCAATAATGTATTTCTTGCTTACTTTATCGACTGTAATGACTATCTCAGGCACGTTCTTGCCGGGTTCTAAATAATATCTGCAAACGTCCGTTCCGTTCTCCGAAAGTACCATACGCCGGACGCGCACAGCAAAATCACAATCGCAACAGAAGAAATTATGCCGGGCACATACAGGGAATGGCTCGTTCCCAACAGAGCCCACCGGAAACCGTCAATGGCGCCGACAACGGGATTCAAATAGTACAGCGTCCGCCACTCTTCCGGCACGATGCTGCTTGTGAAGCCCACGGGCGACACATACAAACCGATCTGCACAACAAAGGGAACGATCTGCATAAAGTCGCGATACTTCACATTAAGTGCGGCAAACCATAACCCGAGTCCGAGCGCCGCGCCGACCGAGATTGCTGCAAAGAGCGGCACTGTGAGAATCCGCCAATCGGGCACGACCCGGTAGACGGCAAGAAGTATTCCCAGCATTACTAACGAAAGAAGGAAATCCGCGAAACCGGTAACCATTGCGCTGAGGGGAGCAAGCATGCGCGGAAAGTAGGTCTTGGAAATCATGCTCGCATTCTTGATCAGGCTGTGGCTGCATTCAGTAAGCGAACCCGCAAATAACTGCCACGGCAATAATGCAGCAAACACAAGTACCGGATACGGAACACCTTCCGAGGGAAGCTTGGCCAATCTGCCGAACAGAACCGTGAACACAACCATGGTGAGCAGCGGCCTGATCAGCGCCCATGCAACGCCGATGACGGTTTGCTTATAGCGAACAAGTATATCCCGCCAGGTAAGGAAGAAGAGCAGTTCCCTGAACCGCCAGAGATCTTTCCAATACTGGCTTTCGGATCGTCCGGCCTCGATAACTATTTCGCGCGTTTCCAATTGTGATTTGTGCGGGTTCGTCTAAGTTCAAAAATAAAAAAAAACGTCCGATATTGACTTGATTTTCGCGTCGAAACTGCAATTCGCTGTCACACATTGATAACAGTCCCTCTGACGGGGCATTAGGTAGTATGCCGAAAACAGCGGCTTTCTCTCGTGCCTTTGATCACAGGTGGATGGCTTAAAGGAGGGATGGATTGCGACATCCGAGCGATTCTGCATCACAACGAGTATCGGGGCGGCGACGAAGAAGGCGTCAAAGCGTCAGAGAATGGCCGAATTTTCTGCATTTTCTTTGCCAAGTTATCAACGATTTGAACTTCAGGCTGTACGCGGACAATGTCTTCGTCCGCTCGACAGACAGAATGGAGAGAGTGATGCTCGGATTTCTCTTCTCGTACGATTTCCTGCCGAAAAGCCGGATATATCTTGCCGTTAACGAAGTTCGCAACCGTGCCGATGAGTGTGATGGAGGAGGAAACATCTTGCCTCCCGTATGCACGTTGCCGACAGGGCAGCAGTGTTGAAGGTGAAGTATTTGTATTTGTTCTAAGGCCTCCAGCCTTAGGGTTAGTGAAACAGACTCCCTTGCCCAAAATCCTTCTTCGTCGGGGGGTAGAACACACCGATGATAACAAATGGGTTGGGGGCATTCATCGCATGGTACTTCTTTGTCGTGCCGACAAACAAGTGAATATCCCGCTTTGTGGGAAAATCATCGAAGTATTTCATACGAACCAGCCTGTTTGCTTCTTCTGCATCACCTTCCGCTTGCTTCAAGCAGTTCCAGTAGAGTGCCCCAATCTCCCAATCCTCAATCATGAGTGTTCGCTGCTTGAGTTCACCTTCACAAAGAAAGCGATATGAATACTTGTATGGTACCTTTCGTATGATCTCCTTCGGAAGCCCTTTGCCTCTCTTGTCAATCTCAAAGAGGTCGTACTGATCATAGTTCGCTTGCCATTGCTCCTTCCAAGTCCGCTTATCCTCTTCGACAATGAAATCCACAATCTCACGTGGTCTGAATGTCGCAAGCGATTTCTTGCTCTCGCTTTTCGACTGCTGAATCAACTCTTCAAAGGAAGCAAAAACTTCTTTAAGCACACACTTCTTTCGCTCTGCCCATTCATGGTCGGTGCCAACCTTGCCGAGAATTTGGATGTTTGATGCATCCGTTTTCGGACGGTAGCTTTCTTGCCGGAAGTCGTCTTTGTTGCGTACAAGGTCGACTAATATCCATTCATACTTCTCAAACTTCTTGTCGCGAGGCAATGAGCGGAACGGGATCGGATATATGCGAATCCACTTTCCATCTTCAAGAATTCCTGCTGTGCAAACGAGTTCTTCGTATTTGTTGGAAGGAAGCGGGTAGGTCTTGACTGTGATGAGAACCTTTGCTTGTTCAAAAGTATCAGGAAGGTAGGACACAAGCACTCCGCTGAAGTTATTGAATGTGGACTATCGGGCAGTTCCAGTGTTTCGATTGAGACATACGCTCGGTAATCTTGTGGCGGTGACATGAGGCCGCTTCCGCTTCGAAGCAGGTTAATGCCACCCGCCGATATGTGTTGAGCATCCGTGAGATTCGTGCTAATTCAGCATCGCATAGCGGAAGGGCTGTCTCTGCATACCTCTCAAACAACCTGTTATAGTCCTCCTGCGTATCAAGGTTGTGCCGTTGAGATGATGCGATTCCCAATTCCGGTATGTGCTCATAACTAATTCGCGCCTTATCCAGATAGCTTTTGAAGAGTGTCTTGCTGAAGCCATACTTTTTAGACAGGGGATTTCTCCGGACATCAACAACGAGCGTAACCGAGTGTGTAATGAGCTTATTGATATACGCATCAATTGTCAGTCCTTCGTAGCCAATAGTGAATATGCATTGTTCGTAGCTGTTAGCTTGCAGGGCCTCGATTGCTTTTCTTTCATCCGCAGTGAGGATGCGGCTGGTGATCTCGCTCCGGCAAGCGTAGTGGGGGTACTTGACGTAGGTGTGACGGACTAATGCATCCGACCTGAGATTCCTGGTCCGTTCTGCAAATGCGCGAAGAAAAGCTCTGTCGTCCTCGTGCAATTGCTTCAAAAGAGATTTTCCGCGCCGGAGTGTGAATTCATCGGTATTGATCAGGTATCCCTGCTGTGCCAGAACTCGTTTGTCAAGGTAGGAAAGAACGCTGAAGCATCCGAACCGGTGAGGGAAAAAATCGTAGTGGTTAACACCTCTCTCGGCACAAAAAAGGAAAAGGAGCTTTTCCATGTCGGTGTTGCTTAATTCGCCACCGCATGCTTCTAGCAAAGAGAGAAGGATTTTTCGTCGATAGTACACGTTTGATCAAGGACGGTCAACACTACAATACAATAGCAATTGCAGAGATTACTTGCAACTAAAGAGTATCTTAGTCAACCTGATTTCTTTCCACCACAAATACGCATAGAAAACGCGAGTGGGTCAGCGTCCGGTCAAGGCTTTCCTGTAAGCCCTTTTCACCAATGACTGAAAATGATGCACCGCATTCTCAAACTCGACCGAGAATCGTCCCTTGTCGTAGGCATTGGACTGCAGGCCATTCTGCACATGCTCGCAAATCTCAATGTCCTCCAACTGAATCTTGTGGCTGTACTCGATATCTGCTTCAGCGCGTCTACGTGCCGCCTCAGATTCAATCTCATCATAATAATAGTCGAACAGCACAATACATTTGTCGTGACCGTCGGGCAGAACGAGATTCGTTTGCAACCGGTCGGGCAAAATGTTCAGCATGAAATTCGGCCAGACGAAGTAGTAGTACGCCATTTCTCCGGCATCGCCGTAAATGTTCTGTTCCTGTTGAATCGGGCTGTACTGGAACGAATACCAGTCATACGTCTCCGTAACGTATTGCTGGAAGTCGAGAAGATTGCAGAGTTCGGGATGCACGAAGGGAAGATGGTAGCCTTCAAGGTAGTTGTCGACGTACACCTTCCAGTTGCAGTGAACGTTGTAGGTGACTCGTTTGTAGAACTTCTTTTTTGAGAGGGAGATGGGGGCGATGCGATCCGCTATCCCCTTGAAGAAATCGGAAACGGGGGGCGCATTCACATCAACATTCACAAACACCAATCCCTCCCACACGTCGAGGGCAACAGGAATGAGCCCGTAGTCTTTCTTGTCGAACAACTCCGTGCGGTCGAACTTCGGCGTGCCGCGCAGGCTGCCGTCGAGCAGATACGTCCAGCCGTGGTATTTGCATTGCAGTACTTTACCGCAGCCATCTTCCATTGCCAGCGGGCCGCCGCGATGCCGGCACACATTGTAGAATGCGCGCAGCGTTTCATCCTGCCCCCGCACAACAAGAACGGGATTCCCGGCCGCCGTTCCGATGATGTAGTTGCCCGCATTCATCAGCCGCGATATGTGTCCGATGTTGTGCCACGCATGGTTGAAAATGGAGTGCTTGTCAAAGTCGCGAAACGCAGGATCGGTGTACCACGCCGACGGGATAGTCTCGGAGCGCTCAAGCGGCTGAATTTCCAGATCGGCGTCGGTGATATGCGGATGCTCGTTCATCTCTCTTGACTCACAAATAGCTTAACCACCAGCGGGCGTTCTTTTTCTTGTACTCGCTGAACAACTTGCACAGCGGGTACAACGCAACAACAACCGCAATCCAGACAAGATATGTAACACCGAGCGAGTACCCCTCGCCCGCCACAACAAACCGGAACGGAATTCCGAAAATTTCGGACGTGACCTCGCCAAACGAATGTCCGCGACTCAGGAACAATATCATACTCAACGCGTGAAGTACGTACAGGTGAACAACATAATACAGAAACGGAACACGTCCGTACACGCTGATTGCCTGCGTGATTTTGTTGTTGCCCTTCTCAACAAAGGCGAGGAACAGGAATGACGACCCCAACGTAACCAACAAGAACAACAACGACGGCGGGTACTTGTGCGTGTTGATAAACGAGAGAAATGTAAACAACGGATTTGCCTGTGCCGTCCATGGTGTCGGGTCGCCGTATACATTCAGGTATCGAACAATGGCAAACAAGAGTATTGATCCGATACCCAGATTGACAAGTAATCGCTTCCTCCGTGCCGGATCAAACGATGGCGCGTACAACTTGCCGAAGCAAAATCCCGCCATCATCACGCCGAGCCAGGGCAGAAACGGATAGACTATAACGAGCTGGCGCCCGCCGCTGATTTCGTGAAACGCAAAACTGCCGTTGCGCATCAAATCCCACCAGAAGCCGCTGTGTGTGGCCTCGATGCTGTCGAACACGTTGTGCCCGAACACAATCACCAGACCGGAAACGAGTATTGCCGTGAACGGCAACCTGATGATAGCACCCATCAGAAACATGCTGATGCCGATCGCCCAAATTACCTGCATGATGAAGACGCTGTAGGAAATGTCGAACGTCCACGCAAACGTGATAATGACCAGCTCCACAAACATCAGCCACAGCCCCCGCTTAAAGAGGAAAATGCCCAGTTCTTCCCTGCTCTTTCGCAAACCCTGCAAGTACACGGAAGTCCCCGCAAGAAACACAAACACCGGCGCGCAGAAGTGGGTAATCCATCGTGTAAAGAAGAGAATGGCGGAGGTTGTGTTAAGGTCAAGCGGGTCGTTGATAAACGCGTCGGCATGAATGTAGTCGCGGGTATGATCAAGGGCCATGACTATCATGACGAGGCCGCGCAGCAGATCGAGCGAGGTGATACGCGTTCTGGCCGGTGAATCCATTCAAACTGCTCCTCTACTGTGATGAGAATCTGCCGTACGGCCCTCTGTCCCGGAACGGGAACTGCTGTTTTGTATTCACAAAGAACAGGCAGGCCTGCACGAAACGTTTCTTGACATTGATGGTAAGCGAAAAGGGGGAAAATTCCTACGAAGCTTCAGGCCGTGCCGTGTGCGGAAGAAACCGGCTTGTCGGGATGTTTATGGTCATTGCGAGGAGCGTAGCGACGAAGCAATCTCTCATTTCAACCCTGGTTCGAAGGTCGGATTACCCATTGAGTAAATTAACTCAAGACGTTGAGTAAACCCCATGCCCTCTTCATATCAAGACCTGGCGGGCTGATACCCGCTTTATCTATGTTCCTTCCTGAACATCCCCCACGTATGAATCTCCCCGACATCCGCATCGCCTAATATCCGGTAGCCAAAATGTTCGTACAGCGGCACGTTGGAGGGGAGTTCGGTGCTGAGGCACACGCCCGTTGAGACGGGGTCAGCTTCGGACATGGCATGCAGGTGTTCCAGCAACATGCGGGCGAGTCCGGCGCGCTGCAATCCGGGCCGCACGCCGATCATGCCGAGGTAGTAGTATGGTGTGTCGGGCACGAAACCATCGGTTACACGTTCAAACTCCTCAAGCCGCTCTGTCGCCTCCGGCCCGATGAGGCGTGTCATCCGCTCGTGCACCTCCTGCAACTCCTTCGGCCTCGGCTTTTTGCCCGGACTGTTCGCCGCGGCGACAGCCGCAAGCATGCCCCCCTCCTTCACACCGAGCAGCGGCCAGTCGCGCGTGAGCCTCGATTCGACAAAGAACCCGATAAGCGCCCGCAGATGTTCGTCGTACGCCGCCCCCGCCTCCTTCAACACATAGCGCATCAGCGGATACTTGTGAAACGCCAGCGCCAGCACTTCAACAGCGTCGGACTTGTCCGCACGTGAAAGCCGCACAATTGCCCGGCCGGACTTCTGTTCCTGACTCATGAGATGCCTCCTCGCCAATGTTCTTTCTAATAGTAATAAATGGGGAGGGAAGGGGCAAATGGGGTCTTTTTTTTGATATCTCGCACAAACTCCCCCAGGTCAGGCGACACCTTCGATGAGGTAGCACACAGGTTAGAATAGTAGCACATAATTGTACTTGACTTACATTTAAGCAGGATGTATATTATGTCAAAAGGAGGTAACCTATGGAAACATCCGTTGTAACTCTCAAAGGCCAGATGGTGGTGCCCGCCAGGATCAGAAGGAAACTGAAGATCAAGAAAGGAACCCGTGTGGTCATCATTGAACAGGAAGACGGCTTTGTTGTGAAGCCGTTGGACCGGAAATACTTCGAGCACTTCGCCGGCATCCTGCCTGGAAAGGGGAAAGCAACAAAGGCCCTGCTTGATGAGCGCCGAAAGGAGCGTGAACGTGAAGACAATCGTTCTCGATAGTCACCCCCTATTGAAGTACTTTGAGCAGGAAGAAGGCTGGCAGGAAGTGGCGGAGCTGCTTCAGCAGGCATCGGATGAGAAATGCCAGCTCCTGCTCTCCGTTGTGAACTGGGGGGAAGTGTACTATGTTACGCACCGTGAGTACGGAGCAGAGTATGCCGAGAAAGCCCGGGGAGCGCTCGAACACATGCCTGTGGAGGTAAAGGACATGGATCAGGAGATAACGTTGCAAGCCGCAAAACTGAAGGCCAACGGGGGACTTTCCTATGCTGATTGCTTTGCAGCAGCGCTGGCAATGAAGAGAAAGTGTGAACTGGTGACTGGGGATAAGGAGTTCAAGCAGGTCGAGGGATCGGTGAAGATCCGCTGGTTGAAGTAATTTGGGAGAATATCCACATCAACACGGAGGACAATATGGAAGGTGCAATGAGTTTGGATTTCGAGGCCGAGATAAGGAGGACGGTTGAAATAGGCAATCCGTGGGCTCTTGATGATCTCATTGAGGAAACCTGCGGCGTCGATGCGGAACTGGCGGGAGTTGTGCGCGCGGTAGTTGCAGATGAGTATATTCGGAGATTGGCAATCATGTCGCCAAAAGAGATGAATGAACTGTATGAGGAATACTACCTCGAACCGACCGATGCGAACAAGGATTGGTTATTGGGGGAAATTGTAGAGAGCATTCGATCTGAAGGCTGAATCAGTCAACCAGACCAACATTCACATTCTGACTACTTCTTGAAAATGGGCAAGGCTAATCTGATATGGGGGGCAAGCGAGGAGAAGAAGGGCTGGAAGGGCTTAAACAACGCAGCCATTAATTCGTTCAACAGCAATATCATTAATTCCTTCGTCCGAGAGATGTTTCAAAACTCTAACGATGCAAGGGACAAGAATCTGCCGGTTGATCCCCAAACGGGTCAAAAACCCCCTTTGCGTATCGTAATCACTTATAGAACAATAGCTCGCGAGCAATTCCCGGACTTTGAGGGATTCGTTGATATCTTCAATAGAATTAAGACAGCCGAGCCTAATGCGAAACACATGGAGTTCTTTAGGAATGCCGAAGAAGCGTTGAGTAATAAGGAAGCAATAAAGTTATTCGCGTTCGAAGACTTCAATACGACTGGACTTTCAGGTGGCGACGATGACGACACTTCCACTTTCAGCGGATGTGTGTTGTCTGAGGGAATTTCAGTAGGCAAAGAGAAGACAGCGGGGGGGAGTTACGGGATCGGAAAGAATGCTATCTTTGGATTTTCAAGAGTCAGAACCGTTTTCTATTCTTCTCTTAACAGGCAGGGCGAGTTCATTTTTCAGGGCATTGCGAAACTGGCAACGCATATAGGAAAAGACGGGAAAAAGTACTCAGATCGAATCTTCTGTGGCGACGGTACTGAACTAAAGGCTCTGCGGGCACTTCATGATCTTCCCAAAGACTGTCAAAGTGTTTTTTGCCGAACACAACCAGGCCTATCACAGTTTGCTGTATGTCCTTCTGATCATGCCAATTGGGTTGAAGAATTTGCAAAGGCAATCCTTAGAAACTACTGGCTGTTGATTGACAAGGGTGAACTCACTGTCGATTTGATGTGGGAAGACAATCTAGAATTGAGGGTTGACAAGGCTACCCTTGAAACGCTCTTTGAACGCTATTTCAATCCCGATACCTTTGAGGTCGACGATACAACCAAACCTTCTGGAAACCCATGCGAGTTTTACAGATGCTATAAGAATGGGTCATGCCGAGAGGAACAAGTTGAGATTATTGGGAGGGTGAGATTCTTCTATTCCGAATTGGATACCAACGAGACCAACGCGGTTGCTTACCTGCGAAACAACATGGTTGTGTACTCAAAGAGCGTTCATGGATTTGGTTCCATAAACTATTGCGGTGTCTTCATGTGCGATGATGATGATGGGAATGCGGTTCTTCGCGATATGGAGCCTCCGACGCACGACGATTTCAGTCCTGAAAGACTAGACGAGAAATCCGAAAGGTACAATTCAAAAGACGGAAAGAAGATACTAGATGGAATCAAACGTGTTGTTCGCGACTCATTGCAGTTAATTTCCGAAAAGTACAAGAAGCCAGCCGAAGACATCCCATGGCTTGACGAACTTCTTACCTCCGTTACTGGTGCGGCGGGAACTGGAAGCGGCAACAGGACAAATGCCCAATCGGATAAGGAAACCCCAGAAAGAATGGGGGATAGACTGAGTTTTAAGATCACTATGCCCTCCTTGAAACGCAACACCATCATTAACGATGAGCATGGCATTATCACTAGCACCGGTGGCGGTACCGGTGCTGGTACTGGTGGAGGACTGGGCCTAGGTAGTGGAGGAATGAGCGGTGGTGGTAGGGGTGGCGGCCCATACGGCAAGAAGGTATCAACCAAGACTAGGATTAAGAGCAGGGTTTTCAGGACAAACCACAAAAAGAGAATTGGGAATGTTGAACACGTGGTATACAAAATGTTTCTTTCCTCCGATCAACAGTTGGGCTCAAGCGATATTTCAATAAGTCAAAAGGGTGATAGCGGCAATGTAGTGTGCTTTGAGCTCGGTGAAGTGATCGATTCACATGGTGTTGCACTCGCTTTCTCCAAAGTGCCTAACTCTAATGGAGATACCGTTGCATTTAGGTTGCACTCTGTTCCCATACCATCTGAACTTGTGCTCATGCTTGTTGAACCTTACAAAAGCAGCTTCAAGATTGTAATGATCTAATTGGGGGGTCTATGTTCACAGAAGGATACTCATTTCCACATCCAGTCCTCGGTAACGAAGATGACATGTCCGGGGAATTCAATGTCTCGTTTCATGTGGTTCGAACTGACGACAGAAGAATCCAATTCAGTGATGTTTCGGTGGAGATCACGAACCCGTACATCATGAGGCAGGTCGAAGAGGGCAAGGCCAAGTGCCTTGTAAAGGTTTATTGCAGTTCAACATTATCGACTTGGGTTTTTGCAGCCGCTGGAAGCTTTGATATCAATGAAGATGAACTTATCAATAAGGCCGAAATCCAGGCTTTCATTATCACTCAATCGGAGATTAGCAATTATTCCAATGTAACTTTCAATTCTCAGTACGGCGACGAGTTTTTTTCGGTTAGCAAGAATGAGGTGATCGGAATTTCGGGAAAAGTCACGATTCAAATTCCAAAGGTAAGCGAAAAGCTTGGCCTCGGGAATATTTTCAAATTCTACGCCCATGAAACACAGAAGCCCATTGAGTTTGAATACCACCACGACAAGATACATATCAACTACCCAGTTACAGAAAATGGCGATCATCCACCTAATATGCTGTTCTCGAATTCTCCTTGGACAGCATTCAATATTTTCATTGTACCGGCCTTATCTGAGGCGTTAAGATATGCAGAAGAAGATCCTGATGATTCGAGTCAATGGGAGTGGTATTCGGTTGTTGACCAACTCCTGCCGAGTGAATTGAGAAAAGGCAACAACTTTGCAGATGCTCAGAGAATACTGCAAAAAGGTCTACCAGTGCTCCTTGCTTACAATGAACTTGCGGGGGCTTAGATAGTATGAGAAAGAATATCAAAATCCTTACCCAAGAGTGTTGTGAAGATCTTCTGGGTTTTTCATCACGTCCTGACGTTAGGGCCAGATACAATCAAGACAAGTTTGATCCGGCTTTTCTCAAGTTTTTGAAGACTCCCACTAAGTACTTCATTGATGACATGATTACGCTGGGAACAAGTTCAAAAGACGATTGTCAGAGTAGTATCGCTGTCTTCAAGGAACTGAAGAACCTTGATAAAGTCCAAGCAAATGATAAGAGACTTTGGGTTTGTCTTACTCACACCCTCTTCTTCGACTACACTAAAAAACGGTGGAATATCAATTCTAGCAGTAGCAACGACACGATTCTTTCACGATTTCATTTTGAAGGGGCAGGAATTGAAGCGAGGATGAGGAATGGAATCTCGAGACTATGGTGGGCTGCAAGAATTACTTATGATGAGTCTAGGGAGAACCCCTTTGAGCTGACTGAACTCCTCTGGGAGAAGCAAGATGTATATACTGCTCTTGTTGAGCGTAGTTTTGCCACATATCCGAACTTCGTTCATGGTTTCTTGGATTTCTATAAAATCAATAAGCATCTCAAGGAAGATGATCTAAGGGGTATCTTGAGAGGTTTAAATGCAATTGGGGGCGTGCGCGTTCTGCCGGTGATGACAAAGGAAGAAGTGGTTGATGAAATCAAACGAATCGCTGGTTTCAACAAAATCTCGGTTGCTTGAGATTACAACATTTTGCCCTTGATTGCTTTCGCGAGTGCAATTGCCATCAGTGGGGGGACTGCATTACCGATTTGACGAAACATCGAGGTCCGAGAGCCCTCAAAGAAAAAATCATCAGGAAACGACTGAATGCGAGCTGCCTCTCTCACTGAAATTGAGCGGCACTGCGCTTCGCTCGGATGGATGTAATAGTGTCCATCCTTTGCGATATGAGCAACAACCGTATGCGATAACCCCTTTCCGTCAACGACCTTGAAACGATCCAAAAATGCTGTTGTATTCCTCTGGGTCCGCAACTCTTCAGGGATATCAGTGTACTTCAGTCGCGTCCGATCGTTTTTCCATTTCCGAATCGCCAACCGGTAGATTCTCAGGTCATTCGGATTGTGAGGACGGCAGATATGTTGCGTGTAGTAATCAATTCCATTACGCAAATCGAAAGTTTCAAGGTATCCGTTTGATGCCTTTGCATACTTCCCTACAAGTCTCGACTGGCCCGGAGACAGGTTAGCAAGGTCCGAGAAGATGCTTGCTGTGGTAAAGGCGTGCTTGATTGCCTCAGGTTCGGGATAGGAGAACTTTATCTCCTTCCGCCATCCGACAATGATCACTCGCTTGCGATCCTGCAATACACCGTAGTCCTTCGCATTCAAAATTCTGTCTTCGATTGTATATCCCAATCGGCTGAAATAGTTTTTCATATCCTGATGGTAGTGTCCGCTGTTCGCGCTATGCAAACCAGGGACATTCTCAAAGACGAATACTTTGGGCCCGAATTCCTCCAGAAACTTGCCATATTGCACATATAGATTCACACGCCCGTCGTTCTGCCAGTCAATGGAGTGTCTGCTAATAAGCGAATATCCTTGACAAGGCGGTCCGCCGATGATCAGATCAAGCTCCTTGTTCTTTTCCTTAGCAAGCAATGACCGAATGGTTGCAAAGACTCCTTGTAGTGTATCATCCGAGATTTCCGTGTTGATCACTGATTCGGAAATATTATTGGGCAAGTAATTGTATAGTTGGTCCCTTGAGAGTTTGCCCAAGATGTAATTGTAGTATATCCCCAGACGATCAGTATCTTTCAAGTAGTGATATGCCACCCTTGTCTTAATTGTCAGGCACGCTTCCGCGTCCATTTCCACATGTGCAATCGGATTCATGCCATTCTGCTTGAATCCTTCGGAAAAGGCTGAGGTTCCGGCAAAAAGATCTATATAGTTAATTTGGCTCACGGCGCCAATTTTCTTGAGAGTTTTTTGATTCAAGGTCGGTAGACAGTGCAATATAAGGATAATCTCACAACCTTGTTAATGATTAAGGAAGTCGCGTAATTTTGTGGACGTAAGCCGAAACATCCTCTTTATTGAACTGAACAACCTTCTCAGACCTAGCAGGTTGCTGAAAAACTCATAAAAAGTTCGCGATTGATCAATCGAGTGTTTATCTTGGTGGCGCATACTCCACCATCAAGGAAAAGAGCACCAT